>Ga0114931_10009762_pt1 | contig 11470 bp, 9 predicted proteins | sample 2SBtaG_FD_89579 | JGI IMG/M metagenome (GOLD analysis project Ga0114931, IMG submission 89579) | Deep subsurface microbial communities from Kolumbo volcano to uncover new lineages of life (NeLLi) - 2SBTROV14_V59a metaG | ecosystem: Environmental > Aquatic > Marine > Volcanic | place: Kolumbo...
AATAATATAAATCAAACAATATATTCATTTACAGTTGCTGACACATTTGCTCCATCTATTACAAATATAAGCATCTCTAGCAAGTCTAGTTCTAATCCTACAGGCACTATTACAATAAGAGTGACTACGGATGAATATGCTTATTGTTGGATTTCTAATAATTCTACAATTAACCTCACAACGGGTAATAATATTTCATCAACTACATTAATGACTGGAGGATTTGCCAAATTGTTTACCAAAACAGTCTCTTATTCATCAGACACTAGTCTTGGACCATATTATGTAACTTGTAATGATGTATATAAAAACAATATGACATTTGCAAATTCAACAGGAAGCATTTCTGTAACAGTAACTGAAGAAAATAGTGGGGATACCTCCGGAGATAGTCCTGGTGGAGGTTCCCCGGGAATAAGTATGAGCGATATAACTCCTGATGATGGTACTCCTGTAACTCCCAATAAAACTACAACAAAAACAACCAATTCAAATACAGAAACAAAAAAACCAACCACGACACAAACGATGAAAGTAGTTTTATCTCCATCAGACAGTCTTAAAACAAATGAAAAGCTCAGAACACTCCTTAAAAAAATGATTGGTACTGAAGATAATAAAATGATTGACAAATTTAGTGAGACTATTTCAAAAATAAGAGATGACTTTGAAATAAACAGAGACTTTGAATCTGGTAATGGTAAAACAAAAGTAAAATTAACAATTCAAAATAAAGGAAAGAAAACAATTACTAATTTAGCGGTATATGACATTGTTCCAAAAGAGTTTGCAAACAAATCAAGCGATATAATAGTTGATGCTCCAGGTGCAAAAATTGAAATTGTAAATTCAGACCCAAAATTTTTGATATTGTTCCCTGAATTAAAACCAAATGACCTAGTAATAATAAATTATGAGATTGCAGAGGACAAAGATAAATCAATCCTTACTGGGTTTGCAACAGAAATGTATGCTCAAGATGCTCAAGAAAAAGAAGGGCAACGGCAAAGTTCTAACGGATTAAGTTTGACAATGATTGTTATAATAATTGTTAGTTTAATAATAGTAGCCTTAGTTTCACTTATATTAAACAAAAAAAGTGAAGAAATTGTTGACACAGACAAAGAAGTTCAGCCAACAAGAAAAATAGAGCCAAAATACAAACACAAATCGGAAATAGTTGACATCGATGAGGATATATCTGATGCTTCAAGTCTTCAGGAAAGAATACAAAAACTTTATGATAAGAAGTAAACTTTTTTAAGATAATATATATTTTTTTAACCATATTTTCTAATATTATTTTTCTTTAAATACTAAACAACAACTTTTTAAATGAAATAAAATGCCTGAAAACAGAGGGTGATTAACATGAATCAAGATTACAAAATTAAGGATATAAAACTTGCTGAATTCGGCAGAAAAGAGATAGGTATCGCTGAAAAAGAAATGCCAGGATTGATGGTCACAAGAAAAAAATATGGACCTGAAAAACCTCTTAAAGGAAAAAAAATAACGGGTTCTTTACATATGACTATTCAAACAGCAGTTCTTATTGAAACTCTTGTAGAACTTGGTGCTGATGTAAGATGGTGCTCATGTAATATTTTCTCAACACAAGACCATGCTGCAGCAGCAATTGCAAAAACAGGAGTTCCTGTATTTGCATGGAAAGGTGAAACTCTTGAAGAATACTGGGAGTGTACTATGAATGCACTAACTTGGCCAGATGGTTCAGGTCCTGATCAGATTGTTGATGATGGTGGGGATGCTACATTACTTATTCACAGAGGATATATGGCAGAAAATAATTCCACTATTCTCGATGAACCTACAGACAATATGGAATTAAAAGTCATCAATGATGTTCTTAAAAAACAATTAAAAAAAGATAGTAAACACTGGCACAAAGTTTCTGAAAATGTAATTGGCGTTTCAGAAGAAACAACTACCGGAGTACATAGATTAATTCAAATGGAAGAAAAAAAAGAACTATTATTTCAAGCAATTAATGTTAACGATTCTGTTACCAAGTCAAAGTTTGACAATGTCTATGGGTGTAGGCATTCATTAAATGATGGAATTAAGCGTGCAATGGACGTGCTAATATCTGGAAAAACAGTAATGGTTTGTGGATACGGTGATGTTGGAAAAGGTTCAGCAGAATCTCTTTCAAATGAAAAGGCAAAAGTTATGATTTCAGAAGTGGATCCGATATGTGCATTACAAGCATGCATGAATGGATTAACTGTATGCACAGTAGAAGATGCTCTTCCTCATGCAGATATATATGTTACAACAACAGGAAACAAAGACATAATTACTGCTGAACACATGAGTAAAATGAAAGATCAGGCAATTGTATGCAATATTGGACACTTTGACAATGAAATTCAAATTGCAAAACTTGAAAATTGGCCTGGAATAAAGAAAGAAGAAATCAAAGGAAGTGAGTGCCCAGTTCACAGGTACACATTTCCAGACGGACACAGCATATACATACTTGCTGAAGGTAGATTGATAAATTTAGGATGTGCGACAGGTCATCCAAGTTTTGTTATGAGCAACTCATTTACAAATCAAACAATTGCTCAAATTGATATCGCGAAAAATCCGGACAGAAAAATTTCCGTCTATAGGTTGAGTAAAGAACTTGATGAGGAAGTTGCAAGATTGCACTTGAACCATTTGGGTGCCAAATTGACTAAACTATCAAAAGAGCAGGCAGACTATATCGGTGTCAAACAAGAAGGCCCATACAAACCTGAATACTATAGATACTAAAAAATGAAGTTTAGAGGAAAAAAATGCAATTTGACGTTGTAGGAATTGGAAATCCTTTGCTTGATATTGTTTCAAACGTAGAATATTCATTCTTAGAAAATAACAATTATAAAAAAGGAACTATGCACTTAGTTGATGCAAATACCCAAGCAGACATAATCAATCAACTTTCTAATATAACTCACAGTGCAGGAGGAAGTGTTGCAAACGCTCTTGCAGCAGTAGCTGCCCTTGGAGGCAACGCATTATTCATAGGTGTAATTGGAAATGATTCTGACGGAGAAAAGTATGAGCTATTGACTAAAAAAGCGGGTATAATATCTTCGCTAAAAAAAGCAAATGCAAAACAAGGTTCTTCACTTTCATTAATAACTCCAGATACTGAAAGAACAATGTTGACACATCTTGGTGCGTGCTTGTATTTAACGAAAGACCACATTGATTTAGAGGAAATAAAACGTGGAAAAATTCTTCTAATTGAAGCATATCAACTAGATGGTGAAAAGCAATATGAAGCAGCACTTCATGCTATGAGTTTTGCAAAAAAGGAAGGGATACTAATTGCGATAGATTTAGCAGACCCTGCTCTTATTGGAAGACACACAGAAAAAATTAATATGCTGATTAAAGATTACTCAGACATAATATTTGTGAACGAAACGGAAGCAAAAGCAGTAACCGGAAAAGAACCACTTGAGGCCGTAAAAGAGCTAAAAGAAAATTGCAAAATAGCAGTTGTAAAAATAGGTTCAGAGGGTAGTTACATATTTGCAGATAAACTGTATAAAATTGAACCAGTAAAGGTTAATGCAATAAATAGTACTGGTGCAGGAGACTCATATGCGGGTTCATTTCTTTGTTGCTATGCAAAAGGTTACTCTATTGAAGAATGCGGAAAAGTTGCTTCATATGTTGCCTCGAAAGTGGTTTCAAGTAATGCATCTAGAATCGAAGAAAAATTAAATATTTCTGAAATATTAAACTAATAAATAAAATACTAAAAGAATACTAAGTGAATGATATGTTAATGGAATATAAATTACCGGAAATGTCATAACACCACAAAAACAGAAAACCATCCGCAATAAGAACTGCCGGAATAGAATTTGCAAAGAGAGTAGCTAAAGGCGATGCTGTAATAGTACTAAACACGCATATTGGAAATGTTTCCCTACCTGCGCATCCTGTAATCATTAAGAGACTAAGAAATCCGATGGCTAAAGGAAGTCCTTTTGAAAATAGACAGATAAAATATTCTGCTACAATTGGATTTTAAGAAACCAATAAAGCATTTAGCGCGTGGGTAGCATTTTCGCAAGTTTCTTACGATGTTCTATATTTATTGGATATTATATTCATTACTAAACGTCTACGCCAAAGTAAATTTTTATAAGCCAACCTATTGCAAAAGAGATAATTGCAACGGTTAAAGATATAGTTGTCATTTCTAAAAACTTTTTCCAGAAATTAAGACTTTTTGCAGTTGTAATATAAAATGTGTATCCGAGGATTATCAAAATTGCTGTGCTTAATGTTATTGCTAAAGCAACAAAAACATTATTTATCAAAAAGAACGGGATAACGAGCAGGATAACTGTTACAATGTATGCGATGCCTGTATAAATTGCGGATTTAATAGGTTTTTTTGCTTCGTTGTCTTCTTCTTTTGATTGCAAATAACCTGAAGCAGCCATAGATAATGATGCTGCAATTCCAGTGATTAATCCTATAATTCCAATCAACCTACTATTCTGAAGTGCGAGAGTAAATCCTGCTAATGCTCCGGTCAATTCGACAAGAGCATCATTAAGTCCTAAGACTATTGAACCTGCATATTCGAGTTTTTCTTCGTCAAACATTGTAAGAAGTTTTTTTTCGTGATTATATTCATCTTTCATAATACTCTTTGCTTTAGGGTATTTTTTTGCGATTACAAGATATGTATCTTGGGCTATCTCTTCTCCTCTTTCCATTAATTTAAGCCCAAAGGATAATCCAAGTAAATGTGAAATAAAAATATAGTACCATGCTTTGAGTTTATTTGGTTTTACTTCTTGTTTGGATACTGTTTTCCAGAAATTATGATGTCTTAGTTCATCTTTGGCAATTCCCTTGAGAATTTTTTTGTTATGGTTGTCGTTAGTTAAGTCAGCAAGCTTGTTGTATACTATGTGTTCAGTTATCTCGTTTTTCTGAGCCTTAAGTATAGCATCTAAATTGACTTCCATAATAATAAAAAATTGAGAACTATATAAAAATCTTACTAAATAAATGGGTGTGTCCCGAGTCTATCGTACTGCGCTTTGTTCGCATCGTAATTTTTTTTTGTCACCGAGTTATTTATAATCGTAATTGAGATTTAATACTTCGCTAGGCAGTACTTTTGGGACACACTCTAAATAAATTAACCTGTTTGTTTATATTCGTTTGAAGAATCAAAAAGGGACCTCACGAATTTTGCATCTCCTGCAGAAAATATATCGACTGCCTTTGCATCTGTTTTCTTAAGACCAGAAATCAGAGTATTAATGTGGTTTCTTGCATAGAATTCACTGTTTTGGCTTGATGCATAATCTCTTACATCATCCGGAATAGATATTTCTTTAATGTTATTATCAACAAAATTAACTGCCTTTTCATTTTTTATTGGTAGAATTCCAGCAATTATAGGTATTTCTATACCATTTGTATAAAGAAAATCTCTGTAATTGTTGTATTGATTTACACTGAAAATAGGTTGGGTGATTAAGAAATCTGCACCTGCGTCAACTTTCTTTTTAAGAGTATAAATCTCGTCTTGCTTATTTAAATTCCAAGGATTCCCTGCTGCTCCAACGCTGATGGTTTTATTGTGTTTTTTTATTGCATTTATTAATTCACTACTATATTTAAAATGGTTTTCAGAGGGTTTATATCCATCACCTTGAACAATCAAAACATTATCTACACCATCTAGTTCCTCCATCAAAATAGGCATATTTGACTTTGTGTTATCCCTAATAGTAAGGTGTGGCAAAGGATGTTTTTTAGACCCGTATTGCGCTAATTTTGCGGTTTGAATAGGATTTGAAAATGTGTTAGGACTCGGACTTTCAGTAATTGAAATATAGTCAATGAAGCCATTAATTGTAAGAACTTTTTCAATAAGTTCATTGAATGTGTGATCTTCTGTTTTGCCATCTTTTCTTTTTCTTAATTGAGGAAATTCTACTATGTATGTGAAATTCTCCCCTTTTAGTTTATCGTTTAAGCGCATTAGAGAATAGACCTTCAAATTATTTATAAATGCTCCTGACAGAAATATTCCGATAAGAATAAATATGAGTTGTGTTTATTATCTTTATGATTGCTCTAAATGAGATAAAAAACCTCAGAAAGCAACTCAATCTTACGCAGTCAGACCTAGCCAAATTATCTGGAGTGTCCCAATCATTAATTGCAAAAATAGAGAGTGGAATTATAGACCCAGCATACTCAAATGCCGTAGCAATAACTTCTACCCTAGAACAACTAAGTCAAAAAAAAGAATTGCAAGCAAAAGATGTTATGACAAAAAAAGTTACATATATTAACTCAAATGACTCATTAAAACTCGCAGTAAAAAAAATGAGAGAACATAATTTTTCTCAATTACCTGTATTTCAAGATAAAGTTCCAATAGGACTCATAACTGAAAAAGATATTATGAATATTTTTTTAAGCGATAAACCTCACAACATAAGTGTTAGAGAATTTATGGAGGATTGTCCACCTATTGTTAATCCACATACACAAATAAGCATACTATCTGGTCTATTAAAATATACTAATATGGTACTGGTAAAAGATAAAGAAAAAATAATAGGTCTTATCACGCGAAGTGACTTGCTAAAGACCTTTTGATTTAGTCAAAGTCAGTGCTTTCTGAAATTTCTTTATGTGCCTTCATTTCTGAAACCATGCCCTCTAGTTTTGGAAGTGCCCAATTATAAGCGTCTTTTCCTAATAACAATCTTATTGGAGGCTTTTCCATTGAAACAACATCATAAACAACATGAGCAAGTTTCTTCGGATCTCCCGCGGCATTGTCTGCTAATCCACTAAACATTGCTGCAGTCTGCCCCACAGAATCCTTGTATTCCTCAGCAAAGTTTGCTTTCACAATATTACTAACAAATTTTGTTCTAAAAGCACCAGGTTCAATAATTGTGACTTTTAAACCTAAGGGACCAACTTCTTGTGAAAGTGCCTCACTAATACCTTCAACCGCAAATTTAGTAGAGCAATAAGGTCCAAAACCTGCCATAGACAACAGTCCCGCAACAGAACTGAAATTTACTATGTGTCCTGATTTTGCCTTTTTCATATATGGCAATACTTCTTTTGTCATATCTATGAGTCCAAATACATTTACTGCATAGAGTTTTTGCCATTGGTCATCAGGTGTTTCCTCAATTGAACCTACATTACCAAAACCAGCGTTATTAACGAGCACATCTATTTTACCTTTCCAAGCAACTGCTTCTTTTACAGCCTTTTTGATATCTTCTTTTTTTGTAACATCAAGTTTAAGTTTTAAGATATCTCCCTCCACTTCAATTTTGTCTGGGTTTCTTGCTGTTGCAACTACAAAATCTCCTTTTTCAAGGGCATATTTTGCTATTTCTTTTCCAAAACCGCTCGAACATCCTGTTATAAACCATACTTTTTTCATTTTTTTCACCTAAGTTACGGAAAAATAATTGTCTTATAAAATTTATGGATTCGAAATCTTTCAGACAGTCTAAATGTAGTAAAATAAGAAAAAAAGAAAATAAAAAATGGGTAACTAGCCATAAATCCTTTGCTTAACAAGCTTTCCTAATTCCTTTATTTGCTCAAAAGAACATACAATATCTGAAGAATACTCCATTGAATGACCTAAAGAAATTGAATAATAATCACCAAACACATAAACATTATTCTCATCTGCACAAATAAATTCATCAACTTTCTCTCCTTTTGACAAACAATACTCATAACTTCTTTCCTTGCTATCAGATGGAGGGTATTGATAATAAATCAATCCTAAGTCATGATCTGCACTGTTCGTAAAACTAAAAGTGCAAGGACCAAAAATGGTATCCTTTTTAGTCATATTAACATCGAACCCACAAATTTCAGCAATATCACTAGCATTTAAAAAATCACAATTCTTAACTAAATCCATTTGTCTATCTGTTTTGTCAGAAGCAGAATTATCAGTTTGTGCAACATGTTCATTAGAATCAATTTTTTGTAAATCATTATTTGTTGTTGAACCATCTTTTTTAGCACCGCTACAACCAGCAATGAATACTAAGAAAATCACAAAAATTATTATAAACCATTTCTTCATCATATCACCTTTAAATGTATTTCAATCAATACATTGGTAATGATAATACTTTATAAATTTAATCTTAAAAAAGAGATAATAAATGATTTTTTTAATACGCAAAAAAATATAATTTGCGAACGCGACTTGCAAAAAGTAATTTGAATTATTTATATCGAGGTGTAACAAAACGTTTATATATTATTTATATAATAACTGATAAATGGGGTCTAAAAGTTCTAATACAAGCATTGAGGATTTTCTCACACCCACTTTTCAAATTATACAGGGTGGAATGGGTGTCGGAATATCTGATTGGGTGTTGGCAAATATTGTTTGCAGACAAAATGAATTAGGGGTTGTATCTGGAACGGCTCTTGATGGATTATTAATAAGAAGACTACAAAGAGGAGATCCTGGGGGACATATGCGTCGAGCAATGGAAAAATTTCCTGTACCAGAGATTGCAGATAATGTCTACGAAAAATATTTTGTATTGGGTGGAAAGCCAGAAAATAAACCATTTACTCGGCAAGGAATGTTTAGAATTAACAATAGTAAAGATCTTTTAAATCTTACAGTTCTTGCAAATTTTGTTGAAGTATACTTAGCTAAAGAAGGTCATAATAATCCTGTAGGCATTAATTATTTAGAAAAAATACAAATACCTCATTTATCATCCATTTATGGCGCAATGTTAGCAGATGTTGACTATGTTTTAATGGGTGCAGGAATACCAAGACAAATTCCAGGAATATTAGATTCTTATGTTAAACATCAAGCAACATCATATAAAGTTGACGTTAAAAGTTCTAAATTTGCAGATAGTATAGAAACTCATTTCGATCCTAAAAAAATTGTAGGTAAAATTAACGAAGATCTTAAACGTCCTGAATTTTTAGCAATTATTTCATCTAATACTTTAGCAAACTCATTGATTGCAAAATGTTCAGGTAAAGTAAACGGATTTGTTATAGAATTGCATCCTGCAGGAGGTCATAATGCTGCACCTCGAGGAAAATATCCTGTAAATGATAAAGGAGAACCTATTTATGGTGTTCGTGATGAAGTTGATTTTGAAAAAATTAAGGACTTAGGATTGCCTTTTTGGTTAGCAGGTGGTTACGGAAGTCCAGAAGGATTAAAAAAAGCACGTTCATTGGGTGCGCAAGGTATTCAAGTCGGAACTCTTTTTTTCTTAAGTGATGAATCGGGATTATACACACCCATTAAAAGAGAAGTCCTAAAAAACATTCGCGAAAATGGTGTAGATGTCCTCACAGATAAAATAGCATCTCCAACAGGATTTCCCTTCAAAGTTGTGTCTTTGGCAGGAACAAATTCTGAAGAAGAAGTTTACAAAAGTCGTAAAAGAGTTTGTGATGTAGGTTATCTAAGAACAGCATACAGAAAAGACGATGGAAATATTGGGTATCGTTGTCCAAGCGAACCAGAAAAAACCTTTTTGAAAAAAGGTGGAAAAGAAGAAGATATGATAGGTAGAAAATGTCTTTGCAATGGTCTTATTGCAAATTTAGGTCTTGGCCAATTACAAAAACATGGAGAAATCGAACGTCCACTTCTTACTGGAGGTGATGACATAAATAAAGTAAAAATATTATTAAATTCAGAAAAGGATTCATATTCTGCTGTTGAAGTAATTAACTATTTACGCTCATAAATTAATTAGTCGTAAAATTTTCGATTTTTTTCTCCTCAACAATATTAATACTTAATTGTTATTAAACTTATGTTGCTGGAAATTATTTTTGCGGTTCTCTTTGGAGTTATTTTTGGAACAATAACAGGCCTTATTCCTGGAATACATGTAAATCTTATTTCTGTTCTTCTAATTGCTAGTGCGGGTGTTTTTCTCGAATATGTCGGAGTTGAATTTCTCGTTGTATTTATCGTTGCAATGGCAGTAACTCACACATTCTTAGATACAATTCCATCAATTTTTCTTGGAGCACCAGATGGTGCAACAGCGTTAAGTGTTCTTCCTGGACACAGACTTCTACTAGAAGGAAAGGGTCTTGAAGCAGTTAAGCTAACAATAATTGGTTCGCTTGGTGGACTTCTTTTATCAGCAACTCTATATTTATTGCTTGAAAAAGTTATTTTTTTAGTCTATCCACTTATAAAAAATTATATTGGTGAGCTACTTTTTATTGTTGCATTATTTATTATTCTTAAGAATAAAAAAGTCTTTAGAGCAACTGCTGTTTTTATTCTTGCAGGAACACTCGGATACCTAACATTAAATTCGCGAATGGAAAACTCACTTTTTCCACTTCTCACCGGATTTTTTGGTTTATCGACATTAATTTTTTCTATGAAAGAAAAAAGTTGTATTCCAAAACAAAATAATAATGAAACTATTGATTTTGTGCCAAAAAAAGGCTTTTTTTCTTTGGTTTTAGGGACTTTTTCAGGGTTTATTACAGCAGTTCTTCCTGGAATTGGTGCAAGCACTGCAGCAGCAGTTGGTTCATTGTTTAAGAAAGACAATGATGCTAAAAACTTTTTAATCATGATTGGATCAATTTCAACAGTAAATTTTTTTATGTCAATTGCTGCTTTGAGCGTTTTAGGAAAGGCAAGAAATGGCGCAATAATTGCAGTACAAGAACTGATTATTAAACCTCCAACTTCTCTTCTTATTTTAACTGCATTAATTAGTGGGGGAATAGCAGTTTTTGTAGCACTGAGAGTTTCAAAGAAATTTCTTAAACTATTAGAAAGAATAAACTATGAAACAACAATAAAAATTGTAATATTTTCTTTAATTATAATGACTTTTTTTCTTTGTGGTTTAAAAGGATGGGCAGTCCTTACTATTGCAACAATTATAGGTTTATATGCTAATCAGATAGGAATCTCAAGGAATGCAATGATGGCTTCAATCATGTTGCCTGTGATGTTTTATTTCTTTTAAATGAATAAAGGGGTGTGTTCCAAAAGTACTGCCTAGCGAAGTATTAGATCTTAATTGCGATTATAAATAACTCGGTGACAAAAAAAATTACGATGCGAACGGAGCGCAGTACGATAGACTTGGGACACACCCTGAATAAAGATAACCTTTAAATATAATAAAAAACTAGTATATATGTGGTAGTGCACGAAATAATTATAATGACGATAGTGGAAGATATTCCCCAGTTTATTTCTGAGGCTAAATACAATGTTTTACGCAAAAACAATCAAACAAACTTTGAATTCCTTAAAGATAAAAATATCAGAGAAAAATTTGTCGATTATTTTTGTGCCGAGTATAATATAAGAAAGCCAAACTACGTTGCAGGGTTAAAGTCTCTTGGTGAAGAAAATGCAAATAAAAAAGCTAAA
>Ga0114931_10009763_pt1 | contig 11469 bp, 9 predicted proteins | sample 2SBtaG_FD_89579 | JGI IMG/M metagenome (GOLD analysis project Ga0114931, IMG submission 89579) | Deep subsurface microbial communities from Kolumbo volcano to uncover new lineages of life (NeLLi) - 2SBTROV14_V59a metaG | ecosystem: Environmental > Aquatic > Marine > Volcanic | place: Kolumbo...
AGTTGGTCTGTCAGCGTTCAGGGCAAGGCGCGCCTCGCAGCGAATGGCCGTCGCCCTTTGCAAGAGGCGCAACGCCGCCATGGACGCTGACAGGCCAACCCTTCGGGCGCTCCTGTGGTGTCCCGCGGCGGCGTTGCAGTGTTTGGCAATGGAACAACCATTACCTGCACACGGCGCCTTGCTGCGAAACACCACAGGAACGCTGAATCCTGATTTATAACCCTGACAGAGTACTAAAAGCCTATTGTTACTTCCACACGACGTGCCTCCTCATGTGTTCCACTTCCGGTTGTTTCTGTTGGTTTTGTCAAAACGATCCGATCAGCAGGAATACCAGCGGCTTTCATCATAGAAGCAACTGTTTCAGCACGCCTGTAGGCCAGATCCTGATTGTAAGCATCGTTTCCACTGGGGTCATGGAAACCGGAAATAAAAGCTGTCGCACCTTCATTGTTCTTCAGATAAGAAATCACTGCCTCAAGTGATGCATCACTATCTTCCGGGTTGTTATCTTTATCAAGCCCAAAGTACAGACGTGCAGTTGGTGCAGGCTTATGTACAACTTTTTCAGGCTCTGCAGGCGCTGTGAATCTAACTGGTTCAGGCATCATTACTGCCTTATTAGAAACGATGACTCTACGGCTCGCTGTCGATGTATTGCCGGCAGGATCAGTCGAAGTATAAGTGATGATGTATTGACCAACTGTTTGAGTATCAACCGTACCTTCGGTCTTTACAGCCACTTCGCCATCGTCTTCATCGTGTGCAGTAGCCCCGGGATCGCTGTAGCTATCACCTTTTTCCAAGTAAACCACTGATGAGCCATTTAAGGAAATGACAGGAGCGGAGGTGTCAGAGGCTGATACAATAACTTTCCGTGTTTTCGTACTTGTATTTCCAGCACTATCCCTAACGCTATAGGTAATGATGTACTCACCCGGAGTACTGGTATCAACTGTTCCTTCCGTCGTCACTTTTAGTTCGCCATCATTGGCATCGACAGCGACGGCTCCTGCATCGACATAATTCTCACCACTTTTCAGATAAATGACAGATGCATCATTCAGGCTGATAATTGGTGCAGCCTTGTCAGGTTCAGTCACGACGACTTTACGTGTTGCAGATGATGAATTTCCTGCTGCGTCAGATACTTTGTAGGTGATCACATATTCACCAGCCGTACCCGTATCAACCATACCTTCTGTCTGGACAGTCACATTATCATCATCGACATCCGTCGCTGTGGCTCCCTCTTCGGTGTACTTATCTCCTGATTGTAGATGGATAACAGAATCACCATTTAAAGTGATCACAGGTGCAGTCGTATCCGCTGCATCTGAAACGATCACTTTTCGGGTTTCTGTTGCAGTATTTCCAGCGGCATCAGTCACTTTGTAAGTGATTAAATATTCACCGGGAGTACTGGTGTCGACAGACCCTTCTGTGGTGACAGTCACATTACCATCAACGGCATCCGTCCCCCTTGCACCGGGATCAACAAAACTGTCCCCGGTTGTCAGATTCAGAACAGAGGAACCGTTCAGAGCAATAAGAGGTGCGGTCACATCCGGGGCCGTTATCAGTTTTTCAACCGTCTTGACCTCTGTTTTAATTTCAACCGGTACCGGGCAACTTTTACCACCGGGCCCATAACCCATTAACCACATGATCAATAACAACAGAAACAAGATGATTGCAACGATCCACCACAGACTCCGAAAACCTGCCCAATGGGGCGAAACATATGTTTGATTATTCTGTGACATTATTTCTTACCTCCATCAAGTTCATCCTGCCATTTCTTTAGATCTTCCCACCGGTTTTTTGCAGCAAGATCGGATTGATCTGGCCATGTTTCAGGTCGGGCAAGTTTATAATTATCACCCGCTTCATCCAGTATTTGCTGGATAGCTTTAACATCGGTTGCAGCAAGGGCTGAATAGGTATGAATTCCTGCATTATGGATCAACTCATTAATCTTTGGTCCGATACCTTCAATCACAGTAAAATCATCCCAGTCTCCCTGACGTTTCAGACTGAAGCCAGCCTCTTTCGCCCGTTCAGGATCAACACTCGAAACTTTGAATGCCGCCATTCGTTGTTCCTCATCACGACGGAAAGCTGCAAGTTCACTTTCGAGTTCTTTAATTCTTGCTGCATCGCCAGCATGACCAGAATCACCGTCTCCTTTATTAGCAGAGGCATCAGGATAAACACCCCCATCAAGAATATCCTGCAAGGCTTTCAATGCAGGCCAACGGTTGTTGTAGGCCAGATTGGCCTGATCAGGCCAGGTTCCCGGGATTGCCATTCGGAAGTTTGGACCAGCCTTATCCAGAATTTTCTGAAGACGAGCAGGGTCCACTTCGGACAGTTCTTTAAAAGTATGGATTCCATCAGCGTGAATCAGATCATTGATCTTCGGACCGATACCTTCAATCGCCGTGAAATCATCTTCTGATTTAATCGCAATGCCCGCAGCTCTTGCGGCCGGAATATCAAGCGCTGGGTCACGCTTCCAGGCATTAATTTCGTCTTCCAGTTCTTTAATCCGTGACAAGTGTGCAGGATTATCAACTTCTTTTACCACTTCTTTTTCGACGATTTTCTCAACTGTTTCTGGTTTTCTGTTTTCCAGTTCAGTGATTTTTCCTTCGAGAAGTTTGATCTGTTTCAGATGTTCAGGATTATCAACTTCTTTTACAACAACCTTTTCAACAATTTCCGGCTTTCTGTTTTGAAAGTCAGCCAGTTGTGATTTCAGGCCAGCAATCTGAGTGTTCTCTTCTTTAAGGCTTGAGATAAGTGATAAGTGTTTAGGGTTGTCGACGACCTTTTCGACTTCCACCTTTTTTTCTACGATCTTTTCGACTGGTGGCTCCCCATATTTTAGCTTACGTGCTAACCAGCCACTTAATAACCAGCCGATCAAGCCACCAGCCAACCAGGGCCATAGCTTACAAAGTAATAACATTGGTCTATCCTCCTTCCAGGATTATTTTTATTGCCATACAGCATGGCCTTGTTTGAATTATTGTTATACTTGTGAAAAAGGATTAGATTTTTTTTTGAAAATCTGCTCCCTTTTCAGATATTCAAATGCAGAACTGTTTTACCCAGTCCAATTACTTTTGTCAAATACTATAAATTCTTTCCGGATACAAACTCAGTCACGTTTATTTATTCGATGACAGGACTTTCTGTTTTAGAAATATTTTTCAGTCGTTCTAACAGATCCTGCCAGTCAACTTTGCGGTTAAAGCCTTTGATATTAAGCCAGGGGGGTAAGGTTCCCCGTTTGACAATGTAGTAACCATCTTTCGTTTCTTCAACACCATCCATATAACAGATCGAATCAACCAGCCGACAACTCAGTCCGATTTTTGAATAAGGAAAATCTTCAAAGATCCCTAATACTCCCCGAGAAATTGCATTGGCTCCGCCACCACCGCCGATGCTGGTCAGGTTATCAATGGCACGTTGGCTGATCCGGTGTCTGGATTTGTCATTTTCAGGTGTTGCAAAATAGGCATTAAATTTAACGGGCTGCCATGTATCCAATTGTAGATCATGTACGTATCCACTTAGCTTGCCAGTAATATCTCCAAATTCAAATGTCTTTGTCAGAATTCCCAGATCAAGATTGTCAACATCAATATCTGCATGTAAAGTTGGTATCAAGCCAAATAAGTCTTGAATCCTGAGATGACTGATCGAAATATCGCCATCAAATACATTAACGTGCAATCGACCCTGAGTTGTGAGATCACTTTTCTGATAGGTAACCCACGGTATTTCACCAAATATAGTTCCTGCCATTAATGGCCAGCCTAATGCTTCAGTAAATTCACTCAGTGTAATCGGAGTCAACTTACTTTTTATAGACACTGAATAATCATCCAGACCCAGGTTTTTCATTTCGAGATCATCGACCTGTAACTCGCCATCAAAAACAGGGATCACCATTTTTTCTCTCAATTTCATGGAACGACCCTTGGAAGACAGTTTCATTTCACTGGGACCGATGTTGACTTTATAGATCGAACCACCCACCCATTTCATACTGGAATCTTTAACGTTTGGATCACTATTTAAACGTATATCTCCGTTCAGACCTGCCACATGAAACCTTCCCGCCTTATCTTCTGCATAAACACCCCCAAGAATAAGATGAAAGTCTGTAATACCGCTTTTACCCAGTTTAATTTTCAGATCAGTCTTACCGACAATTTCCATTTCATCCAAACCTGTACCAAACAACAATGGCTGGACATAGATTGGAAATACAGTACTAAGATCGCGAGTCTTGAATGACAAAGAAAGATCATCAATGGGAGAATCCTGTTTTGGATTCATGACCCCACTGGCAGTCGCTGTCATGACGCCAGGATGGCTCAGAATTAGCTTATAAATTTTTATGCGATCTTCGCGCATGTCGGCATCCAGTTTCAAAGAAATTGAAGCCCCACCTGGCTCCAATAAAAAACCTGGCGATGCAGTTCCAATCTTGACACCCGGCTCAAGGTAGACCACACCATCGATTAGATTCAGCTCTTCTATGACATGCCAATCAACCCCATGTTTTTGCAAAACAACATTGAGCTTCGCATCCAGTTTTTCTGCAACAGAGTTACCATTAAAACCCAGATCAAATGTTCGCAGTTTTAAGTTTACTAATTGAACATCGGTATTAAGGCCATTCGCAGTCATCTCAAGGTTGATTTTTCCTGATTCATCAGAGATGCCTTCTGGCAAAGCTATCAAAGTACTAGCAATTTTTTTGACCCTGGCGACATCCAACGATCGTCCTTTAAGATCGACATGCCATTTTTCTTTATTGACATTCGCAGTAACATTGAGAAGACCTTTTGCGATCCTTAATTGCTTGATCGATGTTTTGAGCTGTTCTTTTTCAGAATCAAACGTAAAATCAATATTACCTTTCAGGCGACCCAGTTGTTTTTGTTTTGCGTAGAAACGTCCGGACTGACATTCGATTAGCTTAAACTGGAGGACGTTTTGAAAAGAAGGAAATGGACATTCTACCTGAACGTCCCTAAAGGTTTCGCCAGTGACTGACTTTAAGTTCTTGATCGCGATCGATAATTGCGGGATTTTTTCTGCGGAAATGTTAAATTCAAGATCAAGATTTTCGATCTTCCAACCAGAGAATTCTGCCTGTTCGATCCCAAAACTCAGCTGGTTAAAAGCATGGGCATTTATGAGGGCAACGCTTGAAGCTAACAGACAGATCAAGCGAAATATATGCATTAGCTCAGCCGGGGAAAACTCCAGTGGAAATATATCGATCACCCCTATCACAAATGATCACGGCAATCACCGCATTTTCCACTTCTTCAGATAATCTTAGTGCCGCCGCAACTGCCCCCCCGGAGGATACACCACAGAAAATTCCTTCCTCTGCTCCCAGCGCAAGCATTGTCTGTTCTGCGGTTTGCTGATCCATATCCATGATCCTGTCGACACGACGAGCATCATAAATCTTGGGCAAGTACTCTTCCGGCCAACGACGAATACCAGGAATGCTGGCATCACCTTCAGGTTGAACACCGACAATCTGAATATCCGGATTAACACTTTTGAAATATTTTGAACAACCCATAATCGTTCCGGTGGTTCCCATGGAACTGACAAAATGAGTCAACTGTCCCTGTGTATCCATCCAGATCTCAGGGCCGGTTCCTTCAAAATGCGATCGCGGATTATCCGGATTTGCAAACTGATCGAGAACTTTACCTTCCCCTGCCGCCTCCATTTCTCTGGACTTATCGATCGCTGCTTCCATGCTGCCCTCTTCCGGTGTGAGAATGATTTCTGCACCATAAGCCTTCATCGAAGCACGTCGTTCTTCGCTCATATTCTCCGGCATGATCAGGATCATTCGATAGCCTTTAATCGCTGCAGCCATTGCAAGTGCAATTCCGGTATTGCCACTAGTTGCTTCGATCAACGTATCACCAGACTGGATTTCACCTCTTTTTTCAGCACGACTGATCATGCTGATCGCAGGCCGATCTTTCACTGATCCGGCAGGATTATCTCCTTCGAGCTTGGCCAATATCGTATTACTCGGATTACCCATTTGTTGAGGCAACCGTTGCAAACGAACCAGTGGCGTATTGCCGACAAACTCTTCTATCGTTGGATAGTCAATCATACTAATTCCTTGGCCATTATGATGGCATCTTCTCTTCCGCTCATGGCTGGATAATAATTCTTACGTAAACCTACTTCAGAAAATCCTTCTTCTTCGTATAATCTGTAAGCACCAATATTACTGCCCCGCACTTCAAGAAAAACCGTTTTTGCTTTGTGATCTTTTGATTTCTCCAAAAGATGTCTCAATAACATTCGGCCCAGGCCATAACGACGAAAATCTTCTCGAATACACAGGTTCAGAATATGTGCTTCACCAACTGCTGCCGACATGATGCCATAACCTGCAACTTTTTCTGCATATTCCATAATCCAGCAACTATAACCAACTTTCAGACAATCCTGATAAATCGTGTCCTTCCACGGATAGTCATAAGAAGCCAGTTCAATTTCCATGACTGCATCAATATCCTCTCTCTGCATTGGACGAACAGAGGCTAAAACAAGTTCATTGGCGACGCTCATGATGTTTTTTCCATCAGAGATTTTGCTAACAATAAATCTTCCCAGCTTTTACTTTTTTGAGTTGGAGATCTCAACAGATAAGCTGGATGATAGGTGACAACTACAGGAATACCTGAAGGATCGTATGAGTATTTCCTGCCACGCATTTTACCGATCGGTGTATCGACCTTGAGAAGATTCTGAGCCGCGATACGACCTACACACAAAATTATTCTCGGCTGGATCAGTTCTATCTGTCGCTGAAGATAAGGCTCACAACAGGATACTTCTTCTGGTCGAGGATCACGATTATTGGGTGGACGGCATTTGAGAATATTGGCGATAAAAACCTGATCCCTTTGCAATCCGACCGCCATTAGCATCGAGTTCAAAAGTTGTCCGGCTCGTCCGACAAAAGGCTCGCCCTGACGATCTTCTTCTGTACCTGGCGCTTCACCGATGATCAACCAGTCGGCATTTTTATTTCCGACACCGAAAACTGTCTGCGTTCGACTGGTATGCAGATCACATTTGATACAGGTTGCAACCCGTTTTTCAAGTTTCTCCCAATCATCATTCCAAACCTCATCAGTAGTTTGTTCGATATTAGCCACAGGCATTTCAACAGGAATCGTTTCTTGTGTTATTGCCAGATCGGGTGAATCGATAATCTCTTCAATAAAGGGTTCGTCAGTGACAAACTCTTCGCCCGCTGATTCAGGTTGACGATCAGTACCTCGCCTGACCCAGACGTCAATTCCCATGGCGTCGAGACAGGCGAGCTTGTCCATCAGACTTTATCCACAACCTGCGGATGTTTTTTATCTTTGACTGACATCAGCGTGTTTAATGCATTGAGATAGGCTTTGGCCGAAGCGGCAATAATATCAGTGTCAGCACCCTGACCATTGACAACACGATCATCCAGTTGCAGGCGTACAGCTACCTCGCCCTGTGAAGACGTGCCGCTTGTAATATTGCTGACCGAATAAAGTAGTAGATCACTGTCACTTTTTACGATACTTTCGATCGCCATAAAGGTCGCATCTACTGGACCGCTACCCGCCGCTGATCCGGTTTTCTCTTCACCATTAATTGAAAGCGTGATTTCAGCGATGGGCGTTTCACCTGTTTCTGAATTTACTTTCAGAGAGACCAGTTTGACCCATTCTTCCTCACTGGCAAGATTGGTTTCAGTGACCAGTGCCTGTAAATCTTCATCAAAGATTTCATGCTTTTTATCCGCCAGTTCCTTGAAACGTTGAAACGCATCGTTCAAGTCTTCTTCGCGTTCAAACTCAATGCCCAGTTCCTGCAAACGTGTCTTAAAAGCATTTCGTCCTGAGTGTTTACCCATCACCATACGATTAGCATTCCAGCCAACATCTTCAGCTCGCATGATTTCGTAAGTTTCACGATTCTTGATCACGCCATCCTGATGAATCCCGGATTCGTGAGCAAAAGCATTTGCACCAACGATGGCCTTGTTCGGTTGCACCGGAAAGCCTGTCACGCTGGAAACGAGACGTGAACAATTCATGATCTGAGTGGTATCGAGTGTGGTATCACAGGGAAAAATATCCTGCCTTGTTTTAACCGCCATCACCACTTCTTCAAGCGAAGCATTACCAGCACGTTCGCCAAGACCATTGATCGTACATTCGATCTGACGTGCCCCATGCAAAACCGCTGATAAAGAATTTCCAACAGCCAACCCCAGATCGTTGTGACAATGTACTGAAAAGATCGCTTTATCACTATTCGGAATACGTTCGATCAATTCGCCGATCAAGGCACCAAAACGATCAGGTAAGTTGTATCCCACGGTGTCCGGAATATTGATGGTCGTTGCACCGGCATCGATCACCGCTTCGATGATCTTACAAAGAAAGTCTGTTTCTGATCGACCTGCATCTTCTGGCGAAAATTCAACATTATCGGTCAAATTTCGCGCCCGTTTAACGGAATAAATCGCCTGCTCAATCACCTGATCGGGCTCCATCTGCAACTTCGCTTTCATATGAATCGGCGACGTCGCGATGAAAGTATGGATCCTTGATGAGTTGGCAGGTTTTAATGCCTCACCGGCACGATCAATATCCTTGTCCAACGCTCTGGCCAGACCACAGACAGTACTGTCTTTAACGGCTTCAGCGACGGCTTTCACAGATTCAAAATCACCTGGACTGGCAATGGGAAAACCTGCCTCGATTATATCCACTTTCATACGCTCTAATGCTTTGGCAATGCGAAGTTTTTCATCCTTCGTCATTGATGCACCAGGACTTTGTTCGCCATCACGCAAGGTAGTATCGAAAATTATTAATTTATCACTCATTTAAAATTGTCCCTGCTGCGTATTCTAGCAGCATGCTATAGCTTGTACATCAGGGTTGTTTCTATTGGTTGTTGGTTAAAAGCGCGTTTTTCCTCGCCAGGTGAGAATCGTAATTAGCCCACAAAGGGCAGCAGTGGAAGAGACAGGCACAACAACATCCTATGCATGATGCATATTATCTGAGAAGCAGTTTGTTGTGTTGTTGAATTCATAGCGTGAGTAAAATAAACAAAACGATGGGGTTTATCAACTACTATTATTAATCATCGGTTAAATCTGGTCTGAACTTGAATGTCGTGATCGATGTTTTTTCATTTGGAGCACGGTCAACACGAGCCCTGACACAGTATAAGCAGCAAAAATCGCAAACAATACTAAGGGTGGTTCCAATGCTACCAATACAAATACCAAAACCACACCAATTATATGAACAAATGGCACTTTACCTTTGAAATCAATATGTTTGAAGCTGTTATAGCGAACATTGCTAATCATCAATACACCGGCCAATAGCGTTATGAACATGGCTATAATACTTAAGCTTCTTGTTACTTCAAGCTGGTATTCTGCACCGATCCAGACCAGTCCAACGACAAGACCTGCAGCAGAGGGACTGGGTAAACCCTGGAAATAATTTTTATCGGCTGTCTCTACCTGAGTATTAAACCGTGCCAGACGTAATGCGGCAGTGACTGTATAGACAAAAGCAACCACCCAGCCAACCCGTCCAAGCTCGATCAGAGCCCATTGATAGACGACGAGTCCAGGAGCCAAACCAAAAGAAATCATGTCAGAAAGGCTATCGTATTCTGCACCAAAATCAGTTTGGGTATTGGTTATGCGAGCAACACGACCATCCATGCCATCAAGTATCATGGCACAGAAAATGGCAATCGCAGCAGCCTCATATCGATTATTCATAGCTGCAACAATCGCGTAAAAACCGGAAAACAGCGCCGCCGTCGTGAACAGGTTAGGCAGGAGATAGATTCCCCTTCGTGGGTTCAGGCGATTTTTTGGCATGACACTTTCCAGGGAATATTCATTAAACGAGAACTGGATATTATACTACGGTAAATAGAAAATGGTGCGCCTGTAGTTAGTCTTTATTGACCAGGATTATGGATTGCGGCTGATATAGGTGCTTCCTGATGAACTAACTGGCCAAGTATACTTGAACCAGACAATACACGATCGCCTTCAACTACTTTTATCTTTGAGTCCACCGGTAGATAGACTTCTACAACACCACCGAGGAAATAATATCCACAACGCTGACCCTGACCAATGCGTTCACCAGGATAAGCATAACATCTCAGGCGAGAAACCATTTTTCCTATGTATATGGAGATAAGAATATCGTCATCCTCATCAGACTGAATCCACAGAGCATGCTGATGAATGACATCCTTGCTTCCAAACGCTGCTGGTAATGATGACCAGTTCTTGACTACCTTTCCTTCTACCGGGCTACGAATAGTGTATGTGTTATTATAACCCATGCGTATTCTGATCCTGATCGCTTCTCGATCAATCCAGTGATCCTTATGCTTTGTAATACTCTCAATTAAGCCATCAACAGGGCTGACAATGGCCAGTGGTGAGGATGGAATGACTCTTTGTGGATCACGAAGCAGATAAAGCAGGCCAAACAGGAACAACCACACCGGGATCGAATAAGACGGCATGAATTGATACAACACATACAATCCAAACAAGGTTACGGTCAGAAGAATTAACCAGCCTTCTTTTGCGATTACAGGATAACGATTACTTGGCATTATACGGAGCGATCATAGTCATAATACTGACATATTTCCGCAATGCAGCATTTTTTTCAAGTAGTTTCATCAAAGATTAACTTTTTCTGATCAGGAAACGATCTGAAGGGATGCCGGGATCCAATAATGTGAAACCCGACAAATGTACTAATATAATCTCAACTATGGATAAGAATAGCCATAATACCTTTATAAACAATGGGTTATATTAAATAACCTTGCTGTTTTGTCCAGTGCATCGGGATTAGTGGCTATCAAGGCGGAGTTGCGCAGCAATAGCGGGGCTATTAGAAGCAGCTCCAACATGGAGAGACACTAAACTCAATGTTATGTAAAGCTGGTCATATCCCAAGCTGAGGTTAATATAACTAGTTTTTTGTCTTATCGACTATTTTGTTCGCCTGGATCCATGGCATCATGGAACGCAGTTTGCCACCCACTTCTTCTATCTGGTGAGCCTTGGCAATTCGGCGTTTCGCCTTGAGAGTCGCACTACCCGTCAGATTCTCAGCAATGAATTCACGAGCAAATTCACCTGTCTGGATTTCTGTCAGGATCTTTTTCATTTCTTTCTTGGTTTCTTCGGTGATCACACGTGGGCCACGGGTAATATCACCGTATTCTGCAGTATTCGAAATTGAATAACGCATATTGGCTATTCCACCTTCATACAAGAGATCAACGATCAGTTTTGTTTCATGAAGACATTCAAAATAAGCCATTTCCTGA
>Ga0114931_10009764_pt1 | contig 11469 bp, 10 predicted proteins | sample 2SBtaG_FD_89579 | JGI IMG/M metagenome (GOLD analysis project Ga0114931, IMG submission 89579) | Deep subsurface microbial communities from Kolumbo volcano to uncover new lineages of life (NeLLi) - 2SBTROV14_V59a metaG | ecosystem: Environmental > Aquatic > Marine > Volcanic | place: Kolumbo...
AAATCACCGTGTACACCACCATGTGGCAATACAATGAGCTGGTATTTGCCATCGGCTTTAGCACCTTTAGGAATAAATACGTAAGCCCAAAACTTTACCGGATTACCTGCCCCCTGGGCAGTAGGATTCTTTTCCTTGCGTATTGGAGGGCCAGTAAGATATACCTTATCAACAAAGGCCACATCACCTACTTTGTTAAACCAAAGCTGGTCGTCAATCATTTTTTCAACAACATCGAGCCGGTGCCTAAGCATTTCATTTTGTTGCTGTAAGATTTTGATTACCGTATCGGTTGCTTGTTTTTCTTGACCAAAGGCAGAAGCGTTAAAAAAGAGGACCCAAATTATGGCAAAACTAAAGATTTTCATAAGCGTTGGTATTTGTGTTCTAAATTAGAAATTTACAAAAACCTACAGCCTCTACCAAGAAGAATTACACGAGTTATAGAAGGGCTTGAATTAGACAGCGGCAGGGCTATGACCTCTAATTTTAATGGTTTTATGATAGAAGCAACTTATCTTTAAACAATATTTTTTAATGTATGAAACGCAAGTATTTTAGAATATTCGTAGTACTGATAATTATTGCCTTGGCCTATGGTTATATCATTAGGGATTTCCCCCAAGCAGATAGTACACTCTACATAAACGGGACCATTATTACCATGGAAGAATCGCTACCACAGGCACAAGCTATGCTGGTGGAAAACGGGCTAATAACTGCTATCGGCATCAACGATGAACTTGCCAAGCCCAAAACATCTACAAGTAAAGTGGTGGATTTACATGGCGCGGTAGTAATGCCCGGCTTTATCGATCCACACACGCATGTGGCTCTTTCGGCCTTTTTAGAAAACATGATAGATCTTTCAGGTTTTAAACATAAAAGCAACCAGGAGGTTTGGGACTATTTGGCAAAAAATATTAAGACGCATCAACCGGGTGATTGGATAGTTGGCAAAGGTATTGATCCGGTGTTAGTAAAAGACCTTGTAACACCTGATCTGGCTTTTTTAGATAAAATAGCCCCGGATAACCCACTGGTGTTAATTTCACAAAGTTTGCATACTTATTGGGCTAATTCCATGGCTTTTTCTCTTGCGGGTATTGATAAAACAACGGCTAACCCATCAAAGGCTAGTTTTTATGAGAAAGACAGCTTGGGTAATCTTACCGGACTTATTGCTGAACAATTGGCATTTATGCCTATCCTGGATGTTCTAAAAAAAGAAGTGTTTACTCCCCAGGCATTAATAGAATCTACCACCAAGGTGCTGCATGACTATGCGAAAAATGGCAATACAACAGTAGTTTCTGCTGGAATTACCATCAATGATGCCAGGCCGCTAAGGTTATATGAGCACTTGTCTGCCAATAAAGCCACATTCATTAATCAATTACTAGCAACCTTGGGGGTGTTACCTGCCCGAGCGCCTTACCCCAGGCATTTTATCTATATCCGGTTCGACAAAGCCTTTTTGTTGCCTAAGAAGAAATCAGATGATGACTTTTATGCTATTATTGGTATTAAACATTGGTATGATGGCTCTCCCTATACCGGATCTATGTATCTGCGTGAACCCTATCTAACCTCAACCTTAACTACAGAAGGATTACATATTCCTGTGGGCTACCGGGGCAAGGCATTATTAAGCAAAGATGATTTAGCTGCATTTATTAAAAGATATGATAGCCTGGGGTGGCAGGTTGCCATCCACGTACAGGGAGATATAGGCAATGAGGAAGTAATCGAAGCCTACGAGCAGGTGAATAAGCAACAAGATATTAGTAAGGCAAGACATAGAATTGAGCACTGCCTTTTGCTTGCCGACACGAGTATGCATCGTCTTAAAGAAATTGGCTTAACTCCCAGTTTTCATGTTAATCATTTATACTATTATGGCCAGGCGCTTAAGAAAAGTATTCTCGGTAAGGATCGAACCAATACAATGTTGGCAGTAGCAAGTGCCCGCGACAATGGTATTAAATACTCATTTCATGCTGATCAACCCATGTTTGAGAGTAAACCTTTTCGGCTAATTCAAACGGCTGTAGAAAGACAAACTATTGAAGGGGACACCATAGGTTATCAACAAAGGGTGCGTGTAATGGACGGATTAAAGGCAATGACCATTAATGCTGCCTGGCAAATTAATAAAGAGAATAAGATTGGCTCATTGAAAAAAGGCAAATATGCAGATTTTATCATTCTCGATAAAAACCCTTTAGCCATTCCTGTCGGGGAGCTTGATAAAATAAATGTTTTGCAAACTTATGTTAATGGCAATGCGGTAAATTAGGGCTGGCTATTGGCTATTTATTTAAAATTGTAATTTTCGATTATATTTGTAATAATATAGATATTATTTATGAGTTTAGTTCAATATGAGTATATTGTAGCGGTAGATGATTATCGGCATTTTGCCACAGCGGCTGAGAAATGCTTTGTTACTCAGCCAACCCTGAGCATGCAAATACAGAAACTAGAAGAGCAGCTAGGGGTATTAATTTTTGATCGTAGCCGGCACCCAGTTGTACCTACGGAGATAGGCAGTAGTATTATTGCTCAGGCAAGAATAACCATCAATGAAGCAAGTAAAATTCCACAGATGATTACTGAAGAGAAGGGAATTTTAAGCGGTAATTTAAGAATAGGAATTTTACCCACATTGTCACCTTATCTTTTGCCTCTATTTATTAAGGGATTTATTGAAAAATACGCTGACGTTCAGGTTTACGTAGAAGAGTTGATCACTGCACAAATTATCGATAAGTTACAGAAAGACCAATTGGATATAGGAATTTTTGTCACCCCTTCGGAGGTCAATAGTCTTGAAGAGAAAGTACTCTTTAATGAAGAATTTGTAGCCTATATTGGCCAGGAGCATCCATTGAGATCAGTAGAAACCATAGATCCGTTTTTGTTAAATGTGGATGATATTTGGGTATTAAATGAAGGGCACTGTTTTCGAAGCCAGGTATTAAATATTTGTCAGCCTGTAGAAGGAGGCTATGGACAACTGCGTTTTCAAAGTGGATCTCTCGAGGCTCTGAAAAAACTGGTTGACCGCCATGGTGGTATAACGTTGTTGCCCGAACTGGCCACCTTGGATATGACAGACCGTGAGCGGGAAAATTTAAGATGGTTTAAAACGCCTAAGCCGGTAAGGGAAGTAAGCCTAATTACCCACCGCAGCTTTTTAAAGCGTAAGTTGACAGAAGCCCTATACAATGAAATTTTGGCCTCTATACCGGAAGATATTCGCATTAAGAAAAACACCCAACGTATTCGTTGGAAATAAAATCATGCTTCTATAATCTCCTTGGCACTCAGTTGTTTATCAAAGAGTGATTTATAGGCTCCATTCTGTGATATTAACTCCTCATGGGTACCTCGTTCAATAATTTTCCCATCATCTAACACTAAGATACGGTTGGCCAGCTTGGCAGAAGAAACCCGGTGACTAATAATGATAGAAGTCCGGTTTCTCATGATCCTTTTCATGCTATGTAAAATTATGTGTTCAGTCTTAGTATCTACGGCCGACAATGCATCATCAAGAATAAGTATTTTAGGATCACGGGCTATGGCACGGGCTATTGAAACCCGTTGCTTTTGTCCGCCCGACAAGGTTATGCCACGTTCCCCTAATACCGTTTCAAATTGCTCAGGAAACGACATAACATTGTCGAAGAGATCAGCATCTTTTGCCGCTTGTAAAATTTGTTCAGGTGAAATTTCCTGACTGCCAAACCCAATATTATTGGCAATAGAGTCCGAGAAAAGAAAAACATCTTGTGGAATATAGCCAATTTGCTTTCGTAATATAGCCGGATTAATGCTTTCAATAGGGTGGCCATCAACCAATATATTTCCTTTAGTGACATCGAACATACGGCAAACAAGGTTGGCAATGGTACTCTTTCCTGAGCCGGTGGTACCAATAATGGCTAAGGATTCACCCTTCTTTATGTGGAAGGAAATATTATCGATGGCTTTAATACCTGATTCAGGATAGACATAACTAACATCTTTAAATTCGATATCGCCTTCCAGGTTAATACTACGGTTCTCATGGCTTTTAATATCATTTTTTTCGAGTAAGAATTCATTGATGCGTTTTTGCGAAGCAGCTGCACGTTGGGCAATGCTACTAACCCATCCCAGAGCCGTAACCGGCCAGGTTAGCATATTTACATAAATAATGAATTCGGCAATATTGCCATAGGTAATCTCTCCGGCTATTACCTGTTTGCCACCTATATAAACCACTAAAATATTACTCAGGCCTATGAGGCCCATTATTAAGGGAAAGAAGAAGGCATTAACCTTGGTAAGCCTTAACGATTTCTTCTTATAGGCATTGCTGGCTTTCGCAAATCGATGGATAGAATCTTGCTCCCGCACAAAAGATTTTAATACCCGAATACCTGAAAAGGCCTCCTGAACAAATGTTGAAAGTCCCGACTGGCTCCTCTGAATTTCTTCCGACCGCTTATTAATAATATTGTTCACATAATAAATACTGAACGACAAGAGGGGTAAAGGACTTAAAGCATAGAGAGTGAGCTCAGTATTTACTGAGAACATGTACGGAATCAGCATAAGAAAGAGTACTATTAAATTCAGTCCATACATGATAGATGGGCCAAGGTACATTCGTACACGACTCACATCCTCAGAAATTCGGTTCATCAAATCACCGGTGTTGTTTTTACGATAAAAAGAGAGGGGTAAGGTTTGGTAATGGGCATATATTTCATTTTTCAAGTCATATTCTACCAGCCTTGACATTACAATGAGGGTTTGCCTAACTAAAAACAAAAAAAACCCACGTGTTAATGCGAGCGCCATAATTACTACGGAATATATAAGAATACTACCGGTAAAGGATTTAAACACATCATGTTGCAAGTTAAATCCGTCTAGTTGTTCATAAAGCGAAACATTATTAACCACTAAATCAAGAGCGTTACGTACTAATTGGGCCGGTATTATTTGAAAAAAATTGGTGAGAATAGTAAATAATATTCCCAATATAATGTAGAATTTATACTTGTATAAATATTTATTTAAGTGACTAAGCTCTTTCAAACGAATAGATGTTCTAGGGAAAATACGATATAGATCAGTTAATAGTTGCTTAAAAACAATTAATTTTGCCGCTGAAATTGCGACCCCTCAAAATACAAGGTGTCCAAAATTAGTATAAATAAATTAACCAGGTAATATAAAGATATGGCTGTTGTAAATGAATTAAAAAAAACACAGGCTCCATCAGTGTTTGGTCAAACTGCATTTAAAGGGCATGAGCAAGTTGTATTTTGTCGTGATGAAGCTACAGGCCTCAAGGCCATTATTGCTATTCATAATACTGTGCTAGGCCCTGCCTTAGGGGGCACTAGAATGTGGGATTATAGTAGTGAGGCATCAGCCTTAAATGATGTGCTTAGGCTTTCCCGTGGCATGACCTATAAGGCAGCCATTAGTGGGCTTAACCTGGGTGGAGGTAAAGCAGTAATTATTGGCGACCCTGCTAAATTAAAAAATGAAGCTTTTATGCGAAGGTTTGGCAGGTTTGTTGACAGTCTGGGTGGCCGATATATTACTGCCGAAGACGTAAATATGAAAACGCGCGACATGGAGTATGTGCATATGGAAACAGACCATGTTACCGGTATCCCTGAAACTATGGGAGGTAGTGGAGATCCTTCTCCTGTAACTGCTTATGGGGTATATATGGGTATGAAAGCCACTGTCAAACATGTATTTGGTTCAGACGATTTATCTGATAAGACCGTTGCCGTGCAAGGTGTGGGCCAGGTAGGGATGAACCTGGTGAACCACCTTAAGAAAGAAGGTGCCAAAGTATTTATTACCGATATTGCTGAAGACAAACTTGCAAAAGTAGCTAAAAGCACCGGTGCTATTGTAGTAGGCAAAGATGAAATATATGATCTTGATATGGACATTTATGCGCCTTGTGCCTTAGGTGCCACTTTAAATGATGATACCATTCCTAGATTAAAGGCAACCATGGTAGTAGGGTCCGCTAATAATCAATTAGAAGATGAGAAAAAGCATGGATATATGCTTATAGATCATAATATTGCTTATGCTCCCGACTTTCTGGTGAATGCGGGTGGGTTAATTAACGTGGGGGCTGAATATTATGGTCCATATAACAGTGAAAAAGCTCATTTAGATGCTGAGAAAATATATGATACAACCCTGGATATCCTTAAAATGGCTGATAAGGAGTCAATTTCATCACAAGAAGCAGCTATTAAAATTGCTGAAAGGCGAATAGCTGCTATTGGAAACCTTAAACTACCTTTTTAATTAATTAGAATCACCGTTAAATAACCGATCTTTAACTTCTTGTAATTATGCTCAACAGACGAACACTGCGAATTAAAGCCATGCAAAGCATATTTGCCTTTGAGCAATGCAAGGAAGCAAACTATCATTTGGCGATAGAGCAAATCACCAATATTTTTCAACCGGATCTCAACTCAATGGAGGTTCAGGATAAGGCTTTTTTGAAAGCACAACGAGAAGAAGCGATTAAGCTGTTCAAAGACCACTACCGTGATAAAATATTAAAAGTTAAAGAAGGAAGTGATAATAAAATTAATGAAACTGTAACTAAGGCTATTAAAGAATATTATCTGAATCTCAAAAAAGATAGCAAGTTCCTGAAAAAGGAAATGCTAAAAGATGCGGAAATGATCTATAACAGGTATAGTTGGTTGTTGTATTGGGTAGAAGCACTTATAACATTACTCAAGAATCTGAAATCGAAACCAGGAGTTTCGGCATACACCAACCTTATCAATAACCAGGTCATCAATATTTTGTTGGCGAATAAAAAGTTATCTACTATTTATATTAAAAGTGGCCTAAATTGGGATAACCAGGCCGATGAGCAGTTGGTATGGCTTAAAGAGGTGCTTTTAAAAGACGAGGAGGTTATTAACTACCTTGATAATAATGCACCAACATTTGACGATGACAAAGCAATAATCCTCCATATTTACAAAGCATGTATTTTTAAGCATGAAATAATAACTTCTTTTATGGAAAACCAAGACCTGTATTGGTCTGAAAATAAGGCCATATTAAGAAGCATGGTGGTTAAAACAATAAAAGGGATAAATGAAGGAGAGGCAGATTTTATCCTGGCGGAACTTTCTTATAATTGGCAGGAAGACAAACAGTTTTTCGAAACAATTTTTGATAAAACAGTTCATGAATCAGAAGAATATGAAAAACTAATTGACAATAAAACAAAAAATTGGGATATTGAGCGAATTTCAGATACTGATAGAATATTACTACAAATGGCTATTCAGGAAATGATTAATTTCTCAGGTATTCCCCTTAAAGTAACGATAAATGAATATATTGAAGTTTCTAAAAAATACAGTACACCTAAAAGCAAGCAATTTATAAATGGTGTTTTAGATGTAATTGCTGTAGATTTGCAAAAGAAAGGAGTTATTAAGAAAAGTGGAAGAGGATTAATTGACAATAAATAGGTTATATTATGAGTAGAAAATCAAATTCATTATTCACTTTTATCCTTGGAGCAGCCGCAGGCGCAACCTTGGGAATATTATTTTCACCGGATAAAGGGGTAAACATTAGAGGCAAACTTTCGTATAAACTGGATAAATATAAAGTTTTGCTGGAAGAGTTGCTAGATGATTTAGTTGATGGTAGTGATTCACCTATTAGCCAGGCTAAAACTAAGAGTGAGAAGGTAATTACCGATGCTAAAGAAAAGGCCGAAAAATTATTAGAAGATGTTGATAATTTAATAGGCCATATTAAAAATGAAGAAAGTATTGAAGATTAAAATAAACCGTTAAAAAAATGAAATCATTAAGTATTAAAATTTTGATGTTGGTAGTAATTATGGGAGCTGTAATGACTTCCTGTAGTGATAAAGAATCTGAAAAAAAAATCGCTGAGTTAGAAAGCCGGTTAGCAGAACTAGAGGGTAGTCCTACAGCTGCTAAACCTGTCGCCTCAAAATCGGCCACCACAAAACCTGCGACTAAGCCGGAAGGCCCGTTACCCCAGTTCGAGTGGGAAACAACAGAACATGACTTTGGTACCATAAAAGAAGGAGATAAAGTTAGCTATGTGTATAAATTCAAAAATACTGGAGCTGTACCTTTAATTATTGAGGGGGTTCGACCTTCTTGTGGTTGTACAGCCCCTAGCTGGACCAAAGAGCCTATTCCGGTAAACGGTGAGGGTAAGATTGAAGTTGTATTTAACAGTAAAGGCAAGCCTAATGCACAAAATAAAACAGTAACTGTAACTGCCAATACTTGGCCACAAAGTACTGTTTTAAGATTTAAAACTTTTGTGACACCGGCTAAGAAATAAATTATAGCTTTAAAGAGTAAATTAAATGATTGTACAAATTCTGGCACAAGCCGGCACCACAGGCCAGCAAGGAGGAGGGTATATGCAAATAATATTTTTTGTAGGCATTGCCCTTGTTTTCTACTTCTTTATGATAAGGCCACAACAGAAAAAACAAAAGGAGCAAAAGAAATTTATTGAAGAGGTCAAAAAGGGGGATCAAGTGGTTACTATAGGTGGTATTCATGGCAAAGTTTACGCTATTGATGAATCTTCTATTGTGTTGGACATCGATAGCAAAGGCACTAAAGTAACGTTCGAAAAGTCAGCAGTATCTCTTGAGGCAAGTAAACCCAAACAATAACCCAATTGATTGAAATCTAGAATAGCGGATTTAATAGCGAGATTAAAATTTAACAGGCCAGATAACCTTAAGGTGGTAATATTGTCTATTGGTACCGCTGCTATTTTTTGGATATTCAATGCCCTTAACCATGATTATGAAACAACGGTTGGGTATCCGGTAAATTGGCAATTTAATACTGAGAAATATATTGTTGTTGATGAACTTCCTTCCAAAGTTAATATCAATGTTAAGGGACTTGGATGGAATCTCTTGCGGGCATCATTTGGCTTTAAAGTTAAGCCTATTACTATTGTTTTAAATAATCCGGCTGCGAGTAAAAAAATTGCCGGGGTATCATTAACCAATAGGATAGCCGATGAACTCGAAGAACTAAGGCTAAATTACGTTCTTGATGATACCCTAAAACTAAATATAGATACCAGGGCCGTAAGATCATTTGCGGTTTATGTTGATAGTGCCAGTATTTCCCTTAAAGAAAATTATCGTATCGTATCACCAATTTCTTGTGATACCGATTTGTTGGAATTGGAAGGGCCAAAATCTATGCTCGATTCAATAGACTCGGATAAATATGAATTGGTGATAAAAGAAAAAGATATTAGTAGCGATTATGATGAACAGGTTGATTTTGAAATTGCACGGGCTGATTTATTTCTATTTAAACCACGCTCAGCACATGTTGCCTTCTCCGTAGCAGAATTTATAAATGATGAAAAACAAGTAATGGTAGAACAAGTTGGCTTTCCGGAGGATAAGTCTATTTATATTGCGGATAGTGTAGGGATAGTGCAATATACCGTACGTAAAGACCTGGAACAAGAAGTGATAGCTGATAGTATTAAAATTATAGCCGATTTCACCTTGATTAATCCACTGGACTCTACCCTTGTTCTGAGGATAGAAAAGTATCCTCCTGAAATTTCCGGTGTACATTTAGCCCTTCCACAAGTTAAAGTGCAATATCAGCAATAAAATGTATAAAGTTGGCATAACAGGCGGAATTGGAGCCGGTAAATCAACGGTAACAAGGGTCTTTCAATTATTTGGAACTCCTATATATGATGCTGATACCCGGGCAAAAATATTAATGGAGGAAGATCCATCCCTTGTAGATAATATAAAATCAACTTTTGGTGATCAGGCATATATACAAGGCAAACTTAATAGTGGTTACCTGGCAGAAAAAGTATTCAACAATACTTTACTGATTGAAAAACTAAATGCCTTTGTTCATCCGTCAGTAGCCAGGGATTTTTCATCCTGGGTCTCTCAACAACGGACATCCTATGTTTTAAAAGAAGCTGCTTTACTGTTCGAGAGTAACTCGTACCAAGCGCTTGATTCTATTATTCTGGTAGTTGCTCCTTTAGAACTCAGGATGAAGAGAATTATGAAAAGAGATTCGCAGCGATCGGAACAGCAAATAAAAAATATTATAGACAAACAACTTGCTGTAGAAGAGGCTATGAAGTTGACAGATTATATAATTCTAAATGATGAATCTGAGCTCATAATTCCACAAATATTGGCTTTACATAAGCAGTTTGCAGAAAGGTAATAGATACACGAACATCGTTAATACAATCTTATAAACGTTAAGAATTATTAAATAAAGCCAATATTAATAACACCTGATTACTTTAGACTATTTAATTTCTCTATTTTCGTTTTTTCAAATGATTAGCGTAGATCATATCTAAACAAATGAACTTTAAAGGGTTAACTTCTTCGAAGCCATTGCACCCCATTCAAATGGCATGGTTTATTCTAATGGAGCTGCTGTTGCTTTTTGGAGAAACCTTTTCTAAATTCCATGTTTTTGGGCCATTCCACCTTTTTGATCTTAGTTTTCTCGTATTGGCAGTCTGGTCGGTTTATTATTTTTTCAAGCAACCGAAATCATTTCTTATTTGGCCCATTTTTATAATTCTGGCATTTTCTATAGCCTATCTTGCCTATTCATACTTTACTCATTTAGGGCCGGTTAATTACATTATCAGGCAATATGCTATGTTCTTTTATATGGGAGCTAGTTGGTTAATATTTGCTTCTTTTATTACCCCGGAATATCATAAGTATAATGTCAGGTTTATTGCTTTAATGGGGATTGCTGCCATTGGTATACAACTCATTTATCATGTCTATCTTGTCTTCTTTACCGATGATTTTTCTTTATTCGGAGCCTTTAATTATTACAATAAAATGGTCGTCATCGCCTTGATAGTGGGGGGTGCCTATGTATTGGTTTATATAGAAAATAAATGGCTTAAAATAGGATTCGGTATATTTTACCTCCTGTTGGCCACCACATTGGGCCATTCTTCAGCTTTTTTAGCAGCTTTTTTTATAATTATGGCCTATCTGGTGATGAAAGCTAATAGGAAAGTAAAGTTGGTAGGATTGGGAATGTTGGTATTATTATTAATAGTTTTTATTGTTTTCCTCCCACAATTTTCAGATCATAATGCGGAATGGCGGGTTGTGTTTTGGAAGATTAGTTTGCAGGACATCATATTTAAAAAGTATGGGATTCTTGGCCATGGGTTTGGGGTACCCTACTCATCACAGGAGGTACTTGATGCATTTCGAAACGACCTTAATTCACCTTGGTTTGAGGTACGCCCGGAAGAACAATACCTTTCTCCGATGCACAATAGCTTTATTACCATGGCTTTTCACCTGGGGTTAATACCGGCTCTGTTTGTTTTTGTGCCGCTTATACC
>Ga0114931_10009765_pt1 | contig 11469 bp, 7 predicted proteins | sample 2SBtaG_FD_89579 | JGI IMG/M metagenome (GOLD analysis project Ga0114931, IMG submission 89579) | Deep subsurface microbial communities from Kolumbo volcano to uncover new lineages of life (NeLLi) - 2SBTROV14_V59a metaG | ecosystem: Environmental > Aquatic > Marine > Volcanic | place: Kolumbo...
TCCTTATTTTTCACTTTGAAAACAGTCATTATATCAACATAACTCTTGTTTTCAAAGCAAAAACTAAGAACAAAATAATCAACCCAAAAACCTCAATTTATTTATTCACCGTTCCTAAGAAAAAAAAGTGATATTTACAACGCTTTTTTTTGCAGGTGTCGGCTGCCAAAACAAGGTGACTTTCAATGACATTCCGAACGCAGTTTATGCTTTTGCGAAAGGGATTGGTATTTTGCGAAAAGCAAAGTTGAGAACGGAAAAAAATTGTCGGAAAAGTTTGACTTAAAGCCAAAAGAAGTGTTTATTTATTGGTGACACAACCCGGCATGGATTGCGTTTTGATTTCAACAGGCATTGGACTTCTTTCAATTTTAAATCAAACAAAAATCGGCATGTTTCATAAACACATAAAAATAGTTAACACTTCTTCTTGGAAACACATGGGCACATAAGAGCACATGGAAGGTTGATTTTCAAGGGACTATGTGTCCTTATGCCCATGTGTTTTACAGAAAAAGACCCTTTTGTGTTAACTGGTAAATGAAACATGCCCAAAAATTTTTCTTCTTTTATCTAACGGCTAAAATCTAGCCCGTTCCTTAACCAAATTATGATTGCTACCAAACCAAAAATTGAAAAAAAAATTCTTTTGAAAGCCTTCCGCTTGATGTGTACCGCCAAAGCAATGACGGACTTGTACGAGGAAAATTTCAAAACCGTCTCCAAGCATGTCCATGCCACTTCAAGGGGGCACGAAGCCATTCAACTCGCAGTTGGCTTGCAATTGAAACCGCAGGATTGGCTTTCTGCTTATTACCGGGACGATGCTTTATTGCTAGGCATTGGCATGAAGCCCTATGAGTTGATGTTGCAGTTGATGGCAAAACGGGACGACCCCTTTTCAGGTGGCCGCGCCTATTATTGCCACCCTGCTTTGAAAGAACCGGATAAGCCAAAAATTCCGCACCAATCTTCAGCTACCGGAATGCAGGCGATTCCCGCGACGGGCATTGCCATGGGCATTCAGTACAAAGAAAAAGTGGGACTTGCAGAAGACTTTGGCGGTGAAAATCCCGTCGTGGTTTGCTCTTTTGGCGATGCTTCCATCACCGAAGGAGAAGTGGCAGAAGCCTTCCAAATGGCAGCTTTGAAGCAATTCCCGATTTTATATCTCGTGCAGGATAATGGCTGGGATATTTCAGCCAATGCAAAAGAAACGAGGGCGCAGGATGCCACCGGTTATGCGCAGGGATTTCATGGAATCGAAGTTCGAACCATCGAGGGCAATGACTTTTGGGAATCCTTTCTTTGCATCGAGGAGGCGCTTGCAACGATTCGGAAAGAAAGGCGGCCTTTTCTGGTTCATGCCAAAGTTCCCCTGTTGAACCACCACACCTCCGGCGTCCGAATGGAGTGGTACCGGGATGATTTGGCGGAACACCAAGCCCGCGACCCCTACCCTCTCTTTCGAAGCCAACTTTTGGAGGAAGGTATTCGCGTCGGTGCGTTGAAAAAAATTGAGTTGGAGGTAAAAAAACAAGTTGAGGAAGATTTTCAAAAAGCCCTGAAAGCCGAAGACCCCCGCCCCGAAGACCTCTTCACACATGATTTTGCGCCCACGCCTGTCCTTGAAGAAAAGGGCGTTCGCAAACCCAAAGGAGGCGCTTCCAAAGTCATGGTTGATTGCGCTTTGTTCGCTGTCAAGGAGTTGATGAAAAAACACCCGGAGTGCTTGCTTTACGGGCAGGATGTCGGTGGCCGCTTGGGGGGTGTGTTCCGGGAAGCGGCGACATTGGCGGACGAATTTGGCGATGAACGGGTTTTTAATACGCCAATTCAAGAGGCTTTTATTATCGGCAGCACGGTGGGCATGTCCGCCGTTGGTTTGAAGCCTATCGTAGAGGTTCAGTTTGCCGATTATATTTGGCCGGGCTTGAATCAGCTCTTCACCGAGGTGAGTCGTTCCTGCTACCTGACGAATGGCAAATGGCCGGTTAGTTGCATTATTCGGGTCCCCATTGGGGCCTATGGGAGTGGCGGGCCCTATCACTCTTCAAGCGTGGAATCCGTGCTTGCCAATATTCGAGGTATCAAAATCGCTTACCCAAGCAACGGGGCCGATTTGAAAGGACTGATAAAGGCGGCTTACTACGACCCCAATCCCGTTGTTCTTTTAGAACACAAGGGACTGTATTGGTCAAAGGGGAAGGGAGCCGAAATGGCAATAACAGTTATGCCGGATGAGAATTATATTGTTCCTTTTGGGAAAGCCCGTCCTGTGCTGGAAGCTTCAACCGAAAAGGTTCAAAATGGAGAAAGCCTGCTTGTGGTCACTTACGGAATGGGGGTGCATTGGGCTTTTAGCGCTGCCAAAAAATTGGAGGGGAGGGTTGAAGTTTTAGACCTGCGGACGCTGTATCCTTTAGATGAAGAAGCGATTTTTGAATCGGCAAAGAAGCACGGGAAATGTTTGGTAGTCACAGAAGAACCAGTGAACAATTCTTTTGCCCAAAGCATTGCCGCCCGCATTCAGGAAAATTGTTTTGAGTGGTTAGATGCGCCCGTGCGAACAATCGGGGCAGAAAACTTACCGGCTATTCCACTGAGCGCTACTTTAGAACAAACCATGTTGCCTTCGAATGAAAAAGTGGGCAAGGCAATTGAGGCTTTGCTGGGGTATTAAGGAACGGTGAAAAAATATTCCTGCAATTGAAACTCAAATTCAAAGACGATTAATAAAAGAAACAAAATTTTATTGCACCTTTGCATTTCAAATTGACCCTTCGGTTAATATAGGAAATCAGCTAGTTGTGGGTTTGAAATTTTCCAGGCTTCAGGCAGGAGATAAAAGACATTAAATTGAAGAAAAAGTGTCCGTTCAAAAAACAATGGAGGGAAGGTAGAGGAGAATTCATATTCTCCGTTCAGTTCCCGGAGGATATGAATTCTCCTCTGCCTCTCCTCTTGAATTTGCCAATGCGTTTTGAACCGATACAATAAAAATTATTTTGTAACTAATTGAAATTCAATAGAAAAAGTTTCAAAAACGGTTATAAAACAGGTGTGTCTTATTTCTAATATCTTTTGTCGAAAGTCTAACTATTTAAACCATTTCAAACCCATGATTGCTGGTGGAATAATGGAACCATGAGCGATTTTATCAAGCATGAGTGCGGTATTGCATTGGTCCGTTTGTTGAAGCCTCTCGACTTTTATTTGAAAAAGTATGGGACCAGCCTCTACGGCATCAACAAATTGCATCTGCTGATGCAAAAACAACGCAACCGGGGGCAAGACGGCGCGGGCATCGCCACCATCAAATTGTTCGTCGCACCTGGCACCAAATATATCAGCCGCAAACGCTACGGCGGCACGCAATCCATCCAAAAATTATTTAGCGAAGTGTACGCCCATTTTGATGCGCTGCCCGACAAGCGGCTGCAAGATGCTGCCTGGCTCAAAAAAAAATTGCCCTATATGGGAGAATTGCTTTTGGGACATCTCCGCTACGGAACGCACGGGAAAAACAGCCAAAATAATTGCCATCCGTTTCTAAGAAAAAATAACTGGATTAGCCGGAACCTCGTCATTGCAGGCAATTTCAATCTGACCAATGTGGATGAATTGTTTGAGCAACTCGTCGGTTTGGGGCAGTACCCAAGCGAAAAGACTGACACCGTCACAGTGATGGAAAAAATCGGACATTTTCTGGACGACGAAGTGCAGCGATTACACACTTGGTACAAGCCTGACGGCTATTCAAATGAGGAAATCAATGACCTCATTTTTGACAATCTCGATGTGCAGCGCTTACTTCGGCGGGCTGGTAAAGATTTCGACGGCGGCTTCACCATGGCCGGTCTCATCGGTCACGGCGACGCTTTTGTGTTGCGCGACCCCTCCGGCATCCGGCCAGCATTTTATTACCGGGATGAGGAGGTGGTGGTGGTCTGTTCGGAACGGCCGGCAATTCAGACAGCTTTTGATGTTCACGTCAGCAAGGTGCAGGAATTACAGCCGGGTCATGCCATCATTGTCAAACGGAATGGCCAAGTTTCTGAGTCGCCCTGCTTTGAAGCCCGCCACCGCAAAGCCTGTTCTTTCGAGCGCATTTATTTTTCAAGAGGCACCGACCGGGATATTTACCTGGAACGCAAACAATTGGGCGAACAACTCACCGACACGGTGTTGAAAGCGCTGAATTTCGATTTGAAAAACACGGTTTTTTCTTTCGTTCCCAATACCGCTGAATCGGCCTTTTTTGGATTGATGGAAGGGGTGGAAAAGCGTTTGAACGAGCAGAAGCGGAAAAAAATTCTAAAATTTTGTGAAGACAAAAATCGAAAGCCCGGTAAACTGAAAAAAATTTTAAACCGGACGCCCCGCATAGAAAAGATCGTGGTGAAAGATGAAAAATTGCGCACCTTCATCGCCGACGACAACTCCCGGAGAAGCATGGTTTCCCACGCCTACGACGTCACCTACGGGATTGTGCGGAATGACAAAGACACCCTTGTTTTGTTGGATGATTCCATCGTTCGGGGAACGACCTTGAAAAACAGCATCATCGAAATTGTGGCGAGGCTGCGCCCCAAAAAGATAATCATCGTCTCTTCCGCGCCGCAAATTCGCTATCCCGATTGCTACGGCATCGATATGTCGGTGATGAAGGATTTTGTGGCTTTTCGCGCCTTGGTTGCCCTGTTGAAAGAAACGGGAAAAGGACATTTGCTCGAGGAAACCTACGAACGTTGCAAAGCAGCTCAGTGTAAACCAAAAGAAGAAATCAAGAACGAGGTGAAGGCGCTTTACGACGAATTCAATAGCGACGAAATCTCCAAAAAAATTGCTCAAATCGTGACCCCTGAAGGTATAAAACCCAAAGTAGAGGTCATCTATCAAACGATAGAAGGACTCCACCGCGCCTGCCCCAAGCATACCGGGGATTGGTACTTTTCGGGCAACTACCCCACTCCCGGTGGCAACAAGGTCGTTAATAAAGCGTTCATCAATTTCATTGAAAAAAGAGACGAACGGGCGTATTGAAAAAGAGGGGTTCTGTCAACAATAGACAATCATTCGTCTCCAGGTCTGAAGACCTGTGTTTTCAATTTTTCATCCTTCCTTATTTGAAATCAAATACTTCCTTTTCGCAGTTTTCGAATCATCTCCAATGTGGCGCGAACCCGCCGTTCTAAGCGCTCGAATTCTCTATTTTCCAAAATATCCTTTGAAATTAATTTCGAGCCTATTCCAACACAAGTTACGCCCGCGTCAAACCAGGTTTTTAGATTTTCTTCCGTTGGAGAAACCCCACCCGTTGGCATCATGCTCGTCCACGGCTGCGGTCCTTTAACGGCTTTGACGAAGGAGGGTCCATAAATTTCTCCGGGAAAAAGTTTTACGATTTCGCAGCCCAATTCTTCCGCCCGGCAAATTTCGGTTAGCGAACCACAGCCCGGAGAATAGAGCACTTTCCTTCGATTGCAAACAAGCGAAATGTCTTCCCGCAAAACGGGGGATACTATAAAATTTGCCCCCAATTGAAGGTACAGGGAGGCGGTCCCCGCATCTGTCACTGAACCCACACCGAGTATTATTTCGGGGAGTTCGCTTTCGCAAAATTTATTGAGTTCCCGAAAAACTTCCTGGGCAAAATCTCCTCGGTTGGTGAATTCGAGCAGCCTTGCCCCGCCTTTGCAGCAGGCATCTAAAACCTCTTTTCCCAATGTTAGATCGGGTTCGTAAAAAAGGGGAACCATGCCTTGTTCCGCCATTTTTTGAGCGACTTGCATTCTGGTAAATCTTGCCATATTCAGAAGATTTTAGACTTTGGACAAAAGATGTTAGACATAAGACTCTCAGATTTTTTCAATAATTTTTTAAATTTAAAATATTGATTTTCAATGATTTGCAAAATTATTTTTTTTAAATTTCATATCTTTTGTCTTGCATCCAAAATAGGTTATCGACTTACTCTGCCGCTTGCATCTCCCCGCATCAATTTTTCCACCTCTTCAATGCATACTAAATTTGCATCTCCGTAAATCGTGTGTTTGAGGCAGGAAGCAGCCACTGCAAAATTCAAAGCCTGTTGGTCGTCTTCATAATTGAGCAAACCGAAAATTAGACCGCCCATAAAACTATCCCCACCGCCTACTCTGTCAACGATGTGGGTGATTTGATAGGTCGGCGCTTCATAAAGCTTTTGGCCGTCGTACAAAACGCCAGACCAAGTGTTGTGGGAAGCGCTAATACTACCTCGCAGGGTGATAATCACCTTTTTGGCTTTCGGAAATCGCTTCATCAATTGTTGACAAACCGAAAGGTAGGCTTTGGCATCCAAGCGGTCCCCTTTCGAGACATCAATGCCAGGAGGATGAATGCCGAAGTGTTTTTCAGCCTCTTCCTCGTTGCCGAGAATAATGTCGCAGCCTGCCACCAATTCGGGCATGATTTCTGAAGGCGATTTGCCGTAATGCCACAATTTTTTCCGGTAGTTCAGGTCGGTTGAAACGATAAGCCCCATTTCGTTTGCTATCTGAATGGCTTCCAAACAAACATCCGTGGCTTCCTGCGAAATGGCAGGCGTAATGCCCGTCCAATGAAACCATTGTGCGTCTTTGAACACTTCTGTCCAATCAATCGTGCCTTTTTGAATCGTTGCCATGCCCGAATGGGCCCTGTCGTAAATCACTTTGCTGCTGCGATGCACTGCCCCCATTTCCAGAAAATAAATGCCCAGGCGTTCTCCGCCCCGAAGGATATGCTGCGTTCCCACATTCCTCGCCCTCAAAGCCTGAATGGCGCAATCGCCAATGTCATTCTTCGGAACTCGACTGACAAACTCCACCGGAATCCCGTAGTTGACCAGCGAAACGGCCACATTGCTTTCGCCACCGCCATAAATCACTTCAAACGAATTCGCCTGACTGAACCGCTTATAAGCCGGCGGGCTTAAACGCATCATAATTTCTCCGAAGGTGACTATTTTTTTCATTCTTAAAACTCAAAATATTTTTTTGCATTGAAATAACAAATGTCTTGAACTACCTTGCCAATCCACTCCAAATCATTGGGTAAAAGCCCTTTTTCGATGTCTTTTCCAAAAATATTGCAGAGTATTCGCCGGAAGTATTCGTGGCGAGGAAATGACAAAAAGGAGCGACTATCCGTCAACATGCCGATAAAACGGCTCGGCAAACCCATATTGGAAAGGGCATTGATTTGCTTCTCCATGCCATCGGCTTGGTCGAGGAACCACCATGCAGAACCGTATTGCATTTTCCCCGCCAGGGTGCCGTCGTTGAAATTGCCCGCCAGGGTGGCGAACACTTCATTGTCGCGGGGATTGAGGTTGTACAAAATGGTTTTAGCCAGTTGATTCGTACGGTCGAGGCGGTCGAGGAAACGGGACAAAAGGCGGGCTTGGCTGAAATCTCCGATACTGTCGAAACCCGTGTCGGGACCAAGCTTTTGCAACAGCCGGCTGTTGTTGTTTCGCAAGGCGCCGAGGTGGAATTGTTGCGTCCAATCTCTTTGGTGATAGGCCTGACCGAGAGAATATAAAATCGCAGATTGATACTGTAGGGATTCTTGTGGAGCGGTTTTTTCGCCCCGTATTTTTCGTTTCAAGATGGCGCTGACAACTCGGTCGGAAAAATCTTCCGCACTGAGGCTTTCAAGCCCATGGTCGGAAAGGCGGCAACCCATTTCGTGGAAGAAGTCAATGCGTTCGCACAGCGCGGTCAACAGGCTTTGCAAGTCGTGGATTTCTAAATCAGCAACTTTACTTAATTTATTCATGTAATCCGTAAATCCTTCGTTTTCAATTAAAATTGCTTTGTCAGGGCGAAAAGCAGGCAGTACTTTTATTCCAAAATCATTGGTTTTCATTTGTTGATGAAAACGTAAGTCATCGGTCGGGTCATCGGTAGTACACAGAACTTCGACCCTCATTTTTTTCAATAATCCATGCACGGAATATCTGGCAGAACCGAGCAAGGCATTGCAACTGTCAAAAACTTCTCGGGCATTGTCTTTATTCAAAACCACCTCCAGACCAAAGTAGCGTTTCAACTCCAAATGCGTCCAATGATAGAGCGGATTGCGGAGCGTATATGGAACGGTTTCAGCCCATTTTTCAAATTTTTCCCAGTCGTTAGCCCCTCCTGTAATGAAGTATTCATCTACCCCGTTAGCGCGCATTGCCCGCCATTTGTAGTGGTCGCCATAGAGCCAAACTTGGGTCAGATTTTCAAACTGCCGGTCTTGTGCAATCTCCTTTGGGGGAAGGTGATTGTGATAGTCAATGATGGGCAAATCTTTCGCAAACCGGTGATACAACTCCTCGGCAAAGACATTTTCCAAAAGGAAATTTTCATCCAAAAAAACGGGCTGCGTTGATTTTGTTTTCGTCAATTTCGGCATCAATAATCGATTGATTTAGGTTTTGTCATGCCCAAAATCCCCCATTCCAGGCCTCGCAATTCGGCCAACCCCCGCAGCCTGCCGATTGCCGAATACCCTGGATTAGTGTGTTTTTTCAAATCGTCCAACATTTTGTGCCCGTGGTCGGGGCGCATGGGGATAGGCATAGCCCGGTTTTGCTGTTCCTTCGATAAGGCTTTCATTACGGCAAACATATCGACATCGCCGGCGAGGTGGTCGGCTTCCTGAAAGTTGCCCAATTCATCCCTTTGTGTGCTGCGCAAATGAATGAAATGAATCCGGTCGGCAAACTGTTCTACCATTTTTGGCAGGTCGTTATCAGGACGCACGCCAAACGACCCGGTACAAAAACACAGTCCATTGGCAGGGCTGTCAACGGCTTCAAAAATTTGCTTCAAATGGTCGGCCGTGCTAACAATTCGAGGCAAGCCCAAAATTGGATAGGGGGGGTCGTCGGGATGAACGACCATTTTCACTCCAACTCTTTCTGCCACGGGAACTACTTCTTTCAAAAAATCGAGCAAATGCCGCCGCAACTTCGTTGCGTCAATGTCTTCGTATTCGTCCAAGGCATGCTGAAATTTTTCCAAAGCATATCCCGCCTCCGCCCCCGGCAAACCTGCGAGGATGTTTCGCGTCAGTTGCTTTTTTTCAGCCTCGATTGCCTTATTGAAAAAAGAGGTTGCTCTGTGCTTTTCTTCTTCCGAATAGGTTGATTCAGCATGGGGTCTTTTCAAAATATATAAATCGAAAGCTGTCAAAGCTGACCTCTCAAATCGCAATGCCGTCGAACCATCGGGCAGGCGATAATCGAGGTCGGTGCGCGTCCAATCCAAAACCGGCATGAAGTTGTAGGTCACGGTTCGAATGCCGCAGTTCCCCAAATTCCGAAGGCTGTTTTGATAATTGTGCAAATGCCGCTGCCAGTTGCCGCTTTGTTTTTTAATATCCTCCGTGACCGGCAAACTCTCTACCACAGACCAAACCAAACCCGCTTGCTCAATGGGTCTTTTTCGTTTCAAAATTTCGTCCATTGGCCATTCTTCACCATTGGGGATGTGGTGCAATGCGGTCACGATACCCCTTGCCCCCGCCTGTCGAATGTGGGCAAGGGATATTGGGTCATTTGGACCGTACCACCGCCAGGTTTGTTCGAGTTTTTTCATGTTTGAACCCCATCATTTCTTTATCAGTGCCAGTTCTTCCAGCGCTCGAAGTGCTGGAAGAACTGGTCAAAATTAGATTTTCGGTTCCCAGCCCGGTTCATACGCCCTTCGCCACATCGTCATTGCCTCTTCGTCATCTAGGATGTGCCCGTTTTTTGGGTCAATGTGCAAGTTGCGTCCAAATTTCTGGGCAATGTTACCCAGATGGCACATCAGCGTGCTTTTATACGCATCTTCAACGGACAAATTTAGTTTTTTGCCGAAGCGGATACTCTCGATGAAATTTTTCATATGATAGACATCCAGCCCGCCGATGCCCAGGGTATCGGTAGTAGCGGAATAACTACGTTCGTTGACCTGCTTTACGAGCTTGCCTTTTTTATCGTAAGAGAAGTATCCATTGCGGTCGAGCAGAATCGTGCCTTCGGTGCCGTGGATGGTGGCGCCTCTTCCGCGGTCGTATTGACGAAAACCGTTGCAGGAACGACCTTCCCATGTAATCATTTTGCCTTCGGAAAATTCAAAACTTGCCACTTGGGTATCGTAAAACTGCCAATCATCCTGATAATGAAAACGTCCGCCGGAGGAAGTGACTTTGGAGGGATAATCCAAGCCAAGCGCCCAGCGACAAATATCCATTTCGTGAAGACCGTTGTTGTTGATTTCCCCGGTACCCCAATCCCAGAACCAGTGCCAGTTGTAATGTACCCAGTTATCTTTGAAGGCTTTTGAAAGTGCAGGGCCTTGCCATAATTCCCAATCCAGCCAGTCGGGTACGGCGGTTTTTTGTCCAACTCCAATTGGACCACGGGTATTGCCATACCAGGCTTTGCCATAATAAACATCTCCAATGAGGCCTTCTTTAATGTCTTGCATCGCCTCCATAGAAGTTGGCGCCGACCGCTGCTGTTGTCCCACCAGCACCACCTTGCCAAATTTGTGTTGTGCCTTCAAGAGCCATTCCCCTTCCTGAGGATTGTGACAACAAGGTTTTTCCAAATAAACGTGTTTGCCAGCCTGCATCGCTAGGATAGCCATGGGCGTATGCCAGTGGTCAGGAGTGGCGATGGTGAGGGCGTCTATTTCTTTGTTTTCCAATAGCTTGCGGATGTCGGCATGGGTTTTGGCTTTCTCCCTACCCAAACCCGAAAGTGTTTGTTGACTTTTTTCAAAAACCCTGGAATCTACATCGCAGAAGGCACGGATAGCGGTGTTTTTCGCGGCAGAGGCAGCAAGGACATGTGCCCTGCCCCTTCCATTTAGTCCAACGACAGCGAGGTTGACCCGGTCATTGGCGCCCAAGATGCGGGAATAGCTGCTGGCCGAAAATGCCATCGCCGTGGTGCCGAGCGCGGAGGTTTTGACGAAATTTCTTCTGGTGATTTTATTTTTCATGATAAAATGTATTTTAGATTTTAGACATAAGACACCCACATTTTCAGTCGTTTTTGAAATTTTTCTTTTGATTTTCGTAACTTCTTAATAATAGAGGGTGGTTTCACACAACGACGCAACGACACAATACAGGGAGTGAATCTTAAAGCATTTACTACATTGGGGTCAGGCTGTAATTACAGCCAAAGGCTACATTGCGCCCTTGTGTCGTCGTGTCGTTGTGTGAATCCCTTGATTATTAAAATGATACTGATTTTCAATAAATTATAAACTTGTTTTTCTTAAATTTCATCTCTTTTGTCCATAGTCTAAAATATTTTTCTCAGTCCCAGTCTTATTAGGAACGGTGAAAAAATAAATCAAGCTTCTTGGCTACTTCTTTTGTCCTTATTTTTCACTTTGAAAACAGTCATTATATCAACATAACTCTTGTTTTCAAAGCAAAAACTAAGAACAA
>Ga0114931_10009766_pt1 | contig 11469 bp, 14 predicted proteins | sample 2SBtaG_FD_89579 | JGI IMG/M metagenome (GOLD analysis project Ga0114931, IMG submission 89579) | Deep subsurface microbial communities from Kolumbo volcano to uncover new lineages of life (NeLLi) - 2SBTROV14_V59a metaG | ecosystem: Environmental > Aquatic > Marine > Volcanic | place: Kolumbo...
ATCCGCGGATCGTGTGCTGTTGGTCGGATTCAAGAACGCGGCCCTGAAACCGTTGACCGGCAAGACCCTGGCCGAAGTGGCCCGGTTGCGTGGGAAATCGGTGGCGGAAACCGCCATGGACCTGGTGGTCGAGGATGGTAGCCGCGTCGGGGCGATCTATTTCCTGATGTCAGAAGACAATGTCAAGAAACAACTGAAGCTGCCCTGGGTGAGTTTTGGCTCGGATGCTGCCTCGCTGGCCCCAGAAGGGGTATTTCTGAAATCCAATCCACATCCGCGCGCGTACGGCAACTTTGCCCGTTTGCTCGGAAAATACGTCCGCGATGAAAAAATTATCCCATTGACTGCCGCCATACACCAACTCACGCAACTACCGGCGACCCACCTCAGGATCAGACAGCGCGGAACCCTCGCCGTGGGGAACTACGCCGATGTGCTGGTATTTGACGCGGATCGAATTGCCGACCACGCCACCTATGCCAATCCTCACCAATACGCAACGGGTATGCGCGACGTGTTTGTCAACGGAATTCGGGTGCTGGCCGATGGAAAGCACACCGGCGCCAAACCCGGCCGTGTCGTGCGCGGGCCGGGATGGCGGGACTGGCCTGAAAACCGCAAGCAGTAGGGACGCGATTGCATGCGAAGTCCGGGCAAATAACGCATGCGGGTCGTTTGCCACAGCTGTTCGAATACCGAGATTGTGTGCGCGCTGGGGTGTGGTCACATGCTGGTCGGTGTGGATGACCACTCGGATTACCCGCCATCGATACTGGAGCACGTTGGGCGAGTGGGACCGGATCTGGACCTGGATGTCGATCGAGTCGCGGCACTTGCCCCGGATTTGGTGATCGCATCCGACACGGTGCCAGGCCACGACCGACTCATCGAACGCATGCGACAGGCGGGCTTGCCACTGTTGGTTTGCGCACCCCGGAATCTGGATGATGTCGCCGCGGATATGTTGCGCATTGGCGTGGCACTCGGCGTAGAGCGAGACGCACACCTACTGGCGGCAGCTTTTCGCCGTTCCATGGCGCCAATGGATGCGCCCACACCACGGCCGCGAATACTGCTGGAGTGGTGGCCCAAACCGGTGATTGTGCCCGGTGCCGAATCATGGGCGACGCAAATGATCGCACTGGCGGGTGGTGAAAATCCATGGAACATGGAAGCCGTGCAAAGCCGGCCGGTTGCCACGTGCGAGGTTCAATCGGCGCAGCCGGACGCGATCGTCTTGTCCTGGTGCGGTGTGGCGGAGGATAAATACCGTTCACATATTGTTCGTCGCAGGCCGGGTTGGGCGGAGCTTCCTGCCGTGGCAAAGCGCCGCATTTTCCCGATTTCGGAAGCCTTGCTGGGTCGACCGGGACCGCGCCTGATCGAAGGCTTGCAGCGCTTGAGAGCGGTAGTGCAGGCCTGTGCCGAATGAACTTCTGAGGAGCCCTGCGGATGCCGGGCGACCCCACGGGCGGCCGGCTGCGACTCAAGGCTTTTTGCCCTGTGGGCAAGCCGAACAACTCCATTTCTTCCATGGGGCGCTGCTGTCAACGCGAATCCAAGGTGGGCGTTGTAATGTACAAACGTCTTTACAAACACAGGAGAAGCACATGAAAACGATCCCATTCGCAATTGCCCTGGCACTGGCCGCAACCCTGACCACGGCAAGCGCTGCATCCATCAACACACGCCAGGCCCGTCAGGCCGATCGCATCGCCTGGGGCGTTGCCAACGGTTCATTAACGGGCCGTGAGGCGGGGCGGCTGATTCGTCAACAGCGCTCCATCGCGCGGCAGGAATACCGGTTCCGTGCCGACGGCTATTTTGGACGCGGTGAACGCGCCGTCATCCAGACTCGTTTGAATAACGCCAATCGCAGCATATACTGGCAAAAACATGATCGGCAATACCGCGGGTGATCGTAATCCAGCAGCCGGCCTCGATGCTCGGGGCCGGTTTTTTATTGGCTAGCCGGATTGGCGCTTATATAGCTGTTCAGCCCGGTTGAACATCACCCATGAGGTCAAAATGTACTTGTCGTTGGAGACCGGAATGTTTCCGCGATGGGTATGGGTAAATCCCGCCGGAGCGATGACCATGCTCCCCGTACGCGGGGGTATTTTTACTTTCTGATAGAAAAATTCGGTCTCGCCGCCGTCTTCAACGTCGTTCAGGTAAAACATCCACAACAACACCCGGTGCAGAGCTTCGGCGTGTTCGTCCTGGGGATACATTTCAGAATGCCAATGTGGATAACCGCCTTCTCCACGGTGGTATTTTTGAACGTTGATAAAGCCACAGCGATAGATATAGCGCACCAGTTCGGGAAGATGGGGCAAGCCTGCCTGCTCAAAATTACTCGAATCCACGACCACGGGTTTGCCGTTTTCCGGATCCACCACGGTCGGCGAGACGGCCCCCATGAGCAGGTGTGGGAAACGAGCCATGTAGGCCTGTATTTTTGGAAACGTGGCGGCGAGAATCTTTGCCACCAGGTCACGCCAGGAATTGAAATTGGTGATGGTGATATCCGTGCTGCGCTTTTTCTCGGTGTCCAGACCGTGCCCGGTGAGTCCCGGTGCGCGGTGTTTGCTGGACTCGAAGCGACGGATAATATCGCGGCACAGATCGGCGTCCAGCGCCTTCTCGTACACCTGAATGAATTCGCCCATGGCCGAGCTCCGTGGAAAAGTCGTTGTCACTGTACAACAGAATGTGAACGCTGACACAGCGGCTGTTCGGGCGGGATGGGTCGCGTCCAGTGGAGCCCGGCATCTACGGCGCATTGACAGCCGGTCGTGTGCGCAATAGCCTGCGCGTTTTATCTCGGGAGATTTTCAGCTCGTGCAATACAATGCGTTAGGGCCGACCGATTTACAAGTGAGCCGTGTGTGTCTCGGCAGTATGACCTGGGGCCAGCAAAACAGCGAGGCGGATGCCCACGCGCAGCTCGATCTGGCGGAGTCCAGTGGTATTAATTTTATCGATACCGCCGAGATGTATGCGGTTCCGGCGCGGCCGGAGACGCAGGGGCGAACGGAATCCTACATCGGATCGTGGTTGGCCAAACGCAAGGATCGCGAGCAACTGGTGGTTGCCAGTAAAGTGTCCGGTCCCGGCCCGATGGTGGCGCATATTCGCGGCGGACCACGTTTGAATGCCGAACACATCACGCGCGCCTGTGAGGACAGTTTGCAGCGTCTGCGCACGGATTACATCGACCTGTATCAGGTGCACTGGCCGGCCCGGCAGACCAATTGTTTCGGGCAATTGGGATTTGCGATTCCCGATTCACAAGCGGCGACGCCGATTGTGGAGACGCTGAAAGCGATTACGGCGCTGGTGGAGCAGGGCAAGGTTCGCTATGTGGGTATCTCCAATGAAACGCCCTGGGGTCTCATGCAATACTTGCAACTCGCCGAATCGCTGGATTTAGCGCGCTGCGTAAGTATCCAGAATCCGTACAACCTGTTTAACCGCAGTTTCGAAATCGGTCTTGCGGAAATAGCCTGGCGCGAACGGGTGGGTCTGCTGGCGTATTCTCCATTGGCTTTTGGGGTCTTGACGGGCAAGTACCGAAACGGCGCTGCGCCACCAGGTGCCCGGGTTACCCTGTTTCCACAATATCAGCGTTATTCGGGCGAATTGGCCGATCGGGCCACGGAGGCGTATCAGCAGGTGGCAACCCAATTTGGATTGACTTTGACCGAGTTGGCGTTGGGATTTGTCAACAGCCAACGCTTTTTGACGTCGACCATTATCGGTGCCACCAGCCTTGCGCAACTGCGCGAGGATATCGCCGCAGCCTCGGCCAACTTGGACGATGCCATCTTGTCCGCGATCGAAGCCGTGTACCGGGAAGTGGGCAATCCATGCCCGTGATTCGCATTTGCTTGACGTTTGCCCGGTATACTCCGTCTCATTTCCAAAATGCCAAGAACAGGGGAATCAAGAACAATGATAATCAGGTGGCTATCTCTTTTTGCTTTCAGTGTGTTTGGGGTGCTTTTAACCGGCGTGGTATGGGCGGACCCGATCCTGTATGTAGGCCATGCCAATGACAACCCCGGAATCTCCGCTTGGGAGCTGGGTTACAAGCAGCACGGCGATCCGGATTGGGTGAAAAACCTTTCCCCGAACCTGCATGGCTTTTGGGAAGCCAAGTTTCATTATTGGCAGCGCGAGAAGGACAATGTACTCGGCTTGGCTTTGTTGCCAGGCTTGGAGTATCAGTGGCACCAAACCGCTATTGGCTCACCCTATGCCCAACTCGCTTTCGGCGTGGCCGTCATCAACGACCGCAAAATCGGCTTTCGCGATATGAGTACCAACTGGCAGTTTGAAACGATGGCTGGCTTCGGTACGCGATTTGGCGAGCGCGATCGGTACGACTTGAACCTGAGTTTTGTGCATTTATCGAATGCAGACATCAATGAACCCAACTTCGGTATCGATTTACTGACCTTGTCCTTCGGTGCGGATTTCGACAGCTTTTGATCGGTACGAAACGATTTTCGTTACGACGGTGACTGCTTGGGGAATTGCAGCGTAAACCTGACCCCTTGGTCGGGCTCCGATGTACACTCTATCGTTCCACCGAGCGCTTTGTGCACCAAATTATAGACAATGTGCATGCCCAGTCCCGTGCCGCCCGTTCCACGTTTGGTCGTGAAAAATGGTTCAAAAACGCGGGCACTAACGGAATCGGGCATGCCGCGACCATCATCTGTATAGCACATGCGGATGTCATCTCCGTTGGTGCTGATCGCAATGGAAACGGTGCCACGACTGGTAGAATCGAAACCGTGCAGCAATGAATTCATGACCAGGTTGGAGACAATCTGGTAGAGCACGGAAGGAAATCCATCCAGCTCAAGTTCGTCCGGGCAGGAAATCTGAATTCGGTGCCGGGTGGTGCGCAATTTCGGCTGCAGGGAGGTAATGATTTCATCCAAATAATCGCTCAGGTTAAAGGTCCTGCGATCGCTGCGCGCCTGGTCGGCCGCGACCAGCTTGAAACTCCCCACCAGTTTGGAGGCGCGCTGTAAATTGGACATCACCAAATCGGAGGCCTCAAGCGCCATGTGTTGGTAGCGGTCCAGTTCGGAGCGCCTGAGTGTGTTGGATGCAAAATGTTGGGACAGCGACGTCGTTTCATCGTGCAAATGAGAGGCCGCCGAGTGTGCGATGCCCAGCGGTGTATTGATTTCGTGTGCAATACCCGCGACCAGATCGCCGAGAGCCGCCATTTTTTCCGCTTCCACCAGTTGTTTTTGCGTGCTCTCCAGTCTTTCCAGGGTGTGGCGCAAGATTTGATTGGATTCGCGCAATTCAGTGGTGCGCTCTTCTACACGTTGTTCGAGCTCCCGATTAAGTTGCCGAAGCGCTGCATCCGCGGCATGCAGTTCCGCTTGCGCCTGTTTTTCCGGGCGAATATCCTGCCGCGTACCGGCCAAGCGCAGCGGATTGCCTTCAGCGTCCCGTTTTACGATTCGCCCCCGATCCCGAACCCACATCCAGTTGTTGTCCTCACAGCGGATTCGATAGCTGATGTTGTAATCCGGCGTGTCGCCACGCATGTGCGCGTCAAAGTTTGCCTTGGCAGGCGCAAAATCATCCGGGTGCAACACCTGTTGCATAATCTCAAATGGATCCGTGGTTTGGCCGTTGGGATGCAGGATGCCGGTGATCGTATTGACTCGAAAAACCTCACCGGAGCGTACATTCCAGTCCCATAACTCATCCCCGCTGCCCCAAAGCGCCAAACGCAAGCGCTCTTCGCTAGTGCGGATGGCCAGCTCAGCTTCACGGTGGCGGGCGCGTTGGATTCGGCGTGTGTACACCAAGTAGCTGGTGAGTGCCGCTGGGAGCAGCAAGTAGACGAGGTACGCCCATGCTGAACGCAATGGAATCGTCAGACCTTGCAAGCCAAATTGTGCAGTAGACGAACGTTTCGTAGAAATGGACCCGGTGGCTAGCGACATCGGCCTCGCCGCGGGACCGGTAATTTCTGCCATCGGTATCGTATCCGAAGCCGATAGGCGAGGGCGCGCATGTGCTGCTGGCGCAAGTGCCGCTACCAGAGCCAACAAGCACCCAAATAATGTGTACTGAAACGCCTTGTCCATGGTGTTCGATTTCGACAGTCCGAAGCAATCGAGTGGTCGCTATTATGCACGAGTCAGGAAAAGCCAGTCGAATTCGAATCGGTGCGGGTTGGGGAGCGAGCCGGTAATTTCTGTCACGGAATTCGGTGATTGTCCGGCGTTGCTGTTATCATGCTGGCGACTCAACACCACACGATTTGTAATCCCGTGACCTGGATCAAAACGATTGCCTACCCGCAGGCTGAGGGCCGCTTATTAGACCTATATAACCGGGTCAAGGGTCCCGATGACAACGTCGACAATATCATGTTGGCGCACAGCCTACGCCCGCATACCATGGAAGGCCACATTGCGCTCTACAAGGTGGTCCTGCACCATCCGCGCAATACCGTAGCCGAATGGTTTCTGGAGGCCATCGGGGTGTATACCAGCCTCCTCAATCAATGCAGCTATTGTGTGGAGCACCATTTTGCCGGGTTGAGCCGCCAGTTGTATGTCCCGCCACGCGCAAAGCGCTTGCGCGATGCACTGGCCAGGGATGACTTCGCAGCGTCGTTTGAGTTACCGGAACAGGAGGCTTTGCATTACGCTGGAAAGCTGACGCGCGAGCCGTTCAGCATGGAAATGGACGACATCAAGGTGTTACGTGAAGTCGGATGGCATGACGGTCAAATACTCGAAATCAACCAGGTGACTGCCTACTTTAATTACGCCAATCGAACCGTGTTGGGCCTGGGTGTGGATGCCCGTGGTGACCTATTGGGCCTGTCGCCGGCGGACACGGAAAACATGGATAATTGGCAGCATCGTTAGGGAAAAAATGACGCAACGAAAGGTAGCATGTCCAGGGGCGAAAATGAACAAGTCGGTCGCTTTTTTACTGCTTTGCATGGTCACCGTCGCGGGTCATACCGCGGAGTTATACCGTATTGAACTCATGCGTGCCGCACCGGGTGAACTGCTTCAGGTAATCGACGGCCTGCGCGCCGCCAAGCCGGCGTCCGCGGATCAAAATGGCCCGTTTGTTTTGCGCCACAGCCAAGGGGATCATTGGGATCTGATACGCATCACGCCGATCGGAAACTACACAAGCTACTTCGCCGCGGACGCCGTTACCGAACGCAACAAGCAACAACAACCGCTGCGCCTATCCCTGGCGAAGCGCTTGGCTTGGCGCGAGGACGTTTTCATGTTCGGACCGCAGCGTAGCGTATTCGCCCAACGATTTGCCGCCGCCGGCTTTTTCCACATCGAAATGTTCAAGTCCCTGGCCGGGCGAAGCGACGCATTGCTCGAGCAACGCGCCATGGAAAACAACTATTTGAAGCGAATCGGGCGCCAGCAGAACCTGATTTTTCGTCGCGATCTGGGTGCCGCCTGGGATGTGATGACCATTGGCTTCTACAAGGATTTGAAAGATTTTGCCGGTTCAGTAGACATTTCACCCGAAGATGAAGACCAAGCAGCCAAGGCAGCGGGTTTCAAAGCCGCCAACCGCATCGGCAGCTATCTGCGTACACTGATCGACTGGCACCACGACACTCTGGCTGTGCGGGCGTATTAGCCTCACGGAAAACCGGGAACCGCCGCCTGTGTATCCGCAATAGCTGCGCTCGGTCGGCGTCAGCTCTTGGCTTGCGCCATGAATTTCTTCAGGTCGGCAACCACTTCCTGGGTATGGTCCTGGGGATTGACTTTGGCGTAGTGTTTGACGATCACGCCGTCGGGATTGATCAAAAACGACTCCCGGTTGGCGAACTGCAAAGCCTTGAAGTCCCGCAACACGCCGTAACTGGTTGCCGTCTTCCCACCGACATCCGCCAACAGAGTGAAGGGCAGCTTGTGTTTCTCGGTGAAGGCCTTGTGCGAATCGACGTCATCCAGGCTGATGCCGACCACGGCAGCCCCGATCTTCTTGAACAGATAGATATTGTCGCGGAAGTTGCACGCCTCGGTGGTACAACCGGGGGTGTCATCCTTGGGGTAGAAATACACGGCCAGCCACTGGCCACGATAATCCTTGAGGGCGTGCCAGTCTCCGTTCTGGTCCTGAAGTTTGAAGCCGGGGGCGGACTGGCCCACTTGCGGGGCCGCGAATACAGTAAAGCTGGCAAAAAGCGCGGTAGCTAGAAACAGGCTGATGCGACGCATGAGTGGATCCTCTTTGAGCTGGCCCGGATATCCAGGCGGATTTCGGTCGAGTTCAGGCCGCGCAGCATAGCATCCTGGCTGCACCAGCGGTGTCATTGTGTGACCGATGCCTGCTGGAATGCGACGAAAACAAGATTCATTCGCGTCGCGAGACCGGGCGCCGGTGCCCAAACTTGCGCCGTAGGCCCCAGCTAATGCTGATTGCGGCGGCCAGCCAGGCCAGGTAGCGCAATATGCGGTAGACGGGAAAAGACCCTAAGCGTAGCTCCGGCAGCCACAACCACGTGGCAAAGCTTGCGACCAAGAGCAAGAACACGAACGACAACATGAAGTAGTATCCTTCACGACGAAGCACGGCCAGGCGCGCAAAGGCCAGCAAATGCAGCAGAAAAAGGATGAAAAGAAATTGAATAAGGCCGTGTGGCATGTCTTAAGTGTAGTTTGACCCGTGAACTCAATGGTGTAATTAAAGAATGACGCGGCGCGCCCCGGCTTTTTCATTTGCGACCGCCACCAACGCGGAGCTGGCCTGGTTGCGTTGGCGGTCGCGGCTACGGCGGCTGGCGTGGTTCGTGATCATGGCATTGGCGATCTGGGCCTTGTTCGCTTTCCGTCAAGGCAAGCCGCTGCATCCACCACGCGTTCCCTACGCGGCGGAATTATACGCTGGGTTGATCGATGCGGACGGAGATTGCCAAAACACCCGCGATGAAGTGTTGATACGCAGCAGTCTGCTCCCGGCCAAGCTGAGTGCCGATGGCTGCCGGGTACTGAGTGGCCGCTGGTTTGACCCGTGGCGCGGGGTGTTACTGGCTGATGTGGATGACGTGGCCGTGGTGTCCCTGATTCCCGCCGCTGAGGCACACCGCAGCGGTGCGGATTACTGGACAGCGCGCCAGCGGCGGCGCTTTGTAAATGATCTGCGATTGCCGTCGATGCTGTTGGCGGTAAGCAAGCGGTCGGCATTTGCGCGCGCTGACGGTGACCCGGTCACCTGGATGCCGGCCTGGAATGCGCGCTGTGCGTATGTTCGCCAATGGCGCGAAGTCAAGCGCTTCTGGAAACTGGACAGCGATTTCATGGAATCGGCGGCGCTTGGCGCGTGGACCCATGCCTGCCAACGGCATTGGCCGGAACGCGTGCGCGTTTGGTGGCGCGGGGTAGTGCGCCACCTACGCGGCTGACATCAGGCATCGTGCAACTGCCGCAGATCCGCCAACAATTGCTCCGGCGTGTTGCTGCTGGTGAACAACAAGCGCGCTTTGCCGGTCGTGTCAAATACGTACACGGCGTTCGAGTGAAATACTGCATAGTCACCGTTGGCGTCCGGTTTTTCGTGCCCGAAAGCCACCCGATAACGCTTGGCAATCGCGGCGGTTTGCGCGGCATTACCGGCCAGGCCGATAATGTTCGGCGCAAATGCCGCGGTGTATTGCTTCAGCACCGCCGGCGTATCGCGTTCGGGATCCATGGAGACAAAAAGAATGCTGAAATCCGCCGCCGCAGGACCCAGCTTGTGCATCAGGACGCCCAATCGGGCGAGCGTGGTCGGGCAGATATGCGGGCAATGCGTGTAGCCAAAAAACAGCAAGATATTTTGCTTTAAATAGTTTGCGGCGGTAACGCTGTCGCCGTTCTCATCGCGCATCTGAAACGCCAAGTCCGGCATCAAACCCTGGATGTTGCGGGTCTGCCAGGACGGTGGCTGCTGGCAGCCGGTCAAAAGCAGCGCAAGCAACATCGCACAGACCGGTTTTTTTGCACGGGGAAAGGACTGCATGGCAGTGCGCCAGCTTGGACTAGGATCAAAGGGACGTGTTTTGTGGCGGAGAAACATTAGGCTTTAGCTCCGATTCGACGTATATTCGCCTCGCGTACCGCATTGCGAATAATCAGCAACATGGCCAATACACTCATCATCGCCGAGGGAATCCAGGTAATCAACCCACCCAAATCTTCGTCGGCGCTGGCTGACATGGCCCAAGCGCGCCCGCACACCGCATACACGGAATACAGTTCGTGGCGGCTCAGCGCGATACTCGCACCAATTACGATCTGCGCAATCATCACCAACCACAAGACGGCAATGCGGCTGATAAAGTAGTGCCGTTGTGGCGCCGTGGCAGTCCGATCCGGAAAAACCCAAGCCCAAAACAGCAAGCCGTCCAGGAACATGCTCCAGTTCATCCACTGGTATCGGAAAGCACTGAGCATGGCGGTGAAGTGCACCTCCGGTTGCAACCAATACGCCACCAGACCGACAAACAGCAGTGGCGCCACGACCGAATTTTGCAGCGCTTTATAAACGAGTCCGAGCAGTACTGGTCGCTGAACCCGCTCGCCTCATCCAAATGTCCAGGTTTGCGGCACACCGGCCAGCAAGATTCGCGCGGGTCGCGAAATAATGATCAAGAACGCCGCAACATGATGCAGCACCAAATGTTGTAGACGATGCACCCAAAACATGTGCTGCGCGAGATAATCCGCGTAGGTATGCGTGACCGCGTAGGCCAAACCCAGCCCGAGGTAAAAGGCGGTTTTGCGTGCCGTGCTGACCACTTGACCCGTGCTTCGAAGCGAAAAACAACCGCGCCAAAACAGCGTCAACGCAGCCAGCGAAGCCGCAAAAATCCACGCGGAAAACTCCCACGGCAACAGTAGTCTGGCAAAATCTATGGTCAATTCGGCTCACGGGCGTTGCGCGAGAGGCGTATGCTAGCGCAAACGCGTTGTGTCTGCGCTCTTTAGCCTGCATAGTGCACCAGCCGAATTGAGCCGTGGGCATAACACATTGAAAACGAGCAGAAAGTGGAGTTGTCTTGGGCCTTAGCTCAGACAAAGGTCCTTGTCGGTTTGCGAAGCCAGAAGACCTGGACCGGTGCCGTATTGAGCGTTCGTGATCGTTTGGTTCGATAGGGCCGGCGAGAGGCCAAGGGCGGTGAGCCGGATTGTGACTCGGGGGTTGTGGTAATGAAAAAGCTAAGCCCTACAGCTGCATGGGTGGCTCGCGAAGCGCGGATAATTGCTCACGCAAGTGCAGGATGTGCTCACTCCAGTAGCGGTTGGTATTGAACCACGGGAAATTATGCGGAAAAGCGGGATCGCTCCAACGCCTGCCGAGCCAGGCGCTGTAGTGGAGCATGCGTAAGCTGCGCAGGGCTTCCAAAAGCCGTAGCTGCCGGGGGTGAAAATCGAAAAATTCGTTGTAACC
>Ga0114931_10009767_pt1 | contig 11467 bp, 7 predicted proteins | sample 2SBtaG_FD_89579 | JGI IMG/M metagenome (GOLD analysis project Ga0114931, IMG submission 89579) | Deep subsurface microbial communities from Kolumbo volcano to uncover new lineages of life (NeLLi) - 2SBTROV14_V59a metaG | ecosystem: Environmental > Aquatic > Marine > Volcanic | place: Kolumbo...
AGCCAAACCGCTCGACCCGCCAGCGGCACAAACGGCTTTTTATAATGTTTGTCATGAAACCGGCGGCTCGCACCAGCGGCAGGCAAGATCACAGCAAAGGAAGACATGGCAATCAGCAGGCCAAGGGGCTAGGGACTGGGGACTGGGGCAAGCCATGAATGACGAAATACCCAATGACGAAGAAATTCCATAGCACGAAATCCCAAAGTAATGCGGCGATCTTAGCAGAAAATACGTTTCTCCGCATTTTGGCTTACTTTCGCCATTGGACATTTCGGTACCCGGCACTTCCCTAAGCTGTAACGGCAGGGCAGTCTATTCAGCCTCCGAGGCCTCCTGTGCGGCATGTCGCATCATGAAGAGGTGCTACGGATCTTACTTAATATTCCTGTCAGATAAGCATTTTACGAAGGGTTGCACGGGTATTGCTCGTTTTAGGCACTGGTCCTTGCCGGCCATAAGGGAAAAGCAGTGTCGTGTGGTTTGTAGCGTGTCCACGACGAATCTAAGTAAATGACCCTACTTAACCGATAAACGAACAATAGGAAGATTGGCGGGCGCAAGGGAATGAGCCACCTCAATACATTCTCATAACCAACCAAACATTTGCCCACGGAGGTGGCAGCATGAGTACCGCCCTACGCTCAGTTTTCGCGCTCACCCTGGCGTGTTTCCTCTCACCCAAAGAAGCTAGCGCCCAGCAATTGTACCAGCCTAGCTCGGTCTCGCCTTGGGTTCCTGCAAGAGTCTGGAAAACCCATGACGCCAATCCGACAGAGAGAACCTTCGATTTCCCCCTGCCGCTCTTAGACCCGACTGACCGCCACCCCCAAACGGTTGCCCGCACGAAAGTCGCTCAGTCGTTACCCATGGTGGAAACAGAGTGCTTCGTCCTGTTGGGGCAAATCCGTGCCGACAAAATCAGACGCAGCGAGGTAGTGCCAACGGCAACGCCAATCGCAACCGATCCTTCGACAGAAGCGACCGACAGTTTTCCACCCCTGGAATTCTTGCGTGCCAGTGGCATCCTATCGAGTAACCGCTCAACTCGGCTTTAGGCGAGACGGTGATTTCAGCATCAATGCCATCGTCGAAGAAACACGAGAACCGTAGACTGGAACAAGTTTTTACGCAGTTCCAGCATCGCCCCAATCGCCACATCGAGAAGTGCCAAAAAAGCGTTGCCACTCGCTCCAGCACCAATGCGATTTATCTACAACAGGCTGTTAGGGAAAGCCAGCTGGTGCACGCGGAAGCGACGGACGAGTTATCGGCCGCTCGCTGGCGGTGCGAATCACCTGATCGTTGAGTTCGCCGAGGAACAATTCTTCGCCCCGGATGCTCAGTCGCGAATACTTCTTGATCTTCTTCTTTGGATTAACGATCGCCAAGACCGCGTTTTTCTGCCATTGCTCGATGAATACTTGAGACGGTACCCGTAGATTGCCACGAATGGGGTCGGCCAGATAGACATAGATCCCATCGGTTCCTCGGTAAACGACGAAATGGTCGTATTTGTTCACGATAATGCCGACTACTAACGGCACCTTCGACTCACCGAGCTTGTCAAACGTCAGCTTTCCCACCACGGCTTGGTAGCCTGCCTTGACAGCAGCTTTACGCAGGCCGGCCATGGCGAGCCCATTCTCTACCCGTTCCTCCGCTTCCTCTTGCGTGAGAATGTGATCGAGAATGGTCAGGAAAAACTCTTCGTCGACGTTGTCATCCCAGTAATATTTCGCCACCGTAGCAAGAGCAGCTGCACCGCAAGAATAGTCTCGCCCCTGCATAACGATATTCCGTCGTTTCAGAGAACGATAATCGCGTACTCGTTTAGAAAACCGGTGACCCTCGTCTCGAATAGGTGGCCCCTTCGGTTTTTTCTCCTTAGCCTGTTTCTTAGAGGTTCGGTCAGGCCTAGTACCGCTCTCCGCGCGGGCCGTTTGATGCTGGCTAAGCAGAATCATCGACAAAATAATCGAAGCAACTAAGTAAAACCTGTTCATAGGCTCGTCCTCTTCCCAAGAGAAGCTGGGAAATCACCAGGGATAAACTACCTTGTCCAAGTAATACCGAATCGCACATTGTTCGTGTCGCTAGTTAGCCCAAAGTCGACAAAGGGTTCGATCAGCTTTTTTTCTTTTGCGTTGGAAATCGTCATGGCCAGCCCTATTGCCATCGGTTCTTGGATCGTGCCCTGAATACGTTTACTATCTATTCGCGTTTCACTGACATAGGCACCGTTAAATCGGGTGCTCAACGTAATCCGCTCGTTGACGGCAAAGCCAACCCCCATCAGGTAATTGTATTCGCCACCAGTTCGGAAATTGCGTCCATTCACTTTGCGTAGGAAGTGCTGACGAGTTCCAAAACCGTAAAAGAAAACTACCGGATCGTAGCTGCGAACAAATAGCAAACTCGACGCCAGCGCCCAAGTACCGCCTCCTAGAGCAGGTGCGTTAGGTAAAAGACCAGCTGGCGCAAACGGATCTTGCCCCGTCGGCGCGGTAGTCGTCAGAGACATGATCACGTCCGATTTTTCGTGATTTCCTTGTCGCAGCAAGAATGTCCCGCCAAAGTTGAGGTCCCCCAGCCCTCCATCGTTCTTAAACTCATCGAATGCACCTGTTGAAAACTCGTTGTTCGCCCAGCCAAACGGTGCATTGATGAAAAGTTGAATTTTACGTGTTAACCCATATCTGACTTCAAACGGCAGAAACAATTCGCGGCGCCTGAATCTCGCCAGTGCCACGGAGGTACCTGTAGACGAGGTGACAAAAACAGGTATCTTTTGATCGAAAAGCGCATAGGCCATTCCATAATCGTACTGAGCTTGCCCGGGATCTAAGAGCACCGTGTCGGCTCTCAGAAACTGAAGGCTATTATCAACGGGCTCTTTTCCTAGTGTTTCCGCTTCGCCGATGGCCCCCTCTTCCCCCTCTTCTGTTTCTCCCAAGAAGCCCTCCTCCGAGCCCTCCTCCGAATCGCGCTTCCTTTTTTTCTTGCCATCGGCAAGATCGCGATCCGATTTCTTCGAGGAGTGAGGAAGTTCTTCCTGTCCAGGAACTAGAGGTTGTTCGGGCGGCAACGGAACCAATTCATCCTCTTGCATGAACGCAACGGTTCGTGCGTCGCCCCCAATCCGAGGCCGTGAAGCCGCTATCGGGTCTTTGTTAGTCCAGAGAAACGGCTTGACTAGCGCTGTCGCCCGGGAACGTCCGGGGCTCGTCTGGGTGCTCTCTCGAAACTCTTCATATTCCGGGGAAGGCGAGTCCAAATCTTCCGACCAATAGAAAGGCCGAATCCAGGGGTACTTTTGCTTTTCCCACTCGATAAGCTGCTCAACCGTCGCGTTCTCAGGTGGTCGGCTTGCTTCTAACTTCTCTTTTTCTGCTTTGTCGGTCCAGTCTTCCCATTTCAGAGCCTGCTGCACCGATTCGGAAAACGAGGTCTGAACAGGCGGATCCAGTGGCCGTGGTGGCGGCGTCCCGCTTGGCTTATTGGACCAAGAAATCGGACTCACCAGTTCCTTTCCCGTAGGCAATGCACTTGCTACCACCTTGAGTTTGGATGGTCCCTGCGGAGGTGACATGCCAGAGGAAGCTTGACTCGCTCCGCCCGACCCATCCGCAGCTTCGGTCGTGTTGGTCCACGTAAACGGATGCAACACTTTAAGCCCCGCGAGTGAAGCACCGGGGTTCGATTCCGCCGCGGCAGTTTTCACGCCCGATCCTTGCTCTTGAGATTCGGCATTATCAGTCCAAGAGAAAGGATTAAACCCCTTAGGCTTTTTTGTCGCGGAAGAGGCCACAGTCGTTTTTACGTTTGCATGACTCCAATTCATCCAACTAGGCCGTTTGTGTCGGGCCGCCGGGCGAGCTAATTCTGGCGGCGTGCCTACCCGAGACTCCAGCCACTCGAGCGAATCAACGCGGCTAAGCGCCGATTTTTCTGCTCCTGCTGGCTGGATCCTCGAAGGTTGTTGTGGCATATCTGTGGCCAACGCTTGGGTAACTTTCCCGCTTCCCAACTCAGGATCGCTCTGAATCTGGCCCTGCTGCATCCGGAACGGGCTCAGCCAATCCCAACCTCGGGGACCTGAAACCGCTTTAGAATATAAAGTCTTAATAGCCGTCTCTCCGACAGCCAGCTGGCTATCGAACAAAACAGCGAAAAGACTCAGCAACAGAACCCAAGCCGGCACTGACCCGCACCAAGCGAAGAGCCGCACGTTGTATCTGCTGGATTTAGGTGGTAATGAGTTCTTCATTCGCGATGCCAATACTGACTTTATTGACCTGCAAGCTAGCAACGATCTAGTCTACCGGCCTCAGTCATATGGTTGTTTGCTCGGTACAATCTACGGTTTCTACGCAGTGGGTAAACTTTGCGTATTATTCCGGTTACTGAGAATATTCGGCCTCCAGGGACTGCTTCCTTAAAATCGCTTCAAAGATATTCCAATTTAACCCGCCTGCTTTGCTATCGCCGCTAGCTACTCGCCCTCGCCTCGGCAAACGACTCAGGGCGACTAGACTCTGTAAAACAAGGAGAATTGCTTGTGTCTGCGATTGTTGAACTTTAACGGTCCTACCGGTTGTTAGGGTGAACACCAATTTCTTCGATACGCCGGGTTATACGGGTCGATCGTCTTATCAGCATTAGTCCATAGTCTTCGAATGTGACGGACGTGCGAAAAAGGATCGTTGTTTCGAATGTTCCAATTCGGCGAGCGTAATTGAAAGTCGACCCCGTGGAACTGATTAGGCTTGGTAAAGCATCCAGGCATAAAACTGAAATTTCCAATACCTATCTCACCATGACCTTTTAGAAGCTTGCCACATAATGCGGCAGTTCACGGCCTTGCCGAGCCTGAAGCATATCTTGTGGCAGAGGGGGAAATCCAAACATGAACATTAGGGCTTTGTTATTAACTGCGATCTGCTTGGCTCTCAGTGCTGGCATGCCAGCTCAAGGAGAAACCTATCAAGCCCAGCGGCAATCTCTGGCCGCGATTGCCCCGACTCTGGGAGTGGGGCAATCAGAGGACCTAGCCAGCTTGGCTGCCGATTTAGCCAGAACGGCAGCTCGACTTGCCGACATCCAAAACAATCAGCAATCCGAGTCACAGTACCGCTCAACGCCAACCCAACGAACCGGTCAATCCTTCAGCAATGTCGAAGCAGCACGTCAGTTCAACTCGCCTAGTAGTAAGTCGGGCACCACCGTGCGTTGGCTCGGCTCCAGTGCTAGCTCAAACTACCAAAACTATTCTAGGCAGGGAAAAACTCAGGAAGTCGTATCCCATGAATACCGCCGTGATCAGCCTCTGCGTCGCCTGCCAACCGCTGAAGCAGAGACAAGATCGCAGGTCATTCGGGCACAGGCCAATGGAGAAGTTTTCTATCAGGCCCAAGCCCTCCAGCAGGGGTCCGGCACTCGGCCTAATCTGCCCGCCGCAGAGAATTCAACCGATTCTGCTGATGGCAACAACCCCAACACCAACCCCAACCCAGAGCCTACACCAAACTGGGGACAGCCCGTGCTGGTTAACGATACTTGCTGTGGCCCGAGTTGCGACGTGGTCGGATGCCAAACCTGTCGGCAACCACGGAAACGGATAATTGTGATGGGTACCGAAGCCGTATTCCTGAGTCCCGATCTCAATGGGGCCCGTTCGAGCTTTGTTTTTGATGACTTTGCGAATTCCAGCCAATTTACCTACGCACCCGGATCCGCAAGTGCCAAAGGTGCCGATCTCGATGATTTCTACATTGCACCCCGCTTGTGGCTGGGGGTGCAAGGCGAATGCTGGGGCGTCGTGGGTCGGTACTTTCACCTGCGTGCTGGCGAAAATGCTTATGATCCCTATATCCCTGCCTCTTTAGACCAAGGCTTCGACGTTCACAGCGCTTTCGAGGCCTACTACACCGATCTAGAGCTGACCCGGAACTTCTGTCTCAATGGCATCAAGAACCAATTTTCTTTCGGCGTACGCTATGCACTGTTCGAGCACGACGAGTCGGTCATCGCCATGGCGGAGGTGCCCGAAGGACTCATCAATGGGGGAGCTCGCTCTAACCGTCAAGCACACGGGACAGGCATCACGTTCGGGCTCAATGGTCGCAAACCACTGTTTTGCAACTCCTGTGCACACTGGTTCTACAACATCCGCAGCTCGGTCTTGTGGGGCAGCGTAAACAATAGCGTGGAAACCTGGAGCGAGACCATCTTGAGCGACCCCAACGCGACAGCTATCGCCGGCTCCAAAGATGGGGCAATCGCCGCGGTCGATGACGACATATTCATCGGGGAAGTGCAATTGGGCCTGGAATGGAACTTCGCTATGCGTTGCCTCCCCGCCAAGTCGTTCTTCCGCATGGCTTTTGAATACCAATACTGGGATGCAAGCAGGGGACGTGCCGCCTCAACTTCCTTCTCCGGATTTGAGGTCAACAACGTAGCCACTGCACAGGGAACCGCATTTGCCGATGCCCCTGGCCTTCGTGTCGACCTCGTCGGCTTCAGTGTCGGCACCGGCTTTACCTGGTGATGTCCACCTCCGACCCAGAACAATTTTGCTTCTGGGAAAAAAGAAAAAGCGTCCTGCCGCCAACTTGGCGACAGGACGCTTTTGATTATTTAGGATCAATCCGCGGGATCGATACCTAGCTTCTTCTCCGAATCGCGAGTCCCTTACAGCGAGGATGACGTAGCAAATCCGCCTGCGAAGACACGAATCGAGTGGGTGTCAACGGTGAGCGTAGCAGGCAAACCCTTTACCTCTAATAGGCTCGATTCGACGGTCGTCTTGCCAGCTTCCGAGAAGTGCTCGCCGGCTGCCATGTACTTGCCTTCGGCAATGAAGCCATCAATCGTACCAGCGCCAGTGCCTTCGTTGCCTACGTTTGCATAGGATGAACCAAATGCCAACGACCATGGCTTGTCAGCGCCCGGCATCGGCATCGGCATATGCCCACCGTGCCAACCCTTACCGCGAATCTCCATCGCTGCGTCGTCAGACATCACGGCGATACCTGCCAAGCCCATCTCCTGGAGGGTGTTCACACCCACTGCGCCGTTCTCGGCCAATGCGCTACCTGAAAGTGCTACTACCAAGGCCAAGGCTGGCAAAATTACAAAAAGCTTTGTCATCGTTCAATACTCCTGGTGAAAACCACTAAAGAAAAGACGGTTGTTAACTTGACCCAGCAGGGAACTAGGTCGGCGGGAGGAGTGCAATGACGAGCTTCACTCAACTTCCCGGGAATCGTTGAGATACCCGTCCGTTGCCCTCTCTATCTCACGCTAGTCGAACAAACTAGCCCTTCAACAACTCTTTGTGGCAAATTGAAAAGAAGTTTTTACGCGGGCTGACATAATCGACAGAATCGATTCACGCGATGCGAACGCCGTTATAAACCAAATTTTCAAAACTGAATCCCTGCTCAAATGAGAGATCCCAGGCGAAATATTTTCTGCTCACCCACACCTGTGAGCTAGGAGAGATAGACTTAGGCAAGCCATGAATGACGAAATACCCGAAATACCCAATGACGAAGAAATTCCAAAGCACGAAATTCCAAAATAATGCGGTGATTTTCGCAGAAAGTAGTTTATCCGGGTCTCGGCTTGCTTTCGTCATTGGGCCATTTTTTGATGTGTTGGTCGGTACTCGTCATTTGCCTTAGGCGATCGGCGGATGAGATTTTACCAATGACTACTCGACGAAAGGAGTAGGATCAGGGGACCAGGATTTAGGAGCTAGAGAAATGAGGGCTTTCACCCTCGGCACTAGCACCTAAGACAAAGCACGAATGACGGGCTCTGTAGAAAAGCTTGCGCCAAGCACCTTTCGTAACCCGAAGCGTCACGGTGTATCCGCCGCCGTTTTCATTTGCTGAGCATCAAACTTCGCCAGATGCCAAGTAATACGTCCTTGATCGTGGAAAGCGATAGCTTGATTGCGAGAGTGAGTGGCATGTTTGGTGAATCCGCGCGACTCGAAAATTTTGCTCAAAAAATAACTAACGTTGCACGGCTTTAACGGGACGTTTTTGTCATTGGCCAACGCGTCGTATTCGTCCATCGCTATCTGGTCGGCGGATTCCGCAGCCAGGATCGTGGTGACCGCTTTGGCAAACTGATTCGGCCAGGATTTGTCGGAGTCTCCCTCTTGGCTTGCCAACTTTTTGAATTTTTCGAGCGTTTGCTCCGTCAGCTCTTGGTCGTCTCGTTCGAGAGCAATGACCAACTGGAAAGTGTCGGTGTACAGCCCTGAATCGGTCTTCAGCCGTAACCGAATCAGTTTCTGCGCTCGATCGAGATCGCCTTCCATCAAATAGTAGGCGAGTGGCCACCAACCGGCAGAAGTGCATTCCTCCAAAGCCTGAGTCCCCAATTGCTGCTGTGCGAGTCTCCTCCCTTCTTCGAGGTCGTCTTCGTTGCCCGAGCGGCGGAGCCACAGATACCAATTGAGTCCGCTGGAGGTCGGATAAGATTCGCTGAGTTCGTGGAACCATTTATCGGCCTCTTTGTCGAGTTCTAAACGCTCGCTGACCTTGGCGGCAATCGACAAGCCGCGGGCCGACCAGCTTTGGGCCGCTTCTAGTGCATGAGATTTTGCTTCTTCCGCGCGGTCGTGGCGGAGATAGAAGCGGGCGATTTCGTAATGCGTGTTGCTGTGCCCTAGTCCGTGGTCCTCTTCTTCGAGGTAGCGTTCAAGTGTGGGCACGACTTTCTCCAACTCTTTGGCGTATTCGTAAGCCCAAGCCCAATCTCGCGCGGTCTGGTACGAGGGACTCAGCGAAAAAGAAGTCTCATAACAGCGATACGAGTTTTCGTATTCGAGACGCTTCAAGTAGAACTCGCCCAATTGCCGCCAGGCAGTCGCACTGAACCCGGCCCGCTCTTCCCATTCTGCAAGTTCCTCCGCCTTCGCCTCCTTCGCTTTTTTCAACCGCCACTTCATTTCGTTGACGAGTACCATGGGCGAATACGGGGAGATTTTTTTTAACTCACGCAACAACATGGTGCGAAATTTCTCGTCCAACTTCGGACGCTTGCTTTTCACAAACAGACTGATCGCCGTGAAATCTCGCGAGGCGCCGTAGTAGGCGTCGTAGCCGATGTGTTCGCCACGCGAATTCTTGGTGGTCCAGATGTAATACGTGTCGTAACCAATCCACAAACTCGGATCGACAAAGCGCAGCTCTCTGCACGCTTTGGCCACTTCCTCCGGCTCGGTCTTCGCCGAGAATTTGCGCGAAACGAAGTAACCCCGATAAGGATGATTTTTCAGAGCAGGTAAGAAGGTATCGACGTAGGGGGCTAACGATTGTTCGGTCGAACCACCCGTAGCGACATGCAAGTTGGCCGCCGCGACATGGGCGGCGGTGTCTTCCAGCAATGTTGCGAAGGTTTGCCAACTAGGATCAGCCGTATTTTCCGCCTCGCGGAGCGCTTCGAGAACCGCCGCCCAGCCAATCAGTGGCGAGGTTTTTGTTGGCGGTTGTGAGGCGGCTTCTTGGACGGCGGCGGGCAAATCGGCGTTCTCAGCCCAACCGCTGGCACAGGCGTAGTGCATGGCATTCATGCTGGCGCGACTGGCGCGGTGCATGATCCCCAGGCTGCCTTCGTTGGCCAACAGAGAGTACAAATTGAATGCCAGCGGGCAATCGTTCACCGTTTCTTCAGCCGTGTCGTTGATCTTGCGCTTTTCGTCCGACAGAAAGAAGGACCACATTCTCAGGTAACGGGCCCAGCGGTCACCCGCTTCGGCAAGTTGGCCAAGTTCTTCGGTGTCGTAGCGGCAATAAGGTTCGATGACTTTTGCCCAAGCGGGCAGCGAAGGGAGATCGCCGATGTCGACTCCCTCGGGAAGCGGATCCTCCAATTGCTCGAGCGCGGCAAAATGAATGCCGGCCATCGCGCGGGCGTAGGCCCAATGCCAACGACCGAAGAGGTAGTCGTCGTACTTTACCCGCAAACGTTCTGCGTAAATCAGCGATCTCGCTTTGAGGACACGCGATGTAGCTCCCCAATAGCCTTCAGTCAGCAAGCCAAGATTCGCGTAGCCGTTGACCAAGCGCCCCAGCAATTCGGGCGATTCTTCTTGGCTGTTGATCCATTGCTTGATATTGCGAATCGCGAGAAATTGGGCAGTAAGATCGACTTCCGCCAATTGCGCGTCAAGCTCGGCAAGCTGTTGCTCGGAAGGTGGCTCATGCTCCGACTGCTTCCCCTCATCAGGCTGCTCAGCTCCAAGCTCGACTAACAGGTCAACGAATTCGCCACGAGAGAGCGTCTCTAGCTGCTTGATGAGCGACGGGTAAGTCTGCTTGGAGTTGGGTGCGAACTTTAGCGATTGCGACCAGATCGCTTTTTCTTGGCCCTCTTCCTCTTGGCTAATTCGCACAAGGCAATTACTGTCCAGCGATGCGTCGACGGTGAGCAGTAGCTCAATCGCGGAGTCTGCCGAACTGGTTTCTCGCAAGCTCTGATCGCGGGTCGCCAACCCTAACTCCTCGCGGGCGGCGATCAACAGCGCTTGCCGTGCCAATTCGCGTGGCAACAACCCCGAAACTTGTTTGGGCATTTTTTCTTGATGGCCCGCTCGCTGTCTGGTCCGCAGAACTAGTACTTCGGGGGCAGCGTAGGCGCAGGTTTGCAGCAGGCAAAGAGCTGCCAAGAATGTGAGGAACAGAAGTAAGGCCCGATGCGTCACGTTGTTACCCATTTTCGCTGAAAGAACTGATAGTAATTTTGATTTTAGTACTGTGAATGCAGTGTACAAGAAGAGAACTGCTGATTCCAGGGTTTAAGAGTTTCTCCAGGGCTACCGACTTTCTAGCGGGTAAAAAGGGGTCGGGAGGGCTCTGTAGAAAACCCACTGATTCCGGTTCCGATTATCGTAACCCGACGCGTCAGCGAGGGAAAAACAGCAAGATTAGTCAATCACTCGCTGACGCTTCGGGTTACGAAAGGTGCTTGGCGCAAGCTTTCCTACAGAGCCAACCTGTCCCCGTTTCCTCTGCCGATAACATGAAAATGTAACGAAGTGAGCATAAAGTTCGTTGTCATAGATTCGCTGCCCTGACATGACTGCATTTTCACCAAGGGCAACACCGTTTGCAAGCCTCTTATGCTTGCAGCACCCAGACAACAAGTTGTCTGGGCCACCCGCGCAACTCGCGACTCAAAACCCGCCTGTTAACCCCTCTCAGTCGAACTCTCGATTATTCTTCCTGGGAGGATTCTCTGGGGTTACGATCCTTCTTTCGCTTTTTCTTTGAACGAAAAAAACAAACGTAGGATGGCGCCGAAGGCCCATCGTTTCGATAGCGTAAGCATCGATCGAATCGATGGGCTGCCGCTTCGCTTTAGCCCATCCTTGTATCTTGCAGAAGTGTTGTTAGAAACAACACTGCCGTCTTCTGCGGAGTGAGCGGTAGCGAACGGAGCAGAA
>Ga0114931_10009768_pt1 | contig 11467 bp, 13 predicted proteins | sample 2SBtaG_FD_89579 | JGI IMG/M metagenome (GOLD analysis project Ga0114931, IMG submission 89579) | Deep subsurface microbial communities from Kolumbo volcano to uncover new lineages of life (NeLLi) - 2SBTROV14_V59a metaG | ecosystem: Environmental > Aquatic > Marine > Volcanic | place: Kolumbo...
ACGGGTACGCCAACCGAGCAGATTGAATATAAAGCGCACAGACGGGTTCGTCTGTGATGCGATTCACTGGTTAGAGCGTACGCAGCAGCCGGTCGATTTGCTTCATGCCGCTGTCGATGCTGCACTGGATTTCCGCGTGAATGCCGTCACCGGACTGTCCCCGCCCGGCGGCCCGGTTCACCACGACGGCACAGACAGCATAAGCCAGGCCCAGCTCCCGGGCCAGCGCAGCTTCTGGCATTGCCGTCATGCCGACAATATCGCAGCCGTCGCGCTCCATCCGGTCGATTTCGGCCGCGGTTTCGAGCCTTGGCCCCTGCGTGACGCCGTAGGTCCCTGCCGGGCGGAAATCGAGTTCGAGTTCGCCGGCACAGTCAATCAGGCGCTGGCGCCCGGGCGGATCGAAAGGTTCGGTGAAATCGATATGCTGCAAGGGCGCGATGTCACCATCGGAAAAAGTCTGCTCGCGTCCCCACGTGTAGTCGATCAACTGATCGGGGAAATACAGCCTGGACGGCAGCGCTTCCCGGCTGATACCGCCAACCGCATTCAGGCCGACGATCAGATCGGGCTGGCACTGCTTCAGTGACCACAGATTGGCCCGGTAATTGACCCGGTGCGGCGGTATCGAGCCAGCAGGCCCATGACGGGCAAGAAAAACCAGGTTCGAACAGTAACCCGTCCCCTCCACAGGACAAATACCGCTCGACGGGTAGCCAAACGGCGTACACGACGGCAGACCCGCTCCCTGCAGCGATGCGAACAGTTGCCCCGAACCGGTGCCGCCGATGATTGCGATTTTCATCCTGCCTGACCGGTCAACGCCCAGATGTCCTTCAAATGCCGCCAGTGATCACGATAATCCATGCCGCACCCGAAGACATAGCGATCATCGACTTCGAGCCCGCAGTAATCGGGCCGCAACCGGGTCAGGATCCGCTGGTGACGTTTTCGGACCAGAACCGTGCTCACGACCCTTCCGGCACCGAGCGCCAGGCACCGGCGGGTCGCGTACTCCAGCGTCACGCCTTCGTCGAAAATATCGTCAACGAGCACGACCGTGCGATCCTTCAGGTCGGAGCGGGGAGGCTGCAGCCATTTGATTGCCCCGCCCTGCTCGCCGCCACGGTAGCGGCTGACGTGGCAGTAATCGAGCACATAATCGCCGTGCAGCATCGTCGCCAGGCGTGCCGTCGGCAGCATGCCCCCGAGCATGATGCCGAGCAAAACGCACGGATCGTCATCGATCACCGGCTGCAAGGCGGCGGCAAGCCGATCATAGGCACACCGGACCTGTGCCTCGGTCGCCACGACCACTGCAGGCGGAAAATCCCGTCCCGGATTAACCATCGAGAGAAAAAGCCGGTGGTGCGCAAGCCTCTGCGATGCGTGCCGAGGCACGCATCCAGTCATCGGTCTGGCGCAAGTCCCCGCCCTGCCATGACCCGGGATGCGGACGCAGCGTGACAAGCCGTGCCTGGCTGGCCGGGTTATTTAATGTGCCGATCGCGGCCAGGGTCCGGTCGACCGTCTCCGGATCGTTGCAGATCAGCGCCATGTCGGCGCCGGCCGAGAGCGACTGTCGCACACGCTCGCTCATGTCGCCGATGGATTCGGTGGCCGACATGCTCAGATCATCGGAAAAGATCACGCCGGAAAAACCGAGTTTGCGGCGAAGCTCGGTTTCCTGCCAATAGGGCGACAAACTCGCGATACGCCGGTCGATGACCGGATAACGCACATGCGCCATCATGATGCCATGCAGGCCATTGGCGATCAGCCGGCTGTAAGGCAACAAATCGTCCTTCAGCCCGGCATAGTCCCGGTGATCTTCGGGTAGTTCCTGGTGGGAGTCGGCAATCACGCCGCCGTGACCGGGAAAGTGCTTGGCCACGGCCATCATCCCGGCATCGCGCATGCCCTGCACGAATGCCGTGGCCAACGATGCCACGACCTGCGGATCCCGATGAAATGCACGGTCTCCGATGACGTCGCTCAGACCCAGGTCGAGATCGACAACCGGTGCAAAACTGATATCGACGCCGACATCGAGCAACTCGGCGGCCATGATCCAGCCACAGGCACCGGCCAGGCGTCGTGCACGATGCGTGTCGATATCGTATTGATGCCCGAGCAGACGCGCCGGGGGCAAGTCGGTAAACCCCTCGCGGAAACGCTGCACGCGTCCGCCTTCCTGGTCGACCGCAATCAGCAGACCCGGCGTACGCACCGCATGAATCGAATGCGTCAATTCCCTGAGCTGTCCGGTCGAGGCAAAATTGCGGCTGAACAGGATAACGCCGCCGATCCGCGGATCACGCAATTTTTCCGCCTCGGCTGCGGTCAACTGCAGCCCTTCGATGTCAACCATCAATGGTCCGAGTGTCATGCGACTCTCCTCGCGGTTATATCGACGTTACATTCAACGCTGAAACAACGCCATCGATTCGACATGACTCGTCTGTGGAAACATGTCCATGACACCTGCCGCAACCAGCCGATAACCGCCTTCGGCCACGAGGCGCCGGGCATCGCGAGCCAGCGTTCCCGGATGGCAGGATACGTAGACAATGCGTTCGGCACGGACGTCGATCAATAAATCGAGCAACTCGGCCATGCCGGTGCGTGGCGGATCGACCAGGATCCGGTTGAATGACCGACCCGCGAGAAGATCCGCCGTGGGCTGACTCAGGTCCGCCTGTCGAAAGCCCACATTGACAAGCCCGCACGAACTTGCGTTTTGCCTTGCCCGCGCCACCATATCGGCGGCCAGCTCGATGCCCAGCACCTGGCCTGCGACACGACCCAAAGGTAACGAAAAATTACCCAGGCCGCAAAACAGATCGAGTACGCCGGACGCGGAGTCCGGCGCCAGCAAATCGATGGCCTGTTCGATCATCCGCTGGTTAACCCGGGCATGTACCTGCAGAAAATCTGTCGGCGTAAACGCGATGTTCACATCGAAAGCCCCGATGCGATAATACAGGGACTCCGGCCATTCCTGTCCCGGCAACGGTCCGATCGTATCCGGGCCGCCGGTTTGCAGAAATACCTGAATTTCATTCCCTGCAGACCAGGCCGAAAGCACCTCGATATCGGCCGTTGACGGTCGGTCCAGGACCCGGAATATCATCGCGACCGCATTGTCGCCGACCGCACATTCGATCTGCGGCAGACGATCCCGAATGCTCAGCCGGCCGATCAATTCCGCCAGTTCTTCCAGCCGTTCGCCGATTGCCGGATGCAGTGTTTCGCAGCGACTCATATCGGCAACGAAAGGTTTATTGCGTTCGCGAAAACCGACCAGGACCCGGTTCTTTCTGAACACATGCTTGACAGCAAGCCGGGCCTTGCGCCGATAGCCCCACGGCGATCCTTCGATCGGCGGCAGAATCCGTTCCGGGCTAACGCCGCCGAGACGCTGCAGATTGTCGAGCATGACCGCCTGTTTCATGCGCAATTGTTCGGGCGCCGACAGATGCTGCAATGTGCAACCGCCGCAGATTCCAAAGACAGCACAACGCGGCTGGATGCGTTCGGGCGCCGGCTCGAGTACTTCCAGCAGTTCTGCCTCGTCAAAATTGCGTTTCTTTCGCCGCCGACAAAAGCGAACCGTCTCACCGCTCAGGGCGCCGTCGACAAAGACCTTTTTTCCCGGCGTGTCGGCAACGCCGCGCCCGTCCATCAATGTATCGACAATCAGCGCTGTTTCGGGTTCGGCATTTGTCCGGCTCATGCAGAAATTCCGCAATCGCCTTGTCGCCAAGCGGCGAGGAAGGCCTGCAGGTGGGGTTCCCCGGCCGCGGACAGCAGATTGCGGACAAGGTCGAATTCCGCTTTCAGTTCGACGTCATCGAACAAGCCGCGCATGTGCTGAAAACGCAGAAAAACCAGGTAGGTATTCAAAACGTCGGTCTCGCAGTAATCGCGTATCTCGTCGATGTGCCCGTCGACGTAATGATCCCAGACCTTGTCACCGCCCATGCCCATCTTGCCCGGAAAGCCCAGCATCACGGCAATCGCATCGAGACCGGCCCTGGCCCGCGGTTGAAATCCGGACAGCACATCCATGACGTCGATGTGCCGCCAGTGAAACCGGCTCAGGTAGTTGTTGTAGCGAAACGAGCGGTCTTCGTCACCCGTTTCCCAATACCGCGGCGCCTGCACGCCGTGCAACAATGCCCGATAGTGCAATACCGGCAGATCGAATCCACCGCCATTCCAGGATACGAGTTCGGGTGAATATTTGCCGATGCCGTCGAAAAAACGCCGGATCAGTTCGGCCTCATCGCTGTCGCGATCGCCGATGCTCCAGACCCGAACCCGCTGACCCGCCCGCAACACGATGGAAATGGCCACGATCCGGTGCTGGTAGTGCGGCAGAAACTCCGTGCCGGATTCCTGCAGACGACGAAAGTACATGGCCTTGGCCACATCCCGGTCGTCGAGTTCCGCGAGTGGATACAGTCGCCTGCCGAGTTCGACATCGGGTACGGTCTCGATATCGAAAACCATCGTGTTCATTTCGCGCTCATCAGGATTGCCACGGCCACAATGAGGCCGGCCTCGTCACTCAGTGTCATGTGTCCTCCCGCAATGCCCAGTTCCTCGCATTTTTTCCGGCCCCGGGGCGAGAAAATAACCTCCGGTCGACCGAGACGGTTCTGAACGATGCCCGAATCGCGGACCCACATCCCGTGCGCGAAGCCGGTGCCCATCGCCTTGACGATCGCCTCCTTGGCCGCAAAGCGCATCGCGAGAAACCGCTCCGGACGATTGTACCGTTCGAAGTGCTCGAGTTCTTCGGACATCAGTATCCGTTGCGCAAAACGATCGCCGAATTTCCGGTAGACGGCACAGACACGATCGGCACGCAGGATATCGATGCCTATGCCGTAAATCATCGTTGCCGTGCCTCGATCATCAGCTGTTTCATCTCGGCTACAGCCGGGCCGAGGCCGGAAAATACGGCCCGCGCAATCAACGAATGTCCAATGTTTAATTCGACGATTTGTTCGATGGCCGCAATCGGTTGCACGTTGTCGATATGTAACCCGTGACCGGCATGAATTCGCAGCCCCAGATTCGCGCCATATTCGACCGCGCTGACAATGCGTCGCAACTCGAAATCACGTTCCTCATCGGTCGCGGCATCGGCAAAACACCCGGTGTGCAATTCGACGACCGGCGCGCCGGCTTCCCTGCTGGCCTCGAGTTGCCGCGGATCCGGATCGATAAACAGCGAAGCCCGGATTCCGCGTCCGCTCAATTCCGCACAGGCTTGCGCGATCCGCAACTTCTGCCCGGCGACGTCGAGCCCCCCCTCGGTCGTCAGCTCTTCACGGCGCTCGGGAACGAGGCAACAATCGGCGGGAGCAATTTCTCCGGCAATACGCAGCATTTCATCGGTGACGGCCATTTCGAGATTCATCCGCGTTTTCAACCGTCGGGCCATCCGCTCCACGTCGTGGTCCTGAATGTGGCGCCGGTCCTCGCGCAAATGGACGGTGATCGAGTCGGCACCGCAACGCTCTGCCAGTAATGCAGCCTCTACCGGGTCGGGATATTGCGTCCCGCGCGCCTGGCGCAGCGTGGCAACATGGTCGACATTGACCCCCAGCAGAATGTTGGTGCCTTCACTCATGGCCGGCGTCATTCACGGACAATCCGCCCTGCATGGCGGCCATGACCCGTCGGGTCTTCAGCGACTTCCCGCCCAGGCACCAGTCAAGCTTCTCGCGCAACAATCGCTTGGCAATCGGTAATCGTTCCGGGCGGTCGAAATCACCGTTACCGATCGCCGCGAGATCCGCGCCGTTGATCGCGAATCTGCCGGCGGCTCTGTCGGCGACAGGCACCGGCCCCTGGTCGGCAAAATACTCATACCAGCGATCAGATCGCAGGGCTTTTCCATCGGCGGCATTTCTGTCGGTGACGAGCCCATAGCCGATTTCGGCGAGCAGCACGAGTTCGAAACGTCTGAGTGTCGGTTCGAGTTCTCCACCGGTTACCAGCCTGGCCAGCGCCGACCCGTAATGCGCAAACAGGTTCGGGTGCGGATCGCCCTGATGCAACAGCGCAATCAGCAACTCGTTCATGTAATAGGCGGCCATCAGATCGATCCCCGTAAACTGCATCGGAGGCGACGTGGGTTCCGCGGCACACAGTGTCTGCAGCGAGCTGCGACCGGACCAGCTCATGCGCATCGGCTGAAACGGGCGCAGGGTGCTCTTCCAGCCCGATCTGGGACGTCGCGACCCGCGCGCAACGAGACCGATCCGGCCGTGGTTCTGGGCGAGAACCTCGATGATCTGGCTGGACTCGCGATAAGGCCGTGCATGCAGCAAGAATGCCGCTTCGAACTCCACACGATCGACGTCACTCATGTCGACTCCTCGTAACCGAGCTGGCGCAGTGCACGCGCATTATCGCCCCAGTTTTCCTTCACGTTGACGCGAACCGTCAGATAGAACCGCCGCGCAAAAATTTCCTCGAGATCCTTGCGTGCCAGTGTACCTATCTTCTTGATTCTCTCGCCACCTCGACCGACGACAATACCCTGATGAGACTCCCGCTCAACCCAGACTACGGCATCCACGAGCACCAGGTCCGGGCGTTGTTCAATGGCCAGTATCTCGACTGCCAGTCCGTAAGGCACTTCCTGATGCAGTAGCGACAGCATTTTCTCGCGTAAAACCTCGCCAATACGAAATTCCATGCTGCGATCGGTCTTCACGTCGGGCGGAAACAACCGGGGCCCGGCCGGTATCCTTTTGCGGATCGTATCGAGCAGTCTCTCCAGGTTCGTACCCTGTCGGGCAGAAATCGGGATGACCTCGACAAAATCGCCGCGTGACGAAAAATCACCGAGAACCGGCAACAGATCTTCACGACGTTTGAGCAGGTCGAGCTTGTTGACGACCAGAAATGCAGGAATACCGGCCTCGCGCAAACGCATCAGCGCGTGATCGTCAGCGCGTGTCCATCCGGTTGCGTCGGTGACGAATAGCGCAAGATCGGCACCGGCCATCGATGCGGAAGCGGACCGGTTCATCGCTCGATTGATCAACCGTCCGGACCCGGTGTGCAAACCGGGCGTATCGACAAACACGATCTGCATATCCGGCTCCGTCAGTATGCCGAGGATACTGTGGCGCGTCGTTTGTGGCTTGGAGGTAACGATACTGATCTTTTCATGCACGAGCGCATTGACCAGCGTCGACTTGCCCGTATTAGGCCGTCCGACCACGGCGACAAATCCGGCGCATGGTTCAGCCATGGTCACGGATATACTTTTCCAGCGCCCGCGCAGCGGCGGCCTGTTCGGCGCGCCGGCGGCTGGAGCCTTCGGCCGTCGCCTCGATTCCCTGTGCGGCGATTCGACAGGCAATATTAAATACCTGTGCATGGGCCGGACCACTCACCCCGAGCAGATCGTAGGCCGGTGGCGGCAATCCCCTGGCCTGCAGGTGCTCCTGCAGACGCGTCTTGGCATCCTTGAGTTCTTCCTCTTCCGGAAGGTTCGCGAGCCGGTCGCGATAAAGCGCCAGGATGACCCGGCTGGCAACGTCGAAACCGCCGTCGAGCAAAATGGCGCCGAAAATTGCTTCGAGCGTATTGGCCAGCAGGGAATCGTGCTGGCGCGCGCCGGAACGCTGCTCGCCGCTGCCCAGGATGATATGCGGAGCCAGATCGATCCGGCCCGCCAGCCCGGCGAGAGATTCCTTTCTGACCAATTCGGCCCGATAGCGGCTTAACCCGCCTTCTCGCACGGTCGGCTTGGCATCATACAATTCGTGGCTGACGACCAGATCGAGGACCGCATCGCCGAGAAACTCGAGCCGTTCGTTATGGTCCGCAGAAGCGCTCCTGTGCGTCAGAGCCCGCGTGAGAAGGTCGGTATTGGAAAATTGGTAATTCAGAACCCTTTCACACCAATTTCCGGCATCGTTCACCGCTTGATCTCAACCTGTTCATCGAAGACCACCACCAGATAAAGATTGCCCAGATAGGGCTCGCGCCGTTCGTATTTCGCCTGGACGCGATATCCTCCGTCGATCTTCTTGATGGCAAAATCCCGGGTCTTGATGCCTGTCACCATTTCAATATCCAGCCGCTTGCCGATTGCGCTGCGAATCTGGGCTATCGACGCCCCGCTGCCATCCAGATCCCGCTTGACGTCTTCGAGGATACTGGTCACTTTCATCTGCTCGAGATAAAGCGGCACCAGTTTCAATCCCGCAAAGGCAAAAACGGCGACAAAGGCAGCCACCAGGATGAAGGAAATCGCCGTCATGCCTTGTTGTCTGGCTCTCATAATTCAGGCTCCATGGTTTGACTTGCCGGTCTTCCGGCATCTCATTTGATTTCGTGTCCGATCCGGCTCCAGCGCGGCATTTTCGGAAAGGCCCAGTTCATCCAGATGCGCACGGCTTTACCGACGATATTGGCATCCGGAACGACTCCGACACCCGCGTATCTGCTGTCCCGGCTATTATCGCGATTGTCTCCCATCATGAAATAGTGCCCCTCGGGTACGACGAAAGTCCCCTCGAGACTCCGCTGACCGGGCATCAATAATATATCGTGTTCGACCTTACCCAGTTTTTCATGGTACAGCAGGGCGCCATGCTGATCCTTTCCCTGATACCTGCCCGCCGGCTCGCTCGCGACAAGCTCGCCGTTTATATACAGGCGCCGGTTGCGGTACGTCACCGTATCGCCCGGCAAACCCACGAGACGCTTGATGTAGTTGATGCTCGGATCCGCCGGCAACCTGAATACGACCACATCGCCCCGGCTGGGCTCGCCTATTTCCCAGATTTTCTGATTGATGACAGGCAGACGCAAACCATAAACGTACTTGTTGACAAAAATAAAATCGCCGACCAGCAGCGTGGGAACCATCGAACTGGACGGAATACGAAAAGGCTCGAACAGAAAGGAACGCACGACGAGCACAATCAGCAGAACAGGAAAAAATGAACGCGCATACTCGACGAGTACCGGCTCTTTCGCGACCATGCCCTGCTCGTCAGCAACGCGCCGGCGACGCCAGAACCATGCATCCAGCCCCCAGACAATACCGCACAGTGCGGTCGCCAAAACCAGTATCAGAGAAAAATCGATCGACATCAGGTATCCTTTATTTGAATCGTCGGCCCCATGATCACATACATTGCGTCAATTGCCACCCACTTTCAGAATAGCAAGAAAAGCTTCCTGCGGGATATTGACGCTGCCCAGCTGTTTCATTCTCTTCTTGCCCGCCTTCTGTTTCTCCAGCAATTTACGCTTGCGCGTTACGTCACCGCCATACAACTTGGCGGTGACATCCTTGCGGTATGCCTTTACATCCGCCCGGGCAACGATTTCGCCGCCGATCGCCGCCTGAATCGGAATGGAAAACATTTGTCGCGGAATCAGTTCCTTGAGTTTCTCGACGAGATCGCGTCCCCGGCGACGTGCCGAATCCCGATGCACGATCAGAGACAATGCATCGACACGTTCCTTGTTGATCACGATATCCAGCTTGACGAGATCGCCGGGCAGAAAGCATGAGAAGTCATAATCGAATGACGCATGACCGCGACTCACCGACTTCAGGCGATCGAAGAAATCGAGGACGACCTCGGCCATCGGCAATTCGTATTCGAGTGCCACCTGGGAGCCGAGGTACTCCAGGCGCTTCTGCACACCGCGTTTGGAAACGCAGAGCTGAATCACGGCACCCAGGTAATCGGGCGGCACGAGCAGATTTGCGCGAATATACGGTTCGCGTATTTCTGCGATTTCACCGGCCGCCGGCAACAGGTACGGGTTATCGATCTGCAGAATATCGCCTTTGAGCGTCTCCACCTCGAAGGCAACCGTCGGCGCTGTCGTTATGATATCCAGGCCATACTCGCGCTCGATGCGTTCCTGGACGATCTCCATGTGCAACATGCCCAGAAAACCGCAACGAAACCCGAATCCGAGGGCTGCCGAGGACTCCGGTTCGAAATGCAGCGCCGCATCGTTCAGACGCAACTTTTGCAACGCGTCCCGGAAAATCTCGAACTGGTCCGACTGCACCGGAAACAAACCCGCGAAAACCCTCGGCTTAATGGGGCGAAACCCTTCGAGCGGCGATTGTGCCGGCGCTTTCACCAGCGTGATCGTGTCACCGACCGGCGCGCCGTCAATTTCCTTGATCCCGGCAACCAGATACCCGACTTCGCCGGCAGCCAGTTCCATGCGACTTTCCATCTTCGGAGTAAATACGCCGACATCACTGGCAATGAAGTCATTGCCGGTCGACAAGACCCTGATTTTGCAACGGGCCGGCAAACATCCGTTGACGATGCGAATCAGAGACACGACGCCGACATAATTGTCGAACCATGAATCGATGATCAGTGCCTGCAGCGGGCCATCGGGCTCACCGGCCGGGGGCGGAATCTGCTGCACGAGAACCTCGAGCAGTTCGTCGACACCCTCCCCCGTTTTCGCGCTGACATACGTACAATTGCCGGTGTCGAGACCGATAATTTCCTCGATGTCCCGGCGCACGCGCTCGGGATCGGCCGACGGCAGGTCGATCTTGTTAATGACCGGCACGATTTCCAGCCCCTGTTCGACAGCCGTATAACAATTGGCAATACTCTGCGCCTCGACGCTCTGCGCCGCGTCGACGACGAGCAATGCTCCCTCGCAGGCCGCCAGTGACCGTGAAACCTCATAGGAAAAATCGACATGACCCGGCGTATCGATAAAATTAAGCGTATAGGTTTCGCCGTCACGCGCCGTATATTTCAGCGAAACGCTCTGTACCTTGATCGTGATCCCCCGCTCCCGCTCCAGGTCCATCGAATCGAGGACCTGGGCTTCCATCTCGCGTTTCTCGAGACCGCCGCACAATTCGATCAGCCGATCGGACAGCGTCGACTTGCCATGGTCGATATGGGCAATGATCGAGAAATTGCGGATGTTGCGCATTACGGGCAATCCATGGCCTTGAAATACTCGGGATTATAACGACGCCGGGCCCGACACACCGGTTCGGTCGGCTGCGGGGGCGGCTTTAGCCGCAAATGACCATGCCATTGCGCATAATCGCGGCTAAAGCCGCCCCCGCAGCAAGCTGCTCTTCGGGCACCGACAAAAGCGGGTATGGCATCACTCTGGCATGCCGGTCAGTCCGTGGCAATTTTATCCATCACGGCCTGACGGTCGAGATTGTACTGGCAAATGTCTTCCCCGTCACAGTGCAGGACAGGGACCCGATCGCCATACTCGGCCTGCCAGGCCGGATCGTCATCGACATCGCGCACGGTAATGCGAGCCCGGCCGCGGACCAGCGGCTCCAGCTCTTCGAGCAGCAATTCGCACAGGTGGCAACCCCGCCGGCTGTAGACGATGAACTGCGTGGTCGCCGTCATGGAAGCTTTGTGACGCTCGTGCCCAGCCAGCCCGGTGAACGCCGGCG
>Ga0114931_10009769_pt1 | contig 11465 bp, 10 predicted proteins | sample 2SBtaG_FD_89579 | JGI IMG/M metagenome (GOLD analysis project Ga0114931, IMG submission 89579) | Deep subsurface microbial communities from Kolumbo volcano to uncover new lineages of life (NeLLi) - 2SBTROV14_V59a metaG | ecosystem: Environmental > Aquatic > Marine > Volcanic | place: Kolumbo...
ATCAGCAACAAGCTCGGCGCCGAGCCGACCGTGTCGCACCGCAAGGGCGACAGCATGCCCAACATCGCCGACGAGACGCGGGCCACCGGCAGCTGGCTGCTGTCGGCGGACTCAATGGCCAAGACCTCGTTGGACGACAAGATCAACGCCCTGTTCGATCAGCTCAGCGACGACCTGGAGGTATGGCGCGAGCTCACCCGTCGCTATCAGTGCGACCTGTTTTGCGGTGTGTGGTGCAAGGCGTGGAACCGCGGGGTGTCGTTGTCCCCCGAGGTCGTGGCGCGCATCTCCGAGCGCGGCCTGTCCATCGGCTTCGACGTGTACTTCGTCGAAGCCCAGTAGCCTGGTTGTTGCCGGTGGCTATACACAAACGCCTTAGTCGGGAGCCAAATTTCGCCGGCCGGTTCTTGTGAGGGCGGACGAAATTCGGCTCCTCTGGCGACGTCTGCGCTTGTTCCTGATTATTGTTGCTTTTAAACAATGACGCATTTTCAATGCGTCATTGTTTAGTTGTTGCCGACCAGGGCGTCGAAGCCGGTGAAGGCTGCTTTGGCCCGGGCGTTTGCCTGGCACTGCTTGTAGCCTTCGACCACCCTGCCCATGGCGGCCGCGAGCCGGCCTTTCATGTTCCGCGCCTGGTCGCGTGACGGGGTCATGGCTCTGACCTGACCGGCCAGCTGTTTGTAGCGCGCCTGGTTCGCGGTGGTCCATCTTTGCACTGACTGCGCGTAGTTGTTGCAGTCGGTGCCGGCGCCGCCGACCTCGGTGGCCAGCTGCTCGAACATGACCATCAGCTGCTCGCCCGGAGGCAGCGGCGGCTGGTCAGCTGCTGGCTGGGTCGAAGTTGGGGTATTGTTGCCCGATGGCGTGGTCTTGCCGGTCGATGCGCTGCCGCCGCATCCAATCGCCACCACGGCCGCAAACGAAAGCACGAGTTTGACGAGTCGCATCACGCTGCACACCTTACCGCAAAGGCCGCCGCCGTGCGCATTGTTCTCTCCATAGTTTTTGTCGCGGTATCGCTGGGGTTCCTCGCCGGTATTCACGTGTACTTGTGGCGCCGGCTCGTCCGCGATTCGAGTTTTCCCGCAGCTTGGCGGCGACGGCTGACCGGCGTGCTCTGCGCGCTCGGCGCCAGCCTGGTCGTCGCGTTCGTCGTCGGTCGCTACCTCAGTTTCGGCCTCGGCCGCATCGCGAGCTGGCCGGCGTTTTTGTGGCTGGGCGTCTTGTTCTACGCGCTGTTGTCACTGCTGGTGATCGATGTCGTGCGACTGGCCAAATACGGTGTCGACCGCGCGCGGCGACAATCCGCGGCGCCGGCCGATCCACAGCGCCGGGCATTCATGGCGCGGGTCACCGGCGGCGCGGCCGTGGCGGTCGCGGCTGGCACCGCCGGTGTGGGCGTCGCCAGCGCGTTGGGAGAAATCGAAATCGTCGAGGTGTCGATTCCGATGAAGCGGCTGCCCAAAGCGATGGACGGCTTCGTCATCGCCCAGCTAACCGACCTGCACGCCGGGTTCACCCTGGCGCGGCCGTACGTCCAGGGCGTGGTCGACCGCATCAACACCATCAACGCGGATTTGATCGCCGTTACCGGTGATCTGATCGACGGCGTGCCTCACTTGCTGGCGCCGGAGCTGGCGCCGCTGGCCGCGCTGGCCGCGCCGCACGGCGTGTACTTCGTCACCGGCAACCACGAATACTTGTTCGACGCCGACGCCTGGGTCGCCGAGTACCGCCGTCTGGGCATGCGCGTGTTGCGCAACGAGCGTGTCGAGATTCGCCGCGGCGATGCGGTCTTCGACCTGGCTGGCATCGAGGACTACGACGCCAAGCGGTTGTCCAAGACCCATGCCCCCGACCTGGCCAAAGCCGTGGCCGGCCGCGACCACCGGCGCGCGCTGGTGCTGTTGGCGCACCAGCCACGGCAGGTGCGCAGCGCGCGCAAGCACGATGTGGATCTGCAGCTGTCGGGTCACACCCATGGCGGGCAGATCTGGCCGTGGCACTATCTGGTCGCGCTGCAGCAGGGCGGTCTGTTGGCCGGGCTGGCCCGGCGGGGTGACACCTGGGTCTACACCAGCCGCGGCTGCGGCTACTGGGGACCACCGCTGCGGGTCGGCGCAGCGCCGGAGATCACCAAGGTGGTGTTGCGCGCAGCGTGAGCGTGAACCCCGGCGCTGCTACGGTTTGTGCCACGCCGGTGGGGCGAGCACGCCGAGCCGGCGGACGCGCAGAAGCTCGCCGGACACGTCACCCACCACCCAGACTTTGTAGCGCGGTCCCGCGATGCGCGGAATCGCCAGCGGTCCGGTGAGCCGGTAGCGGTGGCTGCCGGTGTCGAGCCACAACTCGGCGTTGCGCGCTTGCACCACACCGACGAGTGGTTTGCCCTCGCCGGCGATGTCGACAATGGTGTAGCTGCGACCGTCGGCGGCGATGCGCACGTTCTGCCCGCGTAACCGCGCCACCTGGTCGGCAATCGCGGGGGCCGGCGTCACGGCCGGCGCGCCCAGCAGCACGAGCAACGCGACGATCGCCGCGCTCATTCGACCGCGTCCGGCTCTGCGCCGGTGAGCGACGCGAAGTACTCGCTCAGCTCGAGCAAGGCTTCCACGTCCAGGTTGAGAAACTTCACACCCATGCCGGCGTCTTCTTCTTCTTCTTCGCTGGTCCAGCGCACTTCACCGGTGACATGGATCAAGTTGTCCGCGGTGGGCACGTTGATGTCGATCGCCAGCAGCGTTCCCAACGCCGGCGGGGTGTCGGTGAGAATGAACGCGCCGCCGACACCGATGTTGGAGGTCACAGCGGCCACGCGTGTGTCGCGCTCGGCGTCGACTAGCCGATAGTGCAGGTCGACTCGCCGACCCGGTCTGGCCTTGCCGCGAAAGTATCTTCGCTTCTCGTGTCTGGCTGAGCTCGACATGCCCGACATCGCCCCACAAGAGGATTCTCCGTGTGCTTTTCGAAGTTTAGCCATACTGGGGATCTCTACGCAAACCCTGTTTGACGTGTTCGGTGTCTACCGAGTAGTGTGCACCCGCTGTGAAGTGTCACCTCATTGGCATTGGTGGAACCGGGATGGGGGCCCTGGCGGGGCTGCTCGCGGCCGCGGGGCATGAAGTCCGAGGCTCGGATGGGCCGATATACCCGCCCATGAGCGATCAGCTTCGCCAGCTCAAAGTGCCGGTATTCGAAGGCTTTTCGGCCGACAATTTGGACTGGGGCCCGGACCGGGTGATCGTCGGCAACACGTGCTCCAAGACCAACCCGGAAGTGGTGGCGGCCGAAGAGCGCGGTCTGACCATTTCGTCGATGCCGGCGACGCTGCACGACGAGTTCTTGGCCTCGCGCCACTCGGTTGTGGTCGCGGGCACCCACGGCAAGACGACCACCACCTCCTTGTTGTCCCACATCCTTATTACGGCGGGGCGCGACCCGAGCTGTTTCGTCGGCGGCGTGCCCGTGGGCCACGGTCGCGGTTGGCGCTACGGCGAAGGCGACGAGTTCGTCGTCGAAGGCAACGAGTACGACAGCGCCTACTTCGACAAGCAGTCCAAGTTTTTGCACTACGCACCGCGCACGGCGATCCTCACCACCGTCGAGCTCGACCACGTCGACATCTTCAACTCGCTCGAGGAAGTGCGCGAGACGTTCCGCAAGTTCGTCCGGCTGATTCCGGAAGACGGGCTGTTGATCGTCGGTGCCGACTCCAAAGAGGCGATCGAACTCGTTGAGACCGAAGCGCGCGGCAAGGTAGAGACATTCGCGGTCGACAGCGAAGGCAGCGCCGCGGTGACCTGGGTCGCGCGCGACCTGGCGATCAACAAGTCGGGGCGCTGTGAGTTCGAGCTGCGTCGCAACGGCGAGCTCTACGATCGCTACGAGACCATTCTCATCGGCGAGCATAACGTGGCCAACGTCGCGGCCGCGGTGGCGGCGGCGCATTCGCTCGGGGTCAACACCGACGACATTCGCCGCGGCGTCAGCGAGTTTGCCGGTGTGTGCCGGCGGCTCGAGGTCAAGGCCATCGCCCAGGGCGTCACCATCGTCGACGACTACGCGCACCATCCCACGGCCGTGCTGGCCACGCTGCGCGCGCTGCGCAAGCGCTACCCGGGCCGCCGCCTGTTCGTGCTCTACGAACCGCGCACCGCCACATCCCGGCGCAAGACGTTCCAGCGCGAATACGCCGAGGCGTTCGGTCACGCCGACGTCGTGGTGGTGAGCAAGCTGTACGATCCGTCCAAGATTCCAGCCGAGAGTCGGTTCGACGCCGAGCGTCTGGCTCTCGACCTGCACCAGCGCGGCACCAACGCCAGCTACATCGCGGATACCGACGCCATCGTCGAGCACACGGTCAAAGAGGTGCGTCCCGGAGACGTGGTGTTGATTCTCAGCACGGGCGCCTTCGACGGCCTCACCGACAAGCTGATTTACGCGCTGGGCGACGCCATCATTCCCGCGCAGCCGCGCGACATGGACGAGGTGCGCCAGTTACTGGCCGAGGCCTCGTTGGACACCGACGACGTGCCCGACGAGAACCACGGCGACTTCCTCGTGCTGCGCAACGAAAACGGTATCGTCGGTTGTGTCGCCCTCGAGGTGTACGGCCAGGACGGCATCCTGCGCTCGCTCGCCGTCAAAAAGGGCGCGCGCGGCGCCGGCTACGGTTGGATGCTCGCGGACACGGCGATCTCGCGGGCCAAGCAGCGCGGTGTGCGCCGCTGCTATCTGTTGACCGAAACCGCGAGCGACTTTTTCGCCGCCAAGCACGGCTTCCGCGTGGTGGTGCGTTCCACCATCGCCAAGAAAGTGGCCGAGTCCACCACGTTCGAGCGTTGTCCCGAGAACGCGGTGGCGATGCGCCTCGATCTCTGAGCGGTGATGACCAGCCCGGTCGAGGCAACCGATGCATTGCAGCTCGCGCGAGCGGTAGCGGGTGAGGCGGCGGCGGTGTTGTGTGACGCGACCAACAAGGTCGGCACCATCCGCACCAAGTCGACGTTGCGCGACCTGGTGACCGAGTGGGACACGCGCGTCGAAGACCTGATCCGCGAGCGGCTGCTCGCGGCCACGCCCGACATTCCGCTGCTCGGCGAAGAACGCGGTGAGAGCAATGCGGACGCCGCGGCCAGCGAATATTTGTGGCTGGTGGATCCCATCGACGGCACGGTCAACTTTGCCCACGGGCTGCCGCTGTTCTCGGTCGTGATCGCGCTCGAGCGTCGCGGCGAGGCGGTCGCCGGTGTGGTGGTGGCCCCGGTGCTGGGCTGGGAGTTTTACGCCAGTGCCGGTGGTGGCGCATTCGAATCGGGTCAGCCACTTGCCGTGAGCAAAATCACGCAGCTTCCCGAGGCGATGCTCGCCACCGGGTTTCCCTACGATCGCGCCACATCGCCGGACAACAACTTTGCCGAGTGGGAGCATTTCCAGCGCGTAGCCGGCGCTTGTCGCCGTTTGGGCTGTGCTTCGCTTGATCTGGCGCTGGTCGCGCGTGGCTTGCTGGATGGCTACTGGGAAACGCGTCTGCACCCGTGGGACATGTCCGCCGGAGCTTTGCTGGTGCGAGAAGCCGGTGGCCGGGTAACATCCATCACCGGTGGTTCGTTCGTTTCGGCAGCTGGCAATGCGATCGCGTCAAACGGTGCTATTCATACACAGATCCTCGAGCAGCTCGAGCAAGTGCCGCGCAGCGCGTGAGCCGGTCCGCACAAGGCAGTCATACAGCCATGACACGTAGCACCCTCATCACCCTAGAGCACCGAGCAGGTTGCACCGCGAAGCGAAATCGTGGAGATGCAAGCAGGACAAGGAGCGAAGAAGGAGTTGGGTGGGGCCCAGCGACTGATGAGCGATGCAGTAATGCGCCGCAGATCCGCGGTTTGGCGAGCGTACGTAACCTGTTCGGCGCTCTCGTTGCGCTGGTCGTCATCAGCGCGACACCCAGCCGTTCGTATGCCCAGTCCAGCCGCGCGCGCTTCAAGCTCGAGGCGGTCCAGGGCATCCTGGCGGTTCAGGCGCTCGACGGCTGGTTGCTCTACGGCCGGCGGAACCAGAATCCCATCGCCAACGAGCTGGTCCACCCGGACGGCACGCCGACGCGGCCGTGGTACTACCTGATTCCGACCAAGGGTCAGCCGGTCATGCTCGTCCATGCCAGCGAGTCGGCGAGCTTCAAACACGTGCCCGGGCGCAAGATCGAATACACGGGCCACCGCAACCTGCGCGCGGGATTGCGCAAGGTGCTGCGCGGCATGCACCGCGTGGCCATGGAGTACGCGCCCAAGTCGAACATTCCCAGCCTCACCCGCGTGGATGCCGGAACCATCCGGCACGTGAGAAGCTACGGCGTCAAGATCCGCTCGTCGGCGCAGCTGGTGCAATTCACCAAGTCGATCTGGCGGCCCGCCGGACGCATCAGCCACTACATCGCCGCGCACCATCTGGACATGTTGCGCCAGGACGCGCTGGCGTTCGTCAAAAAGCGCCTGGCCGCCGGCAACTCGGTCACCGAATACGAGGTGCAACAGCGCATCATGCGCGGCTACAAGGTTCGCGGTCTCACCGGGCCGGCGGCGACCGTGGCCAGCGGCGAAAACACCGCCGATCCGCGTTACGTTCCCAGCGCGACCAAAAGCCGCACCATCGCCAAGGGTGATTTGCTGCTGCTCGACCTGGCGGCCAAGCTCGCCGGTGCCAAGCGGTCGATCTACGCCGAGGTCAGCTGGATGGCGTACGTGGGGGCCAAGGTTCCGGAGCGCTACACCAAGATGTTCAAGGTCGTCGCCGGCGCGCGCGATGCCGCCATCGCGTTCATCACCAAGCGGGTCAAGCGACGCCGCGCGATCAAGGGCTACCAGGCTGACCAGGTCGCGCGCTCGTTCATCGGCAAGGCGGGACACGCGGCGGCGTTCATCCAGCGCACCGGCCATTCCATCGACACGGACATCGACGGCGACGGCGCCAATCTGGACGACTTCGAGACCCACGATACGCGCAACCTGGTGGTCGGCGCCGGGTTCAGCGTCGAGCCCGGTGTGTACTTCAAGAACCAGTACGGCCTGCGGTCGGGCGCCAACGTACATCTGGCGCGAGGTACCGTCGAGGTCACCACCCGGCTGCAGCACGCGATCACGCCGCTGCTCGTCAAGTAGTCGAGATTGCCGCGTCTGTCGGCAAGATCGCGGTCCGACACCGGCCCGTAGTAAGATCGGGGCATGCGGGGCCACTTCGTCAACTGGGTGTTGGTCGGGTTGGCGGTGTGCGCCACGGCGTGCAGCTTCGACCAGAGCGGCATTGCGTTCAACGACGCGAGTCGACCCATCGCGGATGCCCGGGTGATCGACGGCCAGCCGGGGGTGGATGCCCAGGTGGCCATCGACGCGTCGTGCAACTGGGCGTTCAACCCGGTGTACTTTGACGCCTGCGGGGTGCCGGCGCCGTCGGGCGATCTGGTGCTCGATCTCAACGGCGTGTACGTGTTCGACACGGACTCGGGCTCGTTGCACGACCCAAATCTCAACAACGTCGGCGTGACCACCGCCGTGGTTGTCGGCGGCCGCGCGTTGGTGGCCAACAATGTGATCGTCACGGTCGGCTCGACGCTGCGGTTCGAAGGCGCGGTGCCGGCGCTGTTGATCGCGTTCGGCGACATCACCGTGTCCGGGACCGTCGAGGCCAATAGCTACTGGGACAGCAGTGCCCAGACGTTCGTCCAGGGGGCCGGCGCGAATGCGGCCGCGTGTCCCACGTCGCCGCCGGATCCGGGCGCCGAGTGTGCCATGCATGGTGGCAGCGGCGGTGGCGGCGGTGCGTTCGGCGGCGATGGCGGCGCCGGTGGTGCCGGTGGTGTCGGTCACGACTGCGGCGGCGGCAACCCCAACGGCATCGCCGGTGGCGCGGGTGGTATTGCCCTCGGCAGCCCGCCGGGCTCGCTGCGCGGTGGTTGCGCTGGTCGCGAGGGCTCGCAGAACAACAGCGGCAATACCGATTTCGGTCCCGGCGGTCCCGGCGGCGGCGCGTTGCACATCACTGCGGCGCAGACGATCACCGTTTCGGGCAAAGTGCACGCGGGCGGCTCCGGCGGTGGTGCCGGCCTGGACAAGCGATCCGGCGGTGGTGGCGGCGGCAGCGGCGGCATGCTTGGTCTCGAAGCGACGTCGATCGTCGTGTTGACGACTGGCGTCGTCGCGGCCAACGGCGGCGGCGGTGGCGGCGGCGCGGAGAATGCGGCGGCCATGCCGGGCGAAAACGGCCAGCCGAGCGGCACAGCGGCCAGCGGTGGCGCCGGCCAGAACAACGGCGGCCCCGGCGGCGCCGGCGGCGCGTCGACGAGTCCCGACGGCGTGTCGGCCGATCCGGCGGACCGCGGTGGCGGCGGCGGTGGCGGTGGTGTCGGCTTCATTTTGTTCTACTCGGTGCAGATCCCCGCCGTCGATGCGCTGGCGACGATCTCGCCACCCGCTACCACCCCGTAACACCAGGGCTTTTACGCCCGGATGGATTGCGGCGGCGGTGGCTAGAATCTGCTAGATTTCGCCACATAATGCGCAGGCTCATCCGTGTTGTCGGTGTGTTGGTTGCCACCGGGTTGGTGGCTGCGGCGGGGACCGCGTCGGCCGATGCGCCGCCGACTGTCAAAAAGGACAAGGGCGCGGCCAACCCGACGGCCGCAGCCGCCGACAAAGGTGCCGCGTCCACGCGGCCGCCGGACCCGGAGCTGAAAAAGGGCGCGTTTCCGTTACCCAAGGATCTGCCCGCGCACGCCCGGTTCGTGCTCATTGATCTCCACGACGAGGTCACCCTGGGCATGGCCGCGTTCGTCAAGCGCGTGGTCGGCAGCTTTAACAAGGACGACATCCTGGTCGTCGACATCAACACATTCGGCGGCCGGGTCGATGCTGCGGTGCAGATCGCCGACGCGCTCAAGTCCGTGCGCGGCAAGGGCGCATTCGCCCTGGCGTACATCCACCCGCGGGCGATCTCGGCCGGCGCGCTGATCTCGTATGCCTGCGACATCATCGTCGTGGCGCCCGGCGCGACCATGGGCGCGGCCACACCGATTTCGATCGAAGGCGGCAAGGCCAAGGCGGTGGGTGAGAAATTCGTTTCCTACATGCGCACCGAGATGGGCGCTATCGCCAAGTCCAAGGGGCGCAAAAAGGCAGTCGCCGAGGCCATGGTCGACAACTACCAGGAAGTCGACGGGCTCATCGATCGCGGCAAGCTGTTGACCCTCGACGGCGATCAAGCGCTGCAGTGGTACGTGGCCAGCTTCAAGGCCGAATCGCTGGACAAGGTCATCACCGAGCTCGGCTACAAACAAGCCGGGCGCAGCTACACGACCAAGGAGATGCACTGGAGCTGGGCCGAGAAGCTGGCGGCGTGGCTGTCGAGCTCGATGGTCTCGGGCTTGCTGATGACCATCGGCATGCTCGGCTTGATGCTCGGCCTGTATACCGGCGGCAATCCGATTCCCCTGGTGGTGGGCGGTGCGTGCTTGATGCTGTTCTTTTTTGGTGCCCACGTGGTCGATCTGGCCGGCATCGAAGAGATCCTGCTGTTCGTCGTCGGCATCGGCCTGATCATTTTCGAGACCATTGTGCCGGGCCATCTGGTGTCTGGGGTCGTCGGCCTGATCCTCGTCGTCGGCGCCCTGATCATGGGATTGATCAACCTGGACACGGTGCCCGCGGCGGTTCAATGGCAGCAGGGGTGGATCTTGTCGGCCCTGGCCACCGTGTTCGGCTCCATCCTGGCGACAACCATCCTGGCGTACGCCGCGTTCAAGCTGATGCCGGATACCAAGTTTGGCCGGCGGTTGATCATGGACGCCGCGATCGACGGCCGAGCCACCGGCCGCGTCGACTCCGACAACGACAGCGTCGTCGGCCGCGAGGGTGTGGCCGACACGGATCTGCGGCCGTCGGGACGAATCAAGGTAGACGGCAAACGCTACGACGCCGTGGCGCGCCACGGTCACATCGCCAAAGGCGACCCGGTCAAGGTGGTCAGCGTGCGCGGGTTCTCGGTGGTAGTCACCAAGCTGGTGAAGGAGGAGTCGGCATGATCACGATAATCGCCCTCGTTGTCGCGCTGATGTTCGTGGGCATCTTGTTGCTCGCCATCGAGTTCTTTGTCATTCCCGGTTTCGGTCTGCCCGGCATTTTGGGCATCGCCGGCGTCGTCGCCTCCATGTATGTGGCCGTCACCGGGTTGCCCGCCGCGTACGTGGCCGTTGTGCTGATCGGCAGCGTGATCGTGGCCGGCGTGGTGTTCTGGGGGCTTCCGCGCACCAGAACCGGCAAGGCTATGGTGCTGGATACAGCCATTACCGGGGCCGCAATCGACGAAAATCTCAAAGACTTACTCGATCGCGAGGGAACCGCCCTGACCGTGTTGCGGCCGAGCGGTTCTGTTGATATTGACGATCAGCCCGTAGATGCAGTTACGGACGGACAGTATGTCGAGGCGGGAACAAAAGTGAAGGTCGTACGCGTGGAAGGCGCTCGCGTGGTTGTCGAAGCCATCAGCGACGGCGCCACAGCCTAGCGCTCGCAGCCTCTACCCCTCTGGTTAGCTTGCGAAGGAGCAATTTCAGTGCCTGATGCCAATATCCCCATCATAATCGCCGGCGGTCTGGCTCTAGTCATAGCCATCGTCATCTTGTGGCTCGTGCCCGTCGGTTTGTGGATCGCCGCCAAAGCCGCCAACGCCGGTGTTAGCTTGTTCACCATGATCGCCATGCGCCTGCGGCGAGTGCCGCCCAAGGTCGTGGTCGAAGCGCGGATTGCCGCGGTCAAGGCGGGACTCGACGTCAAGACCGACTGGTTGGAGTCGCACTTTCTGGCCGGCGGCCGCGTCAACGCGGTGGTCCGGGCATTGATCTCGGCCGACAAGGCGCGCATGGATCTCGACTTTCAACGCGCCGCAGCCATCGACCTCGCGGGACGCGAAGTGTTCCAGGCGGTGCAGATGTCGGTCAACCCGAAGGTCATCGAGACGCCAAAAGTCGCCGCCGTGGCCAAGGACGGCATTCAGCTGCTGGCCATCGCGCGCGTGACCGTGCGCGCCAACCTGGACCGCCTCGTCGGTGGTGCCGGTGAGGCGACGGTGCTCGCCCGCGTGGGCGAGGGCGTGGTGTCCACCATCGGTTCGGCCAACACCTACGAGAAGGTGCTGGAGAATCCCGACATGATCTCCAAGGCCGTGCTCGCCCGCGGCCTCGATGCCGGTACGGCATTCGAGATTCTGTCCGTGGACATCGCGGACGTCGACGTCGGCGCCAACATCGGCGCCAAGCTGCAGACCGAACAGGCCGAAGCCGACAAGCAGGTCGCCCAGGCCCGCGCCGAGGCGCGCCGCGCCATGGCGGTTGCGCAGGAGCAGGAGAACGTCGCCAAGATCGCCGAGATGCGCGCCCAGCTCGTCGAGGCCGAGTCCCTGGTGCCCAAGGCCAT
>Ga0114931_10009770_pt1 | contig 11465 bp, 9 predicted proteins | sample 2SBtaG_FD_89579 | JGI IMG/M metagenome (GOLD analysis project Ga0114931, IMG submission 89579) | Deep subsurface microbial communities from Kolumbo volcano to uncover new lineages of life (NeLLi) - 2SBTROV14_V59a metaG | ecosystem: Environmental > Aquatic > Marine > Volcanic | place: Kolumbo...
GCGAATCTTGGCTTTCGCGGGACGCACGTATATAGGATATGCTTACGTTTCCACGACCTCGATTCACCATTTTCTGAATCAAAACCGCTTCGCTTAAGCATTATGCAGAGGTCTTTATATCTTAATAGTAGATAGGAAAAAAGTGAGGGGCTTCTGTTGCCCGGTGCCCCCCGTACCGCTAAAGATTAAGCAGCTAATGCAACTCTTGCGAATTGATTGTTAGCTACTTTTTCTTTTAAATTAGCAAATAAGTTGCCATTTATAAAGGTTTCGACCGATAACGGTGGTTCATCCCCGAATGAAAACAACATCTTTATTACGCACGTCGATCCTATTTCGTCCCCATAATCTTAATCATCTTCATATATTCTGGAATCTCAAAATATATGCTGATGATTATGGTGGAGACGCCGGGTACCGCCCCCGGGTCCGCTACGGCTATTTCACATTGCGTTTATCATATAGTTAGTTGCCTAACATCTTTATTATACCTCATTTTTTATCATTAAACAAGAAAAGTGCGATATTAAAATTGGTGTTTTAAAATAATTTTGATAAACTAGTATCATTTATAAATAGGTTTTTTCGTGTCTCGTTCAATCATTATTTCTTTTTTATTATTCATTATTTTGTCAGTATGGATGCTCTCTAGCATTCTATTCCCGAGTAGTGACAAACTATCAAAAAATACTACGTCTGAACAAAATCTTTCTCAAATTAAAATTGAAGTTGAAGAATCTATTCAACAAAAAATAATAGAAACTAAAACTATTCAAGGCAGTTTGGAACCTTTTAAAACTATCTATATTAGAGCTGAAATCGAAGGTATTGTCAAAGAAATCAATTTTCAAAAAGGACAAGCTATCAAAGAAGGGGAGCTTTTATTTAGAATTGATGAACGTGACTTACCACAAAAACTTGCTGCAGCAAAAGCTGCTTTAGAATTCCAAAGAGCCAACCTAAAAGCCTCCAAAACCCTGCTCGAAGAAGGGTTTGAAACCCCTATTGAATATTCCCGCAAGCAATCTGCTTATAAAATTGCACTATCAGACTATGAAAATATTCTTAAAGACATTGAACATACAAAAATACTGGCACCAACCACAGGTATTATTAATTCAAAAAATGTTGAAATAGGGGATTATGTTGAGAAAAATGCATTACTAGCAGACATTGTCGAGCTTGAACAACTCAAAGTTTTTGCATTCGTGCCTCAACAAATTGTAGGCAACCTTAAACTCAACACAATCACAAATGTTATTTTAGAAAATGAGGAAATTGCAAAAGGAGAAATTATTTTCATCTCAGCCGTAGCGGACTCGAGCACAAGAACCTTTAAAATTGAAATAAAAATTGATAATCCAGATGGCATTTTTCAAGCAGGAAGAAGTGTCACTTTAAAACTTCCTTTACAAGAAATCTATGCACATCTTATCTCACCAGCACTACTCCTAATCAGTGAAAATGGTGGACTCGCAATCAAATATATTGATGACAAAGATATTGTCCAAAAAGCAGATATAAAAATTATTAAAGCAACCGATAATGGTCTGTGGGTCTCAGGCCTTCCACCAAAAGCATTGATCATTGTTCAAGGTGCCGGGTTTGTATCAGAAGGGGAACATATCTTACCTAAAAACATTATACCCGATGAGCCAATACAAAATGATTAATTCTATTATATCCACAGCCTTTGATCGCACCCGTACTATTATCCTACTTTTTTTGTTTTTAGTGATATATGGTTGGGTTGGTTATGAAAAAATCCCAAAAGAAAGTGACCCAGACGTACAAATTCCTTTTATCTATGTCTCAGTTACTCATCAAGGTATTTCTGCTGAAGATTCTGAACGACTTCTAGTCAAACCCATTGAAAATGAATTAATCAATGTTGAAGGGTTAAAAGAAATCACAGGTACATCACAAGAAGTCTTCGCGTCTATTATGCTCGAATTTAATGCAGGGTTTGATATTGATACAGCACTTAGAGATGTCCGCGATAAAGTAGATCAAGTAAAATCTGAGCTTCCAGACGATGCAGATGAACCGATTGTTAAAGAGATCAATGTTGCTCTTTTTCCAGTCATTGCTGTTGTCCTATCAGGGCCAGTTCCCAAACGAGAGCTGGTGCAATATGCAAGAGATTTGAAAGATAGCCTCAAAGGTGCTGAAGGTGTCTTAGAAGTTAATGTTGATGGAGATCGTGAAGATGTCATGGAGATCATTGTTGATCCACAAACGCTTGAGACTTACAATCTTAATTTAGAGTCTTTTTTTAATGCAATCAATCGCAACAATCAACTCATCGCAGCAGGTTCTATGGAATCTGATAAGGGTCGTATTTCAATTAAGATCCCAGGTGTCATTGAAAGTATAAAAGATGTATTAACATTGCCAATCAAATTTCAAGGTCAACAATCTGTGCTCTTTCGAGATATTGCAAAAATCAGGCGTACCTTTAAGGATCCAGTAGATTTTGTGAATTTTAATAATGACAGCGCAGTCACACTTAATATTTCCAAGCGTATTGGTACTAATATCATTGAAACCATTAATAATGTTAGAGAAGCAGTAGAATTGGAGCGAGAATCTTGGCCAGATAGTATTAAAATAACTTATAGACACGATGAATCTCGAGATATTTTAGACATGCTTAATGATCTTGAAAATAATATCCTGAGTGCTATTCTACTTGTCATGATTGTGATTATCGCAACCCTGGGCGTGAGATCTGGGTTGCTTGTTGGACTTGCAATACCCGGCTCATTTTTAACGACAATTCTAATACTCTATATTTTCAACTATACGACAAATATTGTGATTTTATTCAGTCTAATTTTAGTGGTCGGTATGCTTGTTGATGGGGCTATTGTCATCACAGAACTTGCAAATCGTAATATGGTTGTAGAAAAAATGAGCGCAAAAAAAGCCTATCACACAGCCTCCGTTCGAATGGCACTCCCTATTATTTCATCGACACTCACAACCATGCTTGTCTTTACCCCTCTCCTTTTTTGGCCAGGTATTATTGGACAATTTATGGTATTTTTACCAACAACTGTTCTCATCGCTCTCACCGCATCCTTAGTGATGACCTTAGTTATATTACCTGTTATTGGCGGCATGCTAGGAAAACCTAGAGATTTGAAAAAACAAGAAAAGCAAATTTTTGACTCAGAAGATACTGAACGATTGCTTAAAAAAACAGGTTTTGTTGGGGAATATGTGAAGCTATTAACCCTTGTTCTAAAATATCCTTTTATTGCATTTATCACAATTATTAGTGTTGCAATTATCATTTACATTAATTATTTCATGTTTGGAAAAGGTGTAGAGTTCTTTCCTAATATTGATATTGATTATGCCAAAGTTCAAATCAGAGCACGAGGTAATTTATCTCTTACAGAAAAACGTGAACTCGTACAACAAGTTGAGAAAGCTATTGTACCAATTCCAGACATTAAAGATTATTATACTAAAACGCTTGACCAAGTTCGTGGGCAAGATTCTAACCGCATGTCTGAAGACACGATTGGTTTTGTGGAAGTTCAATTTGAAGATTGGCATACCAGACGAAAACCCAATATTATTATTAACGACATCAGGAAAGCGACTGAAAATATTCCAGGTGTGATCGTTGAAGTACTGGAAGATAAACCAGGTCCTGGACAAGGTAAACCTATTCAGATTGAAATCAGAGGCCCTACACCAAAAATAACAGATGATATAACAGCTTTTATTCGGGATCAAATTTCTGAGATTCCTGGAATCGTTGATGTCGAAGATACATTAGCCATCCCTGGTATTGAATTGGAAATTAAAATTGATAGAGAAAAAGCTGCAGAATATGAAATTGACGTTACCACACTTGGTAACACCGTTCTTCTCATTACAAAAGGTATTACAATTGCAGAATACCGTCCTGATGATACAAATGAAGAAGTTGATATCATCACAAGATTTCCAGAGAGTGAGAGAAATTTTGAAAAATTACTCGATTTAAAGATCCAAACAATACATGGTTTAGTCCCTATGCAAAATTTTGCAAAGCTGATTCCAAAAGATAAAACAACTTCTATTCAACGTGTTAATACAAAAAGAACAGAGACAATCAAAGCAAATGTTGCATCTGAATATCTTGTCGATGATAAAATAAAAGAAATCATGATGCTTTTATCAACTTTAGAACTTAATCCAAAAATCAGTGTAACTTTTAAAGGCGAGAGTAAAGATCAGGCTGAAGCAAGTACTTTTCTGAAAACAGCCTTCTTTATTGCTGTTTTTTTAATGCTACTTCTCCTTGTGACACAATTTAATAGCTTTTATCAGGCTTTTTTAATCTTAAGTGCGATTGTAACGTCCACTGCTGGTGTCTTATTAGGTTTACTTATAACTAACCAACCCTTTGGCATTGTCATGTCTGGGATTGGTGTCATTGCACTCGCAGGAATTGTAGTCAACAATAATATCATTTTGATTGATACCTATAATGAAATGAAAGCAAAAGGATATGATACAAAAACATCTTTATTGATTACAGGATCATTAAGACTACGCCCTGTTCTTTTAACTTCTATTACAACCGTACTCGGACTCATGCCAATGGTCTTGAGTCTTAATATTGACTTCTTTGAGCGAACAATTGATTATGGTGCACCTTCCACACAATGGTGGAATCAGCTATCGACTTCCATCGCAGGAGGACTTACATTTTCAACAATCTTAACTTTACTTTTAACACCTGCCATGATCATGTTAGGGCATAATATTTATACCAAATTAACTAAGAAACCTACCCATGAAACAGCCAGATAATTTTGATCATATCACAAAACTTTACCGCCTACTCTCTCCTGAAGAATGGGCAAATTTTCAAAAAGCAAAAATCTATCATGGGTCTTCTTTTGATCGAGGGACTGGCTTTCTTCATTTCTCAATGTCTGAACAAGTCAAACACATCGCTGAAAAATTTTTTGGAACAGCAGGACATATTATTATAGTTGAAATAACTCGCTCTAAATTAAAAAAAGAAAAACTTATTTTTGAAAAAAACACACCTACTGGTGAAACTTACCCACATTATTATGGCTCACTCCATTTAAAAAATGTAAAACAAATTTTTGAAGGCTTAACAAGCGAGATTAAATTATAAAATGAAACGCTTTTTGCATCAATTTTGGAAAACCATAGTGATCTAATTTATCTTTTGATACAAATTGAAATCCATCATTTTTTTTTCCCCTTAACTACAATTAATGTCAGTTTGAAATTTGTAAAAACATGTATGATTTTATGGTTTGTCTCAATAATTTCTAAATTTTCAATCATCTCGCCATATTTCCCTGAATGAGAAAACTCACCCACTCGCCAATCAGATGTAGGAAAACCATATAAACCGCCCAGCATTTCATTTGCTGCTCGTTTTTCAATCCCGATCTCTCTTTGATCATTTTGGATTAAATAAAGATAACCAAATTTATGTGGGGTTTTTTCGCGCTTCTTTTTACGCGGGTAATATTGTATTGCATCATTTTTAAAAGCAGCACAGGTAAAACTTAATGGACAGTGAGCACAGTTTGGATTTTTGACTGTGCAAATCGTTGCCCCTAAATCCATAAGCGCCTGTGCATAATCACCCGGTCTTGATGAATGGATAAACGGTTCAATTTCAAGCAATAATTCTTTTTTAGCTTTTGGTAAAAATGATTCAAATCTTAAAAACCTTGCCATCACTCGCTCTATATTTCCATCGATCACATTCGCTCTCTGGTTAAATGCAATTGATGCAACTGCCGCAGAAGTGTATGGTCCAATGCCAGGAAGTGCTTGAAGAGACATCTCATCTTTTGGAAAAACGCCTTGATATTTTGTTACAACTTCCTTTGCACATTTATGAAGATTTCGTGCACGAGAATAATAACCAAGCCCTGCCCAAGCATGCATAATTTCATCTTCTTTTGCATTAGCAAGATCTGACACTGTTGGCCATCGCTTGATAAATTTCAAAAAATAATCAATCACAGTTACAACTTGAGTCTGCTGTAACATAATTTCTGAAAGCCAAACTTTATATGGATCAGGAATTTGAGTAGAATAAGGCGGTTCACGCCAAGGTAAAATTCGAGCATTTTGATCATACCAATCCAGCAATTTTTCAGCTATAATATTAGGATCACTATCATGTATATAATTCAGCACAAATGAAACACCTTAAACAAATTGGACATATCGCACAAAAAGCATCGTGCGCCTCCCATCATCGTTATGGAAGAACCTTTGGCATGCTAGCATTAAATTGGCCGCTTGTCATTGGCGAAAAATTCTCAAAAGACTCTCATCCCGATAAACTCTTCTTCCCTAAAGGTGAGAATATCAATGCACAGCTCACTTTGAGTGTGAACAGTTATAAAGCTATTTATTTTCAACAAATTCAAAATGAGCTCATTGATCGTATCAATACCTATCTCGGTTACAAGGCTATTTCCAGCCTTCGTTTTGTTCAAAAACCTATTGATAAAAATAAAATAATTTCTAAAAAAGAACCTCAACTTTCACAAAAACAAATAAATGATTTAGATCAGAAATTAGAGGTCATCCAAGATGAAATAATAAGAAATAAACTCAAATCTATTGGTGAACATGTCTACGACAAACACAATCGAAAATCTGCATGATTATGCAAATGATATTTTAAAAAAAGGCCGAGATCAATTTGATCATATCGAAGTTTGTGCTTTATATAGTCAAGCACAGCACATCAAAGTGCTTGATCAAAAAACAGAAGAAAATGTCACTTCAAATAGTTGCTCTCTTGGCATTCGTATGATTAAAGACACAAAACAAATGATCGCTAGCACATCGGATTTATCTCAAACAACATTCGATCGTCTCATAGAAAATGCAGATCAAAACATTTCATATTTACCTGAAGATCATACGAATATCATCAACCCAGATTTTATTGATGACATCAATCAAGATTTAGATTTAGTTGACGATACACCTTGGCTTAGTGTTAATCAGCAAATCAAAATGGCCGAAACATTAGAGCATCTTTCTTTATCAAATCCTGATATTTCAAAATCAAATGGTGCAACAATAAGCTTCAGTAAAAGGCATTATTTACATGCCAATTCACTTGGCTTTCATCAAAGCTATGATAAAAATATTTGCTCTAAAATGATTGGACTTGTTGCTGGAGACAATCAAGCCATGCAGCAACATTATGAATATAGTTCGAAAACACACGCAAAAGATTTAAAATCAAATCAAGACCTCTCTCAAAAAGCAATGAGTGACACACTCAAAAAACTCAATCCTGGTACCATTCAATCTGGTGAATATCCCATAGTTTTTGACCCTAGAATGGGCAGTCAACTCATTAGCTATTTTCTTTCAGCCATTAATGCTCTCTCAATCATTCGAAAAACAAGTTTTTTACAAGATGCTCTCAATCAAATTATTTTTAACCCAAATATCTCTATTTCAGATCACGCAACTCTAACAAGAGGTTTAAGCTCAAAACCTTTTGATGCAGATGGTTTTCAAACCCAGCCCATCACTCTAATTGAAAAAGGACGCCTAAAAACTTGGTTACTTGATTATAAATCTGCGCATCAGCTTCAAATGAATCCCACAAGAACATCTTCTCGCTCTCCTGGCAATGCACCCACACCAAGCAGTACTAATGTTACTGTAGACAATGGGTATGAGTCTGTGGAAGCACTCATCTCAAATGTGAAAACAGGTATCTTTGTGACAAGCATGATGGGTATGGGTATTAATTCATCCACTGGTGATATGAGTCAAGGCGCAAGTGGTTTTAAAATTGAAAATGGACAAATTACGACACCCATCTCTGGCTTTACGATTGCAGGTAATTTAAAAAATATTTTCAAAACAATGCATCCTGCCAATGATCTCGAATTTGAAAGACGTATTAATACACCTTCTCTCTTTATCCCTTCTATGACAGTCGCGAGCAATTAATTTATGATTTTACTAAAACTTTATAACATTCTTATTACGCTCTTAAGCTTTATTGCAAAACCTTATTTGCTTTATCGCGTCAAACAATGCAAAGAAGATCCTAAACGCTTAAATGAAAGATTCGGCAGGACTAAGCTTAAAAGACCTGACGGAAAGTTGATCTGGTGTCATGTGGCAAGTGTGGGGGAAGCAATATCTGTTAAACCACTCATTACTGAGATTGAACAAGAGTTCCCTCAAATTCATATCTTAATAACTTCCGGTACGCTCACCTCATCTAGAATGATCAATAGTTTTTATTCTGCATCTGTCATTCATCAATTTCTACCTTTCGATCATCGGATCTGGATCAATCAATTTTTAAATCATTGGAGACCCAATTTGATTCTTTGGACAGAGTCTGAAATCTGGCCTAATTTTATGTTGGCTATCAGAAAAAAAAGAATTCCAAGTTATCTCATTAATGCAAGAATTTCTAAAAATTCATTCAAAAACTGGTCTAAAACACCAAAGCTTTTTGATTTTTTACTCAGAACTTTTAAACTTTGTTTTCCTCAAAATTCAGAAACTGAGAAATATCTTAAAAGCTTTAATATGCCTAATATTAAATTCATTGGCAATCTAAAATTATCAGCTCCGCCACTTCCTGTAGATACATCACAATATGAACATTATCGCCATAAATTTAAAAATAAACATATTTATCTTTTAGCTAGCTCTCATCCAGGAGAGGAAGAACTTTTTTTTAAAATACATAAATCTATTCTCAAAACAAATAAAAATACCTTATTAATTATCGCACCTCGTCATCCTAACCGTGGGACTGAAATTGCCACACTTGCTCAAGAAAAATTTAAATTTAATGTTAATTTAAAAACCTCAAAAGAACTCATTACCTCCGAAACAAATCTTTATATTGCGGATACAATCGGTGAGCTTGGTCTTTTTTATCAACTTGCTGATATTGTTTTTATAGGAGGTTCTTTTATACCGCATGGTGGGCATAATCCTTTAGAAGCTTGTTATTTTAATTGTAATATCATCTTTGGAAAATATATGGAAAATTTTAAAGATATTGCTTTGCAGTTGCTTGCTAATTCTGCTGCAAAACAATTTTCTCATTCAAAAGACATCAAACCTTATTTAATAAAACAATTTAAACAAAAAAGAATGGATAAAAAAATAGCTGAAAATGCTAAAATATTTATTGAAAATCAGCAAAATATCCCTAAGCTTATCTTAGATGAAATCAAGGCAAGTATGGCATATTACTCATTTTTTGAATCATGATGAATATTTTTAAAACCCCAGGTTTTTGGTATAATACAAGATCTCCTATATCCTTTTTTATTAGCATGCTTATGCTGCCTGCATCTTGGGCCTATCATATTGCTGTTTTAATCAACAAACAATTTTATAAAAAATTTGTCCCTCCTTACCGCAGCAAAATACCACTCATTTGCGTCGGTAATCTTGTCGCTGGAGGTGCGGGAAAAACACCAACTGCATTGGCGCTCGCAAAACATCTAAAAGAAACTGAATTTAGAGTTGCTTTTATTTCTCGAGGATATGGCAGTAAAAATATTGAGCCTGTTAAAGTAAATCCTGAAAAACACACTTATCTAGATGTTGGAGATGAAGCACTCATGCTTTCTCATTTTGCTGATACTTATGTCTGCATTAATCGGGTGGAGGCCATCAAAATGGCTGAAAAATCAGACGCAGATATCATTATCACAGATGATGGTCTCCAAAATTTGAGTTTTATAAAAGATCTTAAAATTCTGGTAATTAATGGTTTGGATGGATTTGGTAATCAAAAAATGCTTCCTGCAGGCCCTTTAAGAGATACAATTGAATCAACACTTCCAGACATTGATTTAGTAATTATGACTGGTGAAGATAAGCATCATTTAAAAAATACATTCAATTGTCCTTTTATTTTTGCAGAAGCTATTATTGCAAAAAATTGTCCTTCTCGAGAAGCAATACAATCAAAAAACAAGCAAAAATCTGTTGTTCTCTTTGCAGGCATTGGTCGTCCAGAAAAATTCTTTAATACAATAAAATATCAGCTTGCAATCCCCATTGCGGCTACAAAAACATATCCTGATCATTATCCCTATGCTGAAAAAGAAGTGGATGAATTAAAACATCTTGCAATCATTCATCATGCTTTATTAATGACAACCATGAAAGATCATTATAGATTACCAAAAGACTTTAAAAAAAATGTGATTCCAGTTACAATTGATCTAATTTTGAAAAATCAAGCCCAATTAGACGCTGTTTTGAACCCTATTTTAAATCAACTTCAATGATCACATTTCAGATGAATTCCAAATCTTTTTTTAAAAAAACTATTCTTTATCCCATTGAAACATTTTTTGTTTATTTCTTTTTCTATTTTTTCAAGATCATTCCCATTGACTGGTCCTCTTCTATTGCAGGATATTTAATGCGCTATATCGGACCACGGCTAAAAACAAGTAGAACTGTTGCTTTGCCTAATTTATCACTTGCCTTTCCTAATTTAACAAATATAGAAAAAACAACTATTCTCAAAGATATGTGGGAGAATTTAGGTCGCGTGATTGGTGAACTCCCTCACCTCATGGACATTTGTAATGATGCAACACGTATCCACTATAAAGGGTTTGATTATGTCTATAATCAAACTTCTGGAGAAAGAAAAAAACCCCTCATGCTTATTGCAGGTCATCTTGGAAACTGGGAATTACTTCCCGTTTTAACTTCCTCATATCACATTAAATCTACTATGATTTATAGACCACCGAATAATAAATATGTCGATCATCTTCTCAGACAAGCAAGACATGCTGGTGAATATATGAGGCTGGTGAATAAAGGTCCTCAAGGTGCAAAAGCACTAATTAAAGCACTTAGGAAGAATGAGATGATAGGCATGCTCATTGATCAAAAAATGGATACGGGTGTTAAGATTAAATTCTTAGGAACAGATGCGATAACTGCAAATGCGCCTGCAGAATTTGCAATTAAATATCAAGCAGATATTTTGATTACGCGAGCTATTAGAATCAAAAATGCTTATTTCGAAGTAGAAATTGCACCACCTTTTGATATCAAAGCATTCATAAAAAAACATGAAGATAAACCTTTAAAAGAACAAGTACTTATTTTAACTCAGATTATAAATGATCAGCTTGGTGAATGGATCAAAGAAAACCCTTCACAATGGTTGTGGACTCACCGCAGATGGACGCATCGCCCCTCAAAAGATCCTGCTCAACAGAAAATTGCTGCATAAAGCATGTCACTACTTAAAACACCCCACTCTAATTGTTCTGATTGTCCTAGACTTTTAGAATTTAGACGTATCAATCAAACAAAGTTTCCAACCTATCATAATGCACCAGTCAATAGTTTCGGGGATTTATCTAAAGGCAGTCTTGCAATTATTGGTTTAGCACCTGGACTTCATGGTGCGAATCAAA
>Ga0114931_10009771_pt1 | contig 11465 bp, 11 predicted proteins | sample 2SBtaG_FD_89579 | JGI IMG/M metagenome (GOLD analysis project Ga0114931, IMG submission 89579) | Deep subsurface microbial communities from Kolumbo volcano to uncover new lineages of life (NeLLi) - 2SBTROV14_V59a metaG | ecosystem: Environmental > Aquatic > Marine > Volcanic | place: Kolumbo...
ATTTCCTGCCCTTCGATCTTCACAGTCTGGACATTATTCAAAAAATGTCCAAAATGGACATTTAAGACAAGATTGGACAAAAACTGGATGCTAGAGCAGTATGGACATTCTTTGTGTCGTGGCAGGCTGATTTCGGGCGAATTTGGGGCTTTTGCGGAGGCGTTGCTGATCCATTTTTGGCCCCTGCCGGATTCGGTAGGCAATTTACGCTGAAAAAGACGGCTTTTCGGACTAAAGCTACGGAGAGCTACGGGGCGGGAAAAACATGGACATCTTCATAGGTCATCAGGATGATGTAGGGGAATTTCATTTTGCCGGGAAATTCAAATACCGCGTCCGACAACTCCGGAGGGACCATATTAAAAAACCGTTCCTGACCCAGAAGCGGGAGGTAGAGTTCAACAATCCGGTTCGGAAGGCCTTGAAGCCGGATATCCCAGCCGCCGTCCCGCGGGTTTTTGAGCAGTTCCATCCGAAGACCGGGCAAGGCCGGACATTGATAAATCTTTCTCCCGGCCGCCACCTTTTGTAACGCGCACCGGTGCTTCCGGAGCTTCTCAACATACAGCGGCTTGAGCCGGACGGGGAGATCCCTAACGGTATAATCTTTTTCCTCCGGGCTGACGATCAGGACGCCGCCGTCTTCGGGCAGCTCTTCCCCGATCCGCGGAATGCCCACGCCGTTTTGGGGGTCTTCGGCCTCATAAAGCCGGACCACACCCAGGATCGGGATAAGTTTCTTTTTTGTATAAAACGTGACCGCGTTGGCATAAAAATGATACAGGTACCCGTATTCATCGTCGGGATGAAAGATATATTTCCGGGGATGAAGGGTATACTGACTGCCGATCCAATAGATAGTATTTTCCCCGGCCAACTCTTCGGCCTTCCGGCTCACCCGGCGGGCAAAGTCGTTATAGTAAAACGGGTCCCGGAATTGTTTGAGCTCAAGAGCGGCCCGCGTGACCGGAGGCAGCAGTACTGCCAGCGCGGCGGCCGCGAGCACGCGTTTCCGAGCGGAATCTTTCCACGGTTTTGTCTCCAACCGTTTCTCAAGAAAAGACAAAAACGCCCCCATCCCGACGGCAATAAAAAAATACAGTGCGGGGAAAAGCGGGAAAAGATACCGGGCCTCTTTATGGCCGATCACAAAACTTTGAATCATAAAGAACACAATGAACCAAAGAAAGAAAAAACCTCTTCCGGCGATTTTCTTTTTCCAGGCCGCGGCCATCCCGACGAGCGCCATCACGATCAGCGGCCATCCGAAGGCCGCTAACAAAAAGAAAACGTTTTCTACCGGAGGTTCCTTGGTGCTGACGGATTGGACCTGGGTTAGAAAATCTTCCCAAAACCTTCCGTAGGCGGGGACGCGGTCCACCCACCAGTATACCGCCGGGGGGACAATAAAAAACGAAAGCGCCGGCACGACGGCAAAAACGATCAATCGCGTCAAACGGGGACGCTCCCGAAAACAATTAAAGATCCGCCGATGGATAGACTGATCCTGAGATATCAGTTCATACAGTCCGACGAACAGAGGGAGGGGCATGATAAGGTTGTACTTGCTTAAAACAACCGATGCCGCCAGGAGCGCGGCGGCCCAGGGACGCGCCGTCCGGCCGATCCGGTGGGCCTTTATATATAGGTAAAACACCGCGGTCACCAGGACGGCGGACGGCAGGTCCTCTTTCAGAAACGGGGCCTGATGAATCACAAGGACATTGAAGGGGATCAGGGCGGCGGCAAGCCGGGCCCGGGATTTATCCAGAAACTCGAGAAAAATCCGGTAACACAGTCCCATCTGGAGGACAAGAAACCCTACCGTCACAACCCCGCTGAGGGCGAACCCCTCGACGCCCAGCAGGTCGGACAGCCGGAAGACGGGGGCCAGGATCACCGGCAAAAAAACCGCCCGGGGCCAAAAATAAATCTTGGTCTGCACCCGCGCGACGCGCTGGGCGTTGACGGCAATGTCGTAACTGTCGTAATAGCCCGCCTTGACCAGAACGGCCACAACCAGCAGATAGACCACGACCGCCGCGGCCAAACCCAGAAGCACCTTCGAACATATTTCAACCGTGGATTTGGTCAAATCCTTCGACATATTTTCGCCTTTGATCTTCTACTCCGCGGTCCGCAGATTTCCGATTTTTTTAAAAATCCTCGATGTGTATTCAATCAAAAGAAAGGCCAGTTTGATCCGACCCGTCCGGTACAGTCCGTTTTCGTTCACGACCTCGCTTGATCCGATCAACCGCTGAAGCCGGCAATCGAGGATCCATCGCGGATTATACCGGGTCAGCAAGTCGGAGTAAGCGACGGGCTCAGGATAATCGTCGTACAATTCCAGCATCAGCCGCAGGCGGATGGAAGATTCATACGGTCCGAAAACGCAGAGAATATAAGCAAAGGACATAAAGGTGTACATCGCCAGAGAAAGCAGAAAACACCCCGCCCCGGAAAAAACATCGAGCTTGATCTCCGTCGGAAAGACTAGAGACAGACCGGCAAAGACCGCCGCGCCGGCCGCCGCGCCCAGGACATAAATCCGCATGATCCAGGTCAGGATTTTACGCAGCGTTAGAAAACGGAAAATCAACAAATGCGCCGCGACAAACACCGCGCAGGCCGCGATCGCGGATCCCGTAATCATCCAGTCGATATTCACAACCGTCAAATTCATCCTCCGATATTCCTCCCGATAATTTTCTGATAAGCCTTAAGGATCCGGCAAGTCCCCAGAGCCCGCCCGGACAGCCGGTAACTGTCGCCGTTTTTATCGACGTAACCGTGTTCGACCAGCTTGTTTAAACGGGCGGAAAAAAATTTCTGTTCCGTGACCTGGTCCCGCAGCTGTTCATAGGTGACCGGGCCGTTTTCCTTCACGAAAAAGATGACCGTCCGGGTGGGACTGTCGATGATCGCCGAGGCGTAGAGGATCAGATACACCGGCATAAAAGAAACGTAAAGGACCAGCGCGCTGAGGTTGAGCGGCAGCCGGCCGATTCCGCCGGCCGGGCTCCACGACGGAAAGACGCGCGCGGTCAGGACAATATAGGACATCCAGCCGAACGCGGCAATCACGAAGAAACTCTGAAACTGCAGCCGTCCCGGCTTCCGGACGTACCGGCACCAGAGCAGATGCAAAAAAATGGCCGCGACAAAAATGATCGACGCTGTTACTATTCTCAGCATGGCGGTATCCTCATACTTTGATTTCTTCACCCGTTAATTTTCCCCGCGGGCGGCGCAGAATATAAACATCTCTGGCCAGGATAAAAACCGTCCGAATGACGTTCGTCAGATTCCGCCATGACATGGCCTTGGAATTCCCGTCATTCTCCGCGTTATGATAAAACCCCGCTTCCCGATAAGACGCCCCTGACTTTAATAAACGAATCAGCAGTTCGGCCGCGAAGTCATATCCGTAGGAAGACAACCGCGCCGACCGGGCCATCTCCGTCGGATAAATCGACGGGCCGGTATAATACTTCACCCGAAGGCCAAAAATTATATTCATTATACCCACAAAGGTCCGTGAAATGACCCGGCGGAGGAAAGGGCGGTCGGAATTATTGACCATATAAGCAATGATAATATCCGCCTCGCCGGTATGATGAACAATGTCATGAAAGGACTGCTCCCGGATTGAATTGTCGCCGGAAAACCATGTGATGTATTCTTTTCCCGCCGCCTCAAAGGCCTCCCGGCTGACAACACCCAGACCCTGATTCCGCCGATGATGAAAGACCCTGATCCGGGAATTCGCGGCGGCGATTTCATTAAGAATCTCCTCCGTCCGATCGGCGCTTCCGTCGTTAAAGGCCAGCACTTCATAATCGATCCCGCCCTTTTCAAGAACCCGGACCGCCGTCGAGACAGCATCAAAAATATTCTTCTCTTCGTTCAGCGCGGGAATAATGACAGACAGAGACCGTTTCATTTCACCGCCCTGTATAAATAATATTTCTCTAAACCATACCCAAAGACCCTGGTGGTCGTCTCACGCAGAAGCTGAAATTTATATCCAAAGGCCTTTTTAATCGGCATGGGATTGGCAAAAAGAAAATACACCCCGGTGATATCGCCGAATTCTTTGCCTGTCCGGATAAACAGTTCTCCCGCCGACAGAGAGTCATTCTGGCTTTTTTCCAATTGGTTGAATGACCCAAAAGCGTTAAGATCCGGATACCAGAATTTCCAGTCCGGCAGATAAACCGCCACCGATGTGGCGTTGCTCGTCGGATACGCCACGATAATCTTCTCTTGAAGCGGATATTCTTTAGAGGTTTCGCGGATCGCCCGCGCCATCGGCCGCGACCCCGAAAAGCAGTATTTCAAATCCATATAATTGGCCCAAACGCTGTACCGCGTCGATAATAGCAAGGCCAGCGCGATAAGAATTGTGACAAACCGTTTAACGTCCCGAAAACGCCATTTCCACACCCGCTCGTCCTCATTTTTGATGTCATTGAACGCGATCCACAAAAAGGCCAGCAGTGTCATCAACAAGAATCCCCGATGCCGTTGAAATCCCGTGTAACGGAAAATGAATATATAAAATATTCCCGCCCAGCATAACAAAAACCCCCACAAAGCCTGCCGGTGTTTCCACAAGAGAAGACAGACCGCCGCCACAATAAAGACCGCAAGGGCGATAGCCAGCCAGTTGGAAATGTCCCATGCCGTCGGGAAAAAGGCCCGACCGATGGAAATAAACGGAGTATAAAAATTCGGTTCGTGAATCTGATTAGCCTGGGCGTGCGTTTTCGGCAGGGTGAATCCCTGCAGCAGTGCCAGGACCGCGCCGGCCGCCATCAGGCCGATGGAAAAAATATACCTGCCTTCAAACCGGCGTTCACGCCACACATCCCACACAAAAAGGATGGCAAGAGCGCCGGCCGCCGAAAAAAGAAAATAGTGACTGTTGAACAAACAGAAAATAATCAACGCGTAAACAAGCGGCCGGCGAAGGCGTTTGGGATAAAACGCCGCGGCAATAAATAAAATCAGCGTCGCCAATCCGTAATTGCGCGATATCACGACATACTCATGAAACATAAAAAGTCCGAATGGAAAGATGTACCGGACGAACCAGGGAAAGGGTGAGAACCGCACAAAAACAAACACCGCCGCTACCGCGATGACCCAATGAACGATCTGCTGGGTGAGAAACGGCAGGCCGGCCTTGGCGAGGGGAAAGAGGATCAGATACCAAAGAAAGGGATGCCCCTGCCAGCGGATCTGATGGAAGAACATGTCGAGAAAACCCGAGTCGCGCACAACCAGCCAGGTCTGCGCCTCGTCCCGCCAGGCCTCATGATGCAGGACAACCGCCAGCGTCAGGATGGCGTAAACCGCGATACACAAAAAATCAAAAAGGTCTCGTTTTTTCATATGGAAGAATATGGATTAAAGCAGCTCGTCCTTGATCTTCCCTATAATTCCATCGACGGAGAAGCCCAGGCGCTGACAATGTTCCTGATATGTCCCGTACTGGTGGATGAACTCATTGGGAATAGCGATGGAAGAATACCGCGTGCCGGAAAGATCGCGCGCCGCGCGCAGGACATCGTCAAAAACCCCGCCGTACACGCTGTGTTCTTCAATCACCAGGCACCGGCCGGTCTTCCGCAGGCTTTGGCGCACCAGATCCGCGTCCAGCGGTTTGACGGTATGGATGTAAAGAATCTCAGCGTCGGCGATCTCCTTGACCCGCGGGCGGGCGTTCAAAACCGTTTCCAGCTGGCTGCCCACAGCGATAATCGTCAAGTCTTTCCCGTCCTTGATCTTGATCCCTTTTCCGAAGATAATGTCTCCCTTGGAAAATTTCTGGGAATGCCCGTGCATCGGCGCCCGGAAATAGGTCACGAATTCATTGTTATACGTCTGGCGCAAAAGTTCTGTCAGCTCAACGTCGCTCGCCGGGTAAACCAACTGGGTGCGCGGCAAGGTCTTTAAGATTCCAAAATCTCCGTAACAATGGTGCGTACAGCCCAGCGCCGCGTAATCAAAGGCGCTGCCGGCGGTAATAAAATTACCGCCGTACTTTTGGTAGCAAAAATCCAGCTTAATCTGCTCAAACGAACGGTCGACGATAAACGGCGATATGGTATGCACCACGGGGAAAAACCCGGCCTTCGAGAGCCCCGCCGCCATGCTCACAATCGTGGGCTCGCAGATCCCAATGTTGTAATACCTCCCCGGACAGTCCTCGGCAAACGGCTGGAGGCGATAATGGCTGATATCCCCGACGAGAACGACTAAGTTGGGGTCTTCTTTCCCTAACTCGTGGAGAACCTCGGCAAATGTGTCGCGCAGGCCGCCCATTAACTCAGCTCCTCATAAATGGTTTTCAGTTCCTCGGCGTTGGGGACCTTGGCGTGCCAGGGCCCGTGAACTTCCATAAAACTGACGCCCTTGCCTTTCAGGGTATTGGCAATGATCACCTTCGGCTTCGCGTGATGCTCGAAGCGAATCTTTTGAAAAACGTCTTCAATCTCTTTCTGCGAGTGCCCGTTGATGCTGTGCGCCTCCCAGCCGAAGGACTCCCATTTCTTTTCCATATCGCTCACCGGAAGAATCTGCGCCGCCGAACCGTTATTGTCAATGATGTAGCAGAGATTGCCCAATTGCAGATTCGCGCCGACCAGCCCGCATTCCCATACCGTCCCTTCGTTGCTCTCTCCGTCGCCGAGCAGCGCGATGACCTTGTTATCCTTTTCGCGGATCCGCAGGCCCAGGGCCAGTCCGAGGGCCAGCCCGCAGCCGTGCCCGAGAGACCCCGTCGAGGCCTCGGCTCCGGGAACGCGTGTCGCATCCGGATGCCCGCCCAAAATACCTTCGGACTTGCTCTTTTTCATCAAATCATCTTTCGTGATGAACCCGCGTTCTTCCAGCATCACGTACAGCGCCGCGCAGCCGTGCCCTTTGCTCAGGACAAAATAATCCCGTTCATCCCACCGCGGATTCTTGCCGTCAACCTTGAGAACGTTGCGATAAAGATGCGCGACGATGTCAATGATTGAAAAAGCGCTGGGGATATGCCCCTCTCCGGAATGGTGGATCATCTCCACAATCTTTTTGCGCAGATCTTTGTTGAAGACATCACTGGCCAAAATATCCCCTTCCCTGTCCCCCGTCGACGGGAACAATGCTTCCGGTATTAAAGGACGCCAGCGGAGAGGCCAGAAAGGTGACCAAATCGGCGATCTCCTCGGGCCTGCCGAAGCGTCCGATGCGTTGGCGTTCGTTCAGAAATTTCCGCACATGGTCCGGCCGGTCTTTGGACGCCTGATCCCAATACCCGTCTTTGGTAAAAACCGCGCCGGGAAGAACCGCGGAGATCACCACACCGTCGGGGGCGACGACTCCTCCCATCGAACGCGTGTACGCCGTCAGCGCCGCCTTCATCGAACAATACGGTACCGGCCCCTGATTTTCCATGCCCGCGATCGATGAAATATGAACGGCCCGGCCCCATTTCTTCTTCACCATTTCCGGGAGAAGGTCGATGTTCAATTCGACCGGGACCTCAAAGTTCAAACGGTAAATCTTCCGCCAGTCCTCGATGGAACAGAACGGATCGCGGATATCTCCCGCGCCCCCGAGATTATGGATGACGATCTCCGGCATTCCGAAATCTTTCTTTAAAGCGGCAATCAGCTGCCGCGGCCCGTCGGGCGCGGTCAGGTCCATCGCCTTCTTCCAATGACCTTCACCCAATTCTTTGAGCAGGGCGTCCAGATCGCCTTCGGTCCGCGCGACGACGGCAACCCTGCACCCTTCCGCCGCCAGGGCCTTGACGATCGCGCGGCCGATCCCGCGTCCGGCGCCGGTCACCAGCGCCGTCTTATTTTTCAATTTCAGATCCATAAAATTTTCCCCTAATCATCAAAACGTGTTTAACGGCACAATGATATGCCGGGGCTGATGCGGACTGATCCGCGCGGTGATCGCCCGCGCATGATCCAGCGCCGTCACCAGAATATTCTTTCCTTTAATATCTTTCTCGGGATCAGCGGTCCTCACCGGGATACCGGAATCCTTAAACCGAAGGCCGCTCCGGTTAGGATCATCGTCAAGAATAACCTTAATCTCCTCCGGCCCGAGCCCGGTGTGGTAAAACAAAACGGGAACCATATTGCTGGCGCCGTAACCGGCGACTCCCTGATCTTTCAGACGAACAACCTGATCATGCACCGTCCGCATCTGTTCGCGAAACGCGGCATACCCGTCACGGAACATCGCCGTCATCTCCTCCGGCGAAATCTTCGACGGAATTCGCGCCGAGCTTCCCTTTTTAAACGCGACCAGAAGCGCGCCCCAGTGATGATAGTTCACAAAACTGTCGACCAGCTCCAGACCGGCCTCTGCCAACAGATGCCGCAGAGAATCCAGGGAAAAATACTGGAGATGCTGATGAAAAACGCGGTCAAACCGACTCCCCTCGAGCAGGGCCTCTATGCCGGGAAATTCAAAGACAAAAAGCGCCTTTTCGTCACTCACGCCGACCAACCGCTCGAGAAGCTCCCGCGGTTCGGCCAGATGCTCCAGGGTATGCCGGCAGACAATCAAATCCGGCGCCGATTCCAGGGCCGTATCAAAATCAACGTCTTCGACCATCTTCGGAATAACCTTGATCCCATCGGTATTCTCCTTGCCGGAAAGTACCGGATCGATACCGGCCCGTTCCCGGCCGCGGTCCTTCAAACTCCGCAGCAAAAACAGATCATTACATCCGATATCAACAATACATTGATACTGTGTGTCCCCGCCGACCTTCTTAAGAAAATCCAGAAAAACATCCGTGCCGGCGCGGGAAGTTTCGCTCAACGATGTCCGGAAACTGTATTCTCTTCCATACAAATAGCGGCTGTCGACGATATTCGAAACCTGGCCGTGCCCGCATTCGGGGCAGATATGAAAGGCCTGGTCGACGCAGACATTTTCTACTTCTTCACCGGCGGGAATAAAGATCCCGGTCAGCGGTAGCCGCGGCAAACGGATTAGCGGGTCCGGCAGACCGTTTTGACAAACGGCGCACCGGGTCCGCTGACGAACCTTAATCTCATGAATTGTGTTCTGCGGCATTGGCTTGTGTCCCGGCGGATTCCTGTTTGTTTCGAAAATACAATTCGATCCCCTGTCGGATATCTGTCGTCTCCACGGAGGAAAACACCTGTTTAAATTTTTTCGTATCCAGCACGATGTTCAGCGCGCGGGATTCCGGCGCGGAGATTTCTTTAAATTCGACCTTGGCGCCGGCCACGTCCCGAACGGCCTGGGCGATCTCGAGCACGGAATAACTTTCCGGCGCGGCGAGATTAACCACCGTTTCCAGCGGATGATCGGTCATTTCAGCAGTAACCTTTATAATGTCCTCCACAAAAACATAATTGCGTTTCCGCGCGCCATCACCGTGTACATGGATGGGCCGTCCCCGCCCGGCGTTCTCCAGAAACCGGCCGATCAAACTTCTTCCCCCGTCGCCGGGGCCGTACACGCCCGGAAGCCGCAAGACGGCAAGCGGCGCGTCGGATAAATGGTTGCGCAAAAGCATTTCCCCGGTGACCTTGGAAAGGGCGTAGTAGTCATCCGGGTGCAGCAGGCTGTCTTCACGCAAAGGAAGTGTCACACCCTCCCGCGCCTCGCAGCCGTAAACATCGATACTGCTTAAAAAAATCATCTGGCCGATATTCTTCCCGTTGAGCACCCGCCCGACATTCTCGGTCATATCGATATTTTTAAGCATTGAATCGTACGAATTCTCTTTCAAACGCGGCACCGCCGAACCCATCACCACCACCGCGCCGTTTTTTATTGCGGAAAAGTTTTCTTTGACGCTTTCGATATCGGAAAGATCACACTCCGTCGAAGAAACTCCTAAGACATCCATTCCGTTTTGTCCGGAAAAATACCGGAACAAACTACCGCCGATAAATCCGGTGTGCCCCAAGATGACTATTTGCCTGGACATGAAACAGCCCGCGCTTTCTTCGCGTTCGCGTTAGGCCGCAGCCAGCCGCAGCGGTTGCAGCCTTCAATCGATCCTTCCTTACGGATCATCTCCTTGAACCTCTTGAATTCCTTGCCGTGGATGATCTCCGGCAGCGGCATTTCTTTGACGTTTCCCATCGGTACCGCCATACAGGGAAAAAGATTGCCGTCGACATTGATATGCACGCTCGACCAGGGAAACTTGCAGGGATGATAATTCTCTTTGATGTGATCTTCGGCGTTAAGAAAATCAATATCGGACACCGGCTGCTCCGAGATCAGCGACGCGATCTTCGGGTGCAGGAAGGCGGCGTGTCCCGTCCGTAGATTATACTTGCGGACTTCCTCAAGCTGTTCTTTGATCAAATCAAATTTCTCGTAGACCGGCGCGTGAGACTTTTTCAGCAAATCGTCGAACTCAAACATAAAATCGGCGTGCTGTGTCGGTGAGCCTTTCAGAAACTGGAACGAATGATGATCACAGAGCAGATCCTCGACGCAATATTTGTGAATGTCCAGAAGGTCTCCGGCATTATCATCGAGCACCACGGTCTTGGCCTCGAGCACGCAGCCGCTCTTCAATTCATCGCGCCGTTTGCGGAAATACCGCATCATCTCCTCGGCGCGCGCCCACTTTTCCGGATCGACATCCCGGGCGGTGTTACCGATATTATCGATCGATACCGAAAGCACGCGCAAACGGGGAAACGATAATAAAAAATTGATCCGCTCTTCACTGAGTAAAAGTCCATTGGTAATGATGTTGCAGTTAAACCGTTTGGCGATATACGTAAAGATCTCGTCGAACCCCTTGAAAACAAACGGCTCTCCGCCGGTCAGAGTGACCCGGGCGTATGAGGGAAGTTGTTTGGCCAGATTAAGCCAGTCCTCGGTCTTCATACTGTCCTTGCGCGGATCCTTGCGCTGAAAACAAAAACTGCAACGGAGATTACAGAGATTTGTCAGGATAAAGACATACCGGTCGGGGAGAAGATTCGGCACGCGGTAGATCATCTCGGTCATGGCCTCATGCCGGAGATGGAACATCTCCTTTTTCTTCTCCTGCAGATATCTTTGGAACTTGTCGGTCAGGGTTTCTTGGTCGTTCATGTTATTCTTTAACCTGATAATAGCCCCCACTCATGGCCGTCAGATGCGTCGCGGTGTTCGTCGCTGTTTTCAATTTGTGAAGATGACAATTCAGGCATGACTTGCACTCTTCATTCTGTTTTTCACTGGGATCGTTGACGTGTTCCCGGAATTCCCGGTATTTGTCATTGTTCCAGATCTCCTCGATCGACTGTTCGTTGACATTTCCCATGCAGATATTGGAAACCGAGCAGGGAAACACGTCTCCCGTTGGTTCGATATTCATCGACTCCCACGGCTCATAACAGTACATGACCGGGGGATTGGGATTATCGACATCGCTGATGATCCAGAACGGGATATCCATCTCCGCG
>Ga0114931_10009772_pt1 | contig 11465 bp, 11 predicted proteins | sample 2SBtaG_FD_89579 | JGI IMG/M metagenome (GOLD analysis project Ga0114931, IMG submission 89579) | Deep subsurface microbial communities from Kolumbo volcano to uncover new lineages of life (NeLLi) - 2SBTROV14_V59a metaG | ecosystem: Environmental > Aquatic > Marine > Volcanic | place: Kolumbo...
GTGCCTGTGCCTGAACCTGCCCGAGACGGCGTTCCGCCTCTCGGTGGCACTATGAGGAGGCAGATCCCCCCGCCCGGCGCTTGGCTCACCGGGATCGGGGTTGCGCTGTCCTTCGCCCTGGTGCTGACCATCGGGATATTGGCCTGGCTCCAGCCATGGGAAGGCCCTCCCATGGCGACGGTGACCGATATCGCAGCCAGGTCCATCGTGGTGCTGCCCTTCGCTGAACTCAATGCCGAGCCCGACCATCGCCTGCTGGCCGAGGATCTGACCAACCACCTGATCACGGTCCTGGCAACGCATCCCGTGCCTTCACTCAGCGTCCGTGATGCGGGCTCCCTCACCACAGGGCAGGGTCTGGATATTCACTATGTCGTTCGTGGTGGTGTGCACTGGGCGAGGGGGCAGGTGCGTATTCATGTCGAACTTCTCGATGCGCGCACCGGCATCGTCTTCTGGACCGGCCTCTTGGAAGGCGCGGCAGAGGACATCGCCCGCCTCCAGGATCAGGTCGCCAAGTCGATCGAGTCGGTGCTCATGCGGCGCCTTGAGGGGGGATCCGACACAGACTGGAGGCAGGCGGTCGGTGGAGAATGAGATGGTCGATCGCCTGAATCCGTACAGACGCCTAGACGTTGCCGGACGGTGCCATGAGGCTGCCCCTGATATCGGAATGGATCGCGGCGTACGAGGGCTGGCCGCTGCGCCACTGAGGTGGTGGGGGCTCGCAAATGCAGTCTCCAAGACCCGGCCTCGGCGAAGCCAGGATCTCCACATCGTTCGCTGCGGTCCTTGCTATTCCGGCCTCCAGGTCCCGCGTCTCCAGGCGCATAGCGAGGCTGGAAATGCTTGCCATATGAAGGCGTCTGCGTATTCCCTCCTTGCCCTGCACCCAGATCCACGTACACTGAAATAACCGAGCGCCCCGGGTATGGATACGGAGAAGGCCCTCGGCCCTGTGGCACACAGGACCATCAAACCGACAACACGAGATTCCCCACCATGGCTCTGACCGAGTGTCCCGACTGCCATCACGAGATTTCCGAGGCGGCGGCGATCTGCGTGCACTGTGGCCGGCCAATGAAGGCGGCGACGGATTCAGGCAGCGATGCGGGGTCACATTGGCAGGCGGTAGCGCAAGCCAAGACACCTATCAACGTGTTCGCCCTGGCGATGATGGCGTGTGCAGCCCTGCTCGGCCTGAGCGCGACTCAGATCAGCGGTTGCGATGGACGCACGGCGCTTACCTATACTATTCATGCCTTTCTCGCGGTAGCCGCGATGTTTTTTGTGACCCTGCTGTTCTGCCGGCGCGGAATCTATCACCCCATCGATCTGGCGCAGGCTGGAGATAGTGAATCGAGCGATACGGTGCCGGACAGGCCGGGAATCGCTGCGGCCCTCATTGTGCTGATGGTACTGGCCTATGGCTGGTATCAGTTCAACCGAGGCGATCCTTGCCCGGTCCCGCCAGGCGCTGGCCGGGTCCAGGACCAGCCTGCCACCCCGGCAGACGAGGGCTCCAGACCGAATCGGGCGGGGTAGCTGCCCGGTGGAATCTGGCCTACGTCGAGCCCCGGTGTAGGCCGCATCGTGGCACTCATGCGGTCCCAACGATCCGCACCGGCGCCCTGACTGATTGAACAGTCGAGCCGCGAGTGCGCCGTCCGGTTCTTAGAACGGAAGGCATTACGGCACAATGCGCGCCGCATCCGTGTTGCGGAGCGCCACGCTCATCCTGCAGGCCCAGCGCGAAGGCCGGGCGGCCCAGGGGGGGTGCCGAGCGCAGGCTGAGCAGTCTGCCACCTGGCAGGGGGCATATCGTGGACTCCTGCCCGCGCCGTTCCGCGCGGGGCCCATCGCCATCACGGGGAGCCCAGATTGGGCAGGGAGCGCTGTCAGGGCATCGTGGGGCTGGGCCGCGAGAACTTCTCCGGTGCCGTGGACCCGTCGTTCGAGCAGCTTGCCGGCCCACTGATGATGAGGATCAGGCATGGGCGAGCACAGGCATCCGCAGTCGGGCCACAGCATCACCAGGGAGCCCTACACGTTGCGCCGGTACCGGGTGTGTCACGAGCACTTCTCCGCCGATAGCCTCGCCAAGGTCTGCTCGGCCCATAGTGCCCCGACCGGGGCGTTGTGCGTGGTTCCCGACCGAGCCTGGTTCAGGAGACCTCAAGCCTCAGTCCGCTCCAGGGCTCCCCGGCGCGGGTGAGCTTGTCGGCCAGCCCCTGTTCATCGAATCGGCCGTAGGCCTGGGAGTCGTCCCACAGCTCCAGGCGGTGCCTGCCCGGGTCGAGGTGGAACCGCCCGCCGCCGATCACCCTGATACCGGGATCGTCGATCGCAAGCCGCTTCCCGTCCTCCCAGTGGTGGGCGATGCCCTGCTCCTGCAGAAAATGGGCCAGGATCTGGTTGTGATAGCGGTGGATCTCGAAGGGTGCGAACACGAGGTATTCCTGCCCCTGCCACCGCAGCTGGATGAATTTTCCCTCTCCCACCAGACTTGTGCCCTGGGGCGTATAGAAGACGATGCGCACCGCCGTGGCCCTCCTTGTCGTCTCCGCTCGTTAGGCGCCTGAGGCCGAAATCTTGTGCCACGCGACAGGAGACCTCTGTCGCCGCCTCCGATCGCTCTGTTTAGCTGGCTGCGGTTGTTGATGTCTATCTTCAGGTGCTCGGTCCCCTTGTGTCCGGGTAGGACGCGCGGCATCGCCTCCAGGTAGTCCGGGCCTTGGCGCCGCCAGCGGGCTGGCGACAGGCCTGCTCAGCCTTTCTGTATCCGGCTGGCATGTGGGTCAGCACGGATCAAGGGTGACTCTGACGCCTGCAGGCGACAACGCGCAGCGCGGGTGCTGGTCACCCCGGCTATGGTTTTTCGCGGCTCAGGAGGAGACGGGCATATGATAGAGAATCTGCTCTGCTGGTGCAGCGGTGTGTCCTTGAGCGAGGTGATTCTGCCTCTCTCACGGCGTGACACTGCCGGGGCTGCAGTGCCGAGCTCCACGTGTGTCGCACGTGCACCCTCTATGCTTCCCGCATCACCGGAGCATGCCGGCAGGAGCGGGCAGAGGATGCCCGGGACCAGGAGCGCGCCAACTTCTGTGACTGCTTCACACCGCGCCCCGATGCCTACCGGCCCCGTGGCCCGGCGGCGGCGCGCACCGCATGGGCCCAGCTGGAGGCGCTGTTCGGAGAGACGCCGGCCCCAGGGACCGTGACGATGGGGCACGACCGAGGGGCGGCGGGCCTGCGAGGGGCTGGAGCGGCTCTTCGGTCCGGGCAAGGACCGGGGTGGATGGCTTCGTGCCCCTATCGCTGCTCCGCAACCAGGCGAAATCCCAGCACCGAGTAGCGCGTAGATGGAGGGTCGGCGCTGCGGTAGGCGGGGCGCACCAGGTGCTCTGGGCAGTGATAGGAGCCGCCGCGACGGACCCGGGCGCGCCCGCTCGCCGGACCCTGGGGGTCGACACGGATCCCGGTGCCATAGGTCTGTGGATCGTACCAGTCGGCCACCCACTCCCAGACATTGCCCAGCATGTCGTACAGGCCGAAGGCGTTTGCCTTGCGGCTGGCGACAGGCTGGGGATGGTCTGCAGAATTGGCAATGAACCAGGCATAGTCCTGGAGACGATCCTTAGGCATGGGTCGCAGGTCGGCGCTGCCCGCCCGGGCGGCGTATTCCCACTCCGCCTCGGTAGGGAGCCGGTAGTGATCATGGGGGTCCATCCTGTTGAGGGCCTCGATGAATCGCTGGGCCATATCCCAGGAGGCGGCGGCCAGCGGCAGCCGTGCCCAGTCCTCCCCCTGCCAGAACGCCTCCGGTCCCGGCCGGCTTCCCATCACCTGGTACCACACGCCCTGGGTGAGCTCGGTCTGCGCGAGATAGAAGGGTCGGGTGATGATGACCCGATGTGCCGGCGCCTCATCGCCGATCTCCTGCGAGGCGGGCTCCGGGATCTCCCTGCGCGCGCCCGCCAGGTCTTCCGTGCCCATGACAAACTCCCCGGCGGGGATGCGCACAAAGACCATGCCCAGTGGGTTCGTGATGGTCTCCTGTGCCTGGCCCGGGCCACCCACGACCGCCAACACCAGGTACAGGACTCGTGAAAATGCCTTCATGCGTCTCTCCTATGTGCCTGTCCGGGTCGATCGCATCCGCTTCCGCTCAAGGACGGCCAGAGCTCGGCCCACGCCCCAATCATGAGTGTACACCCTGACAAGGCCCGACTTGCCGAACCTGCAGCGAGCGCAGCCGGGGCGGGTGGTGGCGCTCTGCGGCTGTGGCGCATTAAATCTAGACCTGACCCCGCATTTCTTTAAATCTAGACCTGACCCCGCATTTCCCTAGACCTGACCCCGCATTTGACCTGACCCCGCATTTGACCTGACCCCGCATTTTGTGACCCCGCATTTTGACCCCGCATTTCCTGACCCCGCATTTCTGACCCCGCATTTTTCGCATTTCCGCTTGACCCCGCCTTTGACCCGTTAAGTGGCCGGGTCAGGTGAAGGCGGCGGCCATGAGTTCGCGGGTGTAGGGGGCCTTGGGGTGGTCGAAGATGTCGCGGGCCGGGCCGTGTTCGACTACCTGGCCGGCGCGCATCACCATCACCTCGTCGCTCAGGGCGCGCACGACCCGGAGGTCGTGGCTGATGAACAGGTAGGCGAGGCGGTGGCGGGCCTGGAGGTCGCGCAGCAGGTCGACGATCTGGGCCTGGACGGACATGTCCAGGGCGGAGGTGGGCTCGTCGAGGACCACGAAGCGGGGTTTGAGGACCATGGCCCGGGCGATGGCGATGCGCTGGCGCTGGCCGCCGGAGAACTCGTGGGGGTAGCGGTGACGGGCGCCGGGGTCGAGGCCGACCTCCTCGAGGGCCGCGACGATCAGCCGGTCGCGGTCCCGGGGGGAGCCCCCGATGCGGTGGACCTTGAGGCCCTCCTCGACGATCTGTGCCACCGACAGGCGGGGGCTGAGGCTGCCTAAGGGGTCCTGAAAGACGACCTGCATCTCGCGGCGCAGGGGGCGCAGGGCGCGGGAGTGCAGCCCCTGGATCTCCCGCCCCCGGAAGCGGATGGTGCCTCGGCTGCGCTCCAGGCGCAGCAGGGCCAGGGCCAGGGTGGTCTTGCCCGAGCCGCTCTCACCGACCACGCCCACGATATGGCCCTCGCGCACCCGCAGTGCCACCCCGTCCACGGCCTTGACGTGGTCCACGGTCCGGCGCAGCAGGCCCTTGCGGATCGGGAACCAGACCTTGAGGTCGTGCACGGCGAGGATCTCCTCGGCGTCGGCCGGGGCCGGCACCGGGTCCCCCTGGGGCTCGGCGGCCAGCAGGGCCCGGGTGTAGGGGTGGCGGGGGGCCGTGAAGATCTGTTCGCGGGCCCCGGTCTCGACGATCTGCCCGGCGTTCATGACATAGACCCGCTCGGCCATGCGGCGCACGATGCCCAGGTCGTGGGTGATGAGCATCAGGGCCATCCCCAGCCGGGACTGGAGTTCGCGGAGCAGGTCGAGGATCTGGGCCTGGATGGTGACGTCCAGGGCGGTGGTGGGCTCGTCGGCGATGAGCAGCTCAGGCTCGTTGGCCAGGGCCATGGCGATCATGACTCGCTGGCGCTGGCCGCCGGAGAGCTGGTGGGGATAGGCCCCGAGGCGCCGTTTGGCATCCGGGATCCCCACCAGGTCGAGCAGCTCGAGGATCCGGGCCCGGGCCGGGGCCCCGGTGAGCCCCTTGTGCAGCAGCAGGGCCTCGTCTATCTGACGCTCGATGGTATGGAGCGGGTTGAGGGAGGTCATGGGCTCCTGGAAGATCATGCTCACCCGCCCGCCGCGGACCCGGCGCAGTACGGGCTCCGGGGCCCCCAGGAGCTCCTGGTCGTCGAGGCGTATGCTGCCCCGCGGGTGGTGGGCCAGGGTGTAGGGGAGGAGCTGGAGCACGGACAGGGCGGTCACCGACTTGCCCGAGCCGCTCTCCCCCACCAGGGCCACCGACTCACCGGCCCGGATCTCGAGGTCCACGCCGCGCACGGCCTCGACGCGGTGTTCCCCCCGGCCGAAGCAGACCACCAGGTCGCGGATCTGGAGCAGGGGCGGGTTCATGACTGGCGGTGGGCCTTGCGCGGATCGAAGGCGTCGCGGGCGGCCTCGCCGATAAGATCAGCAGGCTGAGCATGACGGCCAGCGCCACGAAGGCGGTGATCCCCAGCCACGGGGCCTGCAGGTTGGCCTTGCCCTGGGCCAGCAGCTCCCCCAGGGAGGGTGAGCCCGGGGGCAGTCCGAAGCCCAGGAAGTCCAGGGAGGTCAGGGTGGTGATGGAGCCATTGAGGATGAAGGGCAGGAAGGTGAGGGTGGCCACCATGGCGTTGGGCAGCAGGTGGCGCAGCATGATGGTCAGGTGCCCCACCCCCAGGGCGCGGGCGGCGCGGACGTACTCGAAGTTGCGCGCGCGCAGGAACTCGGCACGCACCACCCCCACCAGGGACATCCAGCTGAACAGGAGCATGAGCCCGAGCAGCCACCAGAAGTTGGGCTCCACCACGCTGGCCAGGATGATGAGCAGGTAGAGCACCGGGAGCCCGGACCAGATCTCGATGAAGCGCTGGAAGAGGAGGTCGGTCCAGCCCCCGAAGTAGCCCTGCACGGCCCCGGCCATGACCCCGATCAGGGAGCTGGACAGGGTCAGGGCGAGGCCGAACAGGACCGAGATCCGGAAGCCGTAGATCACCCGGGCGAGCACGTCCCGGCCCTGGTCGTCGGTGCCCAGCCAGTTCTCCCGGGTGGGCGGGGAGGGGGCCGGCGAGGGCAGGTCGTAGTTGATGGTCTCGTAGCTGTAGGGGATGGGCGGCCACAGCGCCCAGCCATGGGCGGCGATCAGCTGGCGGACATAGGGGTCGCGGTAGTCGGTCTCGGTCTCGAACTCGCCCCCGAAGGTGGTCTCCGGGTAGTCCTGGACCACCGGGAAGTAGAGGTCCCCGTCGTAGCGCACCAGCAGGGGCCGGTCGTTGGCGATCAGCTCGGCGAACAGGGTGAGCAGGAACAGGGCGAGGAAGATCCACAGGGAGACATAGCCGCGGCGGTTGGCGCGGAAGTTGTGCCAGCGGCGGGCGTTGACCGGGCTCAGGGCCATCAGACCTCGCGGCTCTCGAAGTCGATGCGCGGGTCGATGACCACGTACATCAGATCGCCGACCAGATTGAGCAGCAGGCCGAGCAGGGTGAAGATGTAGAGGGTGCCGAACATCACCGGGTAGTCGCGGTTGATGGCCGACTCGAAGCCGAGCAGGCCGAGGCCGTCGAGGGAGAAGATCACCTCGATGAGCACCGAGCCGGTGAACAGGATGCCGACGAAGGCCCCCGGGAAGCCCGCCACCACGATCAGCATGGCGTTGCGGAAGACGTGCCCGAGCAGGACGCGGCGCTCGCTGGCCCCCTTGGCGCGGGCGGTGACCACGTACTACTTGTTGATCTCGTCCAGGAAGGAGTTCTTGGTGAGCATGGTGAGGCTGGCAAAGCCGCCGATGACCATGGCGAGCACGGGCAGGGTGATGTGCCAGAAGTAGTCCAGGATGCGATGCGGCCAGTCCAGCTGGTGCCAGTTCTCCGAGACCAGCCCGCGCAGCGGGAACCAGTCCAGGAAGCTGCCCCCGGCAAACAGGACGATGAGCAGGACGGCGAACATGAAGCCCGGGATGGCATAGCCCACGATCACCACGGCACTGGTCCAGACGTCGAAGCCCGAGCCGTCGCGCACCGTCTTGCGGATCCCCAGGGGGATGGAGATCAGATAGACCAGCAGGGTGGTCCACAGCCCGATGGAGATGGACACCGGCATCTTGTCCAGGATCAGGTCGATCACCGAGCGGTCGCGGTAGAAGCTGTCCCCGAAGTCGAAGACCGCATAGCTCTTGATCATCTTCAGCAGGCGTTCGGGGGCCGGTCTGTCGAAGCCGTAGAGGTGCTCGATCTCGGCGATCAGCTCGGGGTCGATGCCCTGGGCGCCGCGGTATCTGCGGGTCGCCCCGGCCCCGGCGCCACCCCCACTCCGGGCCGGTCCGGCCGCCGGGGCCTGCTCACCGCCCCCCCCGCCGCCGCCGAAGCGGGCGGTGGCCTCCACCCCGTGGCCCTTGAGCTGGGCGATGACCCGTTCCACCGGCCCGCCGGGGGCGGCCTGGACGATGACGAAGTTCACCACCATGATCCCCAGCAGGGTGGGGATCATGAACAGCAGGCGGCGCAGGATGTAGGCACTCACCGGGCCGGTCTCTCCCCCTGGCGGCGGTTCATTCCGGGGTGCCGGGCGAGGCCGGCCCGGGCAACGGATATCCCCATGGGCATTGCGAACTCCGGCAGCCGTACCCGGCGCGACTCACTGCCGGCCGCGCCGTCTGTGCAGGGCCGCGGCCTTGGCCGGGTCCACCCACCAGGTGTCGAAGCCCAGGGCGTATCGGGGGTGGACGGCCGGGCGGTCGAACTGGTCCCAGTAGGCCACCCGGTAGTGGCGGATGTGCCAGTGGGGGATCACGTAGAAGCCCCACAGCAGGACCCGGTCCAGGGCGCGGGTGTGCTGGATCAGGGACTCGCGGTCGGAGGCGGCGATGAGCTGGTCGACCAGGGCGTCCACCACCGGGTCGCGGATCCCGGCCAGGTTGCGGCTGCCGGGGACGTCGGCCTTGGCCGAGGACCAGTAGTCGCGCTGTTCGTTGCCCGGTGACAGGGACTGACCCCAGACCCCGACGATCATGTCGAAGTCGAAGTCCTCCACCCGCTTCTCGTACTGGGCGCTGTCCACGGTGCGCACCTTCATGTCGATCCCGAGGCGCTTGAGGTTGCGCTTGAAGGGCAGGGCGACGCGCTCGAAGGAGGGGCTGACCAGGAGCAGCTCGAACTCGAAGGGGGCGCCGCTGCCCTTCTGGGTCAGGCGCCCCCCGCGGATCTCCCATCCGGCGGCCTTGAGCAGGCGCATGGCCTGGCGCAGGTTGGTGCGGATGTTGCCGGAGCCGTCGGTGGACGGGGGTTCGTAGGCCGTGGTGAAGACCCGTTCGGGGACGCGCTTGCGGTAGGGGGCGAGGATCTGCAGCTCGGCCGCCGAGGGCAGTCCGCGCGAGGCCAGCTCGGAGTTGGAGAAATAGCTCCGGGTGCGGGTGTAGGCCCCGTAGAAGAGGTTCTTGTTGGTCCACTCGAAGTCGAAGGCGTAGGCCAGGGCCTCGCGCACCCGGGGATCGGAGAACAGGGGGCGGCGGGTGTTGTAGACGAAGCCCTGCATGCCGGTGGGCTGTTCGTTGGGGATCTCCTCCTTCTTGATCAGACCCTGGCGCAGGGCCGGGCTGTCGTAGCCGGTGGCCCAGGCCTTGGAGACGTTCTCGGTGCGGAAGTCGTACTCGCCGGCCTTGAAGGCCTCCAGGGCGACGGTGGCGTCCCGGTAGTAGTCGTGGCGGATGGTCCCGAAGTTGTTGCGCCCCACGTTGACGGGCAGCTCGCGCCCCCAGTAGTCCGGGTCGAGGCGGTAGGTGATGGAGCGGCCCGGATCCACCGAGACGACGCGGTAGGGACCACTGCCCATGGGGGCCTCCAGGGTGGTCTTTTCAAAGTCGTGGTCCTGGTAGTAGGCCTTGGACAGGATGGGCATCTGGCCGACGATCAGGGGCAGTTCGCGGTTCTCGCCACCCGAGAAGCGGAATTTGACGGTCCGCTCACCGGCCGGTTCGGCCTTCTCCACGTTGGCGTAGTAGGCGCGGTAGAAGGGGTGGCCCCGGGTCTTGAGGGTGCGCAGGGTGAAGATCACATCGTCCACGGTCACCGGGCTGCCGTCGTGGAAACGGGCCTCGGGACGCAGGGTGAAGCTCACCCAGGAGCGGTCGGGCGCGACCTCGATGCGCTCGGCGAGCAGGCCGTATTCGGAGAAGGCCTCGTCGTCGGCGTGGTAGGTGAGGGTGTCGAACAGGCCCATGATCCCGGAGGCCGCCACTCCCTTGAGGATGAAGGGGTTGAGGCTGTCGAAGGTGCCGATGTCGGCGAGGTGCACCGCCCCCCCCTTGAGGGCCCCGGGGTCGGTGTAGTCGAAGTGCGTGAAGTCCGGCCCGTACTTGGGTGCGCCGTGGAGCGCGATGGCGTGGGTGGCGGGGCCCGCCTGGGCGGTCCCGAACAGGATCGGCATCCACAGCAGGGCATGGAGCAGCGTCTTCAAGCGGGTCATGGGGATTCCTGTGGTGTGGCCTGGGTGACGACGGCCTCGACGGCCGCGTGGGTGCGCCGCGCGAGGCCCTTGCGGTCGGTGTCGGTGGGCACGATGGGTTCGAGCAGGTAGACCTCGGCATCCACCCGGTGTTCCCCCAGGATCCGCCAGGCGTGGGCCCCGAAGGAGATGTGACCGATGAACGGCACCAGCGGGTTGACCCCCTCCGGATGCGGATAGCGCAAGGCGATGGGCAGGACGGATGCCGCGGCCTCGATGGCGGCCCCGAACAGCCGGGCATGGAAGCGGCGCACGCCGTGGCCGTCTCCGGTGGTGGCCTCCGGGAATATCAGCACGCTCTGTCCCTGGCGCAGATAGGCGCCGATCTGGCCCGTCATCCGGCTGGCGGCGTCCCTGCCCCCCCGGTTGAGAAAGAGCGTCCCGGAGCTGCTCGCCAGGGTCCCCACCACAGGCCAGTCGCGGACCTCGGCCTTGGAGACGAAACATACCGGCAGCACGCTGGAGAGCACGAGGATGTCCAGCCACGAGATATGGTTGGCCGCCGCCAGGACCGCTCCCTGCGGGGACCTGCCGTGTACCGTGATGCGCAGTCCCACGATCCGCCCCGCCCGCCTCAGCCACCACTGGATCAGCCGCCACTGGCCGGGTGCGGGCGGCTCGGTGGACCGGGCCCTGCCCATGCCATAGGCCAGCAGCAGACCCACCAGCAGGTGCAGGCTCAGGAGCCCGATGCGATACGAGCGACGCAGAGTCCGTACCATCTCAGTGCTGGCGCGGCGACCGGATGTCTGCTCGACTGTGCCGGCGTCGGTGTCCGGGGATGGGGGGGCACAGGCTATGCATACAGGATGCGCACCATAGCGGATTCGGTGGTTTCGGGAAAGGTGTGCCCCCCCAAAAGGAGGCCTCAAAGAGGGGACGGTACCCTTTGTTGGGGAAAACGGGATGCTCGATCCTGTTTGGGACATCGCTAAAGGGTAGCTTCCCCCTTCTTAGGAACCGTTCAAAAATAACTTGCAAATCCTGCTTGTCTTTTCACCCGCGCGCGGCGTTGCGGAAAGGGTTACATAGCGCAACTATGCGCCCCTTTCCGCGTCTTGCGGGCAGATGAAAATCCGGTGCAATCTGTACCAGTTATTTTTGAACGGTTCCTTAGGCGATTTCTGGAAAATCACGTACCAGTCTGCTTGTCTTTTCGCCCGCCTCCGGCGTTGTGGCAACAGTTGCATAGTTCGACTATGCGCCTATTGCCACGCCTTGAAGGCGAACCAAA
>Ga0114931_10009773_pt1 | contig 11464 bp, 6 predicted proteins | sample 2SBtaG_FD_89579 | JGI IMG/M metagenome (GOLD analysis project Ga0114931, IMG submission 89579) | Deep subsurface microbial communities from Kolumbo volcano to uncover new lineages of life (NeLLi) - 2SBTROV14_V59a metaG | ecosystem: Environmental > Aquatic > Marine > Volcanic | place: Kolumbo...
AGCATCGGACTGAAAATCCGAGTGTCGCCGGTTCGATCCCGGCCCTGACCACTCTTTTTCTTTTCCCGACTGCCGGACAAACGCGATTCTGGTTTTTGGGGGGGCATTTGTGCGGTCGGTCTGCCCACACCGTTGCCGGGCAAGTGGTTTCCAAGCATAAAAAAACCGCCCTTTGTCGCGGCAAGGCGGGGCGGAGAAGCCCAGCCCTGGCTGCTAAACAGCGGGCGGTCCACGCTCGATCGCTACAAGAATCTTCGCGGCGATCAAGTTCCAATACGCGGCATCAAACGCACGGCGGTGCGTTCTAAACCATGTCTTTTAGCTTTTTCAAAGGTCGGATTTTTACGACGTTCCGGGCGGGTTTCGCTTTGAACATCGTCGTTTCGCCTGTGAACGGATTCACCCCTTCGCGAGCCGGCGTGGCTGGTTTGCGCTGGACGACAATTTTGCATAGGCCCGGTAGAGTGAATGTCTGAGGCCCTCGCTTGCCAAGCGCCTTGGCAATCTCGTCGGTGAGGGCATCGAACACCGCCGCCACGTCCTTCTTGGACAGCTCGGTGCTCTCTGCGATGTTCGAGAAAATTTCGGTCTTCGTGGGCGGCTTTTTCGCTGCGACTTTCGCCATTGTAGAGAACCCTCCTTAGTGCTTTCGTGTGGTCAGGATTACATAGAAACCTAGCATCCAATTGATGCAACGTGCTGATTTAAGGACTGCTGGCATAAAATTACAAGCCGTAAGTGGCAAAAATACCTGGAAAAACAGTGTTTTTTGCTGAAAAGGGTATTTTGGGGCCGAAGCAAGGGTAGCTCCTACGACCGCTCCAAGCCTTCTAACAGGGCGACGGCCACCCTCGAGAGTGGCAGAAAGACACGGCGATACAAGCAGATTGATCTATTTTGACTCCTGCTGTAAACTTAGGTTGTTCAAGGTGTTACGCCACTTATCTTGCTCCTTGTGCGGCTTCTTGGAGGATCCTCGCGCGAGTCCCACAGAGCACCACGCGGACGGGACGATTCGGGAAAACCGCCCTGCGGGGTGTTCTCGTGTGTTTTTTCGCCCGACAATGATCCTCCAAGGGGATGGGGCTGCCAGACAAGCTGCGTGGAATCGCGAACTTTTGCCAGCCTTGCGGGAGCAGGCAGCGAGAACAGAGAGGTGTTCAGTCACATGTTAGCCATTCGGCTCACGCTAGCCTTGCTGCTGGTTTTCGCAGCGGCATTCACTTCCGCGGAACCGTGTTTTGCGCAGGGACAACCAATCCAAGTTCGTCCTGGTTCTTTCGCGGACGCGGAGAATTACAACGGCGTCTTCCTGCCGTCGGACCGAACGCTTTCACGCGGTATCCAACGCGCCCGCGAGCGGATCGCCGCGGGCGAGTTTTCCCAAGCGATTCGCTTTTTGGACGACATACTGCAGCGCGATGAAGATTCGTTTGTTGCGGCAGGAGACGCTGGTGAATTTGTCGGGCTCAAGCAAACTGCTCGGCAAATGATAAGGGATTTGCCAGTCGAAGGACGCCGGGCTTATGAGACAACCTACGGCCCCGTCGCGCGTCGGCACTTGGAGAGCGCTGTTGCGACAGGCGATTTCGACGCACTCCGGCAAGTGGCCCGGCGTTACTACTATACGCCAGCCGGCTATGAGGCCGCTTTGTTGTTTGCCCAATACGAAGCGGACCTGGGGCGACATTTGTCTGCCGCGCTGGCCTACGAGCAGCTTCTGGAAACGCCAGAGGCCGTCCAGCGGTTTGATCCGCAGCTTTCGCTGCTGGCGGCGACAAGTTGGTTGGCGCTGGGCAACCAACAACGGGCTCGAACGCTGATGGAAGCTCTTCTCCGCGGGGGACACCAAAATGTGCGCGTGGCAGGACGCACCTTTCAACTCAACGCGGCAAAGGTACATCCCATCGATTGGCTGCTGCAAACCGTTGGCGCGCCGACCGTCCAGAGCGGAACCCCAGAACGCCAATGGCTAACCTATCGAGGCAACGCGGCGCGCAATGGCCAAGCCAATGGCGGTTTGCCGCACATGCGAGTACGTTGGCGCGCCCGACTCTTGCATCCCCAACTGGAAGCGATTCACGACGACCTGGCGGCCGATTTAGCCCGACATCAACAGGTGGTGCCGCCGGCAGCCGCGCCGTTGGCCGTGGGCGACTATGTCATCACGCGATCGGCCCACAATCTGGTGGCGTTTGATTTTCGCACCGGCAAACGCATCTGGAGGGCTCAACCGCAGCGTGTGCCGGAGTTCGAGCGATTGATCGCCACCGCCGCCAGGCCCAACGAAGATGAAAGCGATTTAGAGCCAGCCAGATCGTTTGCACGTCGGATTTGGGAAGATTACCTCTACAACAGCATCAGCAGCGACGGACAACGGGTTTATGTGATCCGCGATCTGTCGTTGCCCGAGGGGAACGATTACGATGCCTGGGCGGTGCCGTTTATGACCGGGCGGCCGTCCGACGAGGGGGCTCTCACGAATCGTCTCTGCGCGTACGATTTGACGACGCAGGGCAAACTGGTTTGGGAAATCGACGGCGCCGGCAACGACGACGGCATGAAAGGCGCTTTTTTTCTAGGCGCCCCGTTGGCCATTGGACAATCGCTGTACAGTCTGGCGGAGATCAAAAGCGCGATCTATCTTGCGGCGCTCGACCAGCGCACAGGGCGTCTGCAGTGGCGACAGCAACTTGCCAATTTAGAGGCGGGCATTCTGCTGGATCTGCCCCGTCGGCTTCAGGCGTCGATCCCATCCTACGACGCGGGGATGTTGGTTTGTCCTACCGGCGCGGGGGTCGTCGTGGGCGTCGATCTGGCGAAGCACTCGCTCGCCTGGGCCTATCGTTACGAGAGCAATCAGACTTCCGCGCGGTCCTTTCGAATGCGAGAAATGCGCGACGAGCGCCAACTACGACTGGCCACCCGATGGATCGATAGTTCCGTGACGATCGCGGCTGGACACGTCCTGCTAACTCCTCCCGAGTCGGACTATCTGCACTGTCTGGACTTAGTGACAGGCAAACTGCTCTGGAAGCTGCCGCGCGACGAAAGGCTGTTTGTAGCGGGAGTTCACCATCATCGGGTGTTGATCGTCGGCAAACGAAGCTTGACCGCGGTACGATTAGAGGATGGAAAACCGGCCTGGCAGCAACCCACGCTCGCCTTGCCGCGCGACAGCGTGCCGACCGGACAAGGATTCTTCAGCAAAGGCCAATACTTTCTGCCGCTCTCTTCGGCCGAAGTGGTGGCCGTCGACGTGGAACATGGCACGCTGGTCGCCCACACGACCGCGCGCGATGGGCAGGTGTTGGGCAACTTGGTTTGTCATCGGGGTGCGGTCCTTTCGCAAAGCGGCCGTTACCTGGACCGTTTCGACCAAATCGACGTCCTTCGCGCGGAGTCCGAATTGCAGTTGGCCGACGATCCGAATGATTTTAACGCCTTACGCACCTTGGGCGAAATAGCCTACAACGACGGTGAACTTCATCAGGCCGTTGAATTGTTGGTGCGGGCTCATGACGTAGCGTCTGACGACCTGCGTACCCGCGAGGTGCTCAGCGAGTGTTTGGTGGAAGCCTTGGACAACGATTTTGCCAGCTATCGCCAGCGACTGCCGCTGCTTCGCCAACTGCAACAAGCGTCAGCCAAGGGACAGCTCACACTGCTACGAATCCAAGCGGAAGGGCTGCTGGAAATGGGGGATCCACTGGGGGCCTTTGACGTTTGTCTACAAATGTTCGAGGCCGCTCCTCTCGGCAATGGCGAACCTATGCGGATTGGTCGGGATCACCAGGTTAGCATCGCCCGCTGGCTTCGAGCGCAAGTCGCGGCGATCTGGTCGAATGCAACCGCGGCAGATCGCCTACAGATCGCCGCGCGTCTTAAACCGATCATGGATCAACTTCCCAGTGAACCAAACAGCGATACGGTCCAACAGTTCGTCGATCATTTTGGAACGCTTGAAATTGTCGAGCCTCTCTTAATGCGTCAGGCAAAGCAATTGGCTAAGGATGGAAATCTGTTGGCGGCGCAACAACTGTTGCTCCGATTAAGCAAGGCCGCCGACGAATCGTTGCGCCGCGAAGCCGTTGCCCGCGGCTCTCTCCTCTTGCACGAAGCAGGGATGCACCGGCTGGCAGCTGCCTTTGATGAAGAGCTGGCCGGCCCTCTTGCCGAGAAAGTCTGCCTGGACGGCAAAACGGGCCGACAATGTCTCGAGCCGTGGGCCGACGAGACGGTCCACGATTTTTCGACAGCAACGGGCTTGGGTTGGCCGTATGGCAAAGTGGAAGTCACGACCGCCATGTCGAGCGCCGCCGACACATCGCGCAGGGCCCGATCGCCGATGTGGGATGTCCGTTTGGAACACAGTGATGCGGTTTTGGGTCGGGGCAATGTGTTGCTGTCGGCTCGCAACAGCGAAGTGGTGGCGCGTGATAGCTATGGTCGGGAGTTCTTTCGCACGCCTCTGGAAAACGGCGGCCGCGCACAGATGCTCGATCCCGGCAACTTCTACGGGGTTTCCCGCGGTAATCTGTTGGTTGTGTCGTTGGGACGCCAATTGGTTGCGTTCAACACATTGGCCGCGGGCAAGGGAAATTCCACTTCGGTGCTTTGGCGCACCAATGTGGCTAACAGCCTCGACAGCAGCTACCGATATGCTGGGCATCATCGTGTGCATCGAGGTGGAAGACCCGGGTCGCATCGCGCGCCGCGCTCGCAATGGGACGGCCAATGGATTGGCGTGATCGGGCCAGTCTCGCAGGACAGTTGTGTCTTTCAAGATCAGCGGCGGTTGGTTTGCGTCGATCCGCTCTCAGGAGAAGTTCAGTGGACGCGTACCGACGTGCCTGTGGGTTGCGACCTCTTCGGCGATGAACAGGTCGTTCTGGCGGTACCGCGGTCGAGCAAGACGGCGCTGGTCTTTAGCACCGTGGACGGTCGGAGCCTGGGCAAAGTTCAGATTCCACCCTGGCAGGAACAGTTGACCACGATCGGACGTCATGTGATTCGTTGGGGGAAGCGAGCCGATGGCCGCCGCGAGCTTTCGTCGATGAACGCCGTCACGGGTAAAATCGATTGGAAGTACGACTTTGAGAAGATCGCTCGGATCGACATTGCGATGGGGCGATATGTTGCCGTCGTCGAGCCTGCCGGACATTGCGTCATCCTCGACGCCAACGACGGACAACCGCTCGTGGACCAACCCGTGCCGCCCAGTCCGCTGGTCAATGAAATTCATCTTTTCGCCGGTACGGACAGTTTTGTTTTGGCAACACATCTGTCGCCGGTTGGCAATAGCGATCGTAGCGTGTCGGGGCTCAATCTGGTGGACTTCGCGTTGTTGGATGGTCAGGTCCATGTCTTCGATCGCCGCAGTGGACGGCCCCTGTGGAATCGACCGGCGGAGGTGCATCAGCAGGCGTTGATGCTTACCCAGCCGGTGGACCTGCCGATCATCGTATTCGCGGCCAATCTTGTCAGACGCGACAGCAACGGCGGGAAACAAGGCATTCGCATGTTGATTTTGGAAAAAGCTTCTGGACGACGCCTGTTTTTCGACGATGCCTTGCCGCCCTCGGGCGCCAACCATTGCGTGGCCCGCGTGGTGGATGCGGAGCAGCACGAGGTAGCGGTCGAAATGGCCAGTCGCGTGGTCCGACTGAAATTTACGGACAGTCCGCGTCCCCCCGAACCGCCGGCGATGTACGAGGCGGATGCAGCCTCCCAAAAAGGACCCAAAGGTCTGTTTCGTATTTTCCAAAAACTGGGTAGCGGAGGATGAAAAGCTGGAGAGTCGAGAGTCGAGAGCCAGAAGATAATGTCCCATCTCTCCGGCTCTGGACTCTCGAGTCTCAGCAGGTGGTTCCCTCCGAGTTCCGACGGGATATAAATCTAACAGCCCCATTGGGCCGAGATCGGCCTGTTTTCCTTCGCCTCGGTTTGCCCATAGCACGCGTCTCCGTAATGACCACAAAAGTCCAGCACCTTTTGCGTTGCCCTATCCCTCCGGCAGGAGTTTTATTTCGTCTCCTCTTGTCGGCGTCGCTGATGGCAATGTACGTGGAACGCGCCACGGCCGTGGATGAAGATCCGCAAATCCGCGCGGCGATTTCCGGCGGGCTGGATTGGTTGGCCTATCAACAGCACAAACTGGGCCATTGGACCGCTCAGGGCCGGTATCCGACGGCGATGACATCGCTGGCTGGTTTGGCGATGTTGTGCGAAGGTTCGACGACGACCCAGGGGAAATATGCCGAGAACATACGGCGAGCGGTCGACTTCCTCACCCGCCGGAGCCGACCCAATGGTCTGATCGGCGATGAAGACGACGAACGCTATACTTACGGCCACGGCTTTGCGATGTTGTTTCTTTCGCAGGTTTTGGGCGAGGAAGAAGATTTGGATCGCCGGCGGGAGTTGATTCGCGTACTCACCAACGCGGTCGTCTTTACCGGCCGTGCCCAGACGCGAGCCGGCGGCTGGGGCTATGTGAGTGCAAAGGACGGCAGTGGGTTTGACGAGGGATCGACGACCATTACCCAAGTGCAAGGATTACGAGGCTGCCGTAATGCGGGTATCCCAGTCCCCAAGGAGATCATTGATAAAGCGGTCGAATACATTCACAACTGCACGCAGAAGGATGGCGGCGTGCAATACAGCTCCAAAGGCGGCGGGAGTCGTCCCGCAATCACGGCGGCAGCGATTGCTTGCCTTTACAATGCGGGGGAATACGATGATACCTATGTTCCCAAGATGCTGGAATATTGCCGAAAACACCTCGCGCCCAGCAACCGTGATAGTTTTGGGCATTGGCATTATGCCCACTTCTATTATGCTCAGGTGCAATATCGAGAGGGGGCAGCGCAGTGGGAAGCCTATCGGGACGCGGTACGCAAGCGACTGCTCAACGAGGCCGATACCCTCAAGATAGGCGACAACACGGTCACGCTTTGGAAACAAGGCTATGTCGGGCCCGTGTACACGACGGCACTGAACCTAATCATTTTGCAACTAGATAGGGCCTGTCTGCCCATTTACCAACGCTGACCGTACACGACCGCGCGGCAGTTTTCCCTGACCCTCCACCTAGGAAGTACCTCTTGGATGAACGATTCAGCAGTAAGTGCCGACGACCAGCAAGTGATTGAACGACTCGGCTCGGCCGTCGATAGCATTCGCGAACAATTGCAACAGGTCATCGTCGGCCAAGACGCGGTCGTCGAACAGTTGCTGATCAGTTTGTTCAGTCGCGGCCATTGCATGTTGGAGGGCGTGCCGGGCCTGGCCAAAACGTTGTTGATCAGCACGTTGGCCCGCGCGTTGAACCTCTCCTTCAGCCGCATCCAGTTCACGCCCGATCTGATGCCGGCCGACATCACGGGTACCGACATTATCGAAGAGAATCGTTCCACCGGTCAGCGAGAGATGCGGTTTCTGGAAGGGCCGCTGTTTTCGCATATTATTTTGGCTGACGAGATCAACCGCACGCCGCCCAAAACGCAGGCCGCCCTGCTGGAAGCCATGCAAGAACGTCAGGTCACGGTGGGGCGGGTTCGGCATCAATTGTCCGATCCTTTTTTTGTTCTGGCCACGCAAAACCCGATCGAGCAGGAGGGAACCTATCCGCTGCCAGAAGCGCAGCAAGACCGCTTCATGTTCAAGGTGATGGTGACGTACCCCAGCTTCGACGAAGAGTTCGAGGTGGCCCGACGCACGACAACGACGGTCGCCGATCCGGTAGTTCCCGTCGTCGCGCCCGAGGAGATTCTGGCGTTGCAGGATTTGGTGCGCGAAGTGCCGGTGAGCGATCACGTTATACGTTACACGTTGTCCTTGGTCAGGCAGACGCGGGTGGGCGAGCAGGGAGTACCCGAAGTGGCGGCTGAACAATTAGCCTGGGGCGCCGGCCCTCGCGCTGTTCAGAACTTAATCATCGGCGCCAAGGCCCGTGCATTGATCCATCGTCGTACGCATGTGACGATCGAGGATGTTCAAGCGCTGGCCCATCCCGTGCTGCGGCACCGCATCGTGGTGAACTTTGCCGCCGAGAGCGACGGGGTTAGCTCCGACGACATTATCGATCAATTGCTCCAATCCACGCCGACTCAGGAGGATGCGTTGGCCAATGACGCTCGATTCCAAACGATTTTTACATCCTGAGGCGATTCGGCGGATCGGACGACTGGAACTACGGGCACGCCACGTGGTGGAAGGGTTGCTCAGCGGCATGCACCGCAGCCCCTATTTCGGCCAATCCGTTGAGTTTCTCCAACACCGTCAGTACGCGCCCGGCGACGACCTGCGCCACATTGACTGGAAGGTGTGGGCCAAGCAGGACCGGCTCTACATCAAGCAGTTCGAGGAAGACACGAACATGCGCTGTACGCTGTTGGTCGACGTATCGGCCAGCATGCAGTATGGGTCGGGTCCGCTGAACAAATATGAATACGCGGCCACGGTGGCGAGCAGCCTGGCCTACTTGTTGCTCCGGCAGCACGACGCGGTGGGCTGCATCGCTTTTGACGAGTCGATTCGCGCACGCACGCCGCTTCGCAGCAGAAAAACGCATTTGAAGTCGATCGTTCAAACGCTCGACGCGAGCGAGCCGCTCAACAAAACCGATACCGGCAGTATTCTGCGCGAAATCGCGGAGGTCAGCCCACGCCGAGGCATGATGGTGATCGTTTCCGATTTGTTAGGCGAGGTGGAAACAACGCTGCGTGGTTTGCGACTGCTCCGCCAGCGCGGACACGATGTGTTGGTATTGCACGTGATGGACGACGACGAACTAGATTTTCCGTTTGACGGACCGACGCGGTTCGAGGGCCTGGAGTTGCCGGCGCAACTGAACTGCAATCCGCGGGCGCTGCGCGAGGGCTACCTGTCGGCGCTCGATCGATTTTTGACAGGGCTGCGGCGAGGCTGCGCACGCAACGCGATCGACTATACGCTGCTACGCACGAGCCAGCCGCTCGATGCGGCGTTGGCTACGTTTTTGTGTCGCCATAGTTCGGCTGCCCGGATGCATTGAATGGGACCTGGTTCCCACGCTCTGCGTGGGAACCCGATAGGGCGACGCTCTGCGTTGTCTCCTGCTAACTGCTTTACCGCGGAGCGGTAAAACGGCGTTCCCACGCGGAGCGTGGGAACGAGATAAAAAGTGAGTGGGAATAAAAACTGACGCCTGGAGAAATGTTCCGTGTCCTTTCTTTTTCAATCGCTGCTGACGATTGGACTGCCGCTGATCGGGTTGCCGTTGTTGATCCATTTGATCAACCTGCGTCGGCATCGGCGCATCGAATGGGCGGCCATGGATTTTCTGCTGGAAAGTCAGAAACGCAACAAGAAATGGATTCTGCTACGGCAACTGTTGCTGTTGTTGCTGCGGACCACGGCCCTGGCGTTGGTGGTGCTGATGTTGGCCGGTCCGGTGCTTCACTCGCAGTGGGGACGACTGTTGGGCCGTGGCGCCACGCACCACCTCATTCTCTTGGATGACAGCTATTCGATGGCCGATCGGTGGGACGAAACCACGGCTCTCGATCAGGCCAAACGCGTGGTTTCCTTGTTGCTTGATCAAGCCGTCCAGCAGGCTGGCAGCCAAAAATTGACGCTGCTTCGCTTCTCCCAGGTGAAAGATCTCTCGGCTGGGGCTGAGCCGGACATCAGCGAACGAGCGCTCGATCGGCAATTGGTCGACGAAGTGGAATCGCTGGTCGGCCGTCTCCAGGTGGCCGAAAGTGATGCCGGCCCCCTGGAAGCGTTGCAGGCAGCCATTGGTTTACCCGAACCTACCGCCGAGGAAACGCGCATCGTGTACGTTCTCTCGGATTTCCGCTCGCGGCAATGGACACGCGATACGCAGATTCGACAAACGCTTAGCCGATTGCGCCAGAAGGTTTCCCAATTGCATCTTGTTCAATGCGTTGACCAAACGCGGCCCAATTTGGCGATCACCCGTTTGGAGCCCGAGGCAGGCATTCGCGCGGCCGGCGTGGAAACCTGGATGGAGTTGACCGTGGCCAACTACGGAGATGATCCAGTGTTGGGAGTTACCGCGAGCGTCGTGCAGGACGGGCACAAATTGCCGGCTGTCCAATTCGATGAAATTCCACCCGGCGACGAGGTGACGCGTCGTTTTCGGGTTACGTTTGCCACCGCCGGGGCCCATCAACTGCAAGCCTCCTTGGGAAGCGATCCTGTGGAAATCGACAACGTCCGATACTTTGCTTGCCAGACGCCGGTCTCCTTTCCCGTCTTGCTGGTGGACGGCTCGCCCGAGCGAGACGACGGCTTTTATCTTCGCACGGCGCTGAGTCCTGGAGGCGCGAGTTCTTCCGGATGGAGTCCCCAGGTCGAACCTCCCAGTTTCCTGCGCAAGCACGAGCAACTGAAAAAGTTTGCTGCTGTTTGTTTGCTCGATGTGCCGCGACTCGACGAATCGGAAGTCGCGGCGCTGGAAGCGTATGTTCAGCAGGGCGGCGGATTGGCCTGGTTCTTGGGGCCGCAAGTACAGCGGCCGTTTTATAACGAACGGCTCTATCGCGACGGCGCCGGGTTGCTGCCCGTGCCGTTGGACGTGCCTACGCAACTGTTGAGCAACGGCGAGCGGAACACCCCGGACGTGGTGGTATCGAAGCATCCGATCTTTCGTGTTTTTGGCGGTCAGCGGAATAGTTTTTTGGCCGTCGCGGCCGTCAATTTCTACTACGCGGTCGATCCTTCGTGGCAACTTCCCGAAAAAGGCGATACTCGTATTTTAGCGCGTCTGCGAAACGGCGCACCGTTTATAGTCGACAAACAGTTCGGCCAGGGGCATACGATCGTGCAGCTTTGCAAGCTGTCGCCGGGACCGACCGATTTAGGCAGCTGGAGCAACTGGAGTCTCAATCCCGTGTTTCCCGTCTACGCCAACGAATTAGTGGGCTATCTTTCCTCTTCCCGGCGGCAATTCGACCTGCGCGAAGTGGGCGCGGACTTGCAGCTTGAGTTTGCTCAAGCCGATTATGAGCCGGAAATACGTCTGCGGATGCCCAGTCCTGACAAGCGCAGCCTCGACGAAAGCAAGACCGTGACGCTCACACCGAAAATCGAAGGGGGACAATATCTCCTGGACGCCGGCCGCGCGGAAGTGAGCGGCGTTTGGCAGTTCGATCTGCAGCCTCGCGACGGCAAACCGGAGCACCGCTTGATTGCCGTGAATGTGCCCCCGGGCGAAGGCGATTTGCACCACCTCGACCGCGAGCAACTCGCCCAACAATTGCAGGGGATCGACTACGATTTTTCACTCGCCGCGCAAATGACTGCCAAGGACGATCAACTGGCCGGTTTTCAGCTGAGCGATACGATGTTGTACGTGCTGCTGGCCGCCCTCCTACTAGAACAATGGCTGGCCTACCGGGCCAGCTACCACACACGTCCCACTCGCCAAGCATGATGATTCCGCACTGGTTACCCA
>Ga0114931_10009774_pt1 | contig 11464 bp, 12 predicted proteins | sample 2SBtaG_FD_89579 | JGI IMG/M metagenome (GOLD analysis project Ga0114931, IMG submission 89579) | Deep subsurface microbial communities from Kolumbo volcano to uncover new lineages of life (NeLLi) - 2SBTROV14_V59a metaG | ecosystem: Environmental > Aquatic > Marine > Volcanic | place: Kolumbo...
CCCGAAAAGGTGATGGCCTTTGACGTATAAAGGGGTCTCTGGAGAGTTCAGGTATTTGGGTTCCTTGTCGTTTTCGGTCAGGGTTCTGCCGGCGAAACCGATGATCCGGCCCTGCGCGTCCTTGAGGGGGAAAATAATCCGTCCGCGGAAGCGGTCGTAAAAAGCGTCCTGGTTTGTGCCGCCCCGCTTGACGAGTCCGGCTTTTTCCAGTTGGTCGCGGGAGGCGGTTCCGGCTTCCTCAAAATGCGTCAGCAGTTCCCGCCAACCGGGCGGCGCCCAGCCCAGCTGGTATTTCTCGATGGTGGCGTCGTCGAAGGCGCGTGCCCGCAAGTATTGCCGCGCCTCCTTGCCCCTGGCGGGGTGGTGGAGCCGGGAAACGAAATAATCGGCCGCCGCGGCGTGTAAACGGAACAGGCTTTCGCGCTCGCCATCGGCTGCTGTCGGCGGCCGTTTGCCGGGAGTGTCCGGAAGGGCAACATGGTAACGCGACGCCAGCTTTTTCACCGCCTCGGTAAAGCCGATCCCCTCCGTCTCCATCAGGAATTTGAACACATTGCCGCCTGCCGAACAGCCGAAGCAGTGGTAAATCTGCTTTGCCGGACTGACAACAAATGAGGGGGTTTTCTCCGGGTGAAAGGGGCAGAGGCCTTTGTAGTTTTGTCCGCTCTTTTTGATCACGACATGATCAAGAATGATCTTGACGATATCGGCGCGCGCCCTGACCTCTTCGATAACCGTTTCCGGGATGTAATAGTTCAAAGTTTTTAGAAAAAAAGAGTACCGGTTCGGCAAAGCACTTTCTGCTTGGCCGGGAGTGGAAAAAAACGAGTACCGCCGGAATTTACGGAAACAACTCCTCCCCCAGCGTCTTGCCAACGCACCCCGTATCGAAAATCCGGAGAAAAACATACGCAACCACCCGGTTCGGCGCGGTCTTTACGACTTTGTGGCGACCGGGGGAGCGATGATTCGACTCTCTAAACGGGAGTGCAACGAGTCCTTAGTCAATGGGGGCTTGCTTGAAATGAATCTTTCGATTATAAAAGCTTTGAATCCGTGAAACCGCATTCTACCGGCAGTATAATGAATATACAGACCCACCCCGGTTTTGTCAATACCGCCGGGCATGATTCCTGTTTTTTCGGATAATTTAGCCAATTTCTTGAATTTTTTGCCGAAACCCGCAAAATTTATTCAAAAAAGCGGCATTTTAGTTGAAAAACTGGAGTTTTCATTTTCAGATCATCGCTGCCGGAAAAGAAAATTCCGGTTATTCGCCCTCATAGATAAGGAAGCTCTTTCGCAGCGGCAAAAAGGCGTCGAGGTCGTTTTCCCAGGATTCCTCGATGGCGGCCAGGGGAGTTTGTTGTTGCGCGAAAATTTTCCGCATTTGCGGGTTGCCATACAGCAGGTCGATGGCCGGCGGGTCCTTGACGAACTCGTAAGGCTCCGTTCGCCAGGCGAACTCCTTGGGATAAAGCTCGGCGATAGCCATAATCACGGCGATGCCGGTTATAACGGGTTTGAAGGTTTGCCGGTCAGTGATGTGGAGCTGGATGCCGCCGCAGGTTTCGCCGGCCCATTTGTGACAGGTGGGTTTGAAATAATGCGGACGGAAGAACGCTCCGGGCAGGGCTTGGCGGTTGAGGTGTTGCGCCAGCCGGTGGGCGCCGATAGAGGGCGCGCCGCATAGCTCGAAGGGCAGGGTGGTGCCGCGGCCCTCGGAAAGCTGCGTGCCCTCCACCAGGCACATCCCCGGATAAACGGCGGCGGCGGCCAGGCTGGGCATGTTCGGCGACGGCGGTGTCCAGAGCAGGCCCGTCTCGTCGAACCACATTGCCCGGCGCCAGCCGCGCATGGGAACCACGGTCAGGTCGCAGCCGATGGCAAAGTGTTCGTTGAACAGCAAAGCCAACTCGCCGCACGTCATGCCGTGGCGGTTGGCGATCGGATATTGGCCGACGAAGGAGCGGCAGGCCTCGGTCACCCGGTTGCCTTCCACGTCAAGGCCGTTGATGGGATTGGGGCGGTCGCAGACCACCATGGCGACCCCCGCCTGCCGGCAGGCCGCCATGCAGTTTGCCATGGTGTAAATGAACGTGTAGTAACGCGAACCGATATCCTGAATGTCGAAAACCAGGGTGTCGATATCTTGCAGAATCCCGGGGTCGGGGTGCAGCGAGGCGGCGCGGTCACCGTACAGGCTGACGACTTCCAGGCCGGATGCCGGGTCGGCGTGGCCGGCCACCGGCGCCATGTCCTGGTCGGTGCCGTAAAACCCGTGCTCCGGGGCGAACAGTTTTTTCAGCTCGAAGCGTTGGTCCTGCTGGAAATGCGATACCGAATGCCGGCGGTCGCCCGCCAGGCTGGTGTGGTTTGCCACCAGGCCGAGACGGGTTCCCTTAAGGAAACGTCCGGGGTCCGCCAACAGCACGTCGAGTCCGGTGAGGATTTGGGTCACGCGATTTCTTTCTGTGCCTCCTGTTACATGGGGTCGGAGGAAGTTTGGGTTTGCGCCAATGCCTTATGGAATAGTTTAGTCGCCATTGGCGAATTTGACAATGATACGGGTTTATTACAAGTAATGAACAGCCAAAAAAGTGGCACAGATTTTCCAACCTGTGTGCACGGGCTGGAAAGCCTGTATTGCTACATATAAAATAAATAATAAGGCAATGTCCGTGCCACTATCCTATCAAGGTCTTTGTGCAATGGGTGCTTTTAAAGCCTGTTCACCTGTTTGCGGAACATTAAGAAACCCCGGCCTTGTGGGGCCGGGGTTTCGGGTGTTGCTTTAAGCATGGCGGCAACTGCGTTTGAGTATGATTGGTTACAGTCAAACGCTCAGCCTTTGCGGCGGCGCTGCGCCGCTACATCATGCCGCCCATGCCACCCATGCCGCCCCTGCCGCCCATGCCGGGAGGCGCTCCGCCCGGGCCGCCGTCTTTGTTTTCCTCGGGCAGGTCGGCGATCAGGGCCTCCGTGGTCAGTAACAGGGAGGAGATGCTGGCGGCGTTTTGCAGGGCGGTGCGCGCCACTTTCGCCGGGTCGATGATGCCGGCTTTCAGCATATCGGTGTACTCGCCGGTTCTGGCGTCGTAGCCCTGCGAACCCTTCATGCCCTTGACCTTCTGGGCGATGACGGTGCCTTCCTCGCCGGCGTTGGTGGCGATCTGGCGGATAGGCTCCTCCAGGGCGCGCTTGACGATCTTCACGCCTTGCAGGTAGTCATGGTCGCCGTCCAGTTTGTCGAGGGCGGGGATGGCTCGCAGGTAGGCCACGCCGCCTCCGGGAACGATGCCTTCCTCGACGGCGGCGCGGGTGGCGTGCAGGGCGTCCTCGACACGGGCTTTCTTTTCCTTCATTTCCGTCTCGGTGGCGGCGCCGACTTTGATGATCGCCACGCCACCCACCAGCTTCGCCAGGCGCTCCTGCAATTTTTCCCGGTCGTAGTCGGAGGTGGTCTCGTCGATCTGGGTGCGGATTTGCTTGACCCGCGCCTGGATGTTGGCGGCCTTGCCCTTGCCGTCGACGATGGTGGTGTTTTCCTTGTCGATGGTGATGCGCTTGGCCTGTCCCAGGTCGTCCATGGTGATGTTTTCGAGTTTGACGCCGATGTCCTCGGTGATGACCTTGCCGCCGGTGAGGACGGCGATGTCATTGAGCATGTCTTTTCTGCGGTCGCCGAAGCCCGGCGCCTTGACCGCGCAAACGTTGAGGGTGCCGCGCAGCTTGTTCACCACCAGCGTGGCCAGGGCCTCGCCTTCCACTTCCTCGGCGATGATCAGCAAAGGTTTGCTGCTCTTGGCGATTTTCTCGAGGATCGGCAGCAGGTCCTTCATGCTGGTGATTTTCTTTTCGTGAAGCAGGATGCAGCAGTCTTCCAGCACCACTTCCATGCGCTCGGAGTCGGTGACGAAATAGGGGGACAGGTAGCCGCGGTCGAACTGCATTCCCTCGACGATTTCCAGTGAGGTTTCCATGCTTTTGGCTTCCTCGACGGTGATGACGCCGTCCTTGCCCACCTTGTCCATGGCCTCGGCGATCAGGTCGCCGATGGTGCTGTCGTGATTGGCGGAGATGGTGCCGACCTGGGAAATTTCGTTCTTGTCCTTGGTGGGCTTGGCCTGTTTTTTGATGTTGGGAATCACGGCGTTGACGGCGTCCTCGATGCCGCGTTTGATGCCCATGGGGTTAGCGCCGGCGGTGACGTTTTTCAGCCCCTCGCGGTAAATGGCCTGCGCCAGAACGGTGGCGGTGGTGGTGCCGTCGCCGGCGTTGTCGCTGGTTTTGCTGGCGACCTCGTTGACCATCTGCGCGCCCATGTTTTCAAAAGGGCATTTGACCTCGATTTCCTTGGCGACGGTGACGCCGTCCTTGGTGATGGTGGGCGAACCGAATTTCTTGTCGATCACCACGTTGCGGCCCTTCGGGCCTAACGTGAGCTTCACCGTGTCGGCCAGCTGGTTTACGCCGTCCAGAATTTTGCGTCTCGCTTCTTCGTGATAAATGATTTGTTTTGCCATAATGAAAAGGACTCCTTATTATTGGGAAATGGTTTGAATCGGTTTGTGAAGGGCGGTTTACTTTTCAATAACGCCAAGAACGTCGTCTTCGCGCATGAGCAGGTAATCCTCGCCATCTACCTTGATTTCCGTGCCGGCATATTTGCCGTAAAGAACCTTGTCGCCGACTTTCAGCTCAGGCTTGGTGCGGGATCCGTTTTCGTTGACTTTCCCTTCGCCGACGGCCTTGACGCGGCCTTCGATGGGTTTTTCCTTGGCGGAATCGGGGATAATGATTCCACCCTTCATGACTTCCTTTTCAAGGATGGGCTGGACGAGAATCCGGTCTTGTAAAGGACGAATTTTCATAAACATCTCCTTTTAAATGAAAAAAATGTTAAACTTGAACAACTTGTGCTCCTGATTCGACCTGTTTGGGCCTTTTTGTCGAACTCACGGTTGAAAAAGCTTTTATCCGCACACTGCGGCTCTTGAAAACAGAAAAATCGTGGGGAAACAGCTTGTTGGCACTCTTTTTATGTGAGTGCTAACAATGTAAATAATAAGACCAATTTCTGAAAAAGCAAGTTCCGATCCGAAAAAAGTTGCGTTTTTTTCAATTTTCCCGTGCACGGGCCGGAAAAGCGGGGCCGGGGTGGAGAAAAATCGAACAGGATGAAAAAAAAGCCGGAAAAAAAGTTGGAGGTGTTCCTCAATCCCAATCCGGAACGGGATTATGAAATTCACATGGAATGCCCGGAGTTTACCTGCCTGTGCCCCAAGAGCGGGCAGCCGGATTTTGCCGACCTGGACATCCTCTATGTGCCCGACCGGCTTTGTATCGAATTGAAATCACTGAAGTTATATCTATGGTCTTACCGGGACGAGGGAGCCTTTCACGAGGCGGTGATCAATAAAATTCTCGACGACCTGGTTGCTGTCTGCAAGCCCCGGGAAATGACGGTGGCGGGGGATTTTTATGTGCGTGGCGGAATCCACACGACGGTGACCGTGGAGTACCTGGCCGGCGAGAAGCGCAAAAAACCACCCCGTAAAAAAACCGAATTGAATTAAGGGCATCTCTAAAAATTGTTTTTTAGAGATGCCCTTAAAAAGGTCTGTTGCCGAAACCGGAGAAGAGGCCGTTCAATCCCACAAGTGGGTTTGATTCCCCGTGGCTTGCCACGTCTCTTAAATGAAAATCCTTATCGGATACCCCGTCCGCTTGCGGCGGGGTCGTTCATTCCCTTTTTGCCTGTTTTTCGGGCAGGACGATGCTGATGGTGGTTCCGGTGCCGGCGGCGCTCTTGGCGGCAATGGTTCCCTCGTGGCGGGTGGCGATTTTTCGGCATATGGCCAGCCCCAGCCCGGTTCCCTCGTAATCGCTTCTGCCATGCAAGCGCTCAAAGGGTTTGAAGATTCGCTCCGCGTATTTAGGATCGAGTCCGATGCCGTTGTCCTCGACGATAATCTCCCAACACCCGTCATCCATCCGCCGGCTGCTTAAATCGACAACCGGCGCAACGCCCTCTCTATGAAATTTGAGGGCGTTGGCGATGAGGTTTTGAAACAATTGTCGCATTTGCGACCGGTCGGCTTCGAGGGTGGGCAAACTGTTTACGTTTATTTTTCCCCGGGTGCGTTCCATGTGGATTTCCAGGTCCTCGAGCACTTCCGCGATCACGCTTTTCAGTTCCACGGCGCGGAACGGCTGCGCCTGGGTCGTGATCCGGGAAAGCTGCAAGAGGTCGTTGATTAAAGTGTCCATTCGCACGGCGGCGTTGTGCATCCGGCTCAGATAGTCCTCGGCCTTCGGGGACTTCCTGGAATCCAGGTGCTTGAGACGTTCCCCGAAGGCCACGATTTTTCTCAGCGGTTCCCGCAGGTCGTGCGAGGCGATATAAGCGAAGTCTTGCAGTTCCTTGTTGCTGCGCTGCAATTCGACGGCGTATTTTTTTTGTTTATTTTCGGCGATCTTGCGCTGGGCGGCTTCATGGTTTAAGCGGCGGACATTTTCCTCGAGCACCCGGTTTTGGTCGGTGAGCAGTTTATACAGGGCGTTGCTTTCAAACGCATTTGCGGTGTAATGAATGATAATGGAAAGGATCTGGAGTTTTTGTTTTTCGGTGGACCGGCCCTTGTCGGGCAACAGGCCGACAAACATGCCCCGGACCCGCAATTTGGACGCCAGGACATGCAGAACCAGCCGGCAACCCGGAGATTTGGCCTTGACCACGACGGGCCGGTTCTGGTTCAAGGCCCAGGCAAAATCCCTCTGATCGACCGCATGGCTCACTTCATCCTCGATGACCGTGCGTTTTGAATTCGGCGTGCAGAGCGTCAGATTGAAATCGGAGTCGATTTCGTCCACCGTATAAATGGCCAGGACGTCGAGAGCGATCATTTTTTTTAAATATTTGAATGTCCGTTCGAATATGTACCTGGCATCCCGGTATTGCGCCGCATCCGCCTGCAATCCGCCAAGCGAGGTCAACAGGTCGAGAGCGAACATTTGCGAACGGTAAAGTTCCTCCAGGTAGCCAATCCGGATGTCCTGGCGGTTTCTTTCTGCGTTACCGTCGGTCAAGTGCTAGTCTCCCAGGAAGATTTCGTTGATTTCCGCGAATTGTTTTTCTACTTGTTTGCATAAGGGTTGCAGCAGGTCTGCCGAAAGATTCAGGTTTTCCCACATACTCAGCTGTAATGTGGGGATATAAAATTCGCCGCCGCTGCCCAGGTGCAGGGTGTGGGCGATGATATCCGCGACGTGCACGATTGTGGTTTCGATGGGGAACGCTGCCGCTTGCGTGGGGGTGTGGTGGAACCGCACCGCCTCGACCTGAAACGCCGGGAATTCCCATGCTTCCAGCAGCGCGCCGCCGGCGGCGGCATGGTCGCAGCCGATCATTTCCTTTTCCAGGTTGAGCAAAAGCTCTTTGTCGGCGCGGCATTGCCGCAAGGCCCGGTTTGCCTGGTCCTGAAAACTTGTAAAAAGGATCAGGCGGCCGACTTCGTGCAGCATGCCCGTGATATACAGGCGTTCGGGGTTTTCGTCCCGCAGGTAGACGGCCAGGGTGCGCGCGGCTATTCCGGATGCGATGCTGTGCTGCCAAAAGGGTTTCATGGCGATCAGGTTTTCCGGTATTCCCTTGAAGGTGTTGACGACAATGGCGCCCAGGGCCAAATCCCGCAATTGCTGGGTGCCGACAACGCATACGGCGTGGGTAACGGTTTCGATTTTTTCCGGAAAATGGTAAAAACTGCTGTTGGCTATTTGCAGGAGGCGTGTTGAAAGGCCCAGGTCCTGGCGGATGACATCGGCGACGTCTTCAAAGGATTTTTCCGGGTCGTTGACGACCTCATTGATCCGGTTGAATATCTGCGGCAGGGAGAAAATCTGCTTCGATTCGCCGATCAGCTTGTCCAGGTCAAAGGCCATCCCAATCCTCTATCCGCCCTTCCGTTTTAATCCGGTAAATTACCGCCAGCCGATAAAGCTCCTTAACGGCAGGGTGTTCCAGATTGTTGAACCGGAACCATTCCGAACATTCTTTTTTGGATTTCGAAATGAGTTCCGGGGGGATTCCCGGCGGCAGCGAAAGTTCATCGGATGCCGCTCTTTTTTCGGCAACAGGGGCTTGAGCCTTTGTTCTCGTTTCGTGAACAACGACTTTATCGACACCCCATTTTTTCAGAATGCCAAGGTGTTTTTCGGTAAGCCGGCGGTCCGCCGCAAGCAAAACGCGGCCGTTCAGGTCCTTGACATCCTGGGCCACGGTCATTCCGGCGCGCAGGTTCTTTATTTTCAATTTTACCATGGGAGTGAATCAGTATAGGATAGGACCTTTGGAATTGCAAGCTTCCGGCATCGGGGGAATTTCCTCTTTTCGGGACGCCTGCGGCAGGAAGGGTTTTGGGGCCGGCGTTCGCCGGCGCGCAGGCCGGTTGACATTTGCCGGGATAAAGCCTATAAATTTGAAAAACAATCTATTACCCGGGTCCGGAGCATCGGGGCGGCGGCTGTCCTGAGGGCGGCCGGCTGCATCCCCGGGCAAACTTTTATTCAAGGAATTTTTGAGCAATGAACCGAACGGGAGAGTGCAGCCAATGCGGCGCTTGTTGTCAAACGGTGAACATCACCGCCGTGCGCGATGTTGCGCTGGCGCAGCATCGAAGCCTCGATGAATTGAAACTTTACCTTTCCTACCGGGGAATTCGCGTGGTGGGGGAGGATGAACCCAATAACCTGCTTTTTTATTCCCTCGATGTTCCCTGCCGGCAACTGACACCGGACAACCGGTGCCGGGTTCATAATACGCCGCAAAAACCTCTTCTGTGTTATCGTTATCCTTGGGAGAAGGACGACATTGAGGAATGCGGTTACACGTTTGCGTAAAATTCGTTTTGACGGTGTTCCCCGCATGTGATAAACCTAAAGAGTCCGCCGGGGTGCCGTTCGGCAAGCCGGCCCCGGCCTTTGAGGCATAATGAAAATTGCTGTTTGGGTGAATCGGGTCCATGGCCGAGCGGTACGTTGACAATGACGATGGAACGATTACCGACCGGTTCACCGGATTGATGTGGCAGGAGAGCGATTCCTACGCGCAAAACGGCAACTACCTGAGCTGGTATGAGGCCCGGGATTACATCCGCGGCCTGAACCGGAAAAGGCTCGGCGGTTACGACGACTGGCGGCTGCCCGACAGAATAGAGATGCAAAGCATCTATGAGCTGGGCAAAAGTTTCGAGTCCCGCGGAAAACGCTACACCCTGCACATCGATCCCTTGTTCGAGTTCAGTTACGGCAGTTGTTTTTGGACCCGCCAAACGCGGCTGTCGGCGGCTCTGGGCTTTGAGTTCGATGTCGGCGACAGGCGCTGGTATCCGCAGGGCAGCGAGTCGGCTTCCGTGCGCGCCGTGCGGCTGGCGATGGACCGGTTTCAATTGTTGTCGTTTTATAACTTAAAGTGAAAGGCTGGCGGAGTCCGAAATTTTGAAACGCCGGTAAAACCGGCGGTTGCAGAATGACCCGCCAGGATAATCATTTTGGAAAAACCACCCGTTTGGCAGATCCGCCGTGAAAAAGACAAAGTCTGGAAATTGAAGAAATCGCAATGGTGGCAGGCCAAGTTGAGCACGGGCACATGCCACTACTGCGGCAAAAAATTCGCCCGCTCCGAACTGACGATGGACCATGTCGTTCCCCTGGCCCGCGGAGGCAGAAGCGTCAAGGGCAATGTGGTCGTTTCCTGCCGGCCCTGCAATCACGACAAGAAATATTACACGCCCGCCGAAATCATCCTGCAAAATCATTTCAACGAGGAAATCGTTTTTTAGGATAATGGCTACCCGGAACGCCCAGACCGTCGATTCGCACATTTACGATAAGCAATATTTCGAATCGACCGATGGCGTAAACTATTTCCGCCTCGGCCAAACGGCGCCGAAATTTCTGAAAGCGATCCGCATGGCCGGCCTGCGAAAAGGCGACCGCGTGCTGGACCTGGGGTGCGGCCGCGGCGATTTAGTCTTTGCCCTGGCCGATGCCGGCGCCGCCGTGGTGGGTATCGATTATGCCGCCAGCGCCGTCGACATCGCCAAACAAGCGCTCGCCCGGGGGCCGCAACAACGGCAAGATAAAATCAAAATATTACGCGCCGATGCAACCGGGCTGGGGTTTTCCGGCCAAGCGTTCGATTGCGTCTTTATGATGGACATTGCGGAACACTTGTATCCCGGCCAGTTGAGCCAGGCCTTCTTGGAGTGCCGCCGGGTGTTGAAGGACAACGGCAGGCTGATCGTTCACACGTCGCCGAACCGGTGGTACAACGACATCGGTTATCCCCTGTGGGAAAGGCCGGTGAACCGGGTGCTCAACACACTGTTCCGGCAAAACCTCTTGACGCGGCCCATCCGCAATGCCATGGATTTAAAGGTTCATGTGAATGAGCAGACGACGGTGAGTTTGAAGGAATATTTTGTGGCCGCCGGTTTTCATCCTGAAATCGAGCTGGGCGGCGAGTACGTGCGGCCGGCAAAAAAAGCATCCGCGGCCATGCAGCTATTGGAAATTTGCCGCCAGGTGGTCTGCCATGCGTATCCTTTCTCCCTGGTGCCGCCGTTGAATTATGTGTTCAGCAACAATATTTGGGCTGTTGCAAAAAAAACGGCATGAGTGCCTCCTCTGGAGAATTCCGCGAATTGTTTTGGAGTAAAAAACGTGCTGACTGAAAAGATCAGGGGGAAAAAAGCGCGGATAGGGGTCATCGGCCTGGGTTATGTGGGACTGCCGCTGATGCTGGAGTTCGGCAAGGCGGGGTTTCCCGTGGCCGGGTTGGACCTCGACCCGGAGAAAATCGCCCGGCTGGCCAAGGGACAAAGTTATATCAAACATATTCCCGATGCGGCCATCCGGCAACTGGTTGCCGGCGGCCGGCTGGAACTGGGCACGGAGTTTGCCGCGGTTGCGGATTGGGATTGCATTTTGATCTGCGTGCCGACGCCCTTGAACCGCAACCGGTCTCCCAACCTGACTTATATCGTTTCCACGGCGCGGCAGGTTTCACCGCATCTGGCCAAGGGCCAGTTGGTGGTGCTGGAATCCACGACGTATCCGGGTACGACGCGCGAGGTGCTGGTGCCGGAGCTGGCGTCCGCCTCCGGGCTGCGGGCGGGCCGGGATTTTTTCGTCGCCTATTCGCCGGAGCGCGAGGACCCGAACAACAAGCAGTATGCCACGGCGACGATTCCCAAGGTGGTGGGCGCCGATTCCGCGTCCGAGTTGGCCGCCGCCGAGGCGCTCTACGGCTGCATCGTCGAAAAAATCGTGCCGGTTACCGACACCCGCACCGCCGAGGCGACCAAGCTGATGGAGAATATCTTTCGCTCGGTCAACATTGCCCTGGTCAATGAGATGAAAACCGTTCTCGATACCATGGGAATCGATATCTGGGAAGTGA
>Ga0114931_10009775_pt1 | contig 11464 bp, 6 predicted proteins | sample 2SBtaG_FD_89579 | JGI IMG/M metagenome (GOLD analysis project Ga0114931, IMG submission 89579) | Deep subsurface microbial communities from Kolumbo volcano to uncover new lineages of life (NeLLi) - 2SBTROV14_V59a metaG | ecosystem: Environmental > Aquatic > Marine > Volcanic | place: Kolumbo...
AACGCTCGCTACGAGCCCGACGCGAAAACGCGCGCATTGATCGACTGGATCCGCGACAACCTCTGCCCCGGGCTGCCGCCGTTCGGCGAACCCGCCAGCGGGCCGCCGGCCGCGTGGAACAACCGGCGCGTGCTGATCTTCACCGAGAATCGTGAAGGCACAAAGCGCTACCTCAAGAGCGTTCTCGAGCAGGCCATCGAACACACCGAACGAGCCGACGAGCGCATCGAAGTGATCGACGGCCTTACCAGTTCCACGCGCCGCAAAGAAATCCAGCGTCGCTTCAACATGCCCCCCGAGCGGGATCCCCTTCGCATTCTCCTGGCAACCGATGCCGCCCGCGAGGGGCTCAACTTTCAGGCGCACTGCACCGACCTGTTCCACTTCGACCTGCCGTGGAACCCCGGCCGCATCGAGCAGCGCAACGGGCGCATCGATCGCAAACTCCAGCCGGCCGACGAGGTTCACTGCCATTACTTCGTTCTGCCGCAGCGCGTGGAAGACCGCGTGCTCGAAGTGCTCGTGCGCAAGACCGAAACCATCAAGAAGGAGCTCGGGAGCCTGTCCAGGGTGATCGACGACGACATCGAGCGCCGCCTCACGAAATCCGGCATCCGGCACAGCGATGTGGCACGCCTCGCCGGCGAATTGGAATCCGCCGACCTCGACGCCGAACGCCGCCGAATCAGCGAGGAAGAACTCGAAGCGGCCCGCGAGCGCAAAGAGGCCCTGGAAAATCAGATCGACCGCTGCCGCTCGCTGCTGGAACGCTCCCGCACGTGGGTGGACTTTCAGGCCGGTCCGTTTCGCGAGGCGCTGAACTGTTCGCTGGGGATCCTCGGCACGGATCCTCTGGCTGAGACCACCGACGAGCACGGAAGGCGGGTGTGGACGTTCCCACCGCTCGATCGCCGCGCCGAAACCGACCCGAGCTGGGCGGCCACGCTCGACACGCTGCGTACCCCGCGCGCGACCGGGCAATCGCTGCCCGAGTGGCGCCGGGAGGCGCCGATTCGCCCCGTGGTGTTCGAAGACACCGGCGTGGTTACCGAAGACACCGTCCATCTCCACCTCGAACAGCGCGTGGCCCAGCGCCTGCTCGCGCGCTTCCGCACGCAGGGCTTTGTGCACCACGACCTTTCCCGCGCGTGCCTTACGCAGGTGGCCGACTCGATTCCGCGCGTGCTGTTGCTCGGACGCCTCGCGCTGTACGGTCGCGGGGCCGAGCGCCTGCACGAAGAAATCATTCCGCTCGGGGCCCGATGGGTCGACCCGTCTCGGCGCGACGCGCCCCTCAAGCCGTACGCGGCTGACGCAGAACAGAAAACGATGGCGCTGCTCTACGGAGCGCTCGGAAAGCGCTCGGGCGCGATGCCGGGCGCCGAAGTCCAGCGCAAGCTTCTCGCTGCCGCCGCCCGAGATATCGAAGAACTGCTGCCCCACCTGAAGCCGCGGGCCGAAGAAGTGGCCGCCCGCGCGGCCGAAAAACTACGCGAGCGCGGTGAGCGCGAGGCGCGGAGCCTGCGCGAAACGCTCGAGAAACAGCGCACGCGCGTGTTTGAGGAACTGGCCCGGCACGAAAAACACGGCACGCAGCTGGTTCTCAAGCTAAACGACAAGGAAAAGCGCCAGCGCGACCTCGATGTTCGCTCGTGGCGCGTTCGTCTCGAACAGTTCGAACGCGACCTGCGAACCGAGCCCGAGCGCCTGCGCGCATTCTACGAGGTGCAGGCCACGCGCGTGGAGCCCGTGGGCCTCGTGTACCTCTGGCCGGAGACGAACTGATGGCGAAACGAATCGATCCATCCGTTCTCGCGCATCTGGAGTGGCTCGGCTTCGTGCAGCCGACCGGCCTGGTGGTGTCGGCCCCGGCGCTGGTCCGCGCGGGCGCCATTCTCGAGCGAAGCGACATCGAGGGGCAGCGCCTGCTGCGCACGTGCGTCGAAGAGCGGGCCTTCGCCTCGGCGGGACATCGGGAAGTCGGCTCTTCCGGAGCAGACGCCGCCGACCCCGCGCCCTGCATCCCCGACTTTGGCGCGTTTGCCCGGGCGGTGCTCGGCTGGAGTTTTTCACCGAAGGGATACGCGGGCACCCCCGAGGCACCCATCCCGCCGGAACTCGAGGTGCCCCTGCCCGAATACGGCGAAACGCTGCGCCCCGATTTTGCCGTGCGCGAGCGCAACCCCAAAAACGGCGCGCTCCCGTGGCAGCTTCTCGTGCGCGTGATCGAACCGACGCAGGAATTCGACAGCCCCGTGCGCGGCCCCGGCGGGTTCGAGGCCTCGGCGCACGGCCGCATGGAACGCCTGCTGCGCGGCACCGGCGTGGCGGCCGGGCTGCTCTGCAACGGGCGCGCGCTGCGCCTCGTGTCGGCCCCGTACGGGGAAAGCTCGGGCTGGCTCGACTTTCGCGTGGCCGACATGCTGCAAACAGCGGGCCGGCCGATCTGTTCGGCGATGCGCCTGCTGCTCGGGCAGATGCGCCTGCTCAACCTGCCGCGCGAAAAACGCCTCGCCGCGCTCCTCGAAGACAGCCGCAGGTTCCAGAACGAGGTGTCCGAGCGCCTCGCCGAGCAGGTGCTCCACGCCCTCTACGAACTGCTGCGCGGCTTTCAGGCGGCGCACGATGCCACCGGGGGGGAACTGCTGCGCGAACAGCTCGCCGCCCACCCCGACGCCGTCTACCGCGCGTTGCTCACCGTAATTCTGCGCCTCGTGTTCCTCCTGTATACCGAGGAGCGCAACATGCTCCCCGGCGACGAAACATTCGTTCGTTACTACTCGCTCGCCGGCCTCTACGAGCGCCTGCGCGAGGATGCGGCGCTCTACCCCGACACGATGGACCAGCGCTACGGCGCGTGGGCGCAGCTTCTGGTGCTCTTTCGCCTCATCCACGACGGCGCGCAGTGCGGCGCCATGCACCTGCCCCGGCGCCACGGCGTGTTGTTCGACCCCGATCGCTTTCCGTTCCTGGAAGGCCGCGCGGGAGCCGGTACGCGCCAGGTTCACGAGCGCATCGAGCCGCCGCTCGTTCCCGACGGCACGGTGTACCGTGCGCTCGAAAAGCTCCTGGTGCTCGACGGCGAACGCATCTCGTACCGCGCCCTCGACGTGGAACAAATCGGCTCGGTGTATGAAACCATGATGGGATTTCGCCTCGAAACCGCCGCCGGACGCTCGGTGGCGATCAAGGCGGCCAAGAAGCACGGCGCGCCCGCCACCATCAACCTCGACGCGCTGCTGGGCCAGCCGCCGGCGAAGCGAAAGAAATGGATTCAGGACCACGCCGACCGCAAGCTCACCGACCGCGTGCATAAGGCGGTAAGAGAGGCGGAAACGCTCGAAGACCTGCACGCGGCCCTCGAGCCCGTGCTCGAAAAGGACGCCACGCCCGACCTCGTGCCCGCGGGCGCCATGGTGCTCCAGCCCGGCGAGGAGCGCCGCCGGTCGGGCTCGCACTACACGCCGCGAACGCTCACCGAGCCCATCGTTCGCACCACGCTCGAGCCAATCCTCGCGCGCCTGCGAGGAAAAGACGGCAAGCCGCCCGAACCCGCGCGCATCCTCGACCTCAAGGTGTGCGACCCGGCGATGGGCTCGGGGGCGTTTCTCGTGGAGGCGTGCCGCCAGCTCGGTGATGCGTTGATCGAGAGCTGGCACGCGCACAACGCGGTGCCCGATATTCCCCCCGACGAAGACGAGGTGGTGTACGCCCGCCGGCTGGTGGCGCAGCGCTGCCTCTACGGGGTGGACCGCAACCCCGTGGCGGTGGACCTGGCCAAGGTGTCGCTGTGGCTGGTGACCCTGGCCAAGGAGCACGCGCTCACCTTTGTGGACCACGCGCTGCGCCACGGCGACTCGCTCGTGGGCCTCTCGCAGCGGCAGATCGAGGCGTTCCACTGGGACGAGATGGCACAGCGGTTTTCGAGCAAGTTGTCGGACCGCATCCGGGGACACGTGCAGAAGGTGAACGACATCCGCCGGCGCATCCGCGAGGCGGGCGAGGGCGTCACCGATCGCGAACTGCGCCAGCTCTGGAACGACGCGCAGTTCGAGCTGGGTAAGGTGCGCCTCTACGGCGACCTCGTGATCGCCGCGTTCTTCGAGGGGAAGAAGCCCAAAGACCGCGAAGCCCGGCGGGGCGATTTCATCCCCTCGGTTGCGAACGACGAGGCCGACCGCTACCGCGGCTGGCTCGACGAGATGCGCCACGCCGATCCGCCCCTGGCGCCGTTTCACTGGGACATCGAGTTTCCCGAGGTGTTCGACCGGGAGAATCCGGGGTTCGATGCGATTGTAGGGAACCCGCCGTTTGCGGGTGTTGTTTCGCTTGCGGGCAGCAACCTGACAGGGTACACGGATTGGCTCAGGATTCTTCACGCCGAAACAGGAGGGAAATGTGATCTTGTCGCTCACTTTTTTCGCCGCACGTTTGGTTTACTCCGAGAACGTGGCGCTTCCGGCCTGATCGCCACCAACACAATCGCCCAGGGCGATACGCGCTCGAGCGGCCTGCGCTGGATCTGCACGCACGGCGGTGAGATCTACGCGGTGCGCAGGCGCGTGAAGTGGCCGGGAATGGCGGCTGTGATTGTGAGTGTGGTTCATGTCGCGAAGGGGCGCTTCGAGGGGGCGAAGTGGCTCGACGGCCGGGAAGTCGACACGATTACGGCGTTCCTGTTCCACCGCGGGGGGGACGACGATCCCACGCGACTGGCCGGCAACGCCGGAAGTAGCTTTCACGGTAACTGCATTGTCGGCATGGGCTTCACGTTTGACGACACCGACACGAAGGGCGTGGCGACACCCATCGCCGAGATGGAGAGACTGCTCGCTGAACATCCGGATTGGCGCGACGTGATTCTCCCGTTTATCGGCGGCGAGGAAGTGAACACGAGCCCCACGCACGCACATCACCGGTACGTGATCAATTTCGGCGAACGGAGCGAGCAGGAGTGCCGGCAGAGATGGCCGGAGCTGATGCAGATTGTAGAGGAGAAGGTGAGGCCGGAGCGGATGGCAGCGGTGAAAAGGAGTAAATCTACTCACGCTCTGCGCGCGGGGACCTGGTGGCAGCACTACCACCATGCCAAGGAACTGTATGCCGCCATCGCAGGCCTCCGCCGCGTGCTGGTGATATCACGCGTCGGTCAGCAGGCCGCGTTCACGTTCCTTCCAGAAGGCATGGTATATGCAGAATCCCTGATCGTTTTCCCGTTCCCCTCCAACGCTGTTTTCTGCGCCCTCCAGGCCCGCCCCCACGAGATCTGGGCGCGCTTCTTCGGCTCGTCGATGAAGGACGATCTTCGTTACACCCCCTCCGACTGCTTCGAAACGTTTCCCTTTCCCGACGGCTGGGAAGCTCACGCCGCGCTCGAAGCCGCGGGCAAGGAGTACTACGAGTTTCGTGCCGCACTCATGGTGAAGAACAACGAAGGCCTGACCAAAACCTATAACCGCTTCCACGATCCCGACGAACGCAGTCCCGAAATCGCCAGGCTCCGCGAACTCCACGCCGCGATGGACCGCGCCGTTCTCGATGCCTACGGCTGGAGCAACATCTCGACCGACTGCGATTTCTTCCTCGACTACGAAATCGACGAAGAAAACTGGAGCCCGCGCCGCAAGAAGCCCTATCGCTATCGCTGGCCCGACGACGTACAGGCCGAAGTGCTCGCCCGGCTCCTGGAGCTCAACGCCCAGCGCGCCCGCGAGGAAGCCCGCGCCGGCCTCACCCGGAGCAAGAAGCCCCGCACCCCGCGCGCCAGACGCCGCGCGGCCAACCCCTCGGGCACGGGAGACCTGTTCTCATGAGCCCGCGAGGACAGACCGCTATTACGAACGCAGACGTTTACCGTATGATGCGGAGATTCTTCGTGAGAAACGAAGACAATGGAACGGCTATCATGGGGCGTGAATCGAATAGGCGGGTTGCGCTGAGCACGATGCAACCGAATTATTGCCAGACCTCAACAGGGGGAATGTGAGTGTTGGATATTGGTTCACTGGTGGCGTTGTGCCAGGCAGCGTTGGCGGGCACATTGAAAACCGTTTCCGAATTAAGGAGTCGTCGGCTGTCAAGTCATGAGCGCGATCTCCTGCATGCTGCCGCCGAAAACGGCGAGTTCTTTCTCCTTTCGGCTGGTCAGATTGCGAGCACGTGGGTTCGTGCCGGCGGGAAGGACTTCATTGACACCGGAGACAGCGCCGACCCCGCGTATGCGGCGCATTACATGGATGCGTTTCGTTCCCTCTGTGAGAGAGGCTACGTGTTACACGAAGGGGGCCAGCTGTTCGTTCTGACAGGTGAAGGATTTGACCGTGCGCGTTCGTTGGGGTAGGGGGTAGCTTCTGTCTTGTTGATGCCTAACCTCAACCCGTCAAAAACATGATGGGCGAAACAGAGGTCGGGCGCGTGAGGATGGGGGTTGACGGCGAGTTCCGCAGCGCGCCGACCGCCCCCTCAACCACGGGAGGCCTGTTTTCATGAGGACCCAGGCCGTCGGGCGGAAGCCCCCCCCCCCGTTCCGAACGTAGACTTGCAGTCGGCCAACGCGTAGACTTGCGCGAAGGTATCGAATCGTCGGCCGTGTTCCGCTGGTCGACACGTTTTTGTAGTAACACCTCAAGGTGGGATGCCAGTGACGGGCAATCGTAAGGAATCGCGGCGCCACCATTACCTCCCACGTTGCTATTTGCGCGGGTTCAGTGGTTCCGACATAGGCGACGACCAAGTGCTCTGTGTGGATATCCACCAGAGACGTCAGTTTATAACATCAACTCAAAACATCGCCCAAGAGAGGGATTTCTTGCGTATCGAGTTGGAAGGTATCGCTCCGGATGCTCTTGAATCGGCGATGTCGCGGTTCGAATCTCAGCTTGGACCCGTCTTGGCGCGATTAGCTGAGACCGGGCGGAGGCCAGCGGGAGAAGACTTCGTAATCTTACTGAACCTGATGGCATTGGTGGCTGTACGAAATCCCAAGACGAGAGAGACGCTCAAGCAGAGTCAACAGGAAGTGATACGTCAAGTTTTATCGCTGATTGTAAAAACTCCCGAACGCTACGAGGCGATGAAGAAGCGTTATATCGATTCGGGCGTCGACGAGAGCAAAGCGCCATCCTATAAGGATGTTCGCGAATTTGTCGACGGGAAATTATACCAGATCGACGTGCCACGGACGAATCTGATTAGAATTGAGCTAGGAGTAATGGATGGCCTTCTTCATGCACTGGTGGGGCGCTCTTGGCGGTTTGTCAGGACGACGCAAGCTTCCGGTCCTTTCATTAGCGGAGATCATCCGGTTGTGCTCGATTGGACGAAAGGTGGCGAGCGGCCGGCGTTGTCTCCCGGGTACGGACTGTCTGGGACTACCGTCACCTTTCCGCTGAGTAAAAACTGTGCGCTAGTCGGTTCGTTCGACGGTGTCGACATGGATGCTGAATCCAGTCGGAGGACGGTGGCGATGATTAACGGTCAGACCCTTCGGGGGTGCAAGCAGAGGGTATTCTCTCCATCTGCTCACTTCTTTTACGCGGATCCGTTCGGTAATGTTGTGGAGGGGAGACGCCTGTGGGAGCGCTAACCAGGGGCCGTTGTAGGCCACACACCGCCCAGAACACTTTGGGCCCGACGCAAGCGTGATTGCCACTGACAGTCGAAGAGATCCAGCGGAGCGCAGTATGTGACTCTTGGGTTTTCACGCGGTGCTGTCGTCTTAGTCGGTTGGAGCAGATCGGGTGAAATCCGACTTTCGACTTCACGGCTGTACTTCTTCTTACATGTCTGAATAAGGAAATGCGATGCAGATAGAATCAATTCACAGTTTTCTTGTGCACCCTGGAAAGCACCTTGAAACACAGCCGGTCATCAGTGGAACGAAAGTTGTAGACTCAGGCGGTCTTCGCGAAATGCTGTCTCGACTCTATGCACGAGCACCAGGGGAATGTAGTGTCGAGATTGTGTTTCGGCCGAACCGGGATGGCCTGCAGGAGAACGAATGCCGCGACGATCTGGAAGCGTTCGCCCGGAAACCATCGGTGTCGACAGGAAGGGTGATCGCCGAGCGATTACAGCGAGTAACGACTCACCGTTCTGGGCTGGGACTCCTGTTTCTCCTGATGGGCTCGGACTCATCCGGCCGTCACACTTTGGTTATCGCGCGGTTTCCGGCGGATCAAGGCGTTGTTGCGGAAGAGCACGCGAAGCAGTTGACTGTCGAGTTCATAGAACGAGTGTTCATGAAGAACACGAAGGCATATAAGAGCGCCATTTACTCGACGGAATCCTTGGCCGCTGGTTTTTCGGACGGTAGGGCCGTCGATCGACAGCTGTCTGGACCGCTCGATTTGTCGGAGTATTGGATTGGCGAATTCCTTGAATCAGAGTTCCGGACAACGGGGCCCGCAGGGACCCGCAGACTCGCTCTGGCTTTGCGCGATGCTGTGAAGAGGCTTGCTGATTCTCAGGTCAAGCAGGAGTTGATCTCAGCGGCGGGGCTGATCCGAGGCCAACACGGGAGCGTGCGTTCCACGTCGGAAATTCTACGTCGACTGGGGCTTTCGGAACAGGCGAGTGCGGCAATCGAAAGAGCCTTTCCTAGGCCTGAACTCTTAAGCGACAGCTTCAGGTTTGATGCTAGCGAGTTTTCCAAACATGTACTCTATCGGAGTGTCGAACTCGACAACGGGGCCGTCCTAATGGCCGATGATTCCGACTTTGATTCTATTTTTCACACTGAGCGAAGCGTTGGTGAGGGGCGAGTGAGATACGCAACAGAAGGTGCCATTGTGGATCAACGGCTGCGGAAGACTAAATGAACGATAAGATAATATCTACTTATCAGGATCGATTCCCATGTTTACAGCGCGTCGCTGACAAACTTCGTGGGTGTCTTCAGGATCTGCTTGCGGAGACGCCAAGAATCGATGCGGTCTCAGCTCGAGCGAAAAACGTGGATAGCTTTGTTGTCAAGGCGATGAAGGTTCTTCCGTCGGGCAATCTCAAATACAATGCGCCGCTTATCGAAATCCAAGACCAGATCGGTGCTCGCATCGTAGTTTATTACATCGATGATGTGAAGATAGTCGCAGACGTGCTGGAGCGATACTTTCGGCAGGTTGAACGACAGGATCATGTTCCGGATTCGCACTGGGAGTTCGGTTACTTCGGCCGACACTGGATATTTGCCCTTCCTGGCGACGTTATACCTAGGGACGTCGACGTGGGCGATGTTCCTCGTTTCTTTGAGCTTCAGGTTAAGACGCTGTTCCAACACGCTTGGTCGGAAACGAATCATGACTTGGCATACAAGGAAAAAAAGCTGACGTCCGATCAAAAGAGACGCTTTGCCTACACCGCAGCACAGGCTTGGGGGGCAGATAGGGTACTCGAGGAACTCAGGTGCGAATTGGACGGTCGCGAGTGAAATGCTGAACTATTCTTTCTCTTTCCGCCGCATGGCCCCGGGCGTTGAAGCCGTTTCAGATGGGCAGGGAGTCTTCGTGCTGCCGAATAACGCGCTACGGAGTGTCAGGTGACAAGCGACATCGAAAAGATGGGTGGTATATCTGCCGATTCTCTCGACGTCCGCGATCGTCTCGTCGACGCCCTTCGTCTCGACCTCGTCGGCCCCGGGCCCGGCGACGCGCTCGCCGACGAACGGCTCCCCGGGCGCGTCCGCCCGTCCAACTGGTACCTCACCGGCTTCCTGATCCCGTCAGGTAGCCCGCCCGAGCAAAGCGCCGACGCGGACGAAGACGAAGAACTCGGCGAAGTTCCCGAACGGGCCGGGCTTCCCGAGGAAAGCACCGAAGACCGGCGCGTGGCCCGCAAGGCGTTTTTCCCTTCGTCGATGGGATTGAGTTTCCTCGTGTCCGGGGACACGCGTTCCCTGGAAGTGGGGGTGTCGTGGGGAGACTACGCGCCCGGCGAGGTGGAAGACGGCGACGGCAAGACGCAGTCGGTATGGCAGCGCCATCCCCGCGCGAAAACGATTGCGGTCGAACTCAAGCGCGGCGATCGTTCGGTTACCCGCAATGTGCCCGGTTCCGGCGGGTTGCAACTGCACGTTGTGGAACGTGAGGTTGCCGCGGGCGATCTGCGGGGTGCCATCCCCGCCGGCACGCGGTCGGTGTCGGTGTTTCTCGTGAACCATCGAAAGCCCGAGTCCGACCCCGGCCGGGCCGACCTGGCCTACGCGTTTCAGCCCCGCATCGAAGTGCGCGCAGACACCGTGTTTGTTCCCCGTCCCGACCCGCGCGGCGCGTACGCGGCCGACTGGGACGAACAGGTGGCCGATCTCCACTACGCCGACACGCCTGCCTACGCCACCGGTCACGCCGTGTCGGCTGAGTGGGACATCCACGACGGGCAGTGTCATGTGCTCCGCACGGCCTGGATTCCGGGCGCCGAAGTGGAAAAAACCGAAACGGTCGCAGTCGCGGGTGTGGAACTCTCGATGGACGCGCTGGGAACTCTTGCCGATGGCGCGGCCGCGTCGGCGGCGCTGGGTCCGCTGGTGGGGGCCTATCGCGCGTGGATCGAAGAGCAGAAAATCGCGGCGGAGGCGCACCCGGACGCCCGGCGCGACACGGCGCGTGAACTCGTGCGCCTGGCGGGCATCGCGGCCGACCGGATCGAGCGCGGCATCGAGGTTCTCGCCGCGGATGAAGACGCCCTCGATGCGTTCCGCGTGGCCAACCGCGCCGTGGCGGCGGCGTTGCGCCAGCGCCTGAAAGACCAGCTCAAGGATGCACCCCGGTGGCGGGCATTTCAGCTTGCGTTCATCCTGTTGAATCTGCCCGGGCTCGTAGACCCCGCCGATCCGCACCGCGAAACCGTCGACCTGCTCTTCTTTCCTACGGGCGGCGGGAAAACCGAGGCGTACCTGGGGCTCTCGGCCTTTGCGATCGTGCTGCGGCGACTGCGGCATCCCGGCGAAGGGGCCCGCGCCGCGGCCGGCGTGTGCGTGATCATGCGCTACACGCTGCGCCTGCTCACGCTCGATCAGCTCTCCCGCGCGGCCGGGCTCGTGTGCGCACTCGAACTCGAGCGCGAAGCCGATTCCGGGCGCTACGGCGAGTGGCCCTTCGAGATCGGCCTGTGGGTGGGCAAGGCGGCCACGCCGAATGTCCTGGGGCGCAAGGGGGACGGGCGTTCGGATTCGGCACGCAGTAAGCTGCGTCGCTTTCAGAGCAATACGCGCGGCAACCCGTCCCCGATACCGCTCGAGAACTGCCCCTGGTGCGGCGAGCGGTTCCAGGCCGAGTCGTTCCAGCTTCTGCCGAACGCCGACGCACCGAAAGAGCTGAAAGTAATCTGCGCGAACTTTGAGTGCGATTTCAACGGGGAGCGCACGCTGCCCATCGTTGCGGTCGACGATTCGATTTACCGTCGTCTTCCCGCGTTTCTCATCGCCACCGTCGACAAGTTTGCGTCGCTGCCCTGGGTGGGGCAGTCGGGC
>Ga0114931_10009776_pt1 | contig 11463 bp, 12 predicted proteins | sample 2SBtaG_FD_89579 | JGI IMG/M metagenome (GOLD analysis project Ga0114931, IMG submission 89579) | Deep subsurface microbial communities from Kolumbo volcano to uncover new lineages of life (NeLLi) - 2SBTROV14_V59a metaG | ecosystem: Environmental > Aquatic > Marine > Volcanic | place: Kolumbo...
CCGGAGGCTGCGAATGCGGCCGGGCCTGACCTGCTTGTGGGCGCTCGAAGGACGCGATGCGCTCGATTTTGATACGTGGATGCGCAAGGATCTCGAGTACATTGATAATTGGTCGTTGTCGCTCGACTTGAAGATTCTGGTGAAGACCGTACCGCAGGTTCTCCTGGGCCGCGGCGCGCACTAGGGATTGCGAGAGAACACTTATGCACTTGGTACCGACACAAGAAGAAGTAACAGAGTTGCTGCGTTCCAGTGGCGCTTTGCGGGAGGGGCACTTCCGCTACCCAACCGGACTGCACTCGAGCCAGTATCTCCAGATTCCGCTGGCGATGCGCGACTATCAGGATCAGAAGACTCTGAGCGTCGGGCTGAGCCGGCTGGTCCGCGCGAATCCGGAGCTCCGGGCAATCATCCCGGAGCTTTCGATCGTCTGTCCCGCCACCGGTGGTCTGCCGGTCGCCTACACATTGTGCGAAGCGCTGCGGGCGCGGCAGGTCTACTGGGCGGAGAAGGAGTGCGACACCGCGCCGCTCCGGTTCCGGCAATTTCTCGAACAATGTCCGGGTGAGAAGATTCTGCTCGCCGACGACATCCTGCGCTCAGGCAGCAAACTGACCGAATTGCGGAAGCTGGTCGAGGCGAATGACGCGGAAGTGGTTGGCTTGGCAGTGGTGGTGCACCAGCCGACGCCGCAGACCGCCGACTTCGGTGAGATACCGTTCTATAGCTTGGCTGAGTTGAACGAGGGAATCTATGGCAACGACGATGATTGCGAGCTCTGCAAGCGGGAGCTGCCGCTGACCGAGGTCTGGGTGTGATGCGTCGGGTCGGACTCCTCTTCGTCCTGGCTGCTACCCTTTGCGCGGCGGACTTCCGAGCCGGTGTCGCCCGCGTCGACATCACCCCCGACGGTCCCATCTGGATGTCCGGCTACGCCAGCCGGAAACATCCCTCCGAGGGCGTGCTGAAACCGATCTACGTGAGAGCACTGGCGATCGAGGATCCCGCGGGATATCGGCAAGTAATCGTCGGGCTCGACCTGATCGGCATCCCGCGCACGATGGCCGACGAGGTCTGCGCGCGCGCCGCGAAGCAATACGATCTCGACCGCCCGCAAATCCTGCTCAACGCCAGCCACACCCACACCGGACCGGTGGTCTGGCCCAACCTGAGCACCATGTACGGCCTTGAACCGGATCAAGTAGCGCGGCTGGAGCGCTACAGCCGCCGCGTGACCGATTCGATCGTCACCGCTATTGGCGCGGCGCTCGGCGACTTGGCGCCCGCCACGCTCGCTGTCGGTCAGGGCGAGGCCGGCTTTGCCATCAACCGGCGTGAATTCCGCAAAAGCGGCAAGGTCGATTTCGGAGTGAACCCGAAGGGTCCGGTGGATCACTCGGTCCCGGTGGTTCGGGTGCTTGATCCGACGGGCAAGTTGCGAGCGGTCCTGTTCGGTTACGCTTGCCACAACACGACGCTTACGGGCCAGCATTACCGCATCAGTGGCGACTACGCCGGCTATGCCGAGGAAGAGCTCGAGGCGGCCTATCCCGATGTCGTGGCGGTGTTTATGCAACTATGCGGCGCTGACCAGAACCCGTACCCCCGCGGGGAAATCGAGAACGCCGAGTCGCACGGCGCCGAGCTCGCCGCCGTGGTGGCCCACGTTCTGGACAACAAGCTTACACCCATCACCGGCCCGATCCGTTCGGTCTTCCAACTGGTCGACCTGGAGTTCCGCTACCACACTCGGGAACAGTTCGAGGCCGAGCTCGACGCCGAAAACCCGTCTCAGGTGCGCCGGGCCAAGAAGATGCTGGCCGCCTACGACGCCCGCCACCCAGTGCGCTCCATCGCCTACCCGGTGCAAGTGGTTCGCTTCGGCGACAGCCTCACCGTGCTGGCGCTCGGCGGCGAGGTAGTGGTTGATTACGACCTCCGCGCCAAGCGCGAATTCCCCCACGAGCGGCTGGTCGTGGCCGGCTATTCGAACGACGTGATGTGTTACATCCCCTCGCTCCGCATCCTGCGGGAGGGCGGCTACGAAGCCGAGGACAGCATGATCTACTACGGCCAACCGGGCCCGTTCGCCAAAGACGTCGAGGAACGGATCTTCAAAGCGATCCATCAAGCGATGAAGCGGGCGGGCGCGGGCCGGTAATCGGTCAGCGCAACGCTTACAAGTGGAATTCCTCGCCGATGGCCGCGGTGGCGACGCGGTCCGGGTGGGCGCCAGAGGCGCGGTAGAAGCGTTCGATGGGCTCCGCGATCGGCTCGTTGCTGAGCACGAAGGTCTGGTGGTGCACCGGCATGAGGAACTCGGCGCCCGCGTCATTGCCCATGCGCCAGGCTTGCTCCGGAGTGCAGTGGTAGTAGATCCAGGGGTTGTAAGCGCCGATCGGCATGATCGCCAAATCCACCGGGCGTGAGGATCTCAACCGTTTGAACAGATCGGTGTTGGCGGTGTCTCCCGCGAACAGCACACGGTTGCTCCCCGTCTCGATCAAATAGCCGTTGTAGCCGCGGTAGGTGTCGGTGCGCAGCCGAGCGCCCCAATGGTTCACCTCGAAGGCGCGCACCGTCGCCGGACCGACCCGCGCCTGCTGCCCCCAGCGCAGTTCCCGCACACCGGCGTAACGCTTCACCCGCAGCAAGTCAGCGGTGCTCCAGGCGGTGATCACCGTCGTCCGGAGGTCTTCCAGCGCGCGAAGAGAGCGCACGTTAAAGTGATCCATGTGCGCGTGCGACAGCAGAATCAGATCCGGTTTCGGAATCCGCCGCAACTCGAGCGCCGGGGCCACGAGCCGCTTAACCCCGAGCGTGACGGGGCCGAAGCTGAGACCGGCGCGATCACTGAAAACCGGATCGGTGAGGATCGTGAAGCCGTCGATCTTGATCAACGTGGTCGAGTGGCCCAACCACGCCGCGTGTAACCCCGTGTCGGGCCAGGAAGCAGGGTCGGGCAGATGTGGCGGGCGCGCGATTGGACGGTTCCGCTCGCGGACATACTGGTTCCAGAACCGCGGCGCCACGCGATAGACGCCGACGCCCAGCGCGGCCACCCCAGCCAGGCCCGCGCCGCCGAGAATGCGTCTTCGGGGAATTCGGGAACGGGTGCGCATGGTCAGTTCTTGGCTAACTACTGGGATCGAACTCGGTTGCCCGCGCGTCGGTTGCTAAGCCCACAACAGCAATGACGAAAAAAACCTTTGTGAAGTTCCGCACTAGCACACATATCCTCTTCAGCTATTAGACGTCGCTCGCGGCAGATCCGATTCGGAGGCGACCGAAAAAAGAGAATGGGGTTGACAGATCTCAGGGAGTGTCTCATAATATGACTGACTGGTCAGTCATTAACTACGGAGATCAACTAACCATGGCCGCAAGACGCGTTGACAAGAAGAAGAAAAGCAACGAGATAGTGGCGCACGCCACCGCTTTGTTTACCGAGCGTGGGTACAAGGAAACGACCATCGATGCCGTGGCCGGGCGCGCCGGAGTGGCCAAAGGCACGATTTACCAGTACTTTGCCAGCAAGCAGGATCTCTTCTTTGGCGTGTTCGATACGTTCACGGAGCAGTACTTCGCCGAAGTGCGCGAACAGGTTCCCGAGCCCGGCGTCAGCGCCGAAGTGCGCTTGCGTCAAGCCGCCGGGGCGGCTTTCAAGATGGCCGCGGAACACCAGGAAGTGCTGCCGCTGACGTTCGAGTTCTGGGCGGCGTCGGGATCGTCATCCCAAGAGATGCGCGAGCTCTTCCAGACGGCGTTCCGAGAAATGTACGCCGTGTTTCGGGCGTTCTTCGGCGACATCATCCGAGACGGCGTGGAACGGGGCGAGTTCGCCGAAACGGCCGATATCGAAAGCATCACCGCCGTGCTCGTGGGCTCGCTCGACGGCCTGTTCCTCCAGGCTTGGTTCGACGACACAATGGACCCGGTGAAGGCCGGCGACGCCTTTTTGGACGTTTTTCTGCGAGGTCTGAAGGCGGGCATTGACGCGCGGCGGGAGGTGAAATGATGATACTCAGACGAGAGGTCCCCGCTCTGCTCCTCGGCGGCTTGATCACTGCTCGGGGGGCGGCCAAGCAGCCGGACGGTCTGGACTTAGCGAAAAAGTGCGATTGGGCCCTGCGCGGCAAGACGCAAATCGGCCAAGCGGCCATGACGGTACACCGCCCCGAGTGGGAGCGGACGCTCGAAATGGGCTATTGGGCGGTGAACCCCGACAAGAGTTTCATCCGCATTACCGCTCCAGCGAAGGAGCGTGGCACGGGTACGCTCCGCATTGGCACGAACATGTGGCTTTATATGCCGCGCGTGGAGCGCACCATCAAAGTTCCCCCGTCCCTGATGCTCCAGCCGTGGATGGGCAGCGACTTCACCAACGACGACCTTGTGCGCGAGAGCAGCCTGGTGGTCGACTACACACACACTGTATCCGGCGAGGAAACGGTGGCCGGCGATGACTGCTGGTGGCTCGAAGCCACGCCCAAACCCGACGCGCCGGTCGTGTGGGGCAAGCAGCGGTTGGCGGTCCGCAAGCAGGACGCGCTGCCCCGCCGGCAAGAATTCTACGATGAGCGCGGGCGGCTCCGTAAAGTCATGGATTACGACGACATCCAGCGCGCGGGCGACCGCGACTACCCGATGCGCTGGCAGATGAAACCGGTGGATAAGAAGGACCGCTGGACGCGGCTCATCTACCGGAAACTCGTGTTCGACAGGAAGATCCCTGCACGAATTTTCACCCAGCAAAACTTGAAGAAACACTTCTAGTGATGCTATTTAACGATCTGATAATAAAGAGGTAATTGAGATGTTATTCCTTGCCATGGCGTGGCGCAACGTGTGGCGGCACCGGCGGCGCTCGGTGCTCACGGTCGCCGCCATCTCGCTCGGCCTCGCCTTCAACATTTTCATGCGCGGGCTCGGCGACGGCTTCCACGAGCAGATGGTCGACAATTCGGTGCAATCGCACATCGGCCACATTCAGATCCACCGCGCCGGTTATCATGACGACCCGGCCATCACCAAAACACTGCCCGATCCGGCGGCCGTGCGGCAGGCCATCGAGGCTCTGCCAAACCTCCGTGGCTTCTCGTTTCGCGTTCTCGGCGACGGGCTGGCGAGCTCGGCTGAGAATTCCGCCGGCGTTGGCGTGGTCGGCGTGACGCCCGATGAAGAATCGAGGGTGACGACCGTTCACCGGGCGGTAGTGGAGGGTGAATACCTGGATCCCGGGCAGCACAAGCCCGCACTGATCGGTGCACGTCTCGCCAAGCTTCTACAGCTCTCGCTCGGCGACAGCCTCGTTGTTCTGGTACAGGCCGCCGACGGTTCGATGGGGGGTGAAAAATACAAAATCACGGGCATCTTCCGCTCCGGCTCACCTGATCTCGATCGTGGCATGGTCTATCTGCTGCTGCGCGACGCCCAGTCGTTGTTCGCGCTGGAGGGCCGCTACACGGAAGCCACTTTGCTGCTCAACAACTCCAGTGGGGTGGCGGCGGCGCAAGCAGCGCTCACGGCGCACCTGGCCGGTGACGGCGTTGAGGTGCTTCCATGGTACGTGGTTGAGCCCTATATCCAGCAGTTCATCGAGCTCGACGACGCTTTTTTCTACGTCATCGTCCTCATCCTCTTCATCGTCATCTCGGTCGGCATCCTGAACACGATTCTCATGTCGGTGTTCGAGCGTGTGCGCGAGTTCGGCGTGATGATGTCGTTGGGCATGAAGCCCCGGCAAGTGATCCGGCTGGTGGTGCTCGAGGCGGCGCTGCTCGCGGTGGTGGGAATCCTCATCGGCGGCGCGATCGGCAGCGCCTTCACCCTCTACTACGCCTCGGCCGGCATGGACTTGGCGAGCTGGGCCGAAGGAGCCGCGGCCATCGGCATGACCTCGACCGTCGCCTATCCGAAGCTCACCGCCTTAAACCTCGGCCTGTCGAGCCTGGCTGTACTGTTCGTCGTAATGCTGGTCTCGCTCTACCCCGCCGTGCACGCCGCGCGCCTGCGTCCGGTGGAGGCGATACGCCATGTCTGACGAGGCAGCGAAAGGATAAACAATGGCACTCGTTGAAATGGAAGAAGTTTCGAAGACCTACCGGGATCACGTAGACGTCCCGGCGCTGCGCGACGTCACTCTGCATCTCGAGCCCGGCGATTTCGCCGCCGTCGTCGGCCCCTCCGGCTCGGGCAAGACGACACTGCTGAACCTCGCCGGCGCCCTTGACCAGCCCGACTCGGGCACGATCCGCATCGGCGGCCTCGACCTGACCGCCACCCCGCCGGATAAGCTCGCCGATTTCCGCCTGCGGCGCCTCGGCTTCGTCTTCCAGTCCTTCAACCTCTTCCCCGTGCTGAACGTCGTTGAGAACCTCGAGTTCGTCCCCGCTCTGCAAGGCGTCCCGCAGCGCACCCGGCGGGCGAAAGCGATGGCGCTGCTCCAGGTGGTCGGCATGACCGACCTCGCTGGCAAACGCCCTAACGAGTTGAGCGGCGGCCAGCAGCAGCGCGTCGGCGTTCTCCGGGCTATCCTGACCGAACCGGACCTCGTCCTGGCCGACGAACCGACCGCCAACCTCGATTCCACCAACGCCTCCAACCTCCTCGACATGATGGAACAGCTCAACCACGAGAAAGGCATCACGTTCCTGTTCTCGACGCACGACCCCCAGGTTATGGAGCGCGCCCGGAGGCTGATCCGGCTGAAGGACGGCCGCGTGGTATGAAGCTGCCGCTCGCCCTGCTGGCGCTCGTGACGACGCTCTGCGCCCAGCAGACGCCGTCCGGGTGGCGACACGAGTTCGGCGGCTACTACAAGGCGCTGTTCACCGCCTCGCGCACCGTCATCTCTCGCGATCGCTACGGCGACCTGCTAAACCGTCTCCGGCTGAGCTACGACGCCAGCTACCACGAGTGGTTCCAGGCGCACGTCGGCTACGACAACGAGTTCCATTTCGGCAACCTGATCCAGCAGCCCGAATTCGGCCTGGTGCGCCGCCGCCAGGATGCGAACTGGCTCGATCTGCAATCGATCGTCGCCGACCGCGAGCATGCCTACTGGGATACGTCGCTCTACCGCGGCTACGTGACCGTCGGGAGGAAGGGCCTCTCGCTCACCGTCGGCCGCCAGCGGATCGCTTGGGGCACGGCGCGTTTCTGGAGCCCGGCGGACGCCTTCAATCCCTTAAACCCCCTGCAAATCGAGACACAGGAGCGGCAGGGCGTCGATGGCGCTTATCTCGCATACGAAATGCCCAGTGGGTTGACTTGGTCCACCGCTTACCTGCCCCAGAACACCTTCCACCGCTCGACGCTGGCAACCCGTCTCTCCGGCAACGTGGCCGGCTACGACCTCGCCGCTTTCGCCGGCCGCTTCGAGCGCGATTGGATGGGCGGCGGCTCATTCGCCGGCCAATGGGGCGGCGCCGGCATTCGCGGCGAGGCCACCTACCGCTGGCGCGACCCCGCCAGCCCCGAAAACAACGCCTTTCGCCTCGCCGCCGGCGCCGACTACGCTTTCGCCAACACGCTCTACCTCGTCGGCGAGTATTTCTACAACCAGGGACAGCCCGTCGCCGGCCCCGGGTTCGACCCCGCGTCATTGTTCCTGTTCACCAGCGAGATCTTCACCCGCAACCGCCATTTCCTCTCCGCCGGCGCCACCTACGACATCACCCCCCTGTTCCGCGTCGAAGGTTACGTAATCGCCGACCTCGCCGGCCCCAGCGCTCTCTGGATGCCGCAAGCTCGCTACAACCTCACCCCCAATACCGACCTGACCTTCGGCGCCCAACTGTTCACCTCACGCCCCGGCGGCGAGTTCGAGCCGCCTTCGAACCTGATGTTTGCCCAATTCTGGCTGCACTTCTGAGCCACCGGCCGGCGGCCTTCCCGCTTTTCATCATTTCGAATTTTCTCAAACGAGAACCTTCTCCCTGTAAGAAACTTTTCCCTTGTGTTACGTTTTTTCACATGAGAAAATAGGGTACATGCCAGTGCTCCAAAACAGCGCCGACGAGACGTTGATCAACGCGTTGCGTGGCCAAACGCCCGTGCGCGACCTGCCCGGCGTGCGCATCCTCAACGTGGAAGTCGCGGCCGAACGCCCATTCGAGGTCGCCTTCCAAATTGAATCCGGCTCCAGTCGCATTCAGGCTATGGGTGAAATCAGGACGAATCTGACACCAAAGACGGTGGAAACGATCGCACCGTGGATAGCCCGGCTGAAGAGCCTCCAGCCGGAATCAGCGTTCGTCCTTATCTCCGAGTACCTGAAGCCGCCTGTTCAGGCTTACTGCATGGAGAACGATATCGACTTCCTGGATATGGCGGGCAACATTTCGATCAACGTGCCCGGAAAGCTATTCCTTCGCCGGGTGGGGAGAAAGGCAGCCCGGCAACCCGCGGCTCGCGAGTCTTCCCGGATTCTGGGAGTGTACTCAGGCAAGTCGTCCCGCGTCCTGAGGGTACTGCTGCAGCAGCCCGGCGCCTGGACCCTGACGAAGATTGCGGCGGAGCTAGCCGCCGAGTCGGATCGAAACCAGTTCAAGCAAGCCGGCAGCTTCGCGCTCAGCCTGGGATCGATCTCAAAGGTGCTCGCAACCCTCGAAGAGGAGTTGCTGATTCGCCGGAGAGGATCCACCATCCTCGTGGCGGAACCCCTCCGTCTGCTCACCCGATGGGCGGAGCGATACGGCGAGCAATACCGCCGGCGCCTCCGCAGATCGTTTACTGCTTCCAATCCGTTCGGCGACCGGCCCGACACAATCGGCCAGGGTTTGAACACGCTGGCCCCCGGCGGCTACGCCCTCACCGGCTCCGCGGCAGCTTCTCTCGGCGCACCCTTCGTGGACATTGATCTGGTCGATGTCTTTCTAGCCGGCTTCGGCCGAGCGCGCGCGTTTCGGGAACTCGAGCGCCGGCCGGGCGCCGGGGTAAAGCTGCGCATCATTTATCCTTATGACTTTGGTGTCTTCCTGTATGCCAGGATCATCGACGGCGTTCCGGTCGTCTCCGATGTTCAAACCTATCTCGATCTCTACGCCCGCGGGGGCCGCGATCGCAAGCAAGCGGACTATCTGTTGGAACAAAAGATCCTGCCAAGCTGGAAGCAGAAGTGATACCCGAACCGCAGCGCACCTACCTGCTCGAACTCCTCACCACCCTCGGCGAGACGGCCGGAGGATTCGTGCTCGCCGGCGCGCAGGCGATGAAGTTCGTCCTGCCACGCGCCCGTGCCACGCGGGACTTTGATTTTGTTCTTGATGCATCCGGATGTCTGCCTGACGGCGCCGCGGCTTCGGTGAATTTGCGCGTGACGAGACCCCACTCCCTCGTGATGATGAAGCTCATGGCGATGGACGACAGATACCGGAACGTGCGCGGTTCGATCCACTCCGAACATGATCGAAACGAGGCCCGCATCCACGCCTCGGACATTATTGCCATTGTGGGTGCTCAATCCGACCTCCGAGCATTTCGGACCACCTTTGATGCCCAGTTCGAGTTCCATCCCGATCTCGGCGAAACAGTGAGCGGGATTGTCCGAGAATACTTCGGGCACGATACCGCCCCCGGGCTCTTGCTCTACGAAGAGGCTCTGATGGCTGGTGCATCAAACAATACCGGCGATCCCCGAACGGAGCTTGCCTCCGAACTGCACCGTGCCCGGCGGATGCTCGCCTCGTTCATTGCTCCGGCGGATTTGACCTGACCTTGCGAACCAGGCGGCATCGCCGGCATCTGCCGCGAGGCTGGTCACAGAACGTCTCCACGGCCCCGGCGCCCTCCAGTTGCCTCAAATGCGCTACAACCTGACCCCCAACACCGACCTGACCATCGGCGCCCAATTGTTCATCTCACGCCCCGGCGGCGAATTCGAGCCGCTGTCCAACCTCTTCTTCGCACAGCTCTGGCTGCATTTCTGAGCTACCGGCGAGCGTCCAAACCCAAGCTCCAACCGCGCGGTATGCTAACTACCGCGAGAGGTGGCTGTCATGGGGAAGTTCGCGGCAAGGCTCGCGAGAGGGCTGATTCTGGTTGGTTTGGTGATTGGCGCCGCGACGACCCAGGCGGCTGCTCAGCACACCATCACGCCGAAGGCCAAAGAACTCAACAAGAGTTTTGATGCAAACGTAGATCTTTGGGCGAAGCGGTTCGAGCATGAGGGCCGGGCCATTTACGACCAGCGCTATGCGATTCTCGACGCGACATCGGCGCCGGAACCGGTCTGTTCTCGCGACTCATCGCCCAGCGAGTCACGCCGGGCGGAACCGTGTATGCAGTGGATGTCGCGAAGAACATGGTCAACTACATCGAGAAGACCACCCGGGAAGAGAATATGCTGACCGGCCCTTACGTCACTCACCGGCCGAAAAGCCAGGGACGAGGCACCTGATCACCGGTTTTCTCGAACTCAGAAAGCCCTATTGCCCGCGTGCGTGGGAGGGGGCGCGCTTTACCGCCGGGGTCGGGCTTGTGATCTCGGCGGCGGACTTGATGGCGATGGTGGAGCCTCTGTCGCGCTCACTTACTTCGTCCGGAACTCGAGGAAGTATTGATAGGGGAGGAAATCGTGCTTCGCCGTTTTGTGGAAGCCGGCTGCCGCGAGTTCGTCGGTGACCTGCTGTTCGGTCAGCTTCATGCCCACGGGCGGGCCGATCGGGAGCTTCTTTTTGAAGAAGTCGATGTTTACGATGCGCCCGCCCGGTTTCAGCGCGGCGGCGAGTTTCGCGTAGTAAGCGGGGCGATTCTCGATATGGTGCAGCACATCGCAGATGAAGATCGTGTCCACGGACGCCGCCGGCAGCTTTGGGTCGTCCGGCGTGGCGTGGATCGTCTCTACGTTTCCGGGCGAGGAATCCTTGGCTTTCGTGAGGAGTTCGGCGTCAATATCCACCGCGTAAACCTTCGCCACGTGGCGTGCGATCCGGCGCGTGAAGTACCCGGGCCCGGCGCCGATGTCGGCCACCACCTCGTCGGGGCGGAGCGCGAGCGCCGTGACCACCTCATGAGGCTTCTGCCAGGCGGCGCGCTCCGGGCTCTCGAGATGCTTCACGTAACCCGCGGCCGATTGCGGCGGATGGTGCTGTTGATGCGCCGTCTGCGCCCAGGCAGCGACGGCGAAAAGTAGAAGTGCAAAACCCCTCATGCCAGTTGACTCCTTTTCTTTCCGAATGTGAGGTAGATCACGATCCCGATGGCCAGCCAGACAAAAAACCGCACCCAAGTCATCAGTGGCAGGCTCAGCATCAGCACCCCGCACGCGGCGATCGAGAGCAACGGCAGGTAGGGCACCAGCGGCACCTTAAAGCCTCGCGGACGATCGGGTTGCTGCTTGCGCAGCACGATCACGCCCGCCGAGACGATCACGAAGGCGAACAGCGTGCCGATGCTCGAGAGGTCGGCGAAGGTTCCGATGTCCCACACGCCGGCGGGCAGCCCCACGACGATGCCCGC
>Ga0114931_10009777_pt1 | contig 11463 bp, 9 predicted proteins | sample 2SBtaG_FD_89579 | JGI IMG/M metagenome (GOLD analysis project Ga0114931, IMG submission 89579) | Deep subsurface microbial communities from Kolumbo volcano to uncover new lineages of life (NeLLi) - 2SBTROV14_V59a metaG | ecosystem: Environmental > Aquatic > Marine > Volcanic | place: Kolumbo...
CAAGGCCCTGAAAGAAGCCAAATCGCATTCCAGTTGGATCAACCCCAATGAAACGTATGAGCAAGCCGTGTGTTCATTTGTGCGCGACATACTCGATCCGAGGCAGTCATCCTTGTTTCTTGGAGATTTTCTCCCCTTTCAAGAACACATTGCACGCTATGGGATGTATAATTCCCTGACCCAGCTCGTGTTAAAAATCGCGGCTCCCGGCATTCCCGACTTCTATCAAGGTACAGAGTTGTGGGATTTTAGTCTGGTGGACCCCGACAACCGGCGATCAGTCGATTATGATCAACGCCAACGACTCCTCAAGCAACTTCAAACGGATGAGCAAGAAACACCGGAAAAGTTTTTTCGAGGGCTGCTCACCAACTATACGGATGGGCGAATCAAGCTTTATGTCACGCGGATTTTGCTTAACTTCCGACGTCAGCACCAAGCCTTGTTCCAGAACGGGGACTACCACCCACTTGAAACTCTTGGCGAAAAGCGTCACCATCTCTGTGCATTTCAACGAACCTGGGAAGGCCAGACGATTGTGGTCGTGGTGCCAAGACTCTTACATCATGTCATTCCCAATTCTGAGGAACTTGCGCTTGGAGAATCTGTCTGGGGTAACACGATGATCGTTTTTCCTGAAAATACTCCAGCAGCCCAATATCGAAATATCTTAACCAAGGAAACACTTTCGACAGAACACATTGAGCAATCGCAAACTTTGCCAACAGCAAGAATTTTTCACCATTTGCCGATAGTCATGATGGAGCAAATACCATGAACCGCTTTTCATCCGACTCGAACAATCATACACATCAGGAATCCTCAGATACGGCCCCTCCAGAAGAAGCCCTTGGGTGGGAGGGTCACGTCAATGTCCCAGGCTCTCCCGCATGGACAAAACTCTTGGGCAACTGGCCAGAGCTTCGAACCGGACTCGCCTTTAGTATGGTGTTCGTCGTGGGAGCGGTAGTGGGAGGGACTGTGGCACTGTTGTTTGGTTGTAATCGTCATAAATCAGGGGACTAATATTCGTCGAAAAAAGGAGAACATTATGGGACAAGACATTTCATCAGATGATTCATGCTAGGTCACGACGTTTGTATTTATTTCAGGATTTATTTTAGGTGCTGGCGCCGCGATTCTTATGGCCCCGGAGCCTGGCTCCTCTCTTCGTGGGCGATTAGCCAAAGGCGCGAAAACAGCGCAAGAAGAATTCGCCGATGTCGCCAATGAAACCAAGGATGCCTTCCGCTCCATCTCACAAGAAACGCAACGGACGGTCAAACAAGCCGCATCCCGTATCACCAATGCCGTCGAAGCCACCAAACAAGCCGTCATCGCCGAGGAGGAAGACACACCTTCAATGCCTTCGTATGAGCCTCCGGGACCTGACAAAAGCTCGTTTAATTGAAACGGGAAACGCCGCAATTCTTTTAAACATGCCACGGGTTCAAGGAGGTTTGAGGTAACTCATGGGTGCACCCCTTATTGAGCCCTGAGATCCAGGCAAAGCCTGTGGCCCACGGCTTTATTGCTCACCGAACCTTCCCCTGACAATAGAACGACAAAGGGGCTGGCCCAAATATGAAGACTAATTTGAAAATGAGGTGTGAGGAAAAAAGAAGGCTAAAGAAGTTGAGTCATGGCCGCCCTAAAAGCACGCAGGTCGTTCAGTTGATCACACATTATGTCATACACCTGTTCATAATAAACTTTCCAATACACATGAACCAAGAGATTTAAAAAACGAGCCATTTGCTGAAGCCGTTTCGTTAAATCAGCTTCCAGAATTCCCGCTTGCTGAAGCAGACCGAAACACCCGGCATATTCCTCGGGTACCTGATGCAGAAGTTTGGCGGATACATGAAAACAGAGAGTCAAAGCAGCCTCAATCGCGAGAAGCAAACGATAGCAGGCAATATCGAGCATGTCGCGATTAGCTAGAAACGCATCACGAGAGACGAACCGAAATTCTTCCAACCGATTGAGAGAATCCTCAATCTCGGTACAACGAGACCGCATCAAATCTGGATTGAGAGTGATCAGGCAAATGCTTCCTTCGTGTACTGACGAAGGAGGGGGGCCATCTCCAAGTACCGTCGAGGAACTTCTTCTAAAAGATCTGTCAATAACTTCTCATTGCGAGAGAGAAGGAGATGCCCACGGAATACATGAAACAGAAAGGATACAGGGGCAGAGTTGAGAATTCGGGGGTCCACTGGCAACTCGATTGCCGAACTCAACCGATTCGCTAACCCAGAGGAAATTTCAGACCGTCGAGTCAATTGCGAATCATCAAGATAAAGCCCAACATCAACATCACGAATTGACTTTGAATCCAAGGCAGACCCAAACACGTAGGCAAAAACAATTTCCTCTTCCTTGGCTCATTCGCAAGCCAGTCGATCAAAAACATGCTGCCGTTTTGTTTCTTTAAAAGAATAAGGTTGTTTCATCATAGCCAATTTTGGCCATCATACACCCCTATTTCTGATCGAACAAGAAACAAGAGCCGGATGATAATGTCCAGACTCCAATTCACTCAACGCATGGCAAAACCTTTAGTCGTGAGATCCGAGATACAAAGGAAGGTCCTTTTTGGAAAAATCGCTCGTAGGAGTCGAAGGCTTATGGATGACTCCAAGCACAATTAGCCAAAGCACAAATTTTTCTATTAGAGCTTCACCTTTGTACCTTAAAGATGGCTAAAAAATCTTGGGCACTTCCAAAAAAATATTCACTAAGTTCATTTGGCCTTCCCTGCTGGACTTCTTTCCTGATTTGCTGAACAAGGGGCTCATCCTCCGCAATAAAAGTTTTTCCTTTAAATTGGGGGGTTCCAAACACCATGGAAACTATCTGTCGTGCATCTCCTTTGAGGGTACCTTTATTAATTTGGAGCAACTTTTTTTGAAGCTCATCGGCTTTTTCCCAATTTGGCCCCATACTCGCATGCGTTAGATCGGCTACAGAATAACCCAAAGGCTTTACTTTATCTTCGAGATGTCCATCTGCCCATGATGCTGGATAGCTCAGCCAGATCACTCCCAGGCTCTCAGCGATCTCCAACTTTGACTCGTCTTTTTTCTTGTACGTGGCAACTTGCTCCGCACTAGAGCCTGGCTTCTCACGTCCGTGAAGCATTTCTACTTTGGAAATATTAGACATATAGCAAGAAATCTTACGCGCCTCCGCAAGAGACCGAAACTGCTTCAATGCCTCTTTTTTTTCAATTCTTCCTGTATACTCGTTCACATCGATATTGTAGAGTTGGCCAATAGCTGAATAATCAAGAAAGATGTCCATTTTTCCCAACAATCTTACACAAGAAAGTAATTTACCAATAAAGAAAATGGAAATCATTTAAGATAAATTAGGATAAACAAGAAATTACCCAGATTGCAGGGAGGAAAAAACTTCCTGATATTCGTGGACCGCTTGGTCCCAAGAGAAGTGGTCTAACATGTGGAAACCCTGAAACATCATGTTGGCGTAACTTGGTTGGTCCGTATTGTAGAGTTTGATGGCGTCCTTCAACGCTCCTTCAGTCGCTTGGACCATTGAACGGAACAGGGGTATCTGCAAGCGTTCCTTCAACCGATCGCCTTCCGGCCAATAGGCACACTCCAAAATCTCTCTCCATCCCTGGGCCGTCGCTTTCGCACTAAGACCTGATTCGCGAAAGAGAAAACCCGTTGGGTCGTCGCCTTTTTGCTGGTACGGCTTTCGCAACTTTTTGACAGCCGCAGTCAGCGAAGCACCGGAATTCGGGACGACTTGCTGAACCAACCCGCCAGTAGCTCTGGCCACTACCGGCGTTCCAACGGCATACCCTTCCGTGGCCCCACCAAATGGTTCATAGAAGGAACACATCGCCATGAACGACGCCCCACGTTGTAACTCCGCATATCCCTGCTCCATTCGAAAGGGAAACACTTTCACCTCGCCTGGTCGACGATCCACTAGGTGTTTCAAAAATTGCAATCCTTGAGCCCCTTCGTCTCCGGGAATTGGGGTAAAGACAAATCGAGCTTGCCCTCGTGGGATTCGGTCGATGGCTGCTACCGCAAGATCATAGCCTTTTTGACGTGGATCATCCCGCCCAAAAAACAAAAACACTGGCCCGTCAAAGTTTTTGAAGTCTAACGATCCCCATGCCCTCTCTGGTTTATACGCTTCTAGTTTTTTGATCATGTCTTGGCGGCGCTTGGCCTTTTCTTCCAATAGAGCATTGAAGTCCCCAGCAGCAGCTTTGGTTCGGGCTTTCGTCGGAAAATCAAGCGGACTAAACAAACCGTTGTTAATGCCTCGAATGGTTCGTTTTTTAAACATCGCCTGAAGGTGTGGGGCGAAGATTTTCCGATGCACGGGTTCATGCATCAGTTCATGCGCGAAGTTCTGAGAGACCGTGCAAATGGGACCATCAAGAAATGGATTCGTTTTGGCAAGAATCGTTGGGCCGGGCAGGACACGATCCGTCATTCTTTTTATTTCCGCTTGAGTCACGGGTTGGTCATACGAATTGTGAAGAGTTAACAAGCAGGATACACCAGAAAGCTGAGGAGTATCCTTCGCAACAATAGCCGTCCCCACTGCCTCCCAGTCTTGCAAACACAGAACGACATCCTGAGTCATCTCAAGTCCCGCCAGGGCTTTGGGCACGGCCAATGAGAAGAACAATGAGTCATCGAGTAGTTGTTCAGGATGCGCAGGATCAAAATAGGGGTTACAAGGAGCCTCTATCCCTGGAGGGTCTCCGCAATCACAAGGTGCATTAAAAAAATCTGGAGAGTCGAGTAAATAGGTGATAAACCCCATGCTATCCCGATGTTGAAAAATTTCCACTTGGTGCATGTATCCATCGTACGCAAGATCAAATGTCAGGCCGGTTGTTTGAATGACATCCATCAGCTTGGGCTTACAATTGGTGATTTCTCGAAAAAACGGCGTGATGGTGATACAGCGATCTTCACCCATCTGCGCCATTCGCTTGGGCAACATACGCATCACGGCGGCCAACCCCCCAAGCGGCGCAAATTCGTTTTCAAAGGCGACAAATACAATGATTTTGGGTTGATGACTCACAGAGACCTCTGCGCAGCATCACTCACCATTGGTTTACTTTGAGATAGCAAAAACTCTGTCATGCAATATTTTCATCGAAACGAAACATGAGTCGAACCGAAACATTGCGCTTTGTCCGTAAGAAAAAACCATCCATCATCAGCCACAACCACAGAACAAAAAGATGGCTCCACGTTTCCCCTAGAGAATTAAGAGAACACGTGAAGCCATTCTTCGAAAAGGATTTACCAGAATCCTGGAGACAGGAACGGGCCAGGAAATCTATGTTTTCCCGCTATTGCAACAAAAGATGACCACGGCGATTTTGTTGCCAGCAAGATTCTTTTGATTCCCGGCAAAATGGCCGCTCTTTGCCATAACTGACAATTTGAATTCGCGAAGCAGACACTCCCAAATCCACCAGGTAATCCTTGACCGCTTGGGCTCGGCGTTCACCTAGCACCAGGTTATAGCTCCTTGTCCCTCGCGCATCACAATGACCTTCGATCAGGAGACTAGAATCTTGGTACTTGGCGTTGAGCAGCTGTGCATCCGCTTGTAAGGTTACAGCGCCATCTTTTCGGATGACATATTTGTCAAAGTCAAAAAACACATCTTCTAACCCTAGACCGTTACTGCCCCCTTGAGGACCACCCAAGTCACTTTGGGTAAGGGGTTCCATGGACTCATTAGACCCACTATGAGTCGGCATATGAACCTCTTCATCTCCTGATCCGGAAGCCTGACTGGTTCCCGTACTTGGAGTGAAAGATCCACCTTGATCACCGAGGTAGGGTTGAGGGGGAGGTTCTGGAACAAAATCCGAAGGCTTGAGCGCTCGGACAAATTGTTGTCCCTCAAAACCAGTGGGTCCAGCCTCACCAGCCTCGGCGACTTCAGATCCCATCGACTCTTCTGGTGATACACCTGTTGGAGTGGATCCAGCCTCACCAGCCTCGGCGACTTCAGATCCCATCGACTCTTCTGGTGATGCACCTGTTGGACCTGAAAAGGTGCCAGTACCATGTCGTAAATATGCTTGAGGGGGTGCCTCAGGACCAAAGGAAGCAGCAGGACTTTTATTGCCCGTGGGATATTCAGTCATTAAATTGGAGAGATCAGAACTACGTGGTTGTGTGCCACTAGTAGCTCCCCCGGCGGATACATCAGAACCTTCAGTTCCAGCCCCCCCAACGGCTCCAGAATAATCAATGCCAGTGTCGGCACCACCAAGGGTTGGAAGCGGTGGCATTTCTGGATTTAAGCTGGAGATCGCCATATCTGCACTAGAAGCAGAAGACCCAGCATTTCCTACCGACAGCGAACCTTCACTCATTCCTTGGCCAGCCAGAGGAATCCCTCCTTGCTCGCCTGAACCCGCACCAGAACCTTGGGATTTTGAAGTTTGCGCGAGGGTGGCCAATTCCTCAGCACTCATGACTTCAGCATGTTTCGTAGTCTCACACCCAGTGAGGAACATCATCATGGCTGCCGCCGCAATCGCTAAGGCAGCAGAACCTTTCACTTTACACATACACCCAACTCCTTTCGTCTATGACCCATTCACCGGGGCACGAATTGGTAAGTCATGATACGCCACTGCGGTTCATGACTTACCATCAAAAATAGGTAACCAGACCCTTCCCACTAATTCTCATGGAAGAAGCAGAGACCACGATATATAGATATTTATGTGTATTTATTAATCAATAACACAAAATTGTCAACGAATGAATGTAATTCCATGAAATCACCACGATAATTAGCCTCTGCCTTGACTGAAGAATTTTCAGGCCAGTATGATTTGAACCCTTCCCGTTGCCCGCGTGGTTTCCGCCAACTCTCGACAATATTACGAGCGAGTGCACGAGATCGTACGATCGGACTGAGCATGATTACGGTTCACCACATCACGAAACGCTACGGCAATCACGTGGCCATTGAAAACGTGACCTTCGACGTCAAACAGGGAGAAATTCTCGGATTTCTTGGTCCCAACGGCGCCGGAAAAACCACGACCATGCGCATTATTACCTGCTTCATGCCCGCCAGTGAAGGCACGGTGGAAGTGGCGGGGTTTGATTGCTTCGAACACCCCCAGGAAGTGAAGCAGCGGATCGGTTATTTGCCAGAATCGCCCCCGTTATACCAAGAGCTCACGGTCACGGAATATTTAACCTTTGTCGGACAACTCAAACGTCTACCTGCTTCACGCGTTTCCAGTCGCATGGCTCACGTGATTGAGCAGCTAGGTCTGGGTACTGTTCAGCACCGAGTGATCGGTCATTTGTCCAAAGGGTTTTGCCAAAGAGTGGGGTTAGCCCAAGCTCTCATTCATGATCCACCGGTGCTGATTCTTGATGAACCAACCGTGGGACTCGACCCAAAACAAATCATCGAAATTCGAGAATTGATCAAGAGCTTGGCAGGATCCCACACGCTCATTCTCAGTACTCACATTCTATCAGAAGCCACGGCAATTTGTAATCGCGTGGTCATCATTGATCGAGGGCATATTGTGGCGGAGGATACTCCGGCGCAACTCTCCTCACGAATGCGGCAATCGGAAAAAATGAGCCTGATGGTCAAGCATCCTTCCGATGATTGGCTTGAACGGCTCGCCTCGATTCCCGGCGTGTTGCAAGTTGTCCAAGGCGCCACTCCCGAAACAAGTATTATCGAATGCGAGTTAGGCCAAGACCTTCGAGAAGTCATTTCACAGTTTGTAGTGGGACAGGGAGTCGGCCTCTTAGAGTTGAAACCCCTATCGTTATCGCTAGAAGAAGTATTCCTCAAACTCACCCAACAGGACGAACATCCCACTCCCATGAAAGACCCATCACAAGTATGAGTCCGGTAAATACCCTCATTGCCAAAGAGCTGCGCTGCTTTGTGGTTTCCCCGGTCTTCTATGTGGTCGGAGCGGTGTTTCTGTTCATTTCGGGATTCCTGGCTCAGCTCATGGTGGTGAATGCCGGGCAACAAGCCATCCGGTTTTTGCAAATGCAAAATACCTATGCGCAGCTCAATCTCAACGAATTAGTGTTTCGGCCCATCTTTCGCAGCTTGGACATCGTGCTGATTTTCCTACTACCCATGCTCACCATGCGGCTCTTCGCTGAAGAACGTAAATTGCGCACCATCGAATTGCTGTTGACCTCGCCCATCGGGGTCAACGAAATCATCTCAGCCAAATTTATGAGCGTGCTGTTCATTTACCTTGGCTTGCTGGGATTAACCGGACTGACACCAATAGTGCTCTCATTCTATAGTGCATTTAACTGGGACCCGATTTTGACGGGCTATCTCGGCTTGGCCTTGCAAGGCGCGTTCTTTCTTGCCTGTGGTGTCTTGGCGTCAACGCTGACCGAGAATCAAATCGTCGCGGCCTTTTTGAGTTTTGGCATCATCATTGTCGTTTGGCTACTTGGTGGGCTCGGAGCGATGCTGGGCGACACCACACTGGGCACGGTCATATCCTATCTCTCCTTTGTTGAGCATTCTGATCGTCTCATTCGTGGGCTGCTCGAAGCGAAAGATATCGTGTATTACTTATCCGGAACGGTCTTGATGCTATTTATCGCTCACCGGGTGGTGGATTCCCATCGATGGCAATAAAGTCACTCATGCCCCTGTTGGGAATTCTGGGAGTCGTGCTTGCCTGCAGCGGACTCGTGCTTTCAGAAGTCGATCCCTCTCGTCCCGGAACGATCGCCACTTTGGAAGGACTTGGATTACTCTGCCTGTCGATGTACCTCGTCGGCAATTGGCAGCGACTGAAAACCTTTTCAACTCAACGATCAACCAAACTTGGCTTTAATAGCATCCTCGCGATTCTGTTGATGATTGGCATTCTGGTCATTGTGAATTTCCTGGTCATTCGCCACGGCGGACGATGGGACTTGTCCGAAACCCAACGTTTCTCTCTGGCACCCCAAACGTTTCAAGTCTTGGGACAACTCAAACAAGATATCCACGTTCGCGTCTTTGCTCATGAACGCAGCCCAGGGTTTGGGGCCTACCGGGATTTATTCGATGCGTACACTCACATCAACCCTCATATCCTGGTCACGTTTGTTGATCCCGAAAAAGAGCCGCAACTCGCCAAAGAATTCAACATTACTAAAGTTGATACTGCCGTGTTTCAAAGAGGCACTCAAACCATTCAGGTCACCAAACCCACGGAATCACATCTCACCAGTGCCATTATTCGAGTGAGCAAGGATGAGAAAAAAAAGATTGTATTTTTGGAAGGTCACGGGGAACGACGGATCAAGGACACGGAAAATGGAGGGCTGTCGTTTTTGCAGGAACGTTTGGAGACTCAAGGCTATGACGTTGATCGGGGAATGTTGCCTGAGGACAACTCGATCCTTCAGGGAACGACGGTGCTTATCATTGCTGGCCCACGTAAACCAGTTCCTGAAGAGGAAACTGATGTCATTGCTGATTTTGTGCAAGCAGGCGGCCGAGTGCTCCTCATGCTTGACCCTGAAACCACAACCGGACTGAAACCTCTGTTAGCACGATGGGGCCTCACATTGGGGCCCGGAATTATTGTCGATCCCGAAGATCGTGTTTCGCAAGGAAGCCCTACGGCCTTACTCGTTCGGCGTTTTACCGAACATGCGATTACCCAAGGATTTACGGCGCCTATTTTATTGCCTGTGTCGCAAAGTGTGAGTTTTCATCAAACGGCGGCTTTAAGATGGAGGTTTAACTCTCTCACTCAATCGTCGGAAGAAAGTTGGGCTGAAACGGATTTTTCCAAAACCACGCCTGAATTCGATGCTGGCAAAGACTCTAAGGGACCGTTCACCCTTGCGGCTGCACTTGAACTCACGAGTGGAGACAATTCTGAATTATCACACCCTTCCACCGTGATTATTGGGAACTCCGCCTTTGCCAGTAATGCGTATGCGAAGTTTCCAGGCAACACGGACTTTCTTTTAAATGCCATCTCATGGTTGGCTCAGGAAGAGGCCCTGATTTCCATTTCAGCCAAGGATACGACCTTCGCACCATTCATTCCCAACCCGACCCAAGAACATATGCTCCTGGCCGTGCAGGTCTTTTCCGTCCCCATGCTCTTACTGTTTCTTGGAATCACCATTTGGCGCCGACGGAGTCAGTTGTAAACCAATGCCGACTCTGCACGAAATTCTACACACCATGAGACACAAAGAAGGTCTATGACATCTTACCGAACCACTCTTCTGCTCGCGGTCATCTTCGCCGGACTTGGCATGTACCTCTATACCATCGAAGTTCCGACAATCGAACAGGAAGCCGCGCAACAACAGGAACTACAACGCCTCCTCCCCTTTGATTATCGAGATGTCACGGATATCAAGTTCAGTTCACGGAAAGACACGATTGAGTTGGTTCGCGATGATCGCCACCGATGGAACATTCTTAAACCTGTCAAAGCAAAAGGCGATTCGCGCGAAGTGGGAAAAATTCTCCGGGCCCTTGAGATTGGGAAAATTTCGCGTGTGGTCCAAGAGCAAGAGAAAGATTTGAGTGAGTATGGACTTGACTCGCCCAACATCACTATCCAGCTGACGGCAGGAAAACATTCCGAAACCCTCAAACTTGGAGGGGTGGCACCCTTGACCGGGACTCTATATGCGCAACGAGAATCCGACAAACAAATTTTGTTGACAACTTTGTCCGTCACCGATTTTCGAAAAAAAACTTTGTTTACCTTCAGGCATAAAGATGTCATGTTTTTTGATCGAGCCAGGGTCGAACGCATACAGCTCCACAGCCCGACACAACAGATCACGGTAAATCGTGTCGCCTCAATTCACGGAGCCACCGGCAACTGGCGTTTTTCCGAACCTTTTGAAGGACCCGCTGACAAAACGTCCGTCGGCTTGTTGCTCATGACACTGGAAGATCTATCGGCCCTAGAATTTATCGACAGCCAGTCAGATAAAGAGGCGTTACTTCAACGCCTCCCACCGCCCCTCTTAACGGCCACGGTGCATACTGGACAACGAGCCCACCTCGTGACGTTTTATCAATCCCCAAAACAATCGGATGACACGTACGCGATGACCTCGGCAGACCAGCCCATATACAGGATTGCACCAGCGACTCTTCAAGGGTTGCCCACCCGTGCGTTTGAAATTCAAGACAAGCGACTCTTTGGGATGGAAATGTCTGAGATTGGTTTACTGACGGTCACCACAGAGTCCGGGACATTTACCGTCGTACAACAACATGGTGACTGGTATCTTGATGGAACACCGGACCTCCCCATTGATCAGCAGGAAATGCGATTGTTCGTCAGTCGCGTGGTCGATCTCCCTGCTGAGCTGTCGATGAGCTTAGTGAAGGAAAACCTTGATGAATACGGCCTCGCCTCGCCGGCCATTGAGATTATCGGTGTGG
>Ga0114931_10009778_pt1 | contig 11462 bp, 9 predicted proteins | sample 2SBtaG_FD_89579 | JGI IMG/M metagenome (GOLD analysis project Ga0114931, IMG submission 89579) | Deep subsurface microbial communities from Kolumbo volcano to uncover new lineages of life (NeLLi) - 2SBTROV14_V59a metaG | ecosystem: Environmental > Aquatic > Marine > Volcanic | place: Kolumbo...
CAAACCGTAGTCATTCTCCAGAATATGGAGAAAAAACCAGCGTTCCCGCCCCAGCCATCCGGATGACACCTCTCTATGCCAAGCTCATCCGCCCGGTGGTCGTGAGAAGGACGCGGCTGCCTCCCGGGCTTCCTGCTCCATCATCGAATCCCAGTATCCGTCGGTGACGCATTGACGTAGATATTCTTCCAGAAAACCTTCGATCCCGCCAAGTTTCTCAAACTGGGCGACGTGCGCCAGCTCATGAACGAGCAAACTCGGGTTGGTTGCGTGAGAGGCATCAATCAGGATGCCGTAGTTCACCGCCATGCCGGTGGGAGACTCAACCATGAAACGAGTGAACGAACTGAGAAACCTCAAAAGTCGGGAACCGGGCGTTGGAATCGGAGAGACAGGGAGAACCCGAACGTCTTCCGGCTTCTCAACCCCCACCTCAATTGCCCAGTTGGTTTCCCATTTGGACAGTGGACGACCTTCCCGCAGAACCGTAGATTCCTGTTTGCGGACCCACCAGGAACCAAAGGGAAGCAATGTCTTAACGACCAGATTTGCCCAAAAGGGACTCATTTTTCCTTTCCAGAACAGAAGAAGGGGGCAACATCAGATCATTGAGCGACCGCGTCAAAAAGAATTTGTGGGAGAAGAGTCCTTTACCTTGCATTCGGTCATCCGGGGCGACACGACTTTCCCGAGGCAGCATAAAAAAGCATCCCGTTTCCAGGATGCTTTTTCATTGCTTCGATGGGGTTTCCTGGAAAGATTGCTTCACCAGCAATGGAACCCGCCATTACCGAAAGAAATGGAAAACCCAGGTACTGGAAGGCCGATCCCTGGGCCGATTCGAATGATGCTGCTACCCCGGTAGCCCGAATAGCCACTGCCGTAGTAGTGTCCCCCCCCATAGCTGTGGCTATGACTGCTGCGATAGCGGCTGGCACAACTGGTGTGATAAGCCGGAACCCAGGAATAGCGAACATATCCGCTCGAATATCGAACCGGTCGGTAGTAGGAGTAAATACTGTGATGGCAGTAGGGACAGGTGCCGATCACCCGGGAAGGGTAGTGTCCGGCCTCCACTTTGGTTGGCGCCACGGAAAACAAGGCGGCAATGAATGCGACAATGAGAAGAACTTTTTTCATAACATGTAGGGTGGTTGGTTTGGAATACACCTGAGGCTCAATTTTCAAAGTCCTCAGAGGGTATCACAGGGGGTGGACGTAAGAGAATCTGTTTCAGCCAGAAAAAACGGAAAAAATTTCAGGTCACCATCACCTCAATTTGAGCTGCGCAACGAAAGAGTCCGGATCAATTCGTCAGATCGGCGGAAGTGCGCCCTGGAAATGATCCTTGTCCCGGTTGCTGTCTTTCAGCATCCGAACGGCCACTTGCCTCGCCTGGTGCACCAGTTGAAAATCATTCAGAAACTCAACAAATTTCAGCTCAGACAAGCCGCTTTGTCGGGTTCCCAACACTTCACCCGGACCACGTTGCCGCATGTCTTTTTCCGCGATCCGGAATCCATCCTGGCTTTCCTCCATGATCCGGAGCCGCTCGCGATATTCCGGATTCTCCGGGTCACACATCAGCACGCAGTAGCTTTTGTGTGAGCCGCGGCCAATACGCCCCCTCAGTTGATGAAGCTGCGCCAGACCGAATCGTTCGGCATGGTAAATGATAATCACGTTGGCGTTGGCGACATCGACGCCCACTTCGATCACTGTGGTGGAAACAAGCACACTCGTTTCCCCCTTCCGAAACTCTTCCATGACGGTTTCCTTTTCATGACTTGTCATTTTACCGTGCAACAGTGCACAGGTGAACCCCGGAAGGCGTTGTTGCCACCTGTCGAACTCTTCCGAAGCGGCGGTGGCTTTGATCTTTTCGGATTCTTCAATCAAGGGATAAACCACATAGGCTTGTCGGCCGCTGGATAGTTGGGTTTTCAAAAATTCAATGGCCCGGTCCGTCTGCGTAGTCGATCGGACTCCGGTAATAATTTTTCCGCGGCCGGGTGGGAGTTCATCCAAAAGGGAAACGTCAAGATCACCGTAAAAAGACAATGTCAGGGTTCTGGGAATAGGAGTCGCGGTCATTACCAGAACGTCCGGCGCGTCTCCCTGGTCGATCAGCGTCTGGCGCTGTCGGACACCGAATTTGTGCTGCTCATCAATCACCACCAGGCCCAGTTCGTTTTCGAAACAGGAGGAACCGTGAAGGAGAGCGTGAGTTCCCACGGTGAGAGATCCCGGGCTCCTCTCCCCCCCGTTCCTCGCGGCTTCAAACAAAGGCAGGTCGCCTCCCGATTCCCTTGAACCTGTGCGCAGCTTGACCGTAATCCCCAGCGGTTCATACCAATCTTGAAAATTCCGGAAATGCTGTTCTGCCAGAATTTGGGTGGGCGCCATCAGGGCAGCGTCGTGACCCCCTTCCACGACCAGAAGAATCGCCGCGGCAGCCACCAATGTCTTTCCGGCTCCCACGTCACCCTGAAGCAGCCGGTTCATGGGTCTATCTGCCTCCAAATCCTGACCAATCTCCTGGATGACCCGACTCTGGGCGCCAGTCAAATCAAAGGGCAGGCGGGAGAAAAACTTTCGGAGAAGCTTCCCGTTGCCGCGGTGAGGGATTCCTCCTTTTGCTCTGATGGCCTCCTTTTTTGCCAACAGAATCATTTGGAGCCTGGTGAATTCCTCCAGTGCCAGATATCGTCTGTAGACAGCTAGATCATCCAGTGACTCCGGGTAGTGAATTTCCCGAAGGGCGCGACAGCGTCTCGGTTGATTCTCCATGACGCCCGGTGGCAGCCAGTCGGGAAGATCCTCGTCCGCCAGTGATTCCAACAATTGAAAACAGAGCGAACGAATTGTCTTTTGGCCGAGTCCTGCCGCCAATCGGTAGATGGGAACAATTCTCCCCATGTGCGCTTCCACCAAATCGTTTTCTCCATCGAGAATTTCATACTCCGGATGATCCATCACCAAACGACGACCGCTCAGTTTTGGTTTCCCATAGAGAATCAATTCCTGCTCCACCGCTATGATCCGGTGGATATAGGGCATATTAAACCAACGACAAACGATTCGAGGACCCGTTGAATTGCCTCCGGGCGCCTCGATGACAGCTTCAAAAAATCGTCGCCGGTTTCTTCCGAACTTCCGTCGTGTGTCCGCAACAACTCCGTGCAGACAAACGGAAGCTTCGCGGGGATGATCCGGAAATGAATCAAATCGGGTGCGATCTTCGTAGCGTTTCGGAAAGTGATTGAGCGCGTCCGATACGGTGGAGAGATCCAGCTTGTCCAGGCCCTGAAGCGATTTCCGGTCCAGAGCGAGTTCCTCAATATCAGCAATCCGAGTATTTGGGCAGAGATCGGGAATCGCGGTTGCCATTGTTTCTGGTCAATACTTCTTCCACAGGGAAGGCATAAACAAAACAAGGATTGCAATAAATTCCAGGCGTCCCAAAGCCATCAACATGGCCAGCAGAAACAGGGCCGGGCTGCCGAGGTCAGCATAGTTATTCGTCGGACCAAGATCCCCGAGCCCGGGCCCGACATTGAACAGACAGGCGAAAACGCCGCCCACCACGCTGGTGAAATCGAGACTGGGTTCCAAAGCGGAAACAGCCAGTATGAAAACGCCGGCCACGATAAATGCGTTTGCCAGAAAAAAGGAGGTTTGAACCAGCACCTTGGTATCGGGAGCGAGTCCGTTTAGTTTCAGACTAAAGATCTGGTTGGGCCTGTAGGAACGCACCATTTCCTGAATGGCAATTTTCCAGAAAAGAATGATCCGATTCATTTTGACCCCGCCCGCGGTCGAACCGGCGCAGCCACCAATCATCATCAGCAGAAGTAAAATCACACGTGAAAATGTCGGCCATTGATCATAGTCAGTGGTCCCAAAACCGGTGGTGGAACTGATTGAAACGATCATGAAAAAACACTCCCGGACTCCCTGCAGAAAGGTCAGGTTCCTGTCCTGAAAGGCGAGGTTGGCCGACACAAAGAGGCAGGCCACCACCAGAAGAAGCACATAATAGCGGGCTTCCTCCTCTGCCTTGATCCTCTTGACACGCTTTTGAATGATAAAGACGTAGAGCATGAAACTGAGACTTCCCAAAATCATGAAAACGGTGAGCCAGATTTCGATCCCCAGAGAATGGTAATGGCCGATGCTCTTGTTTTTCGGGCTGAACCCACCCGTCGAAAGCGTGGCAAAAGAGTGGCAGATCGAATCAAACGGGGACATCCCCAGCAAGTAGAGACCCAGCGCACAAAGAATCGCCAGCCCGAGGTAAACCTTCAGCAAAGTCATGGCGGTGTCTCCAATCCGGGATGCGGTGGATTCCGATATGTTCAGGCTCGATTCCTGCTTCATCAGAGAACGGCTCCCCACACCCAGAAAGGAAAGCACCGCGACAAACAGGACGAGAATCCCGATGCCACCGAGATACTGAGTCACCGCTCTCCACAACAAAATAGCACGGGGAAAACTCTCGATATCCCTCATCACCGATGCGCCGGTCGTAGTGAATCCTGACATAGATTCAAAAAACGACGGAACCACACCCAGGCCGCTTCCATAAAGGGCAAAGGGCAGGGCCCCGAAAATGGCGCACAATATCCAGGCCAATCCGACAATGATAATCGCCTCCCTTCGCAACAGATCACGGTTTTCACCCCGCCCACTCCCCGAAACTATCAGGACGAATCCACTGACCAGGGTGATTCCCGATCCGTAGAGTAGAGTCCCCAGTGCATCGATGGCATTTTTTGACGGGTCGAACAGGCGGCACTCGAACCAGGCATAGGCCGCTGTCATCAGCATCGCCGCACCGATGAAGCATATCAGAATCCCAAGAACTCTGGCCAAAACGCGGATTCTCATAACACGTCAGATCGTCATCAGTCCGAAACCAGTTTCAGGAACTTCTTTTTCGCCTTCGGATTCACAACCGCATAAAGATGACCTCCCACCTTGATTTTATCCTCCGCTGAAGGAACCTGAGCGCTGCTGCCCTTTTGGAACGCCACCAGGATGCAACCGTCGGGCCACTCCACTTCGCGGACCAGCTTTCCGGCGATCTCGGAACTTTCACCGATGGACGACTCGATCAATTCGGCATTCTCCAGTTTTTGCAGCACATGAAAGCGATCAGAAATCAAAAACCTGGATATATCACGGCGGGTCGCTTCGCGTGGGCTGATGGCAGCGAGGATTCCCATTTGGTCGCCGAAGCCCATGATAGCGTCGGCGTAGTCGGCCCGATGGATCAAGGTGAGGCAGTGCCGGGTTCCCAGGCTGCGAGCCTGCAGACAGGTCATCACATTATCTTCGTCAATATTGGTTACCGCGATGAAAAAGTCCGTGGTTCCAACCTGCTCCTCTTTCAACTCCGAAAGGGAGGTCGCATCGGCATTCAGAACGGTCGCATTGGTCAGCTTATCCTTCAGTTCGTCGCAGCGCACCCTGTCGGTCTCGAAAATTCGCAATTTACAATTTCGGTTCTCCAGGGTTTGCGCCAGTGAAAACCCATATTCCCCGCCCCCGAAAATCACCACGTTGATGCGGTCCTCTTTTGTGTTGCGGTTTCGAATTCGCTGCATCACTCCAAACAGCTTGCCCGGGTCACCAAAAAGGGTCACGATGTCGCCGCCTTCAATTATGTCGTTGGCGGAGGGAATAAAGGAGCGCTCTCCGCGAAGAATCGACCCGACCCTCACGCGACTGGGAAATTCCAGATCTTTCAGCGGAACACCGGTCATCCTGCTTTGGTGGGGCACCTTCACCTGCTGCAACTCAACGTGGCCCTGGGCAATTTCTTCGACGAGGATCGCGTGTGGATTCAGCACGTATTTTGCAAGCTCCACCGCGGCCAGACGCTCCGGGCTGAACAGGTAATCCACTCCAAAATGCTCCCCTAAATCAAACAGGAAACTATCGCGCTAAACCCCGGGGTGGACCCGGCAGATGGTCTGCCTTGCTCCCAGTTTCTTGGCCAGAGAAGATGCCACGAGGTTGACATTGTCATCGCTTGTCAGTGCCAGAAACAGATCACACTCTCCGATGTTGGCCTCAATCAGCGTATCAAGCGAAGATCCATCTCCGATCATGATTCGGGCATCGAGGCGCTCTCCCAGTTCTCCCCCGATTCGCTCGTCCGCCTCAATGACCACGATGGAATGACTTTCCTTCGCGAGATTGAGAGCGATATGTGTCCCGATCTCCCCGGACCCTACAATAATAATATTCATTCAGGAAGTTTCGAGGCGGATTCCTGGTCGGCAATACGTTCTTCCAATTCGTGAAATGCTTCCGAAGAACGGGCATAAGAAGGTTGATCCCCAACTCCGTCCTTTGAAATATACCGAAAATGTTTGTACATCCATAGCCAGGGAGCGGGATTTTCGCGAATATAAGGCTCAAAAGCGTCCCAGCAAGCCTGAGCAATCTTTTGATCGCTGTCTCCCGGACTCAGGGTGATCGCTTTTATCCCCTGCAACAGGTATCTTCCGTCCGGCAGCGGTTTGCAGATGCCCGCGATCACAGGGAGCCCGGTCCGCCTCATCAATTGCGCGTGGATCGCCGTGACACAGACCTTTTGCCCGAAGCACTCAATAATAGTCGCAGCTTTGGAGGGCGCAATCGTCAGGTCCGACAGGAAGGCCGCGTGTCCTCCGCGCTTCAGATTTTTCAGAAGGCGCAGCAATGCCCGAAGAGGGGGGATCACTTCGTGCCCGGACATTTCGCGGTTCTTTTTATAAATGGGTGTCAATTTGGGGTTCTTAAAATCCCTCGCCACGATGGTGAAGTGATAACCCTGAAATCCCATGATCATGGCAATCCACTCGAAGTTCGAGTAGTGAGGAGTCACCCAGATGGCCCCGGTTTCTTTCACCTTTTCGACTTCTTCCACTTCATCGAACTTCAGGGTGCAATACTCAAGGTAGTTGGACTCGTTGAGACGGGGACTCCAGAACTGATCCATCACCACCCTACCGAAACCGCGGTAGCAATCTTTGGCTATTCGGATTCGCTCCGTCTCATCTTTGGAATCTCCAAAAACCAGTTTTAAATTTTCCAGGGCAGTCGTCCGCCCCCTCTTGTCGAATAGATAAGCCAGATCGCCGATAATTTTCCCGGTCCACTGAGCCAGTTTACGTGGCATCAGCGGGATCGAAAAAGCCAGCCATTTCACGGCCAGATACTCGAGCTGGTATCGTATTTTCTTGGACAGGGACATGCAATCTGCTCAGGACGAGTGGAAATAAGGCAGTACTTCGGCAAAAAGCCATGAAATTGATCCGGCTTTCTCCCGGGATGATTGCGCCCTCGAGGAGACATCAATTCGCAATGGGCGAAGCAGAACTTCGGGAAAACTCCAGCACCTTGAATTTTTGCCCCATCATAGCGGGATGGGTCAAGGTCTGAAACTGGCGCAGACGGCTGGCAGTTTCCCGGTTGCCGGCATTTCCGTCGGCCTCGATGGCCAGCAGCCAAGGCCGGGCTGCCTGGATCAGGAAATGATGTTGGTCGGTCAGTTGTTGGAGCTTGAGTCCGGCGGCTTCGGCCAGCCGGATCAAATGAGTCAAATTCACATGTGCGGTGATATCCGTATCGCCGATATGAGAAAAAGGGTCATCCTGAGTCTTGTGATTCCGCACACATTGCAGCGTGCCATCGCTCCGCAGCGGGGAGAAATAATCCGCCGATTCAAGCCCGTAATCAATCACCCACCATCGTCCGTTCCGGAACAACCGGGCGCAGTCTTCGACCCAGCCGCGCAAACAGGGACAGACCTCCGTTGTATAGCCCTCCGGAAACCCCCTGGCCTCTCCTGCCCTGGCGCCGATTTCCTCAATTTCCTCGACAAATGGGTGCAACTCCGCGGGAAGAGGCGCCTTGCGCCAAGCCAGACTGTCTCCCCTTTCATTGAGACCGACGCCATATTCCCGCCACTGTTGATCCTGGAAAATCAAACGCCGGACCGGGAAGGAATCGAGCAATTCATTGCAGAGAAAGATTCCACATTCTGCTCTCGCATTGTCCAATGAGTCAACAGGGTCTGGTTCCGGACTCAACCCTGTTGGATTCTTCGCGAAATCCTCGCGCAACTGCTGGCGAACTTCCGCTCTGGGCTCGACAATCCGGTAGCGAATCCTGTCTGCCAGAGGGCTCTTTCGTTCAGCCAGACCGTTCAGAATATCACGGGCCAGTTGCCCGTCATGTGCCCCTTGTTCGATTAGGACAAATTCACCCTTCCCATCGGAATAGTGTTCCCGCCATACCTGCTCGATCTGGAAACTCAACAGGCGGCCGAAGGTATCGCCAACCGAAACGCTGGTAAAGAAATCCCCCTCGCGTCCCAGCTTCCGGTTTCGGGGGCATGAATAGTAGCCGTGTTCCGGATGATACAAGGCCAGCTCCATCCATTCACTGAAGGGAATGAGTGGATGCTTCCCGCCTTTTTTTGCAATTCTTTGAAAGATAAGTTCAAAAAGCGGCGTATGATTGGGGGGATCGTGCAGTTGTTTGTTTTCCACCTTCACAGCATAACGACGGCCGATTGAATTTACAGTGATTCTTCCATGTCAGATTTAGAAAATGATGGTCCCGGACTCGGGCCTGACAACTTCGAGGGTGAGTTTTCCGCTGAAGAACCCGGACAGGCGGACGCGCCCATTTCGTCCGTGATCAAGCTCCCGCCACCCGGGGCGCCGCACCGGGCACGCATCCGGAAACGGCGGCGCCTGATTCTCTGGCTGAAGCTCTTCACATTTCTGTTTGTGCTGTTCATGGTGCTGGCGATTGTCGGGATGGGTTTTCTCTATTTCTATTGCAAGCCCAGATACGATCTGGCGCAGAGTTTTGATCTCTCCGAACTGAAAGAACTGGAAGTGGCAAGCCGGATTTTTGACCGGAACGGGAAGGAACTGGGCCGCATCTTTGTTCAAAACCGGCGGCCCGTTTCGCTCAAAGAGGTGTCCCCGTATTTTATCAATGCATTGCTGTCCGCCGAAGACAGCCGGTTTTACGAGCACGACGGAGTGGATTACTGGGGTGTTTTGCGTGCGGCTTACTGGAACCTTCGTTCCAAAGAAATGAACCAGGGCGCTTCGACCATCACCCAGCAATTGGGGCGCAACACCTTTGATCTGAAAGAACGGAACATCAGCCGAAAAGTGGTGGAGGCGTTTCTGGCCTACCGGATCGAAGCCGCGGTTGGGGACAAGGAACGGATTCTCGAACTTTACATGAACCGAATTTACTTTGGGGACGGTTATTACGGAATCGCCTCCGCCGCGGAAGGATATTTTGGCAAGGAGCCAAAGGACCTTTCGCTCCCGGAGGCAGCCGCTCTGGCGGGAACGGTTCGGGCGCCCTACTACCGTTCGCCACGCAAATTTCCCGAGCAATCAAAAACGACCCGTGATCAGGTTCTCCACAGGATGTTTCTTGATGGATCCATTGATGAAGCCCAAATGCTGAGGGCCCAGCGGGTGGCCGTGAAAACAATCCCCAAAGGGAACCTGACCGGCAAATCGGCATTCGTTTATGAAAAAGTGAGACAGGAAGTGATCGAACTGCTTGGGAAAGATACGGTATCCAAGGGGGGATTCGAAATTCACACAACCATTGACGAAGACATTCAGAAGCTCGCCGAAAATTCGTTGAAGGAACAAATGTCCTTGATCGAACAGCATCCTGATTTCCATCATCCGACCTTGGCCCAATACAAGAAAGCGAAAGCCGAGTTTAAAAAAACGGCGACACCTGACTCGAAAGCGCCGGATCCCAAATATCTCCAGTGTGCCCTGTTGATGATTGATAACAAGACAGGGGCCGTCATTGCCCAGATCGGGTCCCGCGATTTCAGTGACAGCATGTTTGATCGCACATCGATGGGCCGAAGACCTCCCGGGACCGCCTTTCTTCCTTTTGTGTATGCCGCGGCATTTGAAAAAGGCATGTTTCCCGGCACGCTGACCGAGGACAGCCCGATGGACAATACCAAGGTGATGGTCGGCGGCATCTCCGGAATTCTCGGAGAATGGGGGCCCGAAAATCATAAGAACGTCTATGAAAACATGATTACAGCGCGACGCGCCCTGGCCGAATCGAAAAACGCCGCCACCGTCCGGATCGGAATGAAAACCGGAGTCCAAAAGGTGGTTTCACTTGCCGAAAGGGCGGGGATAAGTTTTGAGGGGGACTTGAAAAAATTCAACGCTACTCTCCTCGGACGAAATGGCACCTCCATGCAGGATTTCTGTCTGGCTTACACCATTTTTCCGAACAAAGGAAAGAGACCAGAGAAAACCCACATCATATCCGAAATTAAAGATCGGTCGGGCAACGTGATTTACAGCCCGGCAATCGCCATGGCGAAAGGGAAGGATGCCATCGACCGCTACACTGCTTACCAGATCAGCAGCATCCTGGAGGACTCCTTCCGTTACGGGACTGGCGTGAAAGCCAGGGAAAAATATGGTCTGGGAAATTACCCGGTAGCTGGAAAGTCGGGAACGGAATACAACTTTACCGACAATTGGTTCGTCGGTTATACAACTGAGGTGACCTGTGCGGTATGGACGGGGTTTGATCAGTCTGACACAATCTATCCGGGTGCCTTCAGCTCTGACACGGTCCTCCCGGTATGGACCAAAGTCATGAACGCCGCCACCGAAGATTTTTCGCCGAAACCCTTCGTGCCGCCGCCCGATTCCGAGCAGGTGGAAATCTGTTATCTTTCCGGCGAACTCGCATCAGATGACTGCTACGAAACCAGGAAACAGAGTTCCGGTATTTCGGCGCAGGTCCGGACGACGTATATTGAGTATCTGCGGCCGGGAACCAAGGTCGGTTCCATCTGCCATATTCATGCAAAACCGGGCAGCCGCCTGCGGAATCTGGCAAACAAGACGAGGGGCGGCCCCTTGAGAGCCCGGGTCGTTGTCATGGCCAATGCAGTGCCCGTTTTTCCCATCGCACCCACTCTGGTCACATCCGATGATCCGTATCATTCCACGACCCCGGTAGTCCGCGCCCGGATCGCGGTCCCGGTCGAACAGGAGGAAGACAACTCGGCGGACCCACCGGACCCACCCAGCGAGTCCGCTTTGGATGCCAACGGACTACCTGTTGCGAGACCTGTCATTGCCGAACCCGTGGCCAGAGATCAGCCGGCGCAAAGAAGGGTCCGCCTTCCCCCGCCGCCTGCCATCGACTTTGATTAACATTTGAGCCGCCTTCGGTGTAGCGATCGGTATAGCCCTTTCGGAAGCGAGGTCCATCCGATTTTTCGTTTTGCATTTCATCCTCCGTCTCCTAAGAGACTGTGGAAAAACTCTGGAATGAAAAACTGCGAGTCATTTTATTTGCTGACGAGGCGCGATGAGGGAGGGTAGCCTGCTACCTGAGCGAGTCGGAACGAAGTCCGTAAATAAAAGGGCCGCAGC
>Ga0114931_10009779_pt1 | contig 11462 bp, 8 predicted proteins | sample 2SBtaG_FD_89579 | JGI IMG/M metagenome (GOLD analysis project Ga0114931, IMG submission 89579) | Deep subsurface microbial communities from Kolumbo volcano to uncover new lineages of life (NeLLi) - 2SBTROV14_V59a metaG | ecosystem: Environmental > Aquatic > Marine > Volcanic | place: Kolumbo...
ATACCGTCGTGATACACAAAGCGGCGGTAGCGCGTCGTTCCGCGGCTTGACTCCCGCACCGGAACGCCCGATAGGGGATGCTGAGGGGCGATCGATGGCTTACCGCGGGCCTGCCAACCGACGACCGATTCGAGGATCTGCGCGCTCCGGTGTGACACTGAGCCGCGACGAACACGGCGTCGTGCACGTCGATGCCGCCGATGACGAGGGCCTGTATTGGGGCATGGGGTACGCGCACGCCCTCGATCGCGGCATGCAGATGCTGCTGATGCGGATCATAGGTCAAGGCCGCACAGCGGAGTGCCTGCGTGATTCGGAGGAAACCGTCGAGGTCGACCGCTTCTTCCGCCGCATGAACTGGGGCGGCAACATGGACGCCCAGGTCGAAGCACTGGACGAGGAGACACGGCGCGTGTGTGTGGCCTACTGCGAAGGGGTCAACGACCGTCTCGGGCAACGGTCGCCGTGGGAATTCAAGCTCACCGGGTATCGGCCACCTCCTTGGATACCTGCCGACAGTATCCTCCTGTCGCGCATGGCCGGGTATCTGACGCTTGCTCAATCGCAGGCCGAGGTCGAGCGGCTGTTCGTCGAGATTCTCCACACAACGTTGGAGGACCGGTTGATCGAGGCGCTGTTTCCGGCAGGCACCGACTGTGCCGACCGTAACCTGTTGACGAGGGTGAGGCTGGCCGAACGGGTGGTACCGAAAGCGCTCAACTGGGCTTGTCCGCCCCCCATCCTGATGGCTTCGAACAACTGGGTCGTGTCCGGAGCCAAGACCGCCTCGGGAGCGGCCATGATGGCAAACGATCCGCACCTGGAAGTCAACCGTCTGCCGAACGTTTGGTATGAGACCGTCTTGAGGACGAAAGAGGTATTTTTCGCCGGCATGAGCATGCCGGGGATACCGGCCGCCCTGATCGGCCGTAGCAATACCCTGGCATGGGGAGCTACCTACACGTTCATGGACGCGGTCGACAGCTGGGTAGAGCACTGCCGTGACGAGTGCTGCCGGCGCGGCGAAAACGAGTGGCGGCCCTTGCGAGTTCGTCGTGAGACGATCAAACGCAAGAAGCACGAGCCCGTGGAAGTGACGTTTTACGAAAACGAGCACGGCGTTGTCGATGGTGACGCCGGGCGCGAGGGCTATTACCTGGCCACGCGATGGGCGCCGGCAGAGTCAGGAGCCGCCTCGCTGCGAGCCGGACGGCGGATGTTGGAAGCCGTCAACGTCGAACAAGGCATGGCGGCCATCGCCGAACTCGAGACGGCTTTCAATTGGGTCTTAGCCGATACGGACGGGAACATCGGCTATCAAATGTCGGGGCTCATGCCGAAGCGCGCGCCCGGTTGGTCGGGTTTCGCACCGCGGCCGGGCTGGGACTCGTGCTGGGATTGGCAAGGTTTCGTTCCCGCCGCCGAGCTGCCGTCTCGTCTGAATCCGGAGGAAGGGTTCATCGTTACCGCCAACCAGGACCTCAACCACCTGGGTTCGGCCGATCCAATCAACATGCCGATGGGCGACTACCGGGCTCGGCGAATTGCCGAGCTTCTGTCGTCGCGTGACGATCACGATGTCGAGAGCTTCCGCCGCATCCAACTCGATACCTATTCGCTCCAGGCTCGGGCGTTTCTCGACGTCCTGGAGCCGCTCCTCCCCGACGGCCCGGCAGCTCAGGTGCTACGCGATTGGGACGGGCGCTACGATACGGACTCGGTCGGGGCTTCGCTGTTCGAAGACTTCTACGCGGAACTGCGCCTCGAGGTGTTCGGCGAGAGCGGCTTCGGCGCGAAGGTGCTCAAACACCTGGTCTCCGATACCGGTGTGTTCATCGACTTTTATCAGTTGTTCGACCGCGTTCTTCTCGATGAGGGGAATGCCTGGTACGGGCGAAAGAGTCAGTCCGAGTGCTTTGCGGCGGCCTTCGAGCGCGCGGCGGCAAGACCGCGCGAGCCTTGGGGCAAGCGCAATCAAGTGCTCATGAAAAACATCTTCTTTGACGCGAAACTACCTAAAAGGTTGGGGTTTGATGCTGGTCCCCTGCCTTTGCCCGGAGGCCGGGCTACGCCGCGGCAGGGGCAGATCTACCGCAGTGCCGGGCGCATGACGAGCTTCGCCCCCTCCGTGCGATTGATCGCCGACCTGTCCGAGGATGTTTTGCATACGAACATGGCCGGCGGACCCTCGGACCGGCGCTTGTCCAAGTGGTATACCTCGGGGCTGGCCGACTGGCAGGAGGGCCGCTTGAAGACGCTGAAGGCCTGAGACGCCGAGCAGGCGGTCGTGAACGGGGCGGGGTTGGCGCCGGCGGCGGCCGTCTTTTATGGTTGGTGCTATGGAACGAAAGATCATCAATCCATGGACTTGGCAGGATGCTTTCGGCTTCGTGCAAGCCAACGAAATAAGCGGAGCGACGCGCACGTTGATGTGTTCGGGGCAGGTATCGGTCGACGAAAACGGCGAGCCGTTGCATGCCGGGGATATGATCGCGCAAGTGGATCAAGCCCTCGATAACCTGGAGACGGTACTCAAGCAGGCCGGATTCAAACTTTCCGACGTCGTTCGGCTTACCTACTACACCACCGACGTCGACGCTTTCATCGCCGCTGCAGGCGAGGGGGGGCACCGCCTGGCCAAAGCCGGCTGCCGGCCGGCTTCCACGTTGCTCGGGGTTGCACGTTTGTTTCACCCTGAGGTTCTGGTGGAAATCGAAGCGACGGCGATGGCCTGAGCAAGCGCCTGCTTTCGCTATTCGAGCGCTGCAAACCCAGGTGTCGGGAACACCTTTCCGTTGACGCTCTCCGCGCTAGGCTTGTTGCGCCGTTGCACCGGGTGACCACACCCGACATGCTTCAAGCGATGGACGGCCGTGACAACGAGTCCGAACGCTACCGGCTCCTCTACGACCTCGGGTGCGCGTTTAGTGCGAGACTCGACCTGGATGAATTGATCGCGACCGTGGTCGAGCGCTGCCGCGCGGTGTTGGGTGCCGGCGGCGTATCGATCCTGTTGCTCGATAGCGAAAGCGGGGAACTCTACTTTCCCTACGTGGCCGAGAGCGACCCCGAGGTTGCTCGCCGCCTTGCGAGCATGCGCTTTCCGGCGGACCGGGGGGTAGCCGGATCGGTGCTGGCCGAGGGCAAGGCCAGACGGGTGAGCGATGCCCGTGCCGAGCCGGCCTTTTACGACGAGATCGACGCAGCCACCGGCATGCAGACCGATCAGATCCTTGCTGCGCCCTTGCAATCTCGGCACGGCCCGATCGGTGTGCTCGAGGTGATCAACCCGGTGGACGGCGGCTGCTTTGATGACGACGATCTCGCGTTTCTCGAGGCTTTGGCCGGGAGCGTCGCGGTCGCGCTCGACAACGCCCGCATGCACGGCGAGTTGCGCAAACGGGAGAAACACTTACGCAGCCAGGTGGGTGTTTTGCGCCGCGACCTTGCCCGGCGGAAAAACTTCGGCCGACTGGTAGGCGGAGGTCCGGCCATGCGCGAGGTGTTCCGCCTGATGGAAAGCGCGGCGGCTTCGCCGATTGCAGTCTTGGTGCAGGGCGAGACCGGCACCGGCAAGGAGCTGGTCGCGCGCGCGATCCACGAATCGGGTGATCGTGCCGACGGGCCCTTTGTCGCCGTCAATATTGCCGCACTGTCGGCCGAGCTACTGGAGAGCGAGCTGTTCGGCCACGTGCGCGGTGCGTTCACCGGCGCCTTACGCGACCGAATCGGGTTGTTCGAAGCCGCCGGCGGCGGAACTTTGTTGCTCGACGAAGTAGGGGAGCTTCCAGCGGCCATGCAAGTGCGGCTGTTGCGAGTACTGCAGGAAGGGGAGGTCACGCCTGTCGGCTCGAATGTGACCCGGCAGGTCGACATTCGGGTGATCGCTGCGACCAACAGCGATCTGGGCGTCGCGATGAAAGAGGGACGATTTCGCGAAGATCTTTATTACCGCCTCGCTGCGTTTCCGTTGACGTTGCCGGCGCTGCGCGAACGTAGAGAGGATCTCCCGCTTCTTATCGATCACTTTCTTGCTGCCTCGGCCAAGACCCACGGGAAACGAGTCGCAGGTTTGGAGCCGGCGGCGTTCGCTCTGCTCGATACCTACGATTGGCCGGGCAATGTTCGCGAACTCGAAAACGAGATCGACCGGGCCGTTGCCCTTTCCGTGGACGGATCTGTGATCCAGGCCCGGACCTTGTCGCCGAAACTTCGGGAATCGCCGAGGGCGACCGGCGCTGCGCGACGAGAGCCGCGCCCTGAGCCGGTGGTGCCGGCGGGTGGGCCGGAGTCGTCGGCGGTGAGTTCATCGGGGGACTCCGCTTCGCTGAGCGCGTCCTCCTCGTTCGACTGCGGTGCCGGCTCCGGTGCCCGCACGGGTGCCGGCACCGCGGTGTCCTTGCGTACGGCTCGTGCCCGCTTCGAGGCGGGGTTTATCTGACGCTCTGGCCGCCAACGGCGGCAACGTCTCCAAAACCGCTCGTGCCCTCGGGCTCTCCCGCGTGACCTTGCAAAAGAAGCTCAAAGCGTTGGGTCTCCGTTAGGGCGCCGGCGTTCTTAGGGCGCCCGCGTTCTCCCGGCCTCGTCACGAGGCGCGGTGATGCAAAGGGGCTACAGGTGTAGCGTCTTTTGAGCACTTTTCCCCATGAGGGTGTATCCCGTCTGTCTACCCAATGAACCAGCCGCTTTGCCATACCGCTTGGCACGATACTTGGTAGGGATCTTCCCGTACGCCGATGAAATCAGTTCGAGCAAGCACGGATAGGCAGCATGCCCGTAGGTCCGGTGTTCCTCCCGAGGCCGATGGAGACAAATCCGTGCGCGAGATGGCGACTCGCATGCTCGAACGGATTCGCGGCGTCGCCTCCGGCAACCCCAAGCCGCTGGAGGCGGCGGAGGTCGGGGCGGACGCTGCCGAATGGGTAGCCTCGCTCTTGACCTCCGCCGGCTCGCCGACTACCGCGGTGGGTGTGGCCTCGCGCGCGGGTCTGGGCGTGAACCTTAGCCGGCGCATGCTCGCGCTTACGCTGGCGCGCTCGCAGATGAAGCGCGGAAACAAACCGGCGATACCCGGCGATCCCACCTTGCGATAACTCCGCCGCCGCTGAACTGTGAGACGCGGCAGATGGAGGAGAAGCCAAAACGCGAGCTGCGCCTACGCCAAATTGCGCTGGTGGCGCGCGATCTCGAACATACACTGGACGATCTGAGCGCCGTGCTCGGTTTGCCCGAGCCGTATCGCGACCCGGGAGTGGGGGTGTTCGGGCTGGCGAACGGCGTCTTTCCGATTGGCGATACTTTTCTGGAAGTCGTCTCTCCGGTTCGTGAACGAACCAGCGCAGGCCGTTTCCTCGAACGCCGTGGGGGCGACGGTGGCTATATGGTCATCGTCCAGAGCAACCGCATCGAAACCGAGCGAAACAGGTTGGAAGGCATGGGGGTGAGAATTGTCTGGGAGACAGCGCTCGAGGATATCGCAACTCTTCATATTCACCCGGCCGATATCGGCGGCGCGATCGTTTCCGTGGATGCGGCCGTGCCGCCCGCCTCCTGGCGGTGGGCGGGACCGGGGTGGGAGACAAAGCCCGCCTCCAAGCTGGTGGCCGAGATCGTCGGCGTCGAAATCGAGGCCGCGGATCCGGAAGCGATGGCGCGGCGCTGGGCGCGGGTGCTCGGGTGTCGAAGCCCCGGACGGGTTGCCGAGCGCATCGAAGTCGAACTCGACCGTGGGCGAATCGGCTTTGTCGCCGGAGGCAACGGCCGTGGAGAGGGGATACGGGCTCTGGAAGTAGCCGTGAGCCCTCGAACGCCCGATGCGGTCTCTCGCGTGCTGGCAGCGGCTCGTGCCCGCGGGGTTGCCTGCCAAGGCAGCAGCTTGTCGATCTGCGGCACCGAGATTCGCCTGCTTGAAAGCACCGTCTAGTCGCGGTCCAGGCGCGGTTGACCCTGTTTCGGACCGTAGACGGATGTTGTACTTTTGGCTGCCCGTCGGTATGAGCCTGGAACGTCTCGCGCGGCGAACTCCAACGACCACTGCGCGATTCCGGAAACGCTGAGAACCGAAACCGTCACCACCGACGTCGCGGTGCAAACCGTCCAAGGTTGCCTTGCCCGATTGACCCAGGGGTATCAAGCGGGCGAGCCCCAACGGCCGCATGCGGACCGGCACCTCGGCACTCTCGCTATTGCCCGCGGAGCATTGCATGCGCTCGCCCGCGACGAACGTCTCGTGCAAGTCGCCGTCATCGGGCCGACCCAGGTCGGCAAGAGCACGATCGTCAACATGCTTCTCGGGGCCGAACTTGCCACCGCCGGCCCTCTGGCGGGGCTGACCACCCGACCGCAACGTTTCGAATGGAAGACCGAACTCGGAGAGGCTTCGGTTTGGGATACCCCCGACTTCGATTCGCTTGCCAGCGGCGCGTATCGTGATCGTGCTCTGGAGGTTTTAGGAGAGGCCGATGTCTTGGTGTTGGTCGTCAGTCCCGAAAAATACGCGGATCTGAGTGTGTGGGACCTACTGCGGAACATCGAACCGTTGCGTCGGCCTATGGTGGTTTGCCTGAACAAGGTTACCGCGCACGACGGTGGAAAGGTACGCGAGTCGCTCCGACATCACTTGGACGAAGTGTTCGGGGAGTTTTGCGATTCCGATCTCGTCGGCGTGACTCGTCGGGACTCGCCCGACGAGCGTTCCAAAGCCTCCCGGACGGCGACCGGTGTGCTCCGGGATCGTGTGATCGCAGCGCTGCGCGACGCCGGCGATCGTCGCAGGTTGCAAACCGGGGCATACGAGTTCTTGCAGACCCGTTGGCATGACTGGATGAGGCCGGTGGTTGCTGAGCATGCGGCGGCCAAACAGTGGAACGAACGAGTAGAGGCGGTCCTCACCGATGCGGAGAGCAGCTACGAGCGAGAGTTCCTCGCCCATCCTCGCCGTTACGATACGTTTCGACGGGCGACAGCCGAGCTGTTGACCCTCCTCGAAGTGCCGCGAGTCGGCGGCGCGATCGGTATTGTTCGCACCGCGGTGACCTACCCCGCGCGGCGGTTGCTCGAAGCAGTCGGATCGTCGTGGCGCAGCGGGGGAACCACGGATACCACGCGAGTGCACGGCGAGGGCAGCGAGCAAACGGTTCTCTTCAACCTCGTCGAGCGAACACTCAGTCGGTTGGGCCGGGATGCCGCGCGCAAAGAAGCCGACGCGGGGTCGTCGCCCGTCTGGAAAGTGATCGGTCAGCGCCTGGCCGAGAGAGAGGAAGAACTGCGCAACGAGTTTCGCGAAGCGGCTCGTACGAGCTGCAAAGCTTTCGAGCCGGAAATCGAAGCCGCCGCCGACCGGCTATTCCGTCGACTGAGACGGCAGCCCGCGGTTCTTAATGCACTGCGCACGATGCGTGCGTCCACCGATCTCGCCGGTGTCGCGCTCGCGGTCCATAGCGGCGGTGCTCCGTTGGACGATCTGCTGTTCGCCCCCGCGATGTTCGCCGTGACTTCGATGCTGACCGAAGGAGCACTGGGGTCGTATATGGCGAGCGTTGCCGCCGATCTGAAGTCGAAACGCAAAAGCGCCGTCGTCGAGGGTTTGTTCGAAGGAGTCTTTGCCGAGGGGCTGAAAGCGCTGGCAGGGAATTTGAACGACGAAGGCCTATTCGCGATCGATAGCGAAACGTTGCAAGAGGCGCAGCGTGCCCTCGAATTGTTGGGCGGGAAAGAAACGAAATGAATCCGTTCGAAGCAGCGCGCCGCTGGTGCGAACGGTGTTGTGCAGCAGGCTGGTTCGGTGACGAGGTGCGACGCCGATTTGAAGACCTGGAAGACTCGGGGGCCGCGGATCTGTTTGACCAACCCACACGCCCGTTGGTGGTGGGTTTGTTTGGGGGAACCGGGGTCGGAAAATCGAGTCTTTTGAACCGTCTTGCCGGCGAACGAGTGGCTCCCGTCGGTGTGGAAAGACCGACGTCGCGAGAGTTGATTGTATACGCCCACGTGTCGGCCCCACTCGGCGAGCGACCCGAACGCTTGCCGGCCGACCGCTTGCACGTGCACCGGCACGATGAGGAGCGTTGGCGCGGTGTAGTATGGATCGACGCTCCCGACATCGACAGCGTGTCCGCCGAAAATCGAGAAGCGGCGATGGCGTGGCTTCCGCACATCGATCTGCTCATCTACGTGGTAAGCCCCGAGCGCTATCGTGACGATGTCGGGTGGCGCGTGTTGTCGACTAGGTCGCATCGCCACGGGTGGATGTTCGTGATGAACCACTGGGACGAAGGGGTACCCGAGCAGAGGGAGGACCTCCGGCGTGTCCTGGTGCAGGCGGGATTCGCCGACGCGCTTCTGTTCTGTACGTCGTGCCCCCCACGCACCGGGGAAGCCGCGCTGCCGAGTGCCGACGAGTTCCACGAAGTGCAAGCGAGTGTAGAGAGCCTGCTCGAGGAACACGCGGTGCGCGAACTCGACCGTTTGGGACGCGAGGGACGCTTGCGCACTCTCGCCGAGGCAGTCGAGGAGGCCCGCGAACGAATCGGAAACGAAGAGCGTTGGCAAAAGGCCGAGGCCGATTGGCGAGCCCGTTGGCGTAGGGGCGAAGAGGAGATTCGCGCCGGCTTGGAATGGCCGATTCGCTCCCTGGCCGCACGCTTCGCGAACTCAGGGGGTTGGCCCGCAGATTCTCAGCCGCGACCCGCAGACGATCGACAAGCGCTCGGGCTTTGGGACGAATGGGCGGTGCAAAGAATAGGCGTTACGCTCGATGAGACCGAACGAAATGTCCGTCGCTCCGGGCTCGCCGCCGTGCGACTGCGTTCTGAACTCGACTCGGCCGCATCGTCGGCCGCCGTTCTGGTCGACGGGAGTGCACAGGCGGCCGTACGTGCGGCATTGGCTCATCCCGGCGGGGTGTTTCGGCGGGCGACGCGACGAATGATGCGCTTTTCGCGAACCGCTTTGCCGCTGGCGGCGGTCTCGTGGGTGGGATTCACCGTAGTCGCTCGCTACTATCGGGCGGGGCTTGGCGAGTCGTCGTACCTGGACGGGAACTTCGCCATCCACAGCGCTTTACTGGTGCTGATCTCTTGGGCGGTACCCTACGGCTTGGATCGGCTGCTTCGGCCGGATGTAGAACAGACGGCGCTGCGGGCTTTGCGCCGGGGAGCAGGTGAGGGAATCGCCGAACTCGGCGCGCGACTCGCAGAAGCTGCCGAGCGCACGGCAGGCGAGGCACGTCACGTACGCCGCGAGGCCGGTGCAATCCTCGAGGCGATCGCCGGCGAGCGCGAGGAGGCAGGACCGGCCGGGCTCGGCCGAGTTCTGGATCGCGTGCTCGCTACCGGGAAAAGGGACCGGGAGGTCTGAACCGCCGGCTTCATTGCCGTTGTCGTCTTTATGTGCGGAACAGTTTCGGTTTCAGGCGCGGGTCGGTGAAGTCTCGCGTCGGCTGCCGGTGTCGCATTCGGCCAGCGTCTCGGTGACCGCCTCGAGGAGTGTTTCGAGGCGAAACGGCTTGGCCAAGGTGCGCACGGCGCCGAGAGCGTGGGCTGTGGGCAAATACGAATCCAGGCGCCCCATGCGACTGCCCCCGGAAATAGCGATGATCGGCAGATCGGGTTGCCGTTCGGTGATGTCGTGGATGGTCTCGATCCCCTCTTTGTTCGGCATGATGATGTCGGTAATGACGAGGTCGAATGTCCCCGTGCTCAGCAAAGCCAAGCCCTCGTTCCCGTCGCATGCAACGGAAATGACGTGTCCCGCTCCTTCGAGCATTTCGCGTACCGTGTCGAGCAAGAGTTCGTCGTCGTCGATCACCAGGATGCGTTTCATAGAAGGACTCCTTTGGTTAGGTTGACGGCGCGAGAGCCGTTTTCAATGCGTTAAGTAGGTCTTGGGTCCGATAGGGTTTGCTAACATAGCCACGCAACCCCCTCTCAGCCGCCGTTTCGGGTGTAACCGTTTCGCTGTAGCCGGTTGCGATGATGACGGGAAGCGACGGTCGTAGCTGCATCATCTGCTCGGCCAGCTCCATGCCCGTCAAATCGGGCATCGCTTGGTCGGTGATGACCACATCAAAGCCGTCTGGATCATCGCGAAACCGTTGAAGAGCTTCGAGACTGTCGGCGATCGCCGTGACGCGATAGCCGAGTTCTTCGAGCACCTCCTGGGTCGTCTCGATCAGGGCCGTCTCGTCGTCGACGAGCAGGATCCGGTCGGTTCCGGTTTCGGGCGGTGCGATGGGCTCGACGTCAGGTTCGACCTCTTGGGTGTCCTGCGCGTCAAAAACCGGCAAGTAAATCTGAATCTTTGTTCCCCTGTCCTTCTCACTGTCGACGATGATTTGGCCGTTGTGATTGAGGACAATGCCGTGGAGCACGGCTAATCCCATGCCGGTGCCTTTGCCTACCGGCTTGGTCGTGAAGAAGGGTTCGAAGATATGCTTCTTGGTAGCTTCGTCCATGCCGCAACCCGTGTCGGCGACGCTGAGTAAGACATAGGAACCAGGCCGCATGTCGGCTCTTCCGACGCAGAACCGCTCGTCGACCTCGACACGGCGGAGCACGATCCGTATCTCGCCCGGGTGCTCACCGATTGCGTGGTGGGCGTTGGTACAAAGGTTCATGATCATCTGATGGATCTGGGTTTCCCCGCTCAGGATGCAGCCAACTTCCGTTGCGATGCGTTTGCGTATCTTGATCATGGCGGGAATCGAGGACTCGACGAGCGCGACGGCCTCCGTGACGACCTTGCTCACGTCGACGGGATGAAGCTCGGCGGAAGTCACACGACTGAATGTTAAAATCTGCTGCACCAGGCGCGAGGCGCGATAGCCGGACTCCATGATCCGCTGATGGTTGGTGCGCAACTTTTCATCGTCGCCCGCCCGTTTCATCGCCAGCTCGGTGTTTCCGATCATTGCGCCGAGCAGGTTGTTGAAGTCGTGAGCAATGCCTCCTGCCAGTCCTCCCATCGCTTCCATCTTTTGGGACTGGCGGAGCTGTTCCTCGAGCGTTGCACGCTCGAGTTCCTCTTGCCGCCGTTGGCTGACATCACGCATGATGAAAGTGAGTACCGGCGCGTCTCGGTCGGTCTCGAGCTTGGAAACGGTTGCCTCGACGGGGAAGCATTCGCCGTTTTTACGCCGTGCCAGGATGTCGCCGTTGCCTCCTATGCGCTGGGCGGTTCCCGGCGAGGCAAGAAAATCAGCAACGTAGGCGCGGTGAGCACGGATGCTGGTATCCGGAAGGAGGGTTTCGAAAGGCGCCCCGATCAGCTCGTATGCTGCATAGCCGTACATCTGTTCGGCACCGTGGTTGAAAATCAGAATATTTTGCTCGGAATCGACCGACACGATGGCGTCGCTGGCAACCTGAATGATGCCCTGAAACTGTGCCTCGCTGCGGCGGAGGGCCATCTCCGTAAGATGGCGCTCCATGGAGTCCGACAGGAGTCCGGCGAGCAACTCGACC
>Ga0114931_10009780_pt1 | contig 11462 bp, 6 predicted proteins | sample 2SBtaG_FD_89579 | JGI IMG/M metagenome (GOLD analysis project Ga0114931, IMG submission 89579) | Deep subsurface microbial communities from Kolumbo volcano to uncover new lineages of life (NeLLi) - 2SBTROV14_V59a metaG | ecosystem: Environmental > Aquatic > Marine > Volcanic | place: Kolumbo...
CACGCTGGCTGGCTTCCGGGGCCGCGGGGGTCGATCCTCGGGTGATGGGGCTTGGCCCCGTTTTGGCCACGCGCAAGGCGCTGCAGCGGGCGTGTCTGTCCGTTGCAGACATCGATCTGGCCGAGCTGAACGAAGCCTTTGCCGCACAGGCGCTGGCCGTGCTGCGAGGACTCAAGTTGAGCGAGGCCATCACCAACGTCAACGGCGGCGCCATCGCGCTGGGGCACCCGCTGGGGTGTTCGGGCGCCCGCATCCTGACTACGCTGATTTACGAGATGCAGCGCCGCGCCGCGGCGGGAGAAGCGATGCGTTATGGGCTGGCCACCTTGTGTGTGGGGGTCGGTCAGGGCGAGGCCACGCTGGTTGAGTTGGCGCAATGACCGGCAACGTCCAGACAAGCGTATTTCCAAACCACACATCCCCCCCTTTTTCAAAGGGGGAAGCTGGACTATAGGTGGCGCGTTTTTTTAACAAGCAAACGTTCTGAGGTGGGTGTTTAAAGATGAGGCTGACGCTGATTGGTTTTCTATTGGCAGGGGTGCTGGTTGTGCTGGGGCTGCGCGCGCTGATTCAACGGCGCAGGCTGCAAACGGGCCGCATGCAGCGCTGCCCGCACTGCGACCGTCCATACGCCGGCACGCCGGTGTATTGCCCCCACTGCGGCGAAGTGCTGCAACACGGTTCACTGCGTCGCTGACGCTATGATGAGTCTTAACAGGGTGACTCTACGGGTCGCAAATGCCCACGTCGTGAAAGCCCGTGAAGATGCAAATCAAGGTCTGGTTGGCAAAGCGCGCCGTAAACGACAAACGATGCGATCCGGGCAATTCGGGGTGAGCCGTAAAGGCGTAGTTGACCTCAAAGGTGTTGATCTTGGCGCCCACCCCAAAGGTCATCATCGGCCCTCCGCGCAGCACGATGACGCCCGCGCGCACCGCCAGGCCGCTGATTTCCGGGGTGTTCAACTCGGTAAAACGAAACTCGCCCCCCAAGTGAAAAATGCCGTTGGCTTCAACCTCTGTTGCCAGGGTGATGTTGCCCAGCACCCCCACCGAAACCCCAAAGCGCCCACCGATGCGCCAAGGCTCGTTGTGGCCGGAACCATAGGTAATCCCGATGGGCAACAAATTTTCTACGATCGCACCCAAGCGCACGTAGTGCAGCGGGCCATTGCCGTCTCCCAGCGGCAGGGTGAACAAAAAAGAAGGCGACATCGTCAGCCCCAACGCCGACCCCGTCGGCGGCTGGAAGTTGACGCGGTAAAACTGGGTCCTAAGCCCCAAGGCAACGTTGTCCAGCGGCGGCGTGCGCAAAAAAGTCAGGGACAAATCCTGCAAGGTGGCCCCGGCGGAAAAATACCCCGCCAGGCTGGTGTAATCGAACAGGCCCGTGGTGTTGCGGTTTGCATCGCGACCCACCACGTCGCTGACGTTGAGGAACAACGCCCCGCCCCCGAAATTGCGGCCGGCAAAGGTCAGACCCCCATACGTCGCGCGGCTAAAGCGGCTTTCGGCGTTAAACTCAAAGGCCATCGCGCGCAGCAGGCTCAAGCCGGCGGGGTTGGCAAACGCCGTGGTCTCATCGTCGGCCACCGCCACGTAAGCGCCCCCCATGCCCAAAGCACGCACTCCCGCCTCGATGTCGAGCAACGACAGCACGTTTTGCGCCTTGGCGGGGAGGACCGTCATCAGCAACACGACTGTCAAGCACAGCCAAAACCGTTGGGTTAATGTCATCCATCCTCCCCTAAAAAAATCAGCGACTGATTACAAACGCACCCACGGGCAACGTCACGATGCCCTGGCCGGTTCTAAACGTGCCAATGAAGAAATAAGGTCCGTTGGGGACCGGCCTGCCAAAATCGTCCCGCATGCTCCAGCGGAAGATGTTTGCACCCAAGTCCAACCCCGTTGAGTAAACCAGTTCGCCCCGAATGTTGAATATCCTTAGATCAATGGCCGTGGTGTCCGGCGGGAATTCGTAGTAAAAGTTGCACGTCGAACGACACGGGTTGGGGAACACGTAGATCTTGGGCTGTCCGTGGTTGGGCCCCACCCGCAAGGTCTTGGTCGTCGACCCGGTCGCGCCGCGGTTGTCCGTCACCGTGAGCGTCACGTTGTAGCTGCCGCCCTGCGTGTAGGTGTGCATGACGGGCTCTGAAGGCGTTTGAATCGTCAACGTACCGCCATCCCCAAAGTCCCAGTCCCACCTGACGATAAAGCCGTCGGGATCCGTGGAAGCGTCCGTGAAGTTCAGCTTCTGGTTGACCTGGGGGGTGGGCGGGTCGAAACTGAAGTCGGCGATGGGCGGCTGGTTGGCACCACCCGTGATCGTAAACGAACCGTCTATCACGGTCACCACCAGATGCTGGTGGTCCATGTTCTTCACCAGATCGAACGTCACGTCGATCGGGCTGACATCGCCGGGGTTGCCCACCGCTTGCGCGTTGAACGTAAACAGCGTCACCTCCCCAAGCAGGCCGATGGGCGCATCGCTGTCCATCACCAGGGTTCCCACAAAACGGACCAACACCTGCTCGTTTTGAACGTTGACCGAGGTCACGTCAAAAGCGTCATTGAACGTAAAATCGGTCACCACGAACACGCCGGGGTCGAACGTAAATCTTCCCTGGATGCCCACCACATTGCTGTTGCTTTGCACTTGACTGGTCGTTACCGAAACGGGAACGACCTCCTGGACAGCGGCGCTAACCTCTTCGGCCGACAAGGTCATCGCGGACTGAGCCAGGGTCTCAAAGGTGAATAAAGTCAAGCTGAATAGAGTGATTAAAAATATAAAAGCGCACACATACCGTGCTTTACTCATCAGAACCCTCCCGCTAGCGCTTCACGGTATCGTATCATATAGCACATTGGGGAATCCTGTCTGTAGTAAATAAAACCATTAGAAGAGCCTGATCCCGCCAAAAGCCACCGAGACGGCCAGTTGGTGAGAACCAAACAGTTGGCCGTGGGAGGAAAATGCATAATCCACCCGCAGCAGCCGCTGGTACAAGAACCCCAACCCCAGGTTAAACGTAAACCCGTTTCCGGTGTGAACCCCCGTGCGCAGGGCCAACGTACCCGCACCCGGCAGCGGCAGGCGGTATTCCCCGCCGAGTTGCAGCCCGTTGCTCAAGTTTAATTCCAGCGCCACTGTTACGGTATCCTGTATGGTGGCCGACGCGCCCAGCCGCGCGCCGAACCCCAGGGATTCCTGATGCCCGCTGCCGTAGGCGATGCCCGGTCCCAGATTATCCAGCGCCAGCCCAAGACGAAGGTGGCTGATCGCCAGGGAGGCCGCCCGCATCCCGCCCAAATCCCACAACAACGAAGGGTCCAAGGCGAAAGTGGCCCCGCTGCCGGCGGCCAGCGTGTTGATGCTGAGAAACTTGATGCGCAAGCCAACGCCCAAGTCTTTGAGCGCCGGCACCCCGATAAACGAGCCCAGCCGCACCGCGCCCGCGCCCATCAGCGCCAGTTGGCCATACCCAAACGTCGCCCCTTCTTCATCCTGGTCGTTGCGTTGTACCAGGCCGTCCACGCTGTAGAACTGCAATCCCACTCCCAACGATGGCAGGGCGCCCACCAGCCCACCGAGCGTTGCCTGACCCAGTTGGCTTTGCAGGGTGGCGTGTGCGTAAAGCCCCTCTAACAAGGCCAAGCCGGCGGGGTTGTAAATCAGCGCCTGTTCGTCATCGGCAAGGCCGGCAAAGGCCCCCCCCATGCCGCTGGCCCGCACGCTCGTGCCAAAATCAAACAGCGACACCAGCGTGGGCTGCTGGGCCTGGCCCAACACCGTCCAACCCCAGGCCGCTATGATTCCGATTAAGATGGCTTTTTTCATCGACTCTCCCTCACCGCTGAACGATCAATTTCCCTGTGGCGCGCCCCAGCCCCTGGCCGTTGTTGTTTAGGGCAATCACCACATAAAAATAAGCCCCATTGGGCACCGGCTGGTCGTCGTTGCCAAACAAATTCCAACTAAAGCGCCCGCTGTTGACGTCCAACGAGTCATTTTGGAAGACTTGCTTTCCCGTAGAAGAAAAAACGAACAGCTGGGCCTGGCTGCTGCTGTTGGGGATCCTGTAGACAATGGTCACCTGCGTTTTGGCCGGCTGCGGGAAGGCGTGCACCACCACCACGCCCGCCTCGGTGGGCTCGGATTCCAGCACGGTTACCTGTTTGACCGTTTTGTTAGAGCGCTTGAAGTTATCGGTGACGGTCAGTTCCACGGTGAACGTCCCCGGTTGGGTAAACACGTGAGAGGGATTTTGTTCCAGGCTCGTGGTGCCGTCCCCAAAGTTCCAGTTCCATTGTTCGATCATCGCCCCTTGAGACGGCTGGGTGGTGTCGCTGAACTGCACCGCCTGGTTGATGATGGGGGACTCCGGAGAAAAAGTAAAATCCGCGTTCAGCGGTTGGCGGGTGACGATCGTCAGGCGTCCGTTCGACAGCGAGTGCGGGATAAACACGCCGTTGCTGTCGTTAAAGGTGGTCAGCGACAGCGACAACGCCGTGCTGGCATTCACCGTGCCCACCGGGGTGAAGCTAAATTCCAACACTTCCCCCTGTTGCAAGAAAGGGGCATTGGTTTTGGCAACGACAAAACGCACCTCACCGGCTTGGTTGTCCAACGCGGAGGCAAACACGGTGTAGCCATTCAGGCCCGTTATCCGCGAAACTTGCGCCACGTTGGCATCGAAGTTCAACCGCCCCTGAAAGTCCGACAGCCCCGCGCCCGGAATGCCGCTGATCGTCATTTTTACCCCGATGTTCAGCCCTTCGGGCACCGACAGGTTGGGCATGCTGACCACCGCGGAGGTTTGCGCCTGCCCCAGCGGCGGGCTGGCCAACGCCAAAGCGCACAATAACCCTATCCCTATTATCCCTCTGATCACAGTTCGTTTTTTCATGGTGTCACCGAATTCCATGATGGACAGGGGGGCGGTTTAAGCCAAGGACAAGCGTCATCCCGCGTTTGAACGGTGGTGCTAAAAAAAGCAAACCCCCCTCTCAAAGAAACCTTTGAGAGGGGGGCGCTTCACATTGAACTTAGCGGAGGATCGCAAGTTTGTTGATGTTACTCCTGATCGTTTCGCCTTGGAACCCTTTGGCGGTGATCAGATACAAGTACACGCCATTGGCCAGCGGGTGTCCCGAGGCCGTCAGCGGCTGGAACACCAAGGTGTTGCCGGCGGCTTCCTGGTCGAACAGTTTGCCGCCCGCCAGGTCGTAGACCTGAACCTGAATTCCGGCGATACCGACGCCTTGTGCACGGAACCGATAAGCACCGTTTTCAGCGGAAAGCGCCCGCACACTGTTGAGTTGCAGCGGCACGGGCTGTGCGCTGAAGGCGCGCTCCTGTTTCAGACTAAAGGGCAGCGCCACGGCGTCTTGGTCCAGCAGCGCCCGCACACTCAACGCCGGATTGAAGGCAGCCTGGGTGTCGACGCTGAGTTGCACTACGCCCTCACCGCTGATTGCCTGGCCCTTGGGTGCGATGGCCACAAAGCGCACCTCACCCAGCAGGTTGTCCACGTTCGAGGCCAGCAAGACGTATCCGTTGAGGCCGCGTACGCCGTTAACCTGCACCGTGGCAGGGTCAAACAGCAAGCGTCCTTGGATACCGCCAAGCGCCGTACCGTACAGGTCGCCCACGACCACGTCCAGCGTCTGTACGTCCGCATTAAAGTCCACCGACACCAACGCACCTTCGTTCTGCGAAACGCCCGTCAGCCAGCCCCACATGTCGCTCAGGAAGCTGTACCAAGGTTTATCCGCAGCCTGTGGCGCCGCCACGCTGGCGGCCACGGCGCTGGGCGCCGGGCTGGTGCCAAAGTTGATGGCCAGGCGTGCGATTTCGGCCACGTCTCTGGAGGTCAGGGTGCTGCAGTCGGGGATCTCGTCAGAATCGGCAAACGGCGCCGCCACGTCGGCCGCACTCAATTGCTCGTCGGTCAGTTGGCTGACGATCGCCTGCGTGGTGCTGTTATTGTTGCTATTGCTGAGGCTGCCCACCACCACGTCGATCAGGGTGGCGCCGTCGGTGAACAAAGAGGTGTCTGCTCGCAGCGGATAGCTGCTGTCGGTGATCACGTTGTTCAGGGTCAGGAAGGTAGAACCGTTTTTCTTGAAACGCACGTCGCCGTTGATCGTTTCGACGCGCAGCACGTCACCCGAGCTGTAGTTCTGGGTGGTGTCCGGCACGAGCACCTGCCCGCCGCGGCGCACTTCCAGCGTGCCGTTGGCCCGCAGGAACATCGCAAAGTCGATGTCGCTGAAGTTCTGGTCCGTATCGCCTCGGCTCAGACCGAACATGCGGTCGGTGTCCGTTTCGCTGACCGTGGTTTCCACAAAGCCGTCGCCAAAGGACAGCGCCTGCACGGAAGAGGCGCCGGCATTCCAGGCCGCCCCCCCGGCGTTCTTCACCAGGTTGTTGCCAAGCGTGGTGGAGAGGATGTCCAGGTTGCGGTCGTTGGTCCAATTCACCCGTTCGGGAGAGCTGGCAAAGCCGTTGTCGGAAGACGTGGTCGTGGTGGTAAAATCACCGTCCGAGCAACTGAGCAGCGCGTTGGCCACCTTCAGCGCATCGGCAATGGTGGGCTGGCCGTCAAAGTCCACGTCGCCCGAGAACAAGAGCGTCACGATGCCAGCCGAGACCGTAATGTCGTTGTTTGGATTCTGGTTGGGAACGTTCACGTTCGGGAACCCTGTGGGCACACAGTTCATTTGACCAACCAGTTCGAAGCAGTCAAACGTTAAGACCAAGCGCGTGTCCTCACCGGGTTTACCCGTGGGTTCTACAAAGATGTTGGCCACCGTGCCGTCTTGGGCACCCGCCAGACGTGAATCGTCAGGGAACCCGTCGCCGTCAAGGTCGAAGTTTGGATCAATGCGCACCGTAAAGCGCGCTTCACCTAGGCGGTTGTCGATTTCGGTGGCATCCACGATGTAAGGGGCCACGCCACGAATGGATTTGATGTTAATCACGCGCGGGTCGTACTGCAGTTTGCCAGTGGGACCGATCTGAATCGTGCCCAAACCGGGCAACTGCACGCCTTGTACCGTCACCGGGATGATGCCGGGTTTGCCGATGAGTCTGGTATCTGGCAAAATCAGGGCGCCTTTGCCGATCATCGTGCCCACGCTGGCTTCGATTTCAGGGTCCACTGTGGGGTCGATGAGCGTTGCAAGTGGCTCTGCTGCGCTGATTTGAATTCGCGGCTTGATGGTGTGCATTTTTGTGGCAAACGGTGAGACTTTTGCCATCAATTCGAAGGTCATGCACTTATCATCGGGAATCACGATCCCCGTGGTGCCCGCCCCTGGCAGCATCAAGCCACCGGCCACGCCACTGCCGCGGTCGAACGTGGCATCCGGCACGCGCGAGGCCACCAAAGTGCGCGTAAAGCCTTCCACGCGGTACAGACTTAGCGCAGTGATATCGGAGCTGATCGCCGTGCCTTTTTCACCTTCTTTGATCGAAAATTTATCCAGCGTCAATTGGTGTTCGTTCGAATCGTAGTCACACACCGTAAAACGACTGACCACACCTTCATCCCCGGGCATGATGGGGTTAACGACATACGTATCCTCGGTGAATTTATTGATGCCGCCGTTAAAAATCACATCCGGCATGCTGTCCATCAAGGTGGGAGACACAAACGTCGTAACGGCTGGTGGACTGCCAACCGTTTCGTTTAACTGCAATATAGCCTGCAGCATCAAGGTATGGTTTTGCGAGTTATCCGTCAGCAGTGCTGTCGTATTGGTGCGCACCGCAACCTGAAAGGTTTCAGAGCCGTCATCGGGGATTACAAATCCACCTCCGGTCAGCCCACTTAAGTCGAAAAAGTTCTCAAACTGAATTTGGGCATTGGGGGCGGTGGCCGCAAACCCGGCACATCCACCGGCTGGCCCTGCACCCGGTGCGGCCGGTGCGGCCGGTGCGACGACGGAATTGCCGTCTTGGTCCAAGATCATCACTTGTGTAATATCTGCAACAACAGCCGTTCCCAAATTTTGAATCAGAATACAGGTGATCGTCACATCACTGGTATCATCCGCGATCGGGTCAACGTCAGAAACATCGAACTTAAACACGATACTGCCATCGCCGAGGGCTGCTGGCCCCCCTGCCGCAGGACTTGCAACCATCGCTACCTCACCACCAGGCTCTAGCGGGTAAGCCTTGTGAAAAACCTCCTCGACAGCCACTTGCGCCTGAACCGACACCGCCATAGCGGTCAACAAGAACGCTATGCACAGACCGACAGTTTTAAAACGCATAACTTATGATCCTCCTTTAGACATATTTTGCGTTTGATGATCTATTTTAAGATCAGTCATCCTAGTAAAATCCCTTAATTTCTTCTAAAACTCCTGATCTTCACCACCCATTGTTGTTCAAGGGACCGACTAAAGTATGTGACTCGAATCACGGCGGGTGACGGTTTAAAGTATCAGAGCAGACAAATCGTTCGGTTTTGTGTGATTTAAAGCCAAAAATTGACGTATGTTCGTAATCCCGATCACCAAAAATTGTCGTTTAGGTTACACAGCCCGCCCTAAGAGAAAGCCTAAACAGGGTGGCAGGTTACGTTCGAAAACCGGCCGCAAAGGGCGATAAAAGCTATTTGCTTCGACCTTTGCGTTAAAATGGCTTTTACTTCACAACTTTTGCACCTGAAGCAGTTTAAGGAATCAGCGTAGAGCAACAAAGCCCGTCATCCCCGTGGAAACGGGGATCCAGAGAAAAACCTTACCAGGTCTGGATCCCCGCCTGTGCGGGGATGACGAATAGGCTGTTTGATTGCCATCTGCGTAAGGTGAGGAGGTAAATTTCTTCACCCAGCTGAATGTTCCTTTGCGCGCCTGGGTTCGTCGTAAGGGCGGTAGAAAATGTGTGGCCTGTAGCGATCTAGAGATCAAGGCACAGATGCTCTGGATATCTGTTAGGTATCCAGAAAAAGCAAGGCAATCAGTTCTTTTGATAAAAAATAAAAGCCCCCTCTCACGAAGGAGAGGGGGCTTTTGTGTACGTTGAACTTATCGGAGGATCGCAAACTTGTTCACTGCACTGCGGATCGTTTCACCGTTAACACCCTTAGCAGTGATCACGTACATATAAACCCCGTTGGCTACCGGGTTACCTGTACGGGTCAGCGCATTGAACGTTAACGTATTGCCAGACGCTTCCTGGTCGAACACCTTACCGCCAGCCAGGTCGTACACTTGTACCTGGATCGCAAAGATGCCCGTACCGGAAGCCGTAAACTGATAGGCACCGCTGCCGATGGTCAGAGCCTGCACGCGGTTCACGCTGAGCGTGGCCGGCGCGCTGGCTGCAGCCTGTGGGACTTGGGCGGCAAACGGAATATCCAAAGCGTCTTCGTCGATGAGGGCGTCCACACGCAACGCCGGCTCGAACGTGTCTGCGGCGTTGAACTGCAAGCGCACCACGTTGCCGCTGTAGATGCCTTGGCCTTTGGGCGCCAGCGCCACAAAGCGTACTTGCCCCATTAGGTTGTCGATTTGATAGGCAACGACGTTGTAGCCGTTGAGCCCACTGATGCCGTGCACCTGTGCGCTGGCGGGGTCGAAGTAAACGCGACCCTGAAAGCCACCCAACGCCGCGCCGGACACATCGTCTACGCCCAGATCGACGGATTGAGTCGCGGGGTTCACGTGCGCGGCCACGGTGGCTACGTCAACGCCTTGCTGCGTGCCCGTCAGCCAGTTCCACACCTCTGTTGCGAAGCTGTACCAGGGGCGCTGGGCTGTCGTTTCAGCGGCCACACCGGCCGCCACTGCGCTGGGAGCGGGGGTGGTGCCGAAGTTAATGGCCAGGCGAGCGATTTCGGCCACGTCGGCCGACGTCAGATAGGCACAGCCGGGGATCACGCCAAGTGGCGCAAACGGAGCGGCCACGTCGGCCACGCTGCGTTGCTCGTCGGTCAGGGTAAAGTCCACTGAAACATCGGTCTGGCTAAAGTTCAAGCTTTGCACCTGCACGTTTTCCAGGGTGGCGCTGTCGCTGAACAAGGAGGCGTCCACGAACAAAGGGTAGCTGGATGGGCTAATCGCACCCAGGGTGATGTGAAAGATCACGCCGTTTTGCTTGTAGAGCACGTTGGGGCCGTCCACCTGCACGCGGATCACATCACCCGTGCTGTAGGTCACCGTCGGGTTCGGCGGTGTGGGCGTGGGCGTTGCTTCTACCCCGTTTTCGAGCACGCGCAACGTGCCGTCAGAACGCAGGATGACGCCAAAGTCGATGTCCGAGATGTCTTCGTTGGTGTTGCCCTTGGCCAGACCAAAGGCACGGTCGGAGTTGACTTCGTTAACGGTGGTTTCCACGAAACCATCGCCAAAGGCCAGCGACTGCGTAGAAATGGCACCGGCGTTCCAGGCGGCCCCGCCGCCGCTTTTGGTCAAGTTAGCGCCACTAATGGTGGCGTTATTTTCGTTGCTCCAACTAACGTTGGTCAGGGTCTGACCAAAGGCCGAAGTGGAGGTTGTTTGCGTGTTCGTCACCGCGGTACACACCAGCAGGTCGTTGGCCAGCATCAGCGAATCGCGGATGGTGGGCACGCCGTCAAAGTCAAGATCACCGGGATACAACACGGCCACTTCGCCACCCACCACGGTGATGTCGTTGTTGGGGTTCTGGTTGGGCACGTTGGGGTTCGGTGAACCAACAGGAATGCAGTTATTCTGATCCACCAACTCAAAGCAATCAAATGTCAGCACGAGACGTGTGCGAGAGCCAGGCTGCCCCGTTGGGGTGATTACAATATGCGCAATCGTACCGTCTTGCAGCGCGGTGAGCAACGGGTTGTCTGGACTGCCGTTGGCGTCGGCGTCGAAGTTGGGGTTCACGCTTATGGTAAAGCGAGCTTCGCCGAGGCGGTTGTCGATTTCGGTGGCCGATACGATGTAGGGGCCAACGCCCACAATATCGGTGATACTGATCACGCGTGGGTCGAACTGTAACCGGCCGTTGGGCCCCACCTGCAGCGTGCCGATACCGGGCAAGGCCACACCGGCCACTTGCAGCGGCAGGATGCCGGGCTTGCCGATCAACTTGGTGTCGGGCAGCACCAGCATGCCTTTGCCAATGGCGGTGGCTTTGTTGGTTTTGATTTCGGGATCGACCGTTTGATCGATCGTCACGGCGGCCACTGCGCCAACCGCACCAGGTTCGGACGTGCTGATCTGGAAACGCGGCTGGATGGTGTGGGTCTTAAAGGCAAACGGCGAGACCTGGGCGTCCAGTTCGAACGTCATGCAGTTGTCGTCTGGAATGGTGATGGCCGTGGCTGCACCGCCCGTAATGGCCAGACCGCCAGGGGCCGCGCTGCCGCGCTCGAAGGCGGCGTCGGCGCGATCTGCACGGCGAGCGGGCAGGCGGCGTTGCATCTCGCCGTGGCGACCTTGATGGATGCCGGCGGGCACATC
>Ga0114931_10009781_pt1 | contig 11461 bp, 13 predicted proteins | sample 2SBtaG_FD_89579 | JGI IMG/M metagenome (GOLD analysis project Ga0114931, IMG submission 89579) | Deep subsurface microbial communities from Kolumbo volcano to uncover new lineages of life (NeLLi) - 2SBTROV14_V59a metaG | ecosystem: Environmental > Aquatic > Marine > Volcanic | place: Kolumbo...
AGTCGCCCCTCTCGAATAACGCGCGGATTTCTCATTCTCCGGACGTGGCATTGTCGTCCATGCGCTCTTGCGGATCGACCTCGCCGACGGTGTTGAAATCCGGCCCCAGAAGTGCGCAACCGATACACGGGGGCTTTCTTTCCCGGTGGGGGTTGGCTATTTAGAGCAGGTGGGTTGAGAAGGACAAATTTGAATCATGCGCAAACTCAAACCCCAACGCCGCCACGAGCGGGCGACCTCGCCAAAGGGTCGGCAGCGAGTCACCGCCATTCTGCATGCAGCCCGCGATATTTTCATCGAAGAGGGCTATCACAGTCTCACCATGCGTAAGATTGCGGCGCGGTGCGGTATGACGGTCGGCAATCTTTCCTACTATTATTCCAACAAAAAGCATCTCCTCCACGACCTTTTGGACGCTGTCATCCAAGGCTACATGGCGGACTTCGACACCATCATGGCCGATCCATCGCTTTCACCCGAGTAGCAGCTTGAGGCCATCGTGCGGTTCATCATGGAGGACTTGACGACCAAGGAAACGACCCACTTCTTTCCGGAACTGTGGGTTCTCGCCAATCACGATTCGGTGGCCGCCGAGGGTATGGAATATGTCTACGCCAAGGAGCGTGCCGTCTTTGTCGATCTCATCGGCCGCATCAATCCGGCGCTGACATCTGAAGCGCGCGAGGTTATCGCGCTTTTCATCTCTGCCTCGATCGAAGGCATGACCGTTTTCGTCGGCTACAAACGAGTCTGGCGCAGCTGTGCCGAGGAAACCTTCAACATCGCCGCAAAAGCGTTTCTTGAGTTGGTTCAGACAGCCCAAAACGACGATATCGCCAAACTACCCGATCCAAAATCCATCCTGTCACAGGCCTCCCGCTAACCGCACCATAAGCCCGCCGATCTGACCCGCAGGTCCTAAAGGTCGGGAAAAAAGGGCGTCCTTTTGGTTTCCCGGAACCTACTCGCACCGACGAGTCTATCTCCGGTAGAGCATTGCTTGGCAATATAAAATCCCGGTGATACGAAAATAGGATTTACGTCCGATTATAGACCCAAACCACACCAGCCTCAGGAATTGGACGAAAGTCTTATTTTTTTAGAACTAAGAAAAGTCTTATATAGGACGACCGACTCGTATTGGGTCGTATATTCATGGGGAGGAGGCGGGAGGGTGATCATCTTTCGTAACCGCAGCTCTGTATGCTGGGTCTTCATCCTGTTGATCGCATGTCTGCCGCTGAGCACCAGAGCCGAGCTTGCGATTGAACCGACGCCCAACGTCAAGGCCTTGACCTCAAATTATCCCGATCACTGGATGTTCATTCATGATTTGAATTTCGCGTCCATGGTTGCCGGTCGCGTCGTCATTATTGATCCGGCAGCGGCATCCCGACAATACAAGGGTGCAATCGGGGCTGGCCAAATGGCCACTTTCCGCCCGTCCCGGTCGCGCCCCGAGCTTTACGTGGCCGAAAGCTTCTACGCGCGCGGCATAGACGGCGCGCGCACCGACGTCCTGACAATTTATGACACGGCGACCCTCGACAAGACCGGGGAAATTGTCCTGCCGGGCGGCAAGCGCGGTCAGTTCGTCACCCAAAAGGCATCGTTCGTGCTGACCGGCGACGACCGTTTCGGTCTCATATTCAACTTCACGCCGGCGGCTTCGGTCACGGTCGTCGATCTGATTGGCCGAAAGGTTGTCGGCGAAACGCCCGTGATCCGAAAGGTTCTCGGGGCGATTCCGATGCCGGGTTGTGCCTTCATGTATCCGACCGGGATGCACGGTTTTACCAGCCTTTGCGGCAATGGTGGGCTGGTGAGCTTTGTTCTCGATGCCAAGGGGAAGGTGGTCGAGCGCAAGGTCAGCGCCCCGTTCAACGACATCGATCACGATGCCATGTTCATGAAAACGGCGGTGATCGACGGCGTTGCCTATTTCCCGACCTTTACCGGCCATGTGCGCCCGATAGATCTTTCGGGAAAATTCGCCAAGATCCTTGATGCCTGGTCGCTGGTCAGCAAGGCCGAGCGCAAGAAAAACTGGCGCCCGGGTGGTTGGCAGTTGATCACCAGCGACGGCCACGGACGGTTCTACGTTTTGATGCAGAAAAACGGCAAGGAGGGCAGCCACAAGAACGGCGGTGGCGAGGTCTGGGTGTTCGATCCCAAGAGCCGCTCCCGGGTGGCCCGCATTCCCCTCAAGAGCTGGGGCATTTCCATCGAGGCGACGAAAAGTACGCCTTCTTATCTGGTGGTGGTCAATGCCGACATGAATCTCGACGTTTACGATGCCGGCACCGGCCACTGGCTGCGCCAGATTGGCGGTGGGCTTGCCGATTCGCCATATGCGCTCTATTCTGTTGAATAGGGGACGGCGATGACAGCCTGGGGCGTCGATCCGCTTTTGGGCCAGGTGGCCCGGCTGTTCCTGGCCGGATTGCTGTTGACCAGCGCCATCCACAAGGCCCGCACCCTGCGCGCATTCACTGGCATTGTTGCCGCCTACCGGCTACTTCCGGCGGGTTTTATAAGGCCGGTATCGGCAAGTCTTCCACTTGTCGAGATGGTCGCGGCAGCGGCGCTGCTTGTGCCTGCAACCGGCGGGTTTGGCGCGCGGATGGCGGCGGCGTTGTTCCTGCTTTTTTTCGCCGCCGTCACGATCAATCTCGGGCGCGGACGAACCACCATCGACTGCGGCTGCACGCTGGCCAGGGGCGGCGGTGGGCTCACAGTCTGGCATCTTGTCCGGCTCGCCCTGCTGATCGGGATGACCGCCGTCGCCGGGATGGCAAACGATGACCGGCTGCAGTCCCTGTTCGACTATGTGAACGCCGTGGCGGCCGTCACCTCGCTGGCGATTCTTTACCTTGCCGCGGACGCTTTGCTGGCAAATCACGCGCGGATGCGAACCCGCCACAACGAAAAGGAGCCCGTCGCTCATGCCTGATGTTGTGGTGACCTCTCAAATCCTGCTGTGGCTCGTCGTTCTGGTGCTTGCGGTCGTTTGCCTGGCCCTGGTTCGCCAGGTCGGCATTCTGTACGAACGGGTGGCACCGGCCGGCGCCTTGAGCGTCAACAAGCTGCTCAAGGCCGGTGAGCAGGCGCCGGAACTGGCCCTGGTCAACCTTGACGGGCGGCGTCTCGACATTGGCGGGCGGCGCACGGATGGGCGCAGCACGCTGCTGTTTTTCCTGAGTCCACTCTGTCCTGTGTGCAAGACCCTGTTGCCGGTGCTCAAGTCCATCGAACGGGCCGAATCCGGCTGGCTGGACGTCCTTTATGCCAGCGACGGCGATATCCGCGAACAGGAACGTTTTGCCGCGCGCCACGGGCTGGCCCGCGAACATTTCACACTTTCCGAGGCTCTCGGTCGGGCCTTTGGCGTCGGCCAGCTTCCCTATGGGGTGTTGATTGATGCCGAGGGCACGATTGCCGCCTTAGGCCTTGTCAACAGCCGCGAGCAAATCGAAAGCCTGTTCGAGGCTCAGAGGCGGGGCGTGACCTCGCTTCAGGATTATCTGCGCCGGCAAGGCGGCGCGCCCGCCGACCGCCCGGCGTCCGCGGGAACCAAACTCGACCTGACAAACGGAGCGGCCAATGGTGCGCCTTGATCGGTTGACGGAACGGGTGACGCGAACGCTTGCCCGCAAGACATCGCGACGCAGCCTGCTCGCCGTTCTCGGTGGGACTTTGGCGGGCAGCACCTTGCCGGTTCTGCCGATCGCACGGGCCAGCGGTGGCCGCAGTTCCTATCCCGGTGTGGCCCCTCAGACGACCGGCAATCCTGAAGACCCCGGCGATCCGACAAGCTGCGATTACTGGCGCTATTGTGCGATGGACGGTTATTTGTGCTCCTGTTGCGGCGGCGCACGCAACGCCTGCCCGCCGGGGACTGAAATGTCGCCGATCACCTGGATCGGCACCTGTCAGAACCCGGCCGATGGCAAGGCCTACATTATTTCCTACAACGATTGCTGTGGCCGGACCAGTTGCGGGCGCTGTTTCTGTAACCGCAACGAGGGCGAGCGCCCGATGGTGCGGCCCCAATCCAACAACGACATCAACTGGTGCCTGGGCACCAAGAGCAATGTTTATACCTGTTCGAGCGCCGTCCTTCTCGGCGTCGCGACAAAGGACAGGCAATAGGCCATGCCCCGGGCCGTTGCTCATATCGTCCTGGCGGCTCTGGTCATCGTCGCTTCGGCCGGTGGCCTCGCGGGCGGGCCGGCGGGCGCCGGAGAAATGAATGGCGCAGCCCTGTTTCGGCGTTGTGCCGCCTGCCATCTGCCCGACGGAGCGGGCGTGCCCGGTGCCTATCCGCCGCTGGCCGGACGCTTGGGCAAGCTGGCCGGCACGCGGCAAGGCCGAAGCTACCTGATTATGGTTGTCGAGCGCGGATTGATGGGCTCGATCAAGGCGGCCGGGCAGATGTACAGCAATGTGATGCCGGCCCAGGGTCCGGCCTTGGACTCGGCCCAGGTCGCCGCCGTCCTCAACTATGTCTTAGGCACATTAAACGCGGCCAGCGTTCCCGAGAACTGGCCGCGGATCACCGCCAAGGACGTGGATCAGGTGCGGGCACGCCATGCAAAGCCGGAGCCTGGGTTGCTGCTGACAATGCGGCAGGCCGCGTTCGCTGGCGCCGGAGGGCCGAAATGATGGGCGCTACGGGTGCATCCGTAGGATCGGTGCTGCTGGCAGCGGCGGTGCTGTTGGGGCCGGGGATTGCCAATCCCCAACGGGCGCATACCAACTGGGTGCTCAATTGCCAGGGCTGTCACCGGGCCGATGCCACCGGCAGTCCGAAGGGTGCCCCCAACATGGCCGGGGAAGTGGCGAAGTTTCTCTCGGTCAAGGGCGGGCGGGAGTTTCTCGGCCGGGTTCCCGGGGTCGCCAATGCGCCGCTTCCCGACGATCAACTGGCGGAACTGGTCAACTGGCTGTTGCTGACCTTCGACAGGAGGCATCTGCCGAAAGATTTCGCTGCCTATACGGCGAACGAGATTGGTCGCCTGCGCGCGCAAGTGCTGATCAATGACGCGGCAACAGTTCGTGCGCGGCTGTTGGCGAAGATGCAACGCAGCGGGTTTAACGACAACGGCCAAGCGAAGAGGAAATGACACCAACCATGCAGGCGTCGGAACCGCTCCGTCGCCACCAAGTTCAAAACGGGAGGATATCGAAATGACTTGGTTACATTCCAACAAACTGTCAAGGCTGGCGCTCGGCATAATGGTTGCACTCGCCGCCGCGAGCGGCCTGTCGGCAGCGCCGAAGGCCCAGGAAAATACCGCGAAAACGGCCGACGACTCGAAGGCGAAGTCGTCTCAAAATGCGCCGGTGCTGGAAGAGATTACGGTCACGGCCCAACGGCGCGAGCAGCGTCTGCAGGACGTCGGCATCGCGATTACGGCAATGACCGGCGATCAATTGCAGTCGCTCGGCTATACCAACGCCCAGCAAATCATGGCCATGGCACCGGGGGTCAGCACCATACAGCCCAACGGCGAGGCCAACTATGCGGTCGCGATCCGCGGCGCGGCGAATAATGATTTCATCACCAATCAGGAAAGCCCCGTCGCCCTGTATGTGGACGATGTCTATATCAGTCAGATGTCGGCGGCCGGTTTTCTGCTGTTTGACATGGACCGGGTCGAAATCCTGCGCGGGCCGCAGGGAACATTGTTCGGCCGCAACGCCACGGGTGGCCTGATCCAGTATGTGACGCGCAAGCCAACGCAGGACTATAACGGCTATGGCAATGTCAGTTTTGGTCGTTTCAACCGGCTGAACTTCCAGGGGGCGGTTGGCGTTCCGCTCAACGATAAGGTCTCCGCACGCTTTTCCATGGCCACCAAACAGGGCGGCGGCTATGTGAAGAACCTGCTTCGTCCGCAACTGAATCTGAACAATGCCAATAACTATGCCGGCCGGGCACAGGTGCTGTTCCAGCCGAAAGATGCCGTCGACTTTCTGGTCAAGGCACGTTTTTCGAAGCAGGAAATCCGTACCGGCTTTTTCAAATACGTTTCGGCGATTTTCCCCAACAGCACGCCAACGCCTGGAGTGCCCAATTCCAACCTGAACAATTATGTTGACCCCAATCCGCGCGATCCCTATACGGGCTCCTACGATTTTCCCGGTCATAATACCAATAAGACGACGGGGGTCACTGCCACGCTGAACTGGAGGCTCAGTGGTGCGACGCTGACCAACGTCACGGATTTCAGTTCCGTGCGCCGAGATTACATGGAGGATTCGGATGCCCCCCGGTCAATTACTTCAACTTCTTCTTGACCACGCACGCCGACCAGTTTTCGGAAGAACTCAGGCTGGCGGGCGAAACCGAGAAGCTGAAGTGGGTTGCCGGTTTCTACTATCTCAGCATTGCGGTTAACGATTCCAACGGTGCCTTCGCGCCGGGCTGGCTGACCGATCTGTTAGGGGCGCCGGTCGATGTTTTGGGATTCAATGGCATCCGCAATCCCTATCGGACCAAGACCAAAACCTGGTCGCTTTTCAACCAGTTGGAATACAGCTTGTCGAGCACCATTTCGCTGATCGGCGGCTTCCGTTGGATTCAGGAAAAGAAGAGCCATAATTACCGAAATCTTCTGTCGCTGTTCCCGACCACCGTGGTCAGCGGACTGGACGCCAACACCGTCGATATCGTCGATGCGGTGACCCCGTTTTCAGGCCGGCGCAACGACGGCAACTGGTCGGCCCGTGCCGAGGTGACTTTCAAGCCCACCGACGATGTGCTTTTGTACACAAGCTGGAACCGCGGTGTGAAATCGGGCGGCTTCAACGCACCGTTGTTGCCGACGGCAGCCTTCGTAACCAGGAATTTCCTTGAGTTCGGACCGGAAAAGCTCGATGCGTTTGAAGGCGGGATCAAGTGGACCTTTTTGAACGGTCGCGCCCGGCTCAACGTGTCCGGCTATTATTACCGCTACAAGAATTACCAGGCTTTCTCCATCATCGGTCTCGACACCTTCACGTTAAACGCAAGGGCGAGAAACAAAGGCTTCGAGGCGGAATTCGAGGTCACCCCGCTGGCCGGTCTGGAGTTCAATTTCGGGGCCGCCTTCATCGACGCCAATGTGACCAATGTTCCGGGTGTGACCATCGATGCCCCAACCCCTGCCGGGACGGTGCCAGCTGTCATCCCGGGGGCGACCGTACGGCCCGTGCAGACCCCGAAGTGGAACCTGAACGGTCTGCTGCGCTATGAGTTTCCGGTCGGCAACGGCAACCTGGCGCTCCAGGGCGACTTTCAGTATCGAACCAAGCATTTCTTTGCATTGATCCCGACACCGGCTTCCACGGGGCCTGGCTACGCCGTGTTCGACGCTGCCGGCACCTGGACCCCGGAGGGCCAGCAATGGAGCCTGCGGGCGTATATCCGTAACATCGGGAACAAGAAATACATCGTTCAGACCTTCGATCTGTCGGGCAACATCGACAATGGAGGGGCCTTCTTCGGGATGATCGAACAGTATTTCGGACGGCCGCGGACCTTCGGGTTCAACGTTAGCTTCGCCTTTGAGGAGTAGCGCGACCCAGGGGACGCCCGCGACCGGTGTGAACCCAAGCAGGGACCAGATACTCCCTGGAGGATAGCGATCGAGGATGACGGCTGGCCAAACTGTCGGTTCGTCACCTCGAATCCTCCCGAACTTGGCGGGTCGTTAAAAGCTAGCGGCCCGCCGCCTTTTTTTGCCAACCGCCGGAGCGCGCAATCAACGGCGATGAACATGTCCGAAGACGAACCAAGCTACGCTTGCGGAACCAGCGACGTGGCGCTCGGTTACCGGACGGTCGGCCAGGCGTTTGACGATACGGTAGCCCGCTGGGCTGCCCGCCCGGGGCTGGTGGTCCGTCATCAGAGTATCCGTTGGACCTACCGGGAACTGGGCAAGCGGGTGGATAGGGTCGCCGCCGGGTTGCTTGCGCTTGGCCTTGCGCCGGGTGATCGGGTTGGCATCTGGTCGCCGAATAATGCCGAATGGGTGATCACGCAGTTCGCGACCGCAAAAGCCGGCCTGATCCTGGTCAACATCAACCCGGCCTACCGGGTTGCCGAACTCGAATACGCCTTGAATGCCGCCGGCTGCCGGGCGCTAGTTCTGGCCGATGCGTTCAAGGGCGCATCCTATGTCGAGATGCTGCGCGAACTGGCGCCCGAGATTTCCCGGTGCGCCCCCAGATCGCTTGAATCGGCGCGACTTCCCGCCCTGAAGACAGCTATCGTCATTGCCGACGATCCCGCCTCGGGATTCCTGAGTTTTTCCCGGATCGCCTCTTTGGCGACGCCGGAAAGCTCCGCGCGGCTGCATGAGTTGCGCGACAGTCTTCAGCCCGACGATCCGATCAACATCCAGTTTACTTCGGGCACCACCGGCTTTCCCAAGGGCGCGACGCTCAGCCATCACAACATTCTGAACAACGGCTTTTTCGTCGCCCGAAGAATGCGTTTCAGCGAGGCCGACAGGCTGTGCATCCCAGTGCCGCTTTATCACTGCTTCGGCATGGTGATGGGGGTGCTGGGCTGCCTGACCCACGGTGCGTGCATGGTCTTTCCGGCTGACTCCTTCGATCCCCTAAGCGTGCTCGAATGTGTGGCCGCGGAGCAGTGCACCGCTCTTTACGGCGTGCCGACCATGTTCATTGCCGAGCTTGAACATCCCGATTTTGCCCAGTTCGATCTGTCTTGTCTGCGTACCGGGGTGATGGCCGGGGCGCCGTGCTCGGTGGCGGTGATGAAACGGGTGATCGAAGACATGCATATGAGGGAGGTAACCATCTGCTATGGCATGACCGAGACCAGCCCGGTGAGCCTGCAATCCCTGCCCGACGATTCGCTTGAAAAACGCGTGTCAACGGTGGGGGCGGTGCACCCCTATGTCGAGATCAAGATCGTCGATGCCGCCGGGCGCAGCGTTTCCCGCGGCACCCAGGGCGAGTTGTTGACCCGGGGCTATTCGGTGATGCAGGGTTATTGGGGGGACGAGGACCGCACCCGCGAGGCTATAGACGTCGCCGGCTGGATGCATACCGGCGACCTTGCCGTCATGGACGGGAATGGCTATGTCGCGATTACCGGACGTGTCAAGGATATTGTGATCCGCGGCGGCGAGAACATTTACCCCCGCGAGATCGAGGAATTTCTTTACCGCCATCCCGCCATTCTTGATGTTCAGGTGTTCGGCGTTCCCGATGCCAAATATGGCGAAGAGCTTGCCACCTGGATCATCCTCAAGGACGGCGAAAAAGTTGGTGAAGAGGATATCCGCACGTTCTGTGCGGGCCAGATCGCGCATTTCAAAATTCCCCGCTATATCCGCTTCGTGAGCGAATTTCCGATGACGGTGACCGGCAAGGTCCGGAAGTTCGTGATGCGCGAGATCATGAGAAACGAACTGGGCCCGACGATTGAGACCCCGGCACGTCCCCGCGGGGAGCGCGGTAGCAAGGAGAGAGAAAATGGATACAAGGAAGCTTCTGATCAACGGTGATCTGGTCGATGGTGACCGCACGCTGGATGTCGTTAATCCGGCGACCGGAACGGCATTTACGCAAGTGGCCTGCGCGTCCGCAGCCCAGGTCGAGCAGGCCGTCGAGGCCGCTCACGCCGCCTTTCCGGCCTGGGCCGCAACGTCGATTGACGTGCGCCGCAGCAAACTTAATGAATTGGCCGATGCCCTGCATGCACAGGCGGACGACTTCGCCCGCATGTTGACCCGGGAACAGGGCAAGCCATTGGCCGAGGCACAGGTTGAAATCGCCTTTACCGAGGCCTTCATCCGCTATTTCGCGGGACTCGATCTGCCGGTGGAAACAATCGTCGATGATGCCCGAAAAAAGGTTCAAATCTTCCGCCGCCCGCTTGGGGCGGTTGCCGCCATCATCCCCTGGAACTTCCCGGTTCTGATTGTCGCCTTCAAGCTGCCGCCGGCACTTCTGGCCGGCAACACGATCATCGTCAAGCCGGCGGCCAGCACACCGGCGACGACCTTGATGCTGGGGACCTTGGCGCGGGACATTTTCCCGGCCGGTGTGGTCAACGTCGTCACCGACGACAATGACCTGGGGCCGGTTCTGACTGCGCATCCCAAGGTTGCCAAGGTCTCGTTTACCGGTTCCGCGGAAACCGGAAAGAACGTGATGGCCAGTGCCGCGTCGACGCTTAAACGGATCACTCTTGAACTGGGAGGCAACGATCCGGCCGTCATCCTCGACGATGTTGACGTCGAGGCGACCGCCCCGAAGCTGTTCGACGCCGCCTTCATGAACTGTGGGCAAGTTTGCCTCGCCCTCAAGCGCGCCTATGTGCACGAGCGGATTTACGACGAGATGTGCGAGGCTCTGGGGCGCCTTGCCCGCGACGCGATCGTTGATGACGGGGCCAAGCAGGGGACGCAGATCGGCCCCATTCAAAATCGCGATCAGTTTGAAAAGGTGAAGGGCTTTCTGGAAGATGCCAAGGAATCCGGCACCATCGTCGCTGGCGGCAACGTCATTGACCGTGACGGTTTCTTTATCGAACCAACCATTGTCCGCGATGTGCGGGACGGCGACCGGATCGTCGATGAGGAACAATTCGGTCCGATTCTGCCGGTGATCAAATTCGATGACGTGGACGAGGTGATCGCCCGCGTCAACAATACGCCTTACGGGCTCGGCGGGTCGGTGTGGGCGGCCGATGTTGACCGCGCGGCTGAACTTGCCGCTTGCGTCGAAAGCGGAACCGTCTGGGTCAACCAGCACCTCGATTTCGGTCCCAACATCCCCTTCGGGGGTGCCAAGCAGTCGGGGATTGGGGTGGAATTCACCGAGGAGGGGCTGAAGGAATTTACCCAGATACAGGTCATTAATATTGCCAAGTAAAACCGACCGGCAGCGGACCCAACCATGATCGAATACAACATGGCCAATTACGAGAGGGTGCATGCAGACTTCGGGTGGGCACGCCCCGAACATTACTTTTGCCTGCGATGTAATCGACACCCTGGGCCACCAGAGACCCCGGCAAACGGACTTTGCTATGGGTTGGCGCCAACGGCCGCACTGTCGAGAGCAGCTTTGCCGAAATAGCTGCACAGTCGAAGCGCGTTGCCAATGTTCTTACTCGCGCCGGGGTCGGCCGGGGCGAGACCGTAATCGTCATCCTCACCGCGCCGGGAACGACACAGCTTTCGGCCAAGGATATCGCCAATCGCATCAACGCTGCCCGTACCGCTGGCGTTGTCACCGATATAGCCGGGGCCGAAAAGCTTGATCAGGTTGCTTAATCCTCCAGCGCCTCGCCTTCGCGGTCAACCACCCGCCGGAGATAGTGGGTCTCGCCACTGATCCGGACGAAAACCTCATCCAGATGCCAACGCCATGGCGAAAACGACTGATGTTGAATGCGTCGTTTCCTGATCTCTGCCGCAAACAGCGGTCCAAACCG
>Ga0114931_10009782_pt1 | contig 11460 bp, 7 predicted proteins | sample 2SBtaG_FD_89579 | JGI IMG/M metagenome (GOLD analysis project Ga0114931, IMG submission 89579) | Deep subsurface microbial communities from Kolumbo volcano to uncover new lineages of life (NeLLi) - 2SBTROV14_V59a metaG | ecosystem: Environmental > Aquatic > Marine > Volcanic | place: Kolumbo...
ATGGCATCACCCAGCTCGGCGACCAGTGACGGCATGTATTTACCACCCGGCTTGAAATAACCGCCCCGCGGATCAAACACCGAACGCAGCTCTTCGACCAGAAACGTGACGTCGCCGCCCTTACGGAACACCGCGGAGATGATCCGGGTCAGCGCCACGATCCACTGGAAATGATCCATGTTTTTCGAATTGATGAAAATCTCGAAAGGCCGGCGCAGTTCATGCTCGGTGCCCGGATTCAACACGATATCGTTGATCGTGACATACAGCGCATGCTCGGACAGCGGGGTTTTGATCTTGTACGTCGAGCCCAGCAGCATTTCCGGCCGTTCCAGTTTTTCATGCAGGTGGACGACCTTTTCCTCTTCCGCCGGCTCGACCGGGGATGCCTCATTTTCCCGCCGTGATTCCTCTTTGGCTACCGAGTAGCTCACAATTTTCTTGTCTATCTTTACATTCATATCGTTACCTCAGCCTAGAACTTGCCGTAGTAGCCTTCCTTGAGGGCATCGTAGAGATTCGCGGCGGTATGGACTTCACCGTCATACTCGACTTCCTCGTTACCTTTCACCTCCAGCTTGCTGCCATCTTCCAGTTCGAAGATATAGGTGGTATTTTCCAGATCCTGCTCCTTGACCAACACACCCTGGAACGCTTCCGGATTGAAACGGAACGTGGTACAGCCCTTGAGTCCCTGTTCGTAGGCATACAGATAAATATCCTTGAAATCCTCATAAGGATAATCCGTGGGCACATTGGCCGTCTTGGAAATACTGGAATCTATCCAGCGCTGGGCGGCAGCCTGGATATCGACGTGCTCGCGTGGCGAAATATCCTCGGCAGTGATGAAATAGTCCGGCAGTTGCGCATTTTCATCTTCTGCATAGGGCATGGCCTGTTCATTGACCAGAGCGCGATAAGCCAGCAGTTCGTACGAATACACCGGCACCTTTTCTTTGGTTTTTTTCCCTTCACGAATCACGTTACGGGAATAATGATGCGCAAAAGAAGGCTCGATGCCGTTACTGGCATTATTGGCCAGTGATAAGGAAATGGTGCCGGTCGGAGCGATTGAGGAATGATGGGTAAAGCGGGCGCCCACCTTGGCCAGCTCGTCCACCAGATCCGGATCCACTTCGGCCACCCGCTGCATATAACGGCTGTACCGGGCATGCAGTATCTTGCCCTTGATCTTGTCACCGAACCGCCAGCCGTCGCGCCGCATTTCAGGACGCGCATTGAGCATTTCTTCGCTGACCTCAAACTCCTGCTCCAGAACCGGTGCCGGCCCCTTTTCTTTCGCCAGCGTCACCGCCTGACGCCAGCCTTCCAGCGCCAGTTCCCGCGACACCCGGTCGGTGAATTCCAGGGAAGCGGCTGAGCCATACTGCATTCTCAACATGGTGAGGGTGGAGCCAAGACCGAGAAAACCCATGCCATGCCGGCGTTTGGACAGAATCTCGTCACGCTGCCCTGCCAGCGGTAAACCATTGATCTCGACAACATTGTCCAGCATCCGGGTAAAAATGCCCACCACTTTGCGGAATTCCTCCCAGTCGAAGCGGGCATCATCGGTGAAAGGCTCACGCACGAACCGGGTCAGGTTCACCGACCCCAGCAGACAGGAGCCATAGGGCGGCAGCGGCTGCTCACCGCAGTTATGTGCATGCAGCCCATTGGCATCGAAAGTATTGATACCGGGGACCTGAATATCATAAACATCCTCAACGCCATCAGCGGTAATATTTTCGACGCGCGCAACAAAGCGTTCACGATTCAACGCACGTTGATAATTCCCCATTGCCGCCTGCAAACGCCTGGCTTTATCCATGTCAGTGAAGCCAACCTTGTCGCGGAACTGCAATAAATTCTCACCGCTGATCACCAGTTCATACTGTACTTTAGTGACATAATCCTTCATGTCACCTTTACCATCAGGCAAGCGGCTGTACCCAGCCTTACGACGCTGATAGATTGTAGAAGCAACACCCAGGCGTAACAGCATGCGTTGCACGGCTTCCAAACGCGGCAAGTCAGACTGTGCCAACCGCACACTGACACCTTTGGACTGACTTCCCTGCACAGAACCATCCGCATCAAAGAAACCGCGCAGGAATCCCTGATAAAAATCACTCGATGCCTCTTCAAGTTGAGGACTGATCTGCTTGTCACCCGATTGCATACCCAGTTCAACGGCAAGATCACGCAAGGCTGCCGACTTCAGGCGGTATTCATTACGCCCAGCGATTTCACTCCAACCGCTGAAATCCGCTCGGTGGGGCAGGGTTTCTACTGCACGCAAGGCCTCGGCCATAACAGCATGAACACCTGCGCGGGATACCGCTTCGACCCCGTTTGCGGCCATGGCTGGCTTCCAGACAGATAACACCGCGGTGTCTTGCTTCAAGGTACCATCACCGACCAGAAGGCCCAGCAAATAACCTTGCTCCCGGATATAGCTACCTTGCCATTCAGCTTGAGGGCGATGGTCATTCAGCAAAACACGATCACCCTGGCGCAACTCACCTGCCGCACACCACTCAGTTTCCGTCTGGTTGCGTGAAAAATGCGTCACACGCCGAACCCGATGGTCCGCCGTCAAACGCAGCTGATAACCCTCGGCCGTCTTCAACCGCACCACCGGTTTCGTGGCGGTTTTGAAGAAACCTTCACGACCCGTGACATAGGCCTTACCGTCCACTTGCGCAACAAACTGTACTCCCAGGAGATCCTGTACCTGGCGAGGCCCCTGTGAGGTATGCACCCAGGTATCCGCCGTCACACAAGGATTAGTGGCCCGAATGTTCTCGCAAAACCAGTTATTGTTCATCTCGTTGACCTTATCGATCAGGATGAAGCCCGGTTACGCATAATCATAAGTGGACGCCATGATCATGTCCCACAGTCGCCGCGCGCGGATGCTGCGATACACCTTACAGGCCACTTCACCGGCCGCGTTGAACACATATTTGTCATTGCCATTGTGCGGCCAGGGCCGCCAGATCACCTGCTCGGGATCATGCACATCGAGTTTTTCCGTGGTCAGCTCCTCGCCGCTGACCGGAAACGCCAGACGCCAGTCCTGATCCTGTTTCACCGCCTCCATGAAATCCCGGGTGATGAGCAGACTGAGATTGAACTGACGCAGCCGACCGTCCTCGCGCTTGGCGCGGATGAAATCCATCACGTCCGGATGGCCGATATCGAAGGTGGCCATCTGGGCACCCCGCCGGCCACCGGCGCTGGACACGGTGAAACACATTTTGTCGTAGATATCCATGAACGACAGGGGTCCGGAAGTATAGGCGCCCGCTCCGGCGACATAAGCGCCCTTGGGCCTGAGGGTGGAAAATTCATAGCCGATGCCACAACCGGCCTTTAGTGTCAGCCCGGCTTCATGGACCTTTTCAAGAATATCGTCCATCGAATCCTGAATGGTGCCGGAAACCGTACAGTTAATGGTCGAAGTGGCCGGCTTGTGTTCCAACGCCCCGGCATTGGAGGTGATGCGACCAGCCGGAATGGCACCGTGGCGCAAGGCCCAGAGGAACTGTCCTTGCCAGTGCTCCCGCGCTTCTGAAGTGGTTTCCACCTCGGCCAGCGCCTGGGCAACACGGGCATAAGTCGCATCGATCGTGCTATCGACGGCTTCACCTTCCTTGGTTTTGAGCCGGTATTTTTTATCCCAGATATCCTGAGACGCTTCCTGCAGGGGAATTTCTGTTTCGTTCATCGACACGGCTTTCAGGTGAACTGTTTTCATCAAACCTCCCGGATCCTATGACGGTCCTCCAAATAGGCGAATAGACAAACCGCGACCCACTGATTATCCCACAAATCCGGGGGCAGGTTGTCCAGACAGCAGACACAACATATTGTGAACGCCAAAGAAGCTTAGGCTTCCCGGCTAGAACTGTCAATAGCTCGAGGAAGATAATTAAATCTCGTATAATCAATAAGTTGAATAAGTAACAGGCTGCACACAAGTTATCAACAGCTTATTCATGGGTTAGGTCATAATATTATTAAAACACTATATATTGTGTTACTGACACCCCCTGGTCCGGTATCCCAGACCGAGGCCTTCTTCTGCCCGTCCTGATCAGGATCAATTTCCGGCCACGTGCTTTTCTCACCACCTTGATATTGTCGGGAAAGCACCTATATAGCCTTCATCGCAAGCGTTGAACCGAACAGGAGGTAAATGCCATGAGTATGAATTTGATCCGACAGGAGCCCTGGAGCTTACTGAATCAACTGCACAATGAGATGGATCGGCTGTTCCAGTCACAGCGGGGCGCCGAGACTGAAGACGAACCCTTGGCGCGTGCCGACTGGGTTCCGGCAATCGACATAAAAGAAGAGGATAATCAGTATGTTATTCATGCGGATGTGCCGGGTGTCGACCCCAAGGATATTGAGGTGCAATTGGAAAACGGTATCCTGACCATCAAGGGTGATCGTTCCGCTGAAACCGAGGAGGAGCGCAAAGGTTACCGGCGGGTGGAGCGGGTGCGAGGCAGCTTTTTCCGCCGCTTCAATCTTCCGGATACCGCCGACCAGGATTCAGTGACGGCCAAAGCCAAAAATGGCGTACTGGAAATATTGATTCCAAAACAACCCAAGGAAGTCGCCAAACGGATTGCCGTCGACTCGGAATGAGTGATTTTTTTCCCGCCCCTACCGGGGCGGGTCTATTTTGTTATAAAATAAAATAATAAGCCAATTGATAAATCCACTTAATAAATAAATTTTATGTTACAAGATACTTGATTTATTAACTCAGGTATATATATTAGTGTTTGTTGATTTACTAATGTATGAGGTGAACACGATGAGCGGACTGATTAACAATTTCCCCCCCAATGGGATAGTGACCATCAATCGGGTTATTCTCAAACCGGAATATTCGCTGGATGACCTGCAGGAACGGGTCGCCGTATTGTGCGAAAACGTCAAGACCTACCACTCAGCAACCGGTTTTGTCGGCGGCTTTGTGGCCGTCAACAGCGGCGCGGTATCCAACGAAGGTTCCACCATCGGCCAAGCCGTGGAAAGTCCCTTGAAAGATAAAGAGGCCTTGATTATTACTTTCTGGAACAGCTTCGAGGATCATGAAGCGTCTCACCGCAGTGAAACGTTCCAACCATTGTTCCAGGAAGTGCTGGAACTCTGCGAAAACGGCAATGAAGAAATTGCCTATGAAATGCTCTGGTCCGGAAAAGCCTATTCGGAAGAAGAAGCCAAACTGGCGCAGGACGCCAAGGCCAAATACAACACGGCCTGAGCAAAATCCGGAGGCCGCACCTCACGGGGCCAGATATGCCATGCCGTATCTGTCACCCCGCCGCGGCCACCGACCAGGCGCCCATCCGGTCGACCGAACGCCGACCGGCGGTTTCGCGTCGCTCGGGGTTATTACGCCGGACAACATTGTGCGCATGGAGGAACTTTCTTCGCTCCGGCGAAACCCGTCGCTCTCCGCCTGCCTCTCCGAATTCGAAGGCGGCGGACTGGGTTTTACCGATGCCGGTCAAAATCCTGGGAACCGGGAAAGTCGCAATATACTCTTCGGGCAACCCTGACAGCCGCTCCTTGAAGGCGTCGGGTGAAAACAACATGGGGAGGATATTATTGTAGTACGCCGCAGCGGGAGTCATACACAAAATATCATCCTGGCATGTCAGAAAACCCATTCCTTCCAGACTGTCAATTAGGTCCCTGAAGACCTTCCTGACATCCAATCCGTATTTAAATTTGATCTGTTCCGTACTCATGTAAGTGAAGCGTAATTTGCTGGTGATTTCCCGGCAGACTTCCAGTTCCCGATCCAGTTTATCCACGGTGGCAACCGGTAATCTCCCCTCCGCCAGTTGCTGACAATAGGATTTGATACCGGAGATATTCTGATAAGGCCGTTGCGGCGCATAACCCTGAGCATTGATGCCAAGCCCCAACAGAGGCAGATTATCCCAGCGACGCACCTGATGCCGGTAGGATGCGCGCTCCGGGTCAGCGAATACATTCTGTAACACAGGACGGAAACCTTTCGTCCCCAAAAATGCTTCCGCCCGGGCAAATTGTTCGATCTTGTGCTGATACAGTTCATCCTTGGGTGGCGCAAAATTTTGCAGCGTCTGACTGCGCTGCTGGTCCAGGGCATAGATGGATACACTCGGCACACCCAGCTCATAAAGCTCAGACAGCGTATTCAACAAATCATCCTGATGTTCCCCGGCAAAGCCATACATGGTATCGACATTGACATTCCCCAGGAGGTTCACCGCCGAACTCAGTTCAACCCGGGCTTCGGCCAGAGAGTAATCCCGGTTCATACCCTTCAACAGCCGCTCATCCAGCGACTGAATACCATAACTCAGCCGATTAACCCCCAGCTCCCGCAACAGCCACAGCTTTTCCTCAGGCAGGGTGCCAGGCGATGCTTCAATGGTAATCTCCGCATCCGCCGCCAGCAAGAAATACCGCTGCAGTGAGGAAAACACCTTGACCAATAAGTCATTCTGCAGAAAGGTCGGCGTGCCGCCGCCAAAATAAACCGACTCACACGTCATACCTTCCATGACCGGAGAGTACATCGCCATCTCTTTGACAAGATGATCGATATAATCTTCGGCCATGCGGTCAGAATCTCCCGGGATAACCGCGTAATAACAAAAACTGCACAGGCTTTTGCAGAAGGGACTATGCAGGTAAATGGAATACCGTCCTGGAGTCACCGAAGACACTGAAAACAGGTCCTCGATAGAGTCCGGCGCAGAAGACTTACTTAACAATGGTGGGGGAAAGGCCCAATCAAAGCAGGGGAAGAAATCGTTCTGGATCTGCAGCAAAGCCGACAAGCGCTCGGCCATTTGTGACGCGGTGTTTTCTCTAAGCTTCACTGCAGCGGTCTCAGTCAGACCGGCTGATTTGATGTACCGGGACTTTTTATTAAAGCAATCGCTGATATGCGGCATCGTTCCATCTCCTTTGAAAACATTTAAGCTGATATGGTTTTTTTATAAGCCTGAAGGTACAGTGCGACAGAATTATTACGAGGTCAAACGCCGATAGATATCAGACACCTTCAGTGGCAGTTTGCGCACCTCATCGATCACGGTGTAATTAACCGCGCCATACATATGCGGCAGATAATCACGCGCTTCCTGATCAATGGTAATGCAGTAAGGATGAATGCCGTTACGCTTGGCTTCGATTAATGCCATGCGCGTATCCTCGATACCATAAGCACCGCGATAAGTGTCATAGTCATCCGGCTTACCATCAGACAGCGTGATCAACAATTTTGTCTTGGCTTCGACCTCCGCCAGTAAACCACTCAGATGACGAATCGCCACGCCCATGCGCGTGTAGTCCTTGGGCTGGATGCCACTGATTCTGGCCCGCACCTCATCATAGTAGGGGTCATCAAAACGTTTGACCCGGTAGACTTCACAACGCTTGCGGGTCATCCCCGAAAAACCATAAATGGCATAACGATCACCCAAAGTCTCCAGCGATTCGCACAACAGCGTCAAGGCCTCGCGCTCGGCATCATTGATCCAGCCCTTGGTGGAACCGCTCATGTCGACCATGAACATCACCGCAATGTTGCGTTCCAGCTTGTGCAGCTTGGTAAACAGACGTTCCGAAAACTCCATCCCGGCAGTCGCATCACCGTAGGCCTCGACCAGTGCGTCGATATCCACATCATCGCCATTCACCTGTTTCTTGAGCAGCTTGTCTTCACCGCGCAATGCCTCGAAAGTGCGGCGCAGGCTCTTCACCAGCCCGGTATGCTTGCGCAGGGTTTCAGCAACAAAACCATCGTGTTTCGGCACCACCTCCAACTCTCGCAGCACCGCCCAGTTTTTACGGTAATTCTGCCTTTCACAATCCCATTCGTTATAGATAAAGGCACCTTCTTCATGATAGGTCCCTTTCCAGACATCGGTCGGATCTTTTTCCTGTTGCGGCGTATTCAGGCTATACATTCCATCCCCGACCGCAGTCAGATATTCATCAGGAATTTCACCCAGATCCTGCATGATGGATTCTATGGTGCTTTGCACGCCTTCCGGCGGCGGCAAGGGTTTGCCATCCAGCGTGACTTCAAAAGTGAACCCGGAAGGCTTTTCCGGATCAGCATTTTGTCTGACGCCAAATTCAGTGGCTCCGGACTCCTGCTCCGCGCCCTCGTCCTCTCCCTGCGCTTCCTGCAGTCGCTGTTTGAGCTCTTCATTCATGCGCAACAGGCCCAGGCGAAACATTTCCTTGTCACGCTCGATACGCAGCGTACGTGCCTGCAAGACTTTTTGTGGCTCGATGTCGCCCTGATAAGGAAAAGCCTCAAACAAATGCTCATGCAACAACCGCTTGACCTGTACAAGAGTGTCGGCAACGCCGGCCCCGACCGATTGCAATAGTTCGATGGCTTCCGCCCAGGGCGGGCAAACCGGCAACTCTCCCTGCCTGTCCCGTAAGGCCTGCATCTGCCGGCCCATACCTGGCAGCTCCCGCTGGACACAGGCATCCAGCCGGATAGTTTCCAGAAAATGGAACAAGCGTAGAAATTTGTCGCTATCCGCCGCATCCTGTACCCGTTCCCATATATCCAGCTGCCAGGTGCCATGCCAGGTCTGCGCCCATTGATGCACCACCATCGCTTTATACAAGATGAAATTGTCGTCTTTGTCCGGCATGACATTCAGTGAAGATGGAAGATAGATCGTCTCTGTATCCGTATAGGCCTGCTGACTTTCTTCAATCTTGAGCTTGCGGCCATTGAGCCCGTGTACAAAGGCTTCCAGCACATTGATCACATCATCCAGCGCCACGCCATTATCGCGATTCTTCAATTCCCGGGAAAAATTTTCCACATCATTGAAGGCCGCCACCGCCGGATGCAAACCAGATGTGTCATATACATCCATACAATGAAACAGCCAGGCTTCGATACCCGCCTCGTCCAACAGCCGCAAGGCCTTGGGCGCATGCGTGACAAACTGCAGCGCCACGCCGGAACTGGTTTGCGCCAGGCGCGCGACCCAATGCAGAATAAAATTCTGTTGCTCACGGGTACACTTAGCCAGCTCGACTGCCGATAATTCCGCCGCCCCCATGGAGGTCATATAGGGATCGATTCTCTCTTCCAGTTGTTCCGCATTGAGCGGCACATCACCGGACAGCAGATAATCGGCATTATCGAACCAACAAGCCGCCGCCGCGACCGGCAAAGCACGGCCATCGACGGTGTTAATCTGGATCTGGAAATCCTGCAACGTGTGGCCAGGCAGGGATTCCTGCAACAGTTGCGCGATTCCGGCCGGATTCCAGGACCCCTGATCCAGGGTAAACCAGATACCCAGACAATCCGGGTGTACTATCTTGCGCAGCAGTTTAATCAGCCGCGGCAGGTCCACCTCATTGTCCCAGGCCTGCCCTTTGGGACCATAGCCATGACGGGGCGCAGAAATAAGAATCATGTGATAACGCCTGCCCAGGCGAATGGCACTTTCGACATAACTGATGACATCGTCGACAATGAACTCCACCTGGCGGGCTCCCAGCTGAGCTTTGGCCTGGTCATTGAGTTCCTGACTGCTGTCCACATGTTCGACAAAGCCACCGGCGTTGACCGCAGCCTCGGTGAGCAGACCGCGCCCGGCAAACAGATTGAGCACCCGGATGTCGGCCAGATCATAGACTCCCGCCAGACGCTCGTGAATCCAATGGCGGCCCGGGATATCCCGCGGGTTAAGATTCACACGGCCTTTATCCAGCAGCTCACAGTCGGCGGTCATTCCATCCAGGCTGACCGACCAGGCACGCCCGAGTCCGGGCTTTTGGGGTACCCAGGCACCCGACGCATCGGGCAGGACCTGCCATGACCAGTCCGGCACCCATTCTCCGAGTGCCGGGCTCCCCTGGGCCAGCCGGTCGACACGATCCACCACCACGGCTCCCCAGCGCTCCAGGCGCCGGCCGTTGCCGAAGTCGAGCAACTCATAATCGTCAACGGGGGTTTGAATGTCGCGGGTGTCGGTCACGGCAGATCAAAACACCGACGCACTTAACTCATTGATTGCCAACAACATTTCTTCATCATCGGTGAGCGCCTCGGAAACCGAAGTGCGACAGGCCAGAACCGGATCGACACCGCTTTTCATCAGTTTGCCGGCATGCACCAGCAGCCGCGTGCTGGCCCCCTCTTCCAGGCCGCTGCCTTTCAGGTTACGCGTCATCTGAGCGAATTTGACCAGCCGTTCCGCCATTTCTTGCTCTACACCGGTTTCTTTCATCACAATCCTGGCCTCCAGATCTGCTCTGGGATAATCGAAATTGAGTGCCACAAAACGCTGCCGTGTGGACTGTTTCAGGTCCTTGAGGACGCTCTGATAACCCGGATTGTAGGAAATAGCCAGACAAAATTTCCCTGATGCTTCAAGGACTTCGCCACGCTTTTCCATCGGCAGTACGCGCCGGTCATCAGCCAGCGGGTGAATCACGACCGTGGTATCTTTGCGCGCTTCGACAATCTCATCGAGATAACACAAAGCGCCGTTACGCACCGCCCGGGCCAGGGGCCCGTCCACCCACTGGGTATCGCCGCCACTGACCAGAAAACGCCCCACCAGGTCGGAAGCCGTCAGATCATCGTGACAGGACACCGTGATCAGCGGCAGTTTCAGGCGCCAGGCCATGTGTTCCATGAAGCGGGTTTTGCCACAGCCAGTCGGACCTTTCAGCAACACCGGCAGATTGTTCTGGTAGGCCGCCTCAAAGACCCCGATTTCCCCGGCAACCGGCTCGTAATAAGGCTCGACATCGATGAAATATTCCTCGGGCTTGAGCGCTCGTGCTTCCACTGACTGTCTCCGTCTGTTTGAATTCTCAGGCAACCTAACCTGTTACCCGGGCTCACAGCAAGCCCAAACCCCTATTTCCTCACACTGATCCGGGTCTCTTCCCTCGCCACATAAGTGGAAGTATACCTTTATATATTGTTTCTATTTCCACATTGGAAGATTCAATAGAAATCGACCCCTTCTGCATATGGCACCCGATCACTAGGTGGAGTATCGTGTGCCTCCAATAAACCGGCTGTAAAGATTAAGGTGTTGATACGATCATACCCTTACTGCATGCCGGACGCAGGTTTTCATTTAGAGTAGGAATCCGAGGAGGAACTCTCATGTCGGAGGTAGTCGCAACCAACCAGACGATTCTGGTGGTCGGCGGCGGGATCAGTGGTATGTCTGCCGCGATCGAAGCTGCTGAATGCGGAAAACAGGTGATTCTCGTGGAGAAAAACCCTTCCGTTGGTGGCCGGGTCAACCAGCTGTACAAATACTTCCCGAAGCTGTGTCATCCCAAATGCGGTATGGAGATCAACATCCGCCGAATGAAGCAAAACGGCAATTTGCGCCTGATGACCATGACCGAAGTCACCGGCGTGGA
>Ga0114931_10009783_pt1 | contig 11460 bp, 12 predicted proteins | sample 2SBtaG_FD_89579 | JGI IMG/M metagenome (GOLD analysis project Ga0114931, IMG submission 89579) | Deep subsurface microbial communities from Kolumbo volcano to uncover new lineages of life (NeLLi) - 2SBTROV14_V59a metaG | ecosystem: Environmental > Aquatic > Marine > Volcanic | place: Kolumbo...
CCATCTACAAAGAACGCTGGCAGATCAAACGGTTTTTCAGGGCAATGAAACAAAGCTAGGGAATCAAAACTTTCGTCGGCAACTCGACTCATGTGATGAAGATTTAGAGCTGGACAACCTAATGGTGATAATCCTGCCACGATGTTTGAAATTCGTACCTCGCTTCGTCTGTAGCTTGGCCAATCGGGCAACATTCTTTCGAATGACTCTCTTTACCCATCAGGATTTGATGGCTTGACTCACCCAACCTCATCCAGGAACCAAGACTCAATCGCGATTCTCGCGCTCGAATAATTCTGGACAACAGAGGGTAGCGCGATTTTAAAATTCACTGATCACCCGTCTGAGCACACAAGAATTCAGAACACGCAACCTCGATGCGAGTATCTTGAAAAGATATGAAAGATGTCACGAAATTGCATTTACCTACTTCCCTCTCTAGCGATGGTTTCCCCAAGAACATGGTCACCCGTTAGCGTGTATTGTGTCTCCCACTTTAAAAGCGGCCTCACCACTCCACCTAGATTACCCATATAATCAACTCGTGCAGAATTCCCATCCAAATTATCAATGACTTGGAAAGCCACGGCATCGTCCACCCTTATTCGTCGAAGTTCTGGATTCCTCGTCCTAATCGTCGGTCCAATAAAATACATCCCCTCCGAGAGAAAATTTCCTGGAATCCAAGCAGTACTCACATAACGGCCCATCGGTCGTGATTTATTCCGCCAAATTGGGTCATTATCAATAGGCTCAAAAGCTTCAACCCCACCCTCAAAAATAACATGATAGTAGACTTGTAATTCGTATCCTGGTTGGAGTACTTCATATTCCATCTCAAGGCCAACTGGAGACTGAATGTCTATGGTATCCGTGACTTTTCCTTCCTTCGTTTTTACACGAACTGAACATAGGCGAATGACTTCATCCCCTGGAGCCGTCTCACCATCATACCATAGACGCTCCGCCTTTGAGTCCATCCCGGCTTTCATATAAGCACTCACAACACGATGCGACACATCATCGATCTGAACGATGCCACCATTCAGTAAAATAGTTCTGGGGCATAATCGAGTGACAGCAGGCATATTGTGAGAAACAAAAAGCACAGTACGTCCTTGTTGCCCAACATCCTTCATTTTATCCATACATTTTTTTTGAAAGCTGGCATCGCCCACAGCCAAGACTTCATCAATAATTAATATTTCAGGCTCTAAATGGGCTGCCACGGCAAATGCCAAGCGTACCTTCATTCCACTTGAATACCGCTTGACTGGGGTATCGATATACTTCTCTATGCCGGAAAAATCAACAATTTGATCAAACTTACGATCTATTTCTTTTTTGCTCATACCTAAAATCGTCCCATTCAGATAGGCATTCTCTCTCCCCGTCAATTCTGGATGGAAACCCGTACCAACCTCTAGAAGACTGGAAACTCTACCTCGAATCATTGCGCGACCACCCGTTGGCACAGTAATTTTTGAGAGAATTTTCAAGAGCGTCGATTTGCCTGCGCCATTAACCCCGATGATCCCTACAATTTCCCCTTCCTTCACTTCAAAGGAAACGTCCTTGAGAGCCCAAAGAATATCGGGCGGGTTATCTTCACTCAGAGGATCAAAGTCATCAAAACGATACAGGGAACGGTATTTCTTATAGTTGGTGAATGGATTTTTAATGAAATTTCCCATCGTGGCCAGCAAATTATCTGCCTGTTCTTCTTTCACCCCAAGGCGATAACATTTGGAAATATTTTCAACTCTAATGGCAATATCATTGTCCTTCATCTCATACTCCTCATCCTTTCTCGGCATGCCTTAAATCACATCGACAACAATCCGTTCCATTCGCTTGAAATAATAGGCGCCACTTATCAAAAGAATGGCAGCTGTGATCATACCAGGGATGATATACAGCCAAGGAATTGGCGTGCCAAGCAAACAGGCCCTATAACCTTCAATAACCCCTACGATGGGATTGAGCGAATAGAGGATCCTATAGGTTTCGGGGATCGAAGATGCAGAATACACAATCGGGGCACTATACATGAGCATTTGAATGAAAAACGGCATAGCTTGCTTGACATCACGAAACCGGATAGCGAGTGAGGAGAACCACAGACCTGCACCCATTGGGATTGAGATCATTAGGAGGAAAAATACCGGAAAAAATAAAAGATTCCATGTTGGGGCAACACGGTAGTAAAGTAATAAACAGATCACAATGAGAATCGAAATCCCAAAGTCAACAAGTTTTGAGAGAACGGGAGATATAGGAAATATCAACCTGGGAAAATATATCTTCCCAAGCATATTCCCGCCCTGAACTAGGCTTTGGCTCGATAGCCCTATCGTCTGTGACATATATGTCCAAGGGATAATCGCCACGCTAACAAAGAGTGCATACGGAATTCCATCTGAAGATAATTGAGCGACATTTCCTAAAATAATCGTGAAGATGAGTATCTGCAGCACTGGTTGGATGATCGCCCATAAAAACCCTAAAACGGTTTGGGCATAGAAAGCTTTGATGTCACGCCAAACTAAAAAATAAAAGAGGTCACGATATTCCCTCAATTCCTGAAAATCAATAATCTGCCAACCTGATTTTGGCTCAATGACGGTTAACAACTTTCTTTGAGTATTTGCAGATTCCGTCTGTACTTTCAAAGTATTAGATAGCGAACTCATCATACCTCTTTATCCCTTATTCCCTGGAAATTTTTCCAGCGATACCCCACATTCAACCAAAAGCTCCTCTCCAAACAATGAATCTCTCTTGTAAGCGATACGACAAACGACACGCCAAGGACACTTCATTGAAAAAATCTCATCCAGCTAGAACAATGTTGAAATTGGCCTTTCCTTACGCCCTCAAAAAACTCATCCAGATCAATACAGCCATCAGGACAAGAATCATTTCTATCGAAAACATTAGGGCCATCATTGCACATAACCTCAAAAACTATGGACATACATTCCCTTTTAATCCGCGGCAATCGTTGAGCATGTCCATGCATTCCAAACCGCTTCTTCTATCTCGACACATTTCAGGTACAACCTAAATTCCCCTGATTAATAATACAAAAGCCAGCATTCAAATATTCCTAATATTCCTTCATTCACATAGATACTTTCCGATCACTTGACCATGCACTACCACGATCCGCCATCCATCCTACAACAAAAATCGCCACTTCCCCAATGAGATACCAGAGCCTTGCCGCAATGGAAATCGTCGTTGCCAAAGGAACAGAAATCCCAGCTAAGGACAGAAATGCAACCAATACTCCCTCCCGAACACCTAAACCACCAGGAACAACAAAGGCCATAATCCCAAGAGTCCCGGCTAAGGGGAATCCCAAGCCCACACTCAATGGGACATCAATAGACGTTAAGCTCATGACAAGCAAATAGAAGCTCATCGTCCATAAGATCCAATAGACCATGAACCATGGCAATAGCGAAAAAATCGCTTGTGGCGACAACTGTGGCAAGACAACATTTTTTTTGAAAAGTTTTTTCAGGAGAAATTCGACACTTGAACGAGGAAGGCTCCAAAAGATAATAGCGGTCAGTCCAATCCACAATAGGAGGATCAACCATCCCCAGATGCGAATCCCATCAACCAGGAAAAGCCCAAAAGCTCCAAAAACCAAACCAAGCCAAAGAGCCAATAATTGAGCATCTAATGAAATAGAAGAAATCTGATGAAGAGGAAAAGACTTCTTCTCTCCGATATAGGCTGCTCGCCCCATGATCGACCAAATTTTGCCAGGCAGGTATTTACTAAATACGGATAACCCCACGCTTGCCAGGCATTCTCTTAATTGAACATGAATAGCATTTTTTAAAAGAATGTGCTGCCAACAGATCGCTCCGCTCATAAAGCTGAGAAAAAGAACGATAAAGGAAAGGGTTAAATACAGGGAAGAATGAATTGTCGGAATTGTGAGATAATCCCCTTCTTTGAGTGCGAAGAGTAAAAATATCAAAGAAGCATACACCAAATATTTAAACCACGATTTCATTCCAAATTGTCATAATAGTATTTTTCAAACACTACGCTGACTCCTCTTCAGACAAGCTCTTGCCTGGCTCATTAGCATAAGAATCACAAAAAAAATTCCCCACCAGAAACCAAAGGCACGCCATTAATTATACAACCAAAACACCCTTTCTCTCACGCCTGCCCCTTGCCGAAAACTTTCAGTCCAAGCAAAAAGCCGTTCCATTTTCCTCAATCTAAATGGTTGACCTGGGCCAATGGACATTCGCTCCTCTGCAGCTTTTCGACAAAATCATCACCATCCCATTTCTATCTCGGGGAAATTCCTGTCATACCATGTCATGAAAAATATTTCATTAAATCGGAAGAAATTTCCTTCCGTTTACCTAGCAACGATTTCACTTTAACAATTCGGACAAAAAACCATCTCACATATTTCATAAGAAAGGCTCCACCCTCTCTTGTGTATTTACGAAATAAAAGAGGCCAATATCGCTTTTGACGTTGCAGCGTGATTTTCTCTGTCACTGATTTGTGAAAATCCTTCAGGTTGCGCAGAGGGATGGGGTTTGTTTCGACTTTATTCGGACCGATCAATGTCGGAGCAAACAATCCTACGCTCTTCACATAATCAGCATAGGCATAGCTGAAATCTCCATAGATCACCCTTCTCGTCTGTGATTCAATAACATCTTCTTGTCGAGCAGGTATTAACCGAATCAATCCCTGATCTTTCATTTTCCTCAAGTTCATATCGGCATCCGGAGTTCTCGCGATTAATAGACTGATTCCAGTCTTAGTTGTCACCGTACTTGGCAGCCAGGCATCTCCTACCACAAGGTCAGCCAGGAAGTTCCCATGATTCACACAATAATGGCAACGGGAAAGATTATAGCTACGATCAAATGCTGCCTGATACTTCAAGTTAATCCTTCTATTCACTTTGATTCCGTTTCCATTTTTGGTATCCAGCTTTAACTTCCCAACAGGCCCATCGCCTCTATAGGAAATATTAATCAGCTCATTTTCAGGAATATTTTCATATTGGCATAACGCATGTATCGCATGATGACTATAGGTCCATCCACAAAGAAGTCCCACCGTAATGGTAATTTTCTTCATCAGTTCAGGTTCGTAGTTTTTTATGTAGCTATATATTCCTTCCAACTGACAAGGAATTGCGACGATCGCAAGATGTTTCCTTGTCGTCTCCCTTAGAAGCTCCAGTGTTTTTGAAAAATCAACATTGTGGTAAATTGACCCAGGGAGCCTATCAATTTCTTCTAATGTAGAAACCATTTCAGGCTCATAATGAATACCATTGACCCTCCTAAGAGCGATCACTCCATCAACCTTCCCTGATTCTAAATAAAACCTCAAGGTCGCTTTAATCAGTCCACCAGAACTAGCAGCCAAATTCACTTTTCTATCAACGTTTTGGGCAAGATAAATACCGACAACATGCCCAATGTTACTGTTAGAAGGTAACCCAAATCTAAATTGGGAAAGATCATCATAATTCATCGAGTATGATGGGCAAACATTAAGACAAGAACAGTCCACACATTGGCTATCGTCAATGAACCTTGGCTCGAACATCCCCTTCTCTTCATGGAAACTCATTTCCAAATTATCTTTCCCGGTTTTCTGACAAGCATAGATACACGCACCACACCCAATGCATAAGTCATTGTCAATGATCGTCTGTATGGAATCCATCATTACTCCAATAATACTTATTAGGAAAATACCGCGTTCAAGAAGATTACTTTCGAATCAATTTTCCATCACTCAAAAACTCGGGGATTCGAAAAAAATTGACATCTGCAAGAGTTCGAACATCCTCTATTTTTGATGTGAGATTCTTTGCCAAACTCGCTCTTTGAGGGAATAACCGTTCAAATACACGAATCACATTTTCTACATTGAGATCCTTAAACGTAATAAAGCAATCAGGTAAATCAAATAGGTCCAGGACCTCCCGATACTTATGGCTCCATCCAAGAATAATCACCGGAACACCAACCGAAAGCGAACTGATCATTGCATGGAATCTCGATGCAAAAAGAAAATCACATGTGGCGATTAACTGTCTCAACTCGTAAGGATGCTCCATCTCCTTAAAAAAATACACATGCTCCGATTGTGAGGTGACAAGAATCTGTTCAATAACAGGTATGTCATTATTCCTCATTTTCCCGTCATATTTAATCGCATGCGGAATCAAGATTATAGACGCTTCATGAGTTGTTAGGAGATATTGAATAAACTCATTGAGAACTTTCACGTAATCAATCCCCATTTTCTGGCATTTGCTCCACACGACAGAACTCACCGATATCCCGATTATGGGCCTCCGGGAGTGCCCCATTGAATCTAGTGGTTTAGCGACAAACAATGATTCATCATAAAACCCAATATCAGCCGCAAGACTAATATTCTTCAGCCCGAATTGCTGAAGGCTCGACAAGGTTTCCTTCCCTCTAGCATAAATCCAAGTAATTCGAGGTAAAATAAAACTCGCAAGAATTTTATTCAAAGGATTATGAAATGGACCCAACGCTTGGGAAGCCTTAATGATTGGTTTCTTGAGTAAGATAGCTGGCAAGGCAATAAGCGTATCATACAACAAAAACGTAGCGTTCCTCTCATCTAAAAAGCTAATCCCTGAAATATCAAAAAATAAATCCGCGTGATAAATGCTACCGAGAATTCCCTTTGCCTGTGAGCCAACACATGTTTTCCTACAAATGAGATTAACCAGCAGAATCCGCAGAATCACAATTGGAAACTTCCAGGGTATAAACTCAACAATGTTCAGATTGTCATCATCACATAACTTCTGATTTTCTTGAATATGCTCAGTCCAAACATCAATATGAACAGGGGCTTGAGATTTTTCACGAATTTTCACAATAGAATTCTTTAGCATGAGGGTCGCTCCTCTGTTCCCGTAGTAAGAGCCACCGATAATCACCACACGTTTTAGCCTTGCACTCATAATGTCTTGAATCTCTTAGGGAGGAAATTATGTATTTTCCTGCAAAGATATTTTTGGTGATGTCCCAAAAGTCTTGCCTCTCAAAGGAATCTAGTCAACTCTGACTACATCCAACTTTTTTTGGAAATGGGCATTCTTTCGCCCCGTCGTCTTGGTTTTACTTTGTCGCCTCACGCTTCACGAATTTCCCCCTTGTTTGGTTCCAGATAGTCCGGATTAAGGGACTCTTTAGGAATCAACAGTTTTTGTGTAAGAGGTTCTTCGGTTTCTACTCTAAAACTTTTCCCCTTAAGATAAAAAAGCATTTCCTCTTGATTGATTCTCATTCTGGCGAACATGTCCAAAATAAATCCGCCCACAAGAGATAAAAATGCCAGGCATAATAAAAAGGCAGAAGTGAAACCTGCCCACTTATGGGGAGAAAAAACGCCTGTCTCAATATAGTGCATAATAAAAAATGATCCAGTCGAAAGACTGATGACAAAACAGAGCAATGCAAAAACGGCAAAAATACTGAAGGGCTTATAATCTCTGACTGAATTTAAAATAATTTTTATCGTTTGATAGCCGTATTTAAATAAATTTGAAGCCACTCGCGACTTCCCGAACTCCCTCGTCCCTCTTACTTCAATCGGAATCTCAACAATAGAAACTTTTTTAAATGCAAGATCTAGAAATGTTTCTTGGGTGTAGGTAAATTGTCCAAAGAGGTTGATCCGATGTAACCCTTCCCTGGAGTAAGCCCTAAACCCACAAGACACATCATAAAATTTTTGCCCCACAATGTTACTGATCAAAAAGGACATGACCCGATTTCCATAAAACTTCACTGAAGTCATTTTGGGGTAAAGCTCAGGATTGATAAACCTGGATGCCGTCACAAAATCTGCCATATTTTCGACAATAGGAGTGATAAGCTTCTCTATGTCCAAGGGATTAAATTGCCCATCGGCGTCAATATTCACCATGACATCAACATTGGCTTTAATGGCGGTTTTTAGTCCTGTTTGAAATGCTGCACCAACGCCCATGTTTTTTTTATGTGAGACAACATAGGCACCCTTCTCCCTTGCAATCTTGGCTGTATCATCAATCGAACCATCATCCACAACGACGATGAGATCCACAAAACTTGGGAGACGGTCTATAACAGATCCTATTTGAATTTCTTCGTTATACGAAGGTATGACGACACAAATAGTTTTACCCTTGAACATGAAGCCTCACTTAAAAAAGAATGGGAAATATTTCCTATTGGCTGCTGACCGATTCTAACGTTTTCCGCCGATTTATGTCCGCCACATAACTTCCATTTTGATTGGAATTGGGGAAGACATCCTTATCTGCCAAGGAGAAACACATTCTTTTCATCTCAATACATTATATCCACGTTAACTTTTGGCTATTCTTTCTTTGATAATCGAAACACATTAATATAATGTTTTTCATCTCTTTTTATTTGGGTAATAAATGTATAGGGTCCCACATTACGTGAATCTTCAAGCAGGTCGATATTTTCCATACGCCACTTATTGTAATACACTTCCCTCCTGACCCCTTTTAGGCCATGGATAGAATCCCAAGTGACATATGTAACATTCAAAGCATGACATTGCTGAATAAAATCAGCAGGACTATCAGACTTGAAATTTTTGTAGAAAAGGAAAGCATCGCGATTTCCACCTGAAAAATATCCTGTCGTATATGCCAACCCCACGACCATTTTCTCACCAACTTCTGCATTCTCCTTATACCAATCTGCCAAGAGCTTAAACTCAAAGTTAGACTTCCCCTCACCCATGGCATCAACTAAACGAGGTTGACTTACCACAATCATACAACACACGAGTATTGATGTAAGAAGGCTTGACCCTAGATCTTTCCCTTTATTCAGAACCATTGTACCAAGCAACACAACAATAACGGTTAATACAGCGCCATAGAGCACAAACATAAGAGATTGATTGACTTCGGAAACTCTTTGTTGATACAGGCTTAATTTCCAAATAAAGATTAAGGCGAAAATGAACGTAAGACTTTTCAGTATGGTCAAGAGCCCTGAGTGAATTGGCCAGCGTTTATCAATGAACATCCAGGCATGTTGAAGACCATAAAGAAAAATAATCAAGAGTATCCAATGTGTGGCAACACCATGCCGAGGTAATACGGAAGCTGCAGAGTGAATAAATATATATGGCCAGAGAAAAATATGCAGGGCTAACATTTCCCAATTTCGCTTCATGAATCCATGAATCGTCCCAAATATCAGCATTCCAAAAATTACCATTTTACTTACGCTTAAAAAGTTAATGGAGCCAGGTAATGCATCAGTGACAATTGAAATGACTGCAGAATAGAGAGGGAGAAAACTCATTTTCCACATCATGTCAATATATGGGAAAACCCCAACATGATGGCCTAATGCAGCTCTTCGACTAAAAGTATTAATGTAGTGACTCCCTTGTGAATCCCAATGAAGAAATGTCAGCAATAACCACATCACCAAAGGAATCCCAGCTAACATTCCATGGAGGAATGCCCGCACTCGTTCTTTATTATCTCTAGAATTCATCATTTCAAAAACAACAGCAGCGAGAATTAAAGCTGCTCCTTCATAACGAATCATTGTGGCCATGCCAGCAACCAAGTAGGCAAAGTTCGATTGCCTGAAAATACAATAAAATGTGAGGAGAATAAAAAACAAAAAAGTCGTTTCGGCAATTGGCTCAACTGCTAGATGCAAAACAAATGGATTAATTGCCACGAGGATAGCCACCCACACAGCAGACGCCCCATTGATTCTCTTCCCAATTAACCAGACTAAAACGATGTTACAAGGAAACAACATGGCATTCAGTAACCACCCAGCCTTGAGTTCAGCCATTTCCCCTTCAATAAAAAAGCTCAAGCCGAGTTGCAACAAACCTAAACCTGGCAATTGTCGATAATCAATGGCGGAAAATTGCCAGGATACAACAGCTCTAGCAACTTCAATAAATCCAAAGAAGTCTGGATTGGGAACGAGCTGGTAACCCAAAAAAATAACAGAACACGTCGAACCAAAAACAAAGAGCGCGATTGCTATGAATACATCAAGAGAATTCCCCTGTGATTTATTTTTTATGTCATCTGTCATCATTCCACTTTATATGGATTGCAATAACCGCCTAGAGACAGGATGCTTGGTCCTGACTATACCCTCCAACCACAATACAATTTACATTTCATCTCGTATAGCTTTCACCATATCCTCAGGTGTACCGATATCCAAACAGCTACCATTTTCAAAAATGACAGTATCTATTTTCAAGCCATTTTCTAAAGCTGCTTGTATAACATCTCCGACATGCAATTCTTTTTGCTTATGAGGATGACTCTCACGATTCGATGCACAAGCACGAAAATTTTTCGAGGCAACAGAGTCATGCATGAACCGTGTAAAAACTGGTTTCCAGACAGCCAATTCCCACGCATATAATAATTTTGATTGAGCGGGTTTAATGGTTATTGATTTCACCCTGCCCTTCGCATTGAACGCTACCATATCAGTTTTATGTGGCTTAGAGGTTGGAAAAAGTCCCAGCACGAGATCTGCTTTGGACTCTTCCAGCTTGGCAAGTAATGACACGAAGGCATCAGCGGGTTGAAAAATCATATCAGGAAATCCCAAGGCAACGATAGAATCTCCAATAAAAGGATATGCTTGATCTAGGGTATAGGGCACACCCCAAGGCACACCCATCACCAGATAGGCCAAATGTATGCCTAACATGCTACCGTCGCCAAAGTAGCTGGGAATATCCCACTTCCCATCGCGTAGAATGATATACGCCTTATTGATATTTGCTAACTTGAACTTTTCTAGCAGGTAATGACTGATAACCTTGGGGCGCTGAGTCCGTTTTGTTCCAATAGAATGAAACCCGACAGGAAATAATTCTTTACTGCAGGGAAGGGGAGCGACTCTCGTTGCCCTTCCACCGGCCGGTAATAATCCGATGACTTCGCGGCGGGTTTTCATATTTTTGATGTAGGATAATTTCACTGGTAAACTGATGAGTCATTTTTTAAAAGCAAAACTTTAAAACTATCAGTTCAAACGTCGCCACACCGGCCTTACCGGTCGGCCTTTTAAATAGTGATCTATCCCTTCATCCAGGGCCTTCCGATAAATGAACAACGCTTCATGAAAGGCCTCAATGGTTTTGTCAATATCTTCATCCGTATGTGAGTAACTCACCACGAGACTCGGGGCTAATATTCCTCGCTTCATAATTTCCTGAATTAATAATGTTCTAAATGGTTGCGACGGATTTTTTTCCTGATCTCTGGAACCATACACTAAGCAACAGGGCCTACCCATTATTGGAACGTAATCTGTAAGTTTATGTTCATCAATTGATTTGCGGAGGCCCGATGCCAATCGAGTGCCTTGCCGCCAGAGCGTC
>Ga0114931_10009784_pt1 | contig 11458 bp, 11 predicted proteins | sample 2SBtaG_FD_89579 | JGI IMG/M metagenome (GOLD analysis project Ga0114931, IMG submission 89579) | Deep subsurface microbial communities from Kolumbo volcano to uncover new lineages of life (NeLLi) - 2SBTROV14_V59a metaG | ecosystem: Environmental > Aquatic > Marine > Volcanic | place: Kolumbo...
ACCTTGATCACGTGGAAGCCGTAGGGAGTCTCGACGACTTTGGACACCTTGCCCACGCCCGTAGAGAACAGCGCTTCGTCGAACGACTCCGGCATCGTGCCTTTCTTGAGAAAGCCGATGTCACCCCCGTTTTTAGCTGTGATTTGGTCTTCGCTGTATTGGCGAGCCAGCTTGGCGAAATCCTCGCCGTTGACTGCCCGCTTTTGCAGGGCATCCGCCTGCTTCTTGGCTTTGGCCTTTTGTTCGGCGGTCGCATAGCTCCCTGCTTTGATGAGGATATGGCGAGCGTGGACTTGTTTCTCGAGGTTGGTGTACCGGTGCTTGTTGGCTTCGTACTCGGCGGTGAGCCGGTCTGCGTTGTTCGCCATCCACGCTTGCAGCGCTTCCTCGGAGGTCTGTGGTTTCTGGTCGCTGTAGTATGCAGGCGAGAACCGAACGTACTCGATCTCGGCGGTGTCATTCTCGCGGACGTAGTCGTCCCAGACCTCGGCCTCACTGACGTTGACCGACGAAGCGATCAGCTTGCGCATCTGCGCAGCCAGATACTCATCTGCCTGTCCAGTGGCGAACTCGCCGACGCTTCGGTGAAGCCCGTTTTGGATGTAACGTTGGGCAAGGTCTTTGTTGAAGACTCCGTCTTTGTCGGTGAACGACACCGGAATTTCGCCTTGGGGGAGCATCGGAGGCGCCCCCACGCCCAGCGATAGACGGATGACCCCATCGTTCACGAAGCGCGCCATCACTTCTTCTGGGGTGATGTCGAATCCCACCTTGCGCGCCTCATGCGCAAGCAAGGTGCGGTCGATTAGGCCCTGAAGCACCAGATCGGGAAGTTGCATCGAGCGCTGCGTCTCTTCGGGAAGCCTTCCGAAGTTGGCCACCGTGTACGCTGCGGTGAAGTCACCCTGGTTCAGCGTCTTATCGTAAACGCGTGCAAGATAGGTGCTGCCTCCTGCGGTGCATCCCTTAGCCTGACCACCCCCGAATTGAAGGGCAAACACCCCTGAAAGCAGTACTACGAGTAAAACGAGAAAGAACCCTTTGAACTTGTTGATCATCGCCAAATGCCGTTAAAGAGGCCGAACCATAAAGGAGACGTCGGTCTGCGGCAAACTGCGGTTTTCAGCCCCCCTGTGCGGCCGGGGAGTTGGCCTGATCGGCCAGGCCTTCTACACTCCGACCCGAGGTGCGCCGAGCGGCTCGACGCTGGGAAAGTGAGGGAATATGAACTGGAGCTCGAGCCTACCGCCGCTGAAGAAGAACGATGGCAAGTACGGCATCGTCGCCTTGATCATCCTGCTAGCCGCGGGTGGCCTTTGGTTCTTTTTCGATAATGGCGACTCGGAGCCCCCAGCCGAGATTGCTTCTCCGCCGCCCGAAGCCCCCAGCCGCGAGCAGTTCGCGCCCGCAATCGAAATTCCAGAAGAGGACGCCGGGCTCGACGGCTCCGCGGAGGAGGAGCCCGCCCCACAGCCCAGCAAATCGCCAAAGACTCGGCCCGCCGAATGGAGCTGCCCGGGCACGCTGCAGGCCGCCCAGATTCGTGCCGTCATCAATGGGCAACCGCGCAAGCAAGTGCAAACTTGCTACGAGCAGCGCTTGAAAGAGGACAACCTGCTCCAAGGCTCCATGACCGTTCTGCTCACGATTGGCGCGAGCGGCAGCGTGAGGGCCGTCTCGGTGGACGGGTCCCTAAACGACCGCCAGGTGTATTCGTGCGTGAGGCGCGTCGCCAAGACCTGGAAGTTTCCAAAGCCGCAAGGCGGTTGCGTGCGAACCGCGGTGCCATTCCAGATGACACCGAAGCTCTAAACACCTCAGGAGCCAGCGAAGCGCAGCGCGTCCGCAACGTCCTCCGGACTGCCCATGAACACGGGCGTCCGTTGATGGAGTCGTTCCGGTTCAATTGTGAGGATCCGGGTTTTTCCGTTCGAAGCGACGCCACCAGCTGCTTCTACGAGGAACGCCATCGGGGAGGCTTCGTAGAGAAGGCGCAGCTTGCCCTGCTTGTTTTTCGTGTTGGCCGGACAGACGAAGATACCACCACGCAGCAAGGTCCTGTGCAGGTCGGCAACCATCGCCCCGATGTAGCGCAAGCTGTACGCTTTCTTGTTCTCGGAGGGGGCCTTGACCCAGTCGACCCAGTTCCGAACGCCCTCATCCCATTTGTGGTAGTTGCCCTCGTTGACCGAATAGATGCTGCCTCGCTCGGGGATCCTGATGTGCGGATGCGACAAAAAGAACTCACCGACACCGGGATCGTAGGTGAACCCGTCTACCTGGTCGCCGGTCGAGTACACGAACATGTTCGATGATCCGTAGATCACGTAGCCGGCAGCCACGATGTCGCGGCCGGGTTGCAACAGGTCCTCGAGCGTTCCCGGCTCGCCATCTGGCGTCAGGCGGCGATGGATCGAAAAGATGGTCCCGATCGACGCGTTGATGTCGATGTTGCCGGAGCCATCGAGAGGGTCGAACTGGAGCACGTACTTACCCTGTGGGTACTCCGGCGGGACCTGGATCGGCTCTGCCACCTCTTCGCTTCCCATGACGCAGACGTGACCACCGGCCTCTACCGTGCTCACGATGGTGGCATTGGCGAAGGCGTCGAGCTTTTGGACTTGCTCGCCCTGGACGTTGGTCGTGCCCGTGCGTCCCAGGATGCCGGAGAGGCCCGCTTTGCTGACGCGGCTGCCTATGATTTTCGCGGCTAGGCTGATTTGCTGGAACAGGCCGGTGAAATCCCCCGTGGCTTCCGCCATGCGGCGCTGGCGATCGAGCAAGTGGCGCTCTAAAGTGGTTCCGATGGGGCTGTCTTGTGCGGGGCCTATCGATAACGGGGTGCTCATCGCTTCGGGGCATACCAGAGCCCCTCGAAGCACGCTAGACGTCCCCCAATTAGGACGTGAGCCCGCGCTTGTAGTATTGTAAACTTACGGTGTTGGGGCAACTGTGACGAACTTTCGCGCTTGGCTGGAGGCCATCAAGAAACGGCGAGCAGCGGTTCCGCACGTTCGCAGCGTGAGGGGCCTGCCGGGCGTGCTCGCGCGAGGCGACCTCAGCGTCGTGTATCAGCCGATCGTCTCCCTCAACACGATGGAGCCATTCGCGTACGAAGCACTCGTACGCAGCGACTCCCCCCACTGGACCACCCCTCCGAAGCTCTTCGAGGAGGCGATCAAATCTGGATACGTGGGTGCGCTCGGGCGAGCGGTTCGCGAGCTCGCCACGGCCCACTGCACCGACGTGCCGTTGTTCCTGAACGTGCATCCAAACGAGTTCGACGAGTCGTGGCTCGTTCAGCCCGACGATCCGATCTTCACGCATGACCAGCCGATCTATCTGGAAGTCACCGAGTCGGTTCCCCTGACCCACTTTGCCTACTGTCACAGCGTCCTTCGCGAGATCCGAGGTAAAGGAGTGTCGCTTGCGGTCGATGATCTCGGCGCCGGATACTCGAACTTGAAGTATATCGTCGACCTCAAGCCCGAGATCGTGAAGCTCGATCGAGCCTTGATCGCGGACCTTGCCGACGACCGTCGAGCACAGGTTTTGGTTCGCCACCTCGTGCGACTCTGCCAGGAGCTCGGAGCACGCGTCGTTGCCGAGGGCATCGAGCAGGAAACGGAGATGAAGGTCGTCGTCGACTGCGGCGCCCACTATGGTCAGGGCTACTACTTCGCGCGCCCTGCGTATCCTGCGCCTGGTGTCAGCGCGACTCCGCGTGCCGTAATCCGCAAGGGCGCCTGACTCCCGCTGCTCAGAGCGGCACGGACTGGTAACTGACGTCGCCGGCTTCGTGACCTTGGACTTCGAGGACGGCGCTCACACGTTTGCCCTTCGGCCCACACTGCATGGCAATCACCAGGTCGACCGCGCTGCCAACCAGTTGCGCGACACAAGCTCGTGCCGCCCCACCGCAGCCCGCGGCGAGCAAGAGGCCCTCGATCGCGTCCTTGGTGCTCCAGCAGTGCACCCCGAGCAAGTGCCCAGGCGTGCGTCCGAGCACCATGGCCAAGACCGTCATGGTGTCGGCGCCCGCGAGATCGTTGATCACGAGATGCTCCGCCTGAAGGCGCGCCCCATGCTCGATCGCTTCGCTCAGTGAGATGCCCGCGTCGACCGCAGTGAGTGAGATCATGCGGCTCCGATCGATGTCTAGATCCGGGACGGCCTCGATAGCGACGGCATGTTCCGTGTCCGGGAGCTCGCGCGCCAATGCGGACATGATCTCGGTTACGCCGGAGCCGCGAGGACCCGCAACGACGATGTTGCGGCACTCCGCGACGGCCTTCGCCAAGTACGTGGCAGCGTCAGCGTTCATCCAACCGTCCTCGACGAGTTGCGCGAGTGACTTTGCACCGACGGTACGCAGCTCGATCACCAAGCTCTTCGTCACCAGGGGCGGCTGCATGATTGTCAACCTCGGGCCGAATGAAAGCCGTCCGTACATGACGGGCTGATCTGCGAGTGCGTGCCCACTGTCGGCGGCGAGGCGCCGTGCGACTCTGCGCAATGCGTCCTCGGACGAGAACTTCGATTGAGTCGCTTCGAGCCCTTTGCCTTCGTCGACAAACAGGTGCTCGGGACCGTTTACGAGCACCGTTTGGACCGAGTCGTTTGAAAGCACGTCATCGAGCGCGCCCAAGCCCACCGCTTCGTGCAGCGCGATGTGGGCCACTTGGCGCATGTCGACACCGGCATTCACCGAGCCGTCGGTTTGCATCGCGAGAAACGTCTCCGCGATTGCCGCGCGCGCGGCCGACCAGCGCTCTTGATTCTTCATGGCAGCCGGGTCGATGTTCTCGACGTCGATGCGTTTGGCGAGGCGGCCCAGTAGTCCGATCAGAGGGTCGGCGGCGGGAATCGCGGTTTCGGTCTTTGCGGGAAGCCGTGCCTCGCCAGTCTCTGCACGTTCGCGGCCAGGTGGCAGGCTGGTGGTTCTGGAGTCCGACCCCACCGAGGGTCGCGTGCCCCGGGCGTGCCTGAACGGCATCGAGCTCTGAGGGGGCATGGGTTGATTGGCGGACAAGGGAGGAGGCTCCGACACGCCAGGTGCCGCGCGAGCCTTGCCCGAGGCGCCATTCGTAGGCTCGACTGTGATAATGAAGTCCGCAATGTAGATCTTGTCGCCCTGCTTCAGTGGCTGGGGCGCGCTGATCTTGCGACCGTTTACCCAGGTGCCGTTGGTGCTGTTCAGATCGACCACGACGGGCTGTTCGCCCTGGAGCATCAACCGAGCGTGCTGCTTGGAAACGTTGCGCTTGGACAGGACGATGTCATTGCCTTGGGCGCACCCAACGCTGAGCTCCGGCTTTGAAAAATCGAGGGTTCGCCGTACGCCCCCCTCATCGGTGATCACGACCGAGTACATATCCCGAGCTCATTCAAAAGGGGGCAACGCCTGGCGTCAAGTCACTGCCAATTCTCGCCCTAGCGGCTGAGGTCGGTTTCTCCGGCTCACCCACGGGGCCTATTTCAAAAACGATCTGAAATCATTGGTTATTTTGGCCGGTCCGGGCGTATTTATATGTGATTACAGCCAAAAAAGTATGCATTTCACCCGGAATCCGTACCACCGGACGGGTCAACTGGGGTAGCGTACGCGCCATGCCGGGAGGGTTTCTGATTGTCGAGGACGAGCCGACGCTGGCTCGGACCCTCGCTCGTACATTTGGGCGTCACGGCCCGGTCGAGGTCGTGCACAGCATGTCGGCGGCGCGCGACAAGTTGAAAGACCACGAGGAGTGGACGGGCGTTGTCCTCGATCTGATTCTACCGGACGGGTACGGCTTGGATCTCCTTGCGGAGATCCGGCAGATCCACGGAGCGTTACCTGTGCTCGTTCTAACTGGTGAGCTCAATCGTGATGTAGTCAACAAAGTCCAAACGATGCGAGGTGAGTATGTCTGCAAGCCTGCATCGGCCGCTAACCTCAACCCATTCATCCAGCGTTCGCTTGCACAGGAGCGGGTGGATGACGTGGCGATCGGTCAGCGAATCGAGCACCTGACCCGGCAGCTGAAGCTCACCCGACGAGAGACCGAGCTGCTGACACTCTCGGTCGATGGGCTTTCCCGCAAGGAGCTCGCCCAAGCCCTCGGTGTCGCCGAGAACACGGTGAAGGCGCAGATTCGGTCGCTCTTGAAGAAAAGCGGCGCCCGAAGCCTCGCTACGCTGGCGCAAAAGGTCATCAAAGGGGCGACTCGCGAGAGCGTGCCTCCAGGTGAACCTACGCACGCGAGCGACGCTTAGCCGGCTTAGCGCCATAGAAAGGCCGACGCGGTGATCGGGTCATCCACATACCGGCTTAGATCGGTGACTGCGATGGTGGCTTTGCTGGCCACATTTTCGGGATGTACCGATAAGGAGCCAGTCGGTGAGCCGCCCGCCGCGCTTCCTGTCCGCGAGCCGGCCGAGATGGCGAGCCCCTATGAGCGCTCCCGCTCGCGCTTCGGCGTCGTGCCTCTCTATGCAGGGTTCAGCCCCGATCCGCGGCTGGTCGCTGGCACGGCGGTTGGCGAAGTTCCGGCAAAGACGATTCACCGAAAGTGCAGGGGGTGGATCTCGGAAACACCCGACTATCTGCTCGGTGCGGACACAGCATTTTTGCGGCTCTATGTATTGGCGCGCTCGCGCTCCGATGTCTTGCTCGTCGTACGAAAGCCCGATGGCGCAGTGCTTTGCAACGACAACCGCAAAGGGACGAAGGATCCGATGATTCGTTCTGACTTTCCAATCGGTGCGACCCAGGTTTGGGTCGGCGTCCACGAGCAGGGCGAGAAGGCCGATTACCGGCTCGGCTTTTCCGAGGAGACCTGGCGACCTTCTTCGGTTCCGCTGCCTGAGGCCCACTAGAACTTGCGGCGCCACAGCGCCAGGCGTTCCCTGCCTTCACGTCCCGGGTGCGTGTGCTCGACCTCGGCCACCTCTAGCGCTTCAAACGTGTCTTCGAGCAAATCACGGACCATGCCGGTATTGATGGGCCATGGTGGGCCCTGCCTGTCCGAGACCGGCTCTTCGAACGGGAAGAGCAGAGTGGCAAGCGTGCCGGCCGGCTTCACCAAGCGCTCCATCCTCTCGCCCCAGGCGACGCGTTGTTCCGGATCGAGCGCGCAGAAGAAGGTGTAGTCCCAAACGAAATCAAACTCGGACGCAGGTTCGTAGGAAAAGAAATCGGTCACTTCGTAGGCCACGCGGCCCGGAAGATCGGGGTGCGCCGCTAAGAACGCTGCCCGCGCGTCTTCGGAAAGGTCGATGCCAATGACTTCTCGGTCCTCTTGGGACAGCATCGCTACGTCGTATCCGGTGCCACAACCCGGGACGAGGACGCGGCCGGCGGGCACAACACCACGATCGAGCAGGCGACGAAGCGCGGGTGGGGAGGCGCCCGCGTCCCATGGCGTGATCCTAGCTTTCCATGCTTCTTGCCACTCTCGAGGTTGCATCCTCGCCTCTCAGTCGATGAGCCCGATGGCTCTAGCTGCGTCACGCGCGACCGGTAGCACGACGTCGTATGCAGCCGCATTGCACGCGAGGATGCCGCTGCGGTTCCGCATGTCCGTGCCTCCGTAGCGGTAGGGGTTGCCCGCTAGATCGGTGAATCGGCCGCCCGCCGCCTCCAGAACCGCTTCGGGTCCGCATGCGTCCCAGGCGCTCGATTTGTCGGAAATGTGCACATACAGATCGGCTTCCTGCTCGCAGATGAGCCCGACCTTGAGCCCCACCGAGCCGCATGCGGTTTCCTGGGTGATTCCGAGCCGGGCGACTAGATCCGCAACCGCTTGGTTGCGATGTGAGCGCGAGACCACGAGCTTGAGGCGGCTCGGATCAGCCACCTTGCTGACCTCGAGCTCACGCCGTGTACCGCGCTCCTCGAGGTAGGCTCCGCTTCCGACCACTCCTGCATAGAGCTTGTCCGTTCCGGGCTGATAGACGACGCCAGCCGTCGCGACCCCATCGATCGCCAAGCCGAGCATGACGGAGAACTCGCCGTTGCGCGCAACGAACTCCTTGGTGCCGTCGAGCGGGTCGACATACCAGCAGCGCCCGCCCTCGAGCGCATCGCTCTTGTCTTCGGTTTCCTCCGCGACGATGCCATCGCCGGGAAAAGCCCGTGCGAGCTCTCCGGTGATGTAGGCATTGGCTTTGGTGTCGGCCTCGGTCACCGGATCGGCTTTGGCTTTGTAAGCAACGGCGAAGTTCGTTCCATAGACATCCATCACGATCGCGCCAGCCTGTCGCGCGATGCGGGAGGCCTCGGCGATTTCTCGATCCAGCATGCGGGGCCTCTACCACGGGATGATACCCACGCCACCGGTCACCCCGCGATGCGCTGTGACAAGCGCGAAAGCAGCGCCGCTACCTCCTGCACGCTTTGCAGCAACGCGGCTGGCTTCGCAGGCGTGCACCGCTGCTCAGCCGAGTGAACGAATGCGCCCAGCCCATGTTCCGCCGCAAAGTCGATTGCAGAGAAGTCGGTGACGTCGTCGCCTACGAAGAACACGGACTTTACGCCGGAACGCTCGAAGATCTCCCGAAGCGCGTTCCCCTTGTCATGAAGAACCAGCTCGGCTTCGCGCAGCGCCTTGCCACGCCGCACATGAAGCCCCAGGTTTTGCGCTACCTCGTCGACTTCTCGAAGCAACCGATTGGCGCGGCCTGGGTCGACCTCTGCGATGCCTCGCACATGTACGGCAATGGCTTGAGGTTTGTATTCGATGAATGCGCCCTGTGCATGCCCGTCGACCCAGTGCCGAAACCGATCGAGGGCCTCGCGTTGCTCGGATGTGAGCGCATTACGGGGCGGCGCCTGGCCCGGGGCTAGAACCACCCTGCCGTGTTCGACTGCGCGCCATATGCCATCGAGACGTTCCATACGGCGCAGCGCGCTCAGGTCTCGGCCCGTGACGAGCGCGACCTCCAACATGGGCGCCTCGGCCAGCGCCGCCAGTGTTGACAGAGTTTGCTCCGGGATCTGCGCGAGGTCCGGGTCGCGTACTACCGGGGCCAACGTCCCGTCGACGTCCAGCGCCAACAGTAGCGGGCGTTCCAGGGTCAGAATGCATTCGAGGAGGGCGTCGATGCGGCTCACTTGCCCTCCAACGCCGCGATGTAACCGTCGGCCCAGCGATGCACGTCGAGTCGCATGACCTCGGCCCGCAGTGTACGCATCCGTTTGCGCTTTTCGGCGGCTTTCATGGTGAGCGCGTCATGAATGGCATTGGCGGTCGATTCCACGTCATAAGGGTTGACCAGGACTGCGCCATCGAGGTGCTTTGCCGCACCGGCAAACTCACTCAGGATCAAGACGCCGTCTTCATCCGTTCGGGCCGCGGCATACTCGTGGGCCACCAGGTTCATCCCATCGCGCAAGGGCGTCACCAGGGCGACATCGGCAGCGCGGTAGTGCGCGAAGAGCGCACGTTGGCTCAGGTTGCGATAGAGATAATGAATCGGAACACAGCCCGTATCCGAATAGCGGCCATTGATGTCGCCTACCATACGATCGATCTCTTGCTTGAGGTCGGCATAGGCCTTCACATCGGTGCGACTTGGTACCATCACCTGGATCAGCGCGTACCGGCTACGGGCTGTCTTGTCGCGGCGAAGCAAGCGCTCGAAGGCCGCGAGCCGCTCTGGAATCCCCTTCGTGTAGTCGAGGCGATCGACGCCGAGGATCAGTTGGCGGTTCGCCATCGTTTGGCGGATACGCGCAACCTCGCGTGCGACGTCGGGATCGATGGAGAGCGCCTGTAGGTCGTCGACGGGAATTCCGATCGGCGCGGCGATCGTCTTCACCTTGCGGCCGCGGTACTGGATCGTGTGGCGCGAAACCCGATGGGAAGTGAACCGCGCGACACATTGCCGAAAGTGCTCGGCATACTCCGGAAGGTGAAACCCCAGCACGTCCGCGCCGAGTAGCCCTTCGAGGATCTGCTCGCGCCAAGGCAGGATGCCGAACGTGTCCGCAGGGGGCCACGGGATGTGGCAGAACCAGCCGATTCGAGCCTTCGGGCGCTGGGCTCGCACCATGGCTGGAACGAGCATGAGGTGGTAGTCCTGAATCCACATCAGATCGCTCGGTCTACTCGTCGACAGCGTCGTGTCGGCGAACTCCTGATTGGCGTTGACGTAGCTAGACCAGGGTGCCTCGCCCACTTGGATCGTCGGCTCGAAGCCATGAAGCAACGGCCAGAGCACCGCGTTGGACACGCCCTCGTAGAAACCCCGCTGCTCAGATCGCTTGAGCGCAATGTGCGCGAGGTCGTACGCGAGGTGGGGAGCAGGAACGGTGACCGCGTCGAAGTCTTTGGCTGGCTTTGCACTCACCCAAACGCCGCCCCGCTTTTGCAAAACCGGGTCGAGTGCGGTCACCAATCCTCCTGCGGCGCGCACCCAGCGCTCGCTTTCGCGGTTGGCTTCATGCCGATACGGGCCCCGGTGCGACACGACCACGAGCTTTCTGCTCTTTCTTACCATCGCGCCGCATTGTAGTCTGCGCGAGGTCATGGACCCAGGGCAGTTTATTCGAGGCCGGAGCCGAGAAACGGAGATTCGCCGTGACGCCAGCGGTCGCTGGTTCAACGGTGAAGATCCGATCGACCATCCGAACCTGACCCGCGCCTTCGACGGCTGGATCGATCGCGCCGAAGACGGTCGCTTCTGCCTTAGTAACTCGATCAACTGGGCCTACGTCGAGATTGAAGGGCCCGCGTACCTCGTGAAAGACGTCGAGGCGACCCAGGACGGGATCGGCCTTGTCCTGTCCGGAGGCGTTCATGAGCCGCTCGATCCTGCCACGCTCCGCCAAGGTCCCGAGGGCGCGCTCTGGTGCGCGGTACGTGATGGCCGGTGCCCCGCCCGCTTCGACAACCACGCCTTGAGCAAGATGAGCGATCGGGTCGGCGAAGACGAGGATGGCGTGTACGTGCTGATCGGCACACAAAAAGTGCACCCGCCCGAAATCAGCGATCCACTTTCACTTGGTCTCGAAAAGCGCTAAGGCACCGGCGTGTCTCGACGTGAGGTCATCGCCACGGTCATCGTGGCCGCAATTGCGTTTCCCTTGATTTTCATCTTCACGGGCGCCGTGGTGAATGCGCGCGACCGCGCAAACGAGGCTCCCTTCCGGGCGATCCTCGGCAACGGGCGGTTCGAAGAGCTCATGAACGGCGAAGGTGGGGTTCCCCATTACTTGGGCGCCTCCCTCCTCGCTCCTGACTTCACCCTTCCCAAGGAGGGTGGTGGCGAGTGGACCTTGTCCGACCAGCGCGGGAAGGTCATCGTGTTGAACTTCTGGACGGTCACCTGCAGGCCGTGCATCCAGGAAATGCCCACGCTCGAGCTTTTGGCCGAGATCACCAAGGACTGGGACGACGTCGAAGTGGTTGCAGTGTCGACCGACCGCAGCTGGAAAGAAGCGGAGACGATCATTCCCCGCACTTCGCGCATCACC
>Ga0114931_10009785_pt1 | contig 11456 bp, 12 predicted proteins | sample 2SBtaG_FD_89579 | JGI IMG/M metagenome (GOLD analysis project Ga0114931, IMG submission 89579) | Deep subsurface microbial communities from Kolumbo volcano to uncover new lineages of life (NeLLi) - 2SBTROV14_V59a metaG | ecosystem: Environmental > Aquatic > Marine > Volcanic | place: Kolumbo...
AACAGGAAAAGACCGCTGCTCGAGTCGGTCACGACCCCCATTACCTGATCTGAGAGATGCCCTTGCAGCAGTTCCAAGAGCGGGGCAAGAAAGGGGGGCAAGAAAGGGGACATTTTACTTTTTCGGGGCAAGAAAGGGGACATTCTACTTTTTCGAAAAAGTAGAATGTCCCCTTTATCTTCCCCGAGTGACAAACATCTTCGAGGTAGAGTTTGAGAAAGAGGTACTCGGATTCTTGCCTGATGCCGCTGGTTTTGTCTGGACAGCCGGTGCAGGGTCGCTTAGCAGTGTCACCGTGTTCGACGCCTTTGGCGAGATGAGCGTCTTCTCTGGAGCGGACCTTGCCCTTAACCCCTTCACGGCAGAAGACGACCGTTTTATCGGCTTTAGGAACCCCGCTGGTATATCACGCATCATGGTCCAACGGACGGTTCTTTCAAACTCGGCTGATCAACTCCCCCCATTTGTCGATCATTTGCAATACGGATTGCTGGTGCCAGAACCCCCTGCGGTTGCCATTCTTATGATCGCTATCCCCTTCATGCTGACACGACGTAAGCTGGTCTGTATTGAAACACATACTACAAAAGGAGTGACGAACTATGAAACGGTTACGAAACGGGAACAAGTCTGCAACTCGCCACGGCGAGCTGCGTTTTGAGCGGCTCGAAAGACGCGATCTTCTCGCCTTTGATTTGGCACCAAATCTCTTCACTCCTGGCACTCCACAGGAAGCCGCGATTGCAGATGAGGTTGGTACTGATTTGGCTTGGTTGTACTCGGATTTCGACGATTGGGAAGCAGCGGGTGGAGCAGAAGTGGGCAAGAAAGGTGGGCAAGAAAGGGGACATTCTACTTTTTCTAAAAAGTAGAATGTCCCCTTTCTTGCCCCCCTTTCTTGCCCCCCCCTTTCTTACCCCTTTGTCTGTGGCAGTTTCGACCTCAGATCGGCAATGATGGCGGCCGGCACGAAGCGGGCCAGTTCCTCGTCACCCGCCAGCGGAGTGATTTGTTTGATCAGCGAACTGGAGACGTGCGAAAATTCGTCGTCGGCCATCAGGAATACCGTTTCGACGTGCGGGTCGAGCTTGCGGTTGGCCAGGGTCATGGTGAATTCCACTTCCATGTCGGTGAGCGACCGGACGCCGCGGATGATCACCCGCGCCCCGCACTCGCGGACGAAGTGGACCGCCAGCCCGGTGAACATTTTCACCTGCACGTTGGGGACATGGTGCGTGGTCCGCTCGATCAATTCAACCCGCTCCTCGGCAGTGAAAAGTGATTGCTTGCCGACATTCATTCCCACTCCCACGATCAGCTCGTCCATGAGCCGGCCGCTCCGCTCGATCACGTTCAAATGTCCCAAGGTGAGCGGATCGAACGAACCAGTGTAGACAGCGCGTCGGGTCATGAGAGTTTCTAATTAATGTTCCAGTGCGGTTAACAATCGCTGCAGGTCTTCCCCATTGTTGTAGGCATGGGGGCTGATCCGCAAGTGGCCGCCGCGGCAACTGAGGACGACGCCTTGTTCGAGGCACTGCCTGCGCACTTCCATCGCGTCGCGGCCAGGCAGATCGAAGGTAACGATTCCTGATTTGAACTCTGGCTGCCGGGGAGATAGAATCTCCGCCCCCGCCTGCTTGAGCGCCGTGCAAGCCTGATCGGTGAAATCGAGAATGGCCGCCGCAACGTTCTCGATGCCCAACTGGATGAGCAAGTCGAGGCTGGCTCCCCAGGCCAGGAAGCCGGCCATGTTGTGCGATCCGCCCTCGAAACGGGCGGCACTCTCTTTCAGCTTCAATTCGATGTGGCTGAAATCGCCCGCGTGGACCACGCTGTGCCAGCCGACTCCATGCGGTCGCAGGCCTGCCAGGTGGGCGCGGCGGATGAAAGCGAATCCGGCACCCTCGGGACCCAATTGCCATTTATGCCCGTCTGCCGCCAGGAAGTCGAGATCCAGTTGGTTTACATCCAATGGAAATGCGCCGATCCCTTGAATGGCGTCGACAAACAGTAGGGCTCCACGATTGTGCGCCATCCGGCTGATGGCGTTCAAATCGCGCCGGCAACCGCTGCCGTAGGCAATCCAACTGACCGACACAACGCGTGTCCGCCGGTCGCACAGATCGGCCAACCGCTGCAGATCCACCACGCCCCGGTCGGTTGGCAGACGCCGCGTTTCCACGCCGCGCTGGGCGAGGTTGAGCCACGGATACGCATTGGAGGGAAACTCGTCGGCCAGGGTAACCACGTTGTCTCCCGGCTGCCAGTCCATTCCTTCCGCCACCAGATTGATGCCGGTTGTCGTGTTCGGTACCAGTGCGATCTCGTCCTCGTGCGCCCCAATCAGTCGAGCTGCCGCGAGGCGGGTGGCAGCCAGCCCTGCCGCCCAACGGGGCCAGGCCGTATCGCCCGCCTGGGAAGCTTGCTCCAGCCAGCGGCTCAAGGCGAGGGTTGCGGGCTGTGAAAGGGGAGCCACCGCCGCATGGTCGAAGTAGGCCCACTGCTGAGTGATCGGCATGGCCCGACGGAGCCGATTGCGGGTATCGGCAGGGGAGGGGGATGTTGCAGTCATGGGATGGGTTCGCCATTTCGAATGTTCGCCATCGATCTCATTCCAGGCGATGGCTTCTGGCTCTCAACTCTGTGGACTCTCCACTTTCCTCAGGCCAAAATTTGTCCATTTTGTCGCGCAGAAAAGTGACCGATCTTTGCAGTTGGGCAAAACCGTCCACGCCATCTTCTATGCTGATCCAGCCCGCGAACCGAGCCTCTTTGAGCATTGCAAAAATGGCGTCGTAATCGTTCATGCCTTGGCCAATTTCTCCATGTTGGAGCCGCCTGGCGTAGCCGGCCACATTCTCTTCGCGGCGCAGCTCGGCCAGCGTGCCACTGGCCAGGTAGCGATCCGAGGCATGCATGGTGGCCACCCGGTGCACAATCCGGTGCAACAGTTCTAGCGGATCTTCACCCGCCAGCAAGGTGTTGCTGGGGTCGAAGTTGATCGCAAACTGGGGCGAATCGATCCGTCCGACCAGTTCGCAGAACAGATCCATCGATTGGGCGAACTCGGGATAAGTCCAATAGCCATCCTTGTAGTGATTTTCGATCACCAGGGTGACACCAGCCGATGCAGCGTGCGGCAAGCATTTTTCGATCGAATCAACCGCGTAGTCAAGGCCGGCGGATCGACTCACTTCGGGTCGTCGCTGGCCCGAGAGTACCCGGCAGAATTGGCCGCCGAGTTCCGCGGTCATGTCAATCCAGTTTTTTTCCAGTTCGACTTGCTGGCGGCGGAACGATTCACTGGGGTGGGTGAAATCAGGAGAGCAGCAGAGCATGGGCATGGCCAGACCCGCCCGGGCCATGCGGCGCCGGTACCTTGGCCAATCGGCCTGGTTGCCAAGATCCAGGAAGCCGGCATAGAACTCCAACCCATCGACCTGCAGCCCGCCCGCCAGCTCGATCCACGCATCGAGTGTCATCGAGCCATCCTCGCAGAGTGGGCCAAGGTAGGCTTTGGGAAAAACGGCCAGTTGGGGTGTCTCAGTCACAACTTCTCCGGCGTGTTAAGACGGCCCGCGACCGGATACTGCTCCAGGTCGATCACCGATCCGCTGAAGGGTCGCGACTGATCGCTGATCCACCAGGCGGCCGCGTTGGCGATTTCCTCGGGACGTATCAAGCGGCTGGCGGGAGCAATCTGGGGTGGCAATTTCTGCGGCCAGTCTGGCGGCAACCCATCGTCGAGTTTGTGCTGGTATTCATTGTCGGTGAGTACCCAGCCGACGTTGAAATGGTTCACCCGGATGCCGTGGGTGCGGTGGAGTACATCGCCCAGATTTCGCGACAGGGTCATCAGGCCTGCTTTGGAAATGCTATAGGCGAGCAATTTTTCTTCGCCGTGGTAGGCGTTGATGGAGCCGATGTTCAGCACGCACCCGTGCGTATGGGCGAGAGATTCCAGGGCCGCCTGGATCAGTAGCAACGGCGCCCGTAAGTTGGTGGCGAGGACCCGATCGAAAAGCTCTGCGTCGGTGGAATGGATATCGCTCCGTACAACCAGGGCCCCATTGTTGACGATGGCGTCGAGTTGGCCGAATGCCTCCATGGCCGCGGCAACAATCCGGCCTGCCGCTGCCGGGTCGGCCAGGTCATCCAGATGCAGGATGGCCCGATCGCCGAGGGATTCAACCACCTGCAGACCTTGCTGGCGATTGCGGCCATGGACCAGCACACGCGCTCCCTGACGGACGCAGCATGCCGCGATCGCCCGGCCAATGCCGCGCGTGCTGCCCGTGACCAGGACGACTTTTTCATTCAAAAGCATCGACTTTGCACCGCAGGTTGGGGGAAAAAGTTCAGCTCAAGGAACCAGTTGGGCTTTGACAATCTGGCCCGAATGCATGGTCTCAAACGCCTCGTGCCACCGTTCCAGGGGCCAGCGGCCGCCGACGATCGGTTCCACATCGAGTTGTCCGGTGGCCAACAGGCCAAGCACGGTTTCCCAGATCGACCAGTGATGGCTGAAGCTGCCACGCAGGGTAATGTCCTTTTGCACCAACAAGTCCAGGGAAAAATTCAGCGGCCCATTCCCCCAGCCGACTTTGCTGATCCAGCCGGCCGGCCGAACGATTTCCAGGGCCGTCTTGAGCGAGGCCGAGACGCCCGCCGCATCGATGACCCCATGAACTCCCAGTCCATCTCCGGCCCGGGCCCATTCGGCCGGATCGCCCACGATGGGGGTGCAGCCGTAGTGGGCGGCAACCGCCAGCCTCTGCTGGTCGCGAGGGAGCCCCACGACGGCCAACTCCGCGCCCTGCAAGCGGGCAATCGCCGCCGCAAGCAGACCAATCGGACCGGGGCCCAACACCACCACGCGATCGCCAGGGCGAATCGATCCATGCTGGACCACGGCGTTGTAGGCAACCGCGCAAGGTTCCGTCAGAGAACTTTTTTCCAAGCTCAACGCAGCCGGAAGATGGTGCAAACAGCGGGCCGGCACCCTTACGATGGGGGTCATCGCACCGTCGACACCATAGCCAAACCCTTGCCGGGCCGGATCCAGGTTATAGAGCCCTTGACGACTCAAGGGAGAATCGGGATTGATGACTGCCGCCGTTTCGCTCACCACCCGGTCGCCTGGTTGATAACCAGCGACCCGTGGTCCGGTCTCCAGTACGGTGCCGGCAAACTCATGCCCCAGCACAACCGGATAATGGACCGACCAGGTTTGCTTGCCGGTCCACTGGTGCAGGTCGCTGCCACATACATTCACAGCCGCAACTTGCAGCAGTACGTCCGTCTCGCCCGGGACGGGTTGGTCGATTTCGCGCAATTCGACCTGCCCTGACTGAGGACCATAGTTGACCACCGCCGGCATTTTCATGGTTCGCTCCCCCGGCATGGCTCATGCGTGCCCCCGAGCGGTACATCGCCATAGCCATGAACTTGCTGGCAAATTTTCCGCAAAGTACCCGCCACGTCTCCCGAAGCTGTCTGGAAAGCGTTCGCATCGACGACCAGGGGCGCGCCCAGCACGACCAATGGGGCGCCGTAGGCCGGGGTGTTAATCGCTTGCTGGGTGGTTAACCCACCGACCGCTTGGACAGGAACCTGGACCGCCTGGACCACTTTGGTCAACTGATCCAGTGGGCTGGGTTGCAACTGCCCTCGGGCGGCAATCCCTCGGCGCTCGTCGTAACCGATATGGTGAATGACATAGTCGCAACCCATGTCTTCCAGATACCTGGCCCCAGCCACCATGTCAGGGCAGGCCAGATTGTCGCCCATCACTTGTAGATTGAGATCCCGGCCGGCCCGGACCACTTCCTTAATGGTTTCTTCGTGAGCGCGGGCCATGACAACCACCAGCGTGGCACCTGCCTGGGCCATGATTTCAGCCTCCAACCAGCCGCCATCCATGGTCTTCAGATCGGCCACGATGGGCACCTCTGGGAACCGATCGCGCAGCGCTCGTACGCCAGTCATCCCATGGGCCAGGATCAACGGCGTCCCTGCCTCCAGCCAATCGACTCCCGCCTGCAAGGCCATTTCCGCAGTTTGCATGGCTTCTTCCAGGTCCGTCAAGTCGAGTGAAATCTGCACGATCGGCTGCATTGTGTGTCTCGCTCGAAGTCAAGAACAAAGATCCGTTTTAAGCCACCTGCTCTGCTGGTGAGAATTCATCAAGTTCTACCGCTACTGGTTCAGCAGCCTACCTTCTCGCACCCCAGGATCAAGGCAGGGGCCCGAGAGAGGGGGGGAGCTCCTGTAGCTCTGCGTGGAGAAAGCGAGTCTTCGATTCCACAATCCTGCTTACTTCAAGCCCACACGTGCAGGAACAAATCCATCCCAAGCCGTACAGTTGGTAAAATCGGGCAATTTTACCCATCTTGCTTGAATTGCGCCAGGTTGGTGGTATTCTATATTCCGTGCGCCCAGGTAGCTGGCGCAACTAGTCGGGCGTTTGCTGAATCCAGGCAAAAGCCATGGCAACAGGTTGGTGATTCGAAGAAACACAACGGGAGACACAGTATGAAGTATTTTGGTACCTCCAAGCTTTTCCACCTTGCAATCCTGGCCGCGGCCATGGTGGCCATGGTGGGAGGAGAGGCGCTGGCAAGATCCTACGGAAGTTGGGGATCTTCTGGTTCCTATGGCAGCTCAGCCAGCTACGGGTCTTATGGCAGCTCGGCCAGCTACGGATCTTACGGAAGCTCGGCCAGCTATGGATCTTACGGGAGTGCGGGAAGCTATGGAACTCCTGGGCAGGCACGCCGTGCAGCGCGGCGGGCAGCGCGGCAGGCTCGATGGGCTTGCCACAAGGCCTACAAAGCCAGTTATGGTTCCTATGGCAGCTACGGAAGCACAGGTAGCTACGGCAGTACCGGTAGCTACGGCAGTACGGGCAGCTATGGCAGCACTGGTAGTACCATCTACGACTACGGCACACCCGTTGATTCGAGCGACGGTACTCCCGCGGAAGCGCCAGCAGAAGAAGCTCCACCGACCCCCGCGAATAAGGGGGCGGATAGCAATGATAAGAGCGCCTCGATTCAACTGTCATTGCCAGCCGATGCGAAGGTTTTCGTCAACGGTGCTCAGACTACCAGCACCGGCAGCCAGAGGCAGTATGTCTCGAATGGCTTGAAGCAAGGGCTCCAGTATTCGTACCATTTCCGGGTCGAGTACCAGCGGAACGCGAAGCCTGTGGTGGAAAAACGCGTGATAAAGATCAAAGCTGGTGACCATGTGGCATATCGCTTTCCGGCTGACAAAACGAACCGGCTGGCACTGTTGACTCCAAGATAGGATCGACGGAGTTTCCGGATTGCCCAGTTGCCAGACAAGATTGCCCAGTTACGACAAGATTACCCAGTTGCGACAAGATTGCCCAGTTAAGACAAGGGCAGGGCGGCCGAGGAAGCCTGGAAGGCCTGGATCCGAAAAATATTTCCCTCGCACCCGTATCAACGGCTGCGGGGGATTTTTATGCGGCATACCATGCGTGCAGCCAAGCGGACGTGCTCTGTGGAAAATGGCGGGCAGCGGTTACACTGATGGGACCCCAATGGGGCGGATCCCAATGGGCCTTTGTGGCCAGCCACCCAACCGCGTACTTTTAGACGCGTACCCTTAGACACGGATGAGCAAAAAAAGACACGATTATCGTCCTCAGGCCGATATGTCCGCCAGGGCGAAGCCCCAGCCGGCTGCCCAGTCTTCGGCTGCCCGATCTTCGAGTGTCCGGACTTCGAGTAGCCGGACTTCGAGCAGTCAGGTAGCCAAGCCCGCCCGGCCTGCGGGCCATGAGTTGCCCTGGCGCCCAGCTGTGCGGGGCCTGGTGAGCCTGTTGCTGGCGTATCATTTGCTGGCCGTATTTGTCGCCCCCTGGAATTTGTCCACCCGCGCCGCCTTGCCGCCCGGGTACACCCCAGGGACCGACCCCAGCGGCCGGCAGCTCCCTCCGCCCGGACCGGAAGATCCCAGTTGGCAACAGCCACGGCTGATTCGAGCGTTGGCTGATTTCTGCTGGAATTACCAGAATTTAGCCTACCTGAATCATGGCTACGAGTTCTTTGCCCCGGATCCGTCCGGAACGCATTTGATTCGCTTTTGGGTGACGCGCCCGGATGGCAAAGTGATTGCGGGCCACTTCCCTGATCTGAAGGAGCAATGGCCGCGTTTGTTCTACCACCGGCACATGATGCTGGCCGAGCAGACCGCCGGCATGGGCGAAAATTCTGGCATCCACTATGCCGAGCACTTGGCCCGAGTGCATGGTGGTAGGGCACATCTGGAATGGGTCGTGCATCTGCTGCTCTCTCCCGAGCAAGTTCTCAGCGGCAAAAAATTGGACGATCCAGACACGTACCAGGTGCTGGCCACCGTCGATGCGGACGCCCCCCCCACGCCATTGCCTCCCGTGGGAGCGGAAACCCAGGAGCAACTGCCACCGGCCGCGGCGGCAACTTATCCGAGTGGTGCCAGCGGAGGTGGTCGATGATTGGGGTGCTGGCTTCCGGACGAGATTATTGCCAGGAAGTTTACCGGGCCTGGAATGGCTTCTGGTTCACGCCCAAGGATCCGGCGACACTCTCCTTGTTGCGTCTGCTGGCCGGCGCGATGCTGTTTTACACGCATCTGGTCTGGTCGCTCGATTTATCGGCCTTCCTGGGGCCCCATGGCTGGCTGCCGGTGGAGTATCTGCGCAGTGAAGTCCAGGTGCAAGGTGCGCAGGGAATGCAAGTGCCTATCTGGTCGGTCTGGAGTATCTTCTTCTGGATCCAGTCAACCTGGCTGTTGTGGTGCGTGCATCTGTTTGCCCTGACGATTTTTTTCTGCCTGATGATTGGCCTGTTCAGCCGCACGACTGCCGTTTTAGGCTATCTCCTGGCAGTCAGTTACGCGCAACGTGTCAGCCCAGGCGCTTTCTTCGGTCTCGACAAAGTGAACGTCATGCTGGCGATGTATTTGATGCTCGGGCCCTGTGGCGCGCGCTATTCGCTGGACCGCCTGGTGCGCTTGCGGCGCAGCCAACAAGCCCCCCTAGGGGGAAAGGGTCCCATCGAGTCGACCCCCAAAAAACAGACTTCGCCGGCAGCCAGTACGTCGGCAAACATCGCCATTCGTCTGATCCAAATTCACTTGTGCGTGATCTACCTGTTCGCTGGAATGGCCAAGCTTGAAGGGGCCAACTGGCAGGCTGGCACGGCCGTTTGGTGGGCCGTGGCCAACCTGGAATATCAATCACTCAACATGACCTGGTTGGCCCGCTGGCCGATGCTAGTCGCGCTGGCCACGCATCTGACGGTGTTTTGGGAAGCTTCTTACTGCTTTCTGGTCTGGAACCGTTACACCCGGCCATTGGTCTTGTGGATGGCCATGTTCGTGCACACCGGCATCGCCCTGGCGATGGGCCTGATGACATTCGGGCTGGCAATGATCATTGCCAATTTGTCGTTCCTCTCACCCGCCACGGTTCGCCGCTGGGTCGACCCCTTGGCAGCCCGGTTTTCCTTGCTGCTGGTCGGCAAGCAGGTGGGTTGAGAGTTGAGGGGTGAGGGCAGCTTACGTATAATATCCAGTCTGCATTGGGGTGGAGCCAAACTTGTCGGAAAGATCCAATTTTCCACAAGACACCTCAGAGAAATACCAATAGAGAAACACCAATTTTGGAGAATGATCGCGTGTTTGAGTCGATTGCCATTGTCGGGGCCACAGGCGCTGTGGGGCGGATTATTCGCCAATTGCTGGAGGAACAGAATTTTCCCTATCAGAAAATTACCTTCCTGGCCTCGGCCCGATCAGCGGGTAGCAAAATAAAGTTTGCCGGCCAGGAGCATACCGTAAAGCAATTATGCCCTGAAGCGTTCGATACCATCGACCTGGCCATTGGCAGCACTCCCGACGAAGTGGCAGCCGAATTTGCGCCCTGGGCGGTCGCCCGCAACTGCATCGTGGTCGATGAAAGCGGCTACTGGCGGATGGACCCCAAGGTTCCCCTGGTGGTGCCGGAAGTCAACCCGGTGGCGCTGGATCGCCATCAAGGAATCGTAGCCAGTCCCAATTGCTCGACGACCCAAATGGTGCTGGCCATGAAGCCGCTGCACGACGCGGGAACGATCCGCCGCGTGGTGGTCAGCACCTACCAGGCGACCAGTGGGGCGGGCGTGGTGGGAGAGCGCGACTTGCAGGAGGGTAGCCGAGCGGCACTAAACGGCCAGAAGTACGCGTGCCAGGTGTTTGCCCATCCCATTGCCTTCAATCTGATTCCTCAGATCGGATCTCCAAAACATGCCGGCTATACGAGTGAAGAAATGAAGATGGTCCACGAAACGCAAAAAATCTTCGCGGACGATTCGATCCGGATATGTCCTACCTGCGTACGCGCGCCGGTGGTCAATTGCCACAGCGAGAGTATTCTGGTCGAGACAAAAAAGAAAATCACTGCCGACCAGGCCCGGGAACTTTTTGCAGCGACACCGGGCATCCAGGTGGTGGATGATTTGGCCTCAGGTAAATACCCCATGCCGTCCGACTGCAGTGGAGACGACGCGGTGTTCATCGGCCGGATTCGCGAAGATCTTTCCTGCGAAAAAGGGCTGGCGTTCTGGTGCGTCAGCGATAATCTCCGTAAAGGGGCCGCCACCAATGCGGTGCAAATAGCCCAACTGCTGGTTCGCCGCGGCGCGGCTGCGTGACGCGTCAGGTTCCGGGCATTGGGGCTAAGAGCAAGAACGGGAAATAACTGCCTGCTGTCGTGAACCGTTACGCAATAATAACTTTCCCATTTCAAGTTCAGTACGAGCCTCTCCGCAAATGGCTTGCTGGAAACTTACGATTGCCTACGACGGGTCGCGGTTTGCCGGCTGGCAGGAACAGCCAGGGTTGCGCTGCGTGCAGCTTGTCATGGAAACGGCCTGGCGGGAAGTGACCGGAGAGACAACGCGAGTCACGGCCAGTGGCCGGACGGATGCGGGCGTCCATGCACTTGGGCAGGTGGTGGGTGTCGATACGAACAGCCGGCTCACCGGCGCCCAACTCCAGTCCGGACTCAATGCCAGGCTCCCGGACGATGTGGTCGTGCTGAAGGTGGAACCGGTGCCGGACGGTTTTCATGCCACCTACGATGCCGTGGGCAAGCAATATCGCTACACGATCTATAACAGCCGCGTACCGCCGGTGCTCGAGCGGCATCAGGTCTGGCACGTGTCGCAGCGGCTCGATGTGGAAAGCATGCAGCGGGCCGCCGAATCCTTGGTGGGAACGCACGACTACAGCAGTTTCGTCGTGGCTAAATCGCGGCGTGGATCGATGGTACGCACGGTTACATCGATCGGCGTAAAATGCATTCCCGTGGAAAGGGCCGGATCGGACACCGAACGGATTCTCTTCGATGTGGAGGGGAAAGGGTTTTTCCGTCATACGGTTCGCATTCTCGTGGGGAAACT
>Ga0114931_10009786_pt1 | contig 11456 bp, 7 predicted proteins | sample 2SBtaG_FD_89579 | JGI IMG/M metagenome (GOLD analysis project Ga0114931, IMG submission 89579) | Deep subsurface microbial communities from Kolumbo volcano to uncover new lineages of life (NeLLi) - 2SBTROV14_V59a metaG | ecosystem: Environmental > Aquatic > Marine > Volcanic | place: Kolumbo...
CACCGGATAGCGCGCCGCCGCGCGATTGAGATCGAGCTTTCTCGCCTGCGCGCCGAAAGCCTCGCGCCACAACGTCAAGCGTGCGCTCTCGTTCGGCACCGGCGATTCGACCATGACGATGCCGCGCGCCAGCGATACCGGGCGGGAATCGAGCAGCGGGCAGGTTCCCGCCACCGGCCCGAGAAACCCGCGCAGCGCGGCGTCGACCCCACGCACGCGGTCGGGACGGCTGATCGCGTCGTCGCCGACCAACACCTCTACGTTCTCGAGCAACGGGATGGCGCGAAACAAGATGGCTTCGCGGACGATCGCCTTGCCCAGCCGCGCCAGGGCATGGCTGTCATTCGGCAGCGACTCGCACGAAATCCGCAGCACGGAACAGCCAAGCCGCTCGGCCGCCCCGTAGATCAGCGCCTTTCGCCCCGCTCCCTCGTGCCCCGAGACAATCACCGCCGGTCCCGTTCGTCCCTGCTCCGATGACGAAATGGCGCGGTGCACGAGCTCCGTCACTTCGTCTTTGAGCGCGTCGGGCAGCACCAACCCGTCCATGCCCGGAGGGTCGCCGATCAGCTCGGCGACGCCGGCCACTTCGCGATCCAACTGCATCACCCCGTGAACCAGCTCGAGCACCCGGCGGTTCACGCGCAGCGGCCGCAGCAGGTACGGCGCATCCTCGATCTGGCGCGGCGTGCCCACGTCCTCGACCAGGCGGTGGCGAAACAGCCGGCTGTCGGGCGCCAGCTCGTGAATCAGCAGATCGCGGGTACTGGGTGCCGAGTAGACCAGCGTCTCCAACAGGCCCACGTCGGCGTGAATGCGGCTGGCCTCGTTGACCAGATAGCGCATCAGCTGACGCAGGCGCTGGCTGAGCTCGATCGACACGAGCACCCACAGCGCGCGCTGCTCGGATGAGGTCAGGCGAAACACGCTGCGGAGCTGGTCGAACGGAAGCGGCTGTTTGGCCTCGCGATTGGCCGCCAGCCGCTCCTCGATGCGCTGCGCACCTGCGGTGATCGCGGCGTCGAGCCGGTCGAGACGCTGCTCGCCCGCTTCGCTCGGCGGCAAGCCACCGGCGATGAGCGCCGTGACCTCGCCGCCCGAAACGAACTTTCCGGAGTACTCGTCCTTGACCCGCGGCAAAATGCCCAGCTCCCAGTGGGCGACGATCTGTCGCTCGACCAGCTGGGCAATCAACGACATCTCGTCGTCCAGATGCTCACGTGCGTTGTGGTACGGGTTGGCCATGGCTACTCGGATCTTCGATCGATCGTACTACGCACCATAGCTCGCGAGCAGCTCGAGGTACGCGTCGCGCGCGCTATCCAAGCGCGCACGGCTCAGCCGCTCGGGTTCGCGCTCGTACCCGGCCCGGCCCTCGGCAGAGATGAACGCCGTCTCGGGCACGCGGTCTTCACCGGCGGGAATGTACTTGAGGACCTCCCGAACACACGCGAGCGCTACCTGCACATCGCGCCTGGCCCAGCGCTGCTCGCGCTCGTCCAGGCCGTCGAGGGATCGCGGCGCCTGCGCGGCGTGATCGTCGGCTACGTGCAAAAACTGGCCGGGGTCGATGATCGTCGACGGCTCGTCACCACCGTATACGACGCCACCCGCCGCGGGCGGTTGCTCGTCGGGTAAGCGGATCTCGAACCGGCGCACGGCAGCGCAGTTTTCGCAGGCCCCTTCGTACACGCTGATCACGCCGCGACCGTGCTCCACCAAAGTAGAGTTGCGATCGAACCGGTACTCACCACAGGCACACGGGTGCAGATCCATGTAGAGGTGAGCCTCGGCGTTGCTGCGAGCTTCCAGCAAAGCTAACCCTCCGAAGTATACGCGCTCGCCCACGCCTCGAGCCCGGGCGGCTCGTCAGGGCCGAGGGTGAAACGCAGCCGCGCCACGTGTGCTGCGCCGCATGCAGTTGAAATCAATCCCAGTTTTTCTGCCGCGTCCCGCTGTGGATACAGCGCCGCGAACAGTTGGAGGCTGCTCTGCCAGCTCACGGGCGCGTACTCGACCTCGAGTGCAGTTGTAACCATCTGATTTTCCATAACAAACGACACGGTCACAGGCCGCTGCTGGGCCAGGGTGGGATGGCTGTGTTTGATCAGCTCCCGCTGGGCGGCCGTGACCTGCAGCCCAGTTGCCACCGCGACCAGCGCCGCAATCGCGGTGGCGCGTTGCCCGGCCGCGTCGCTCGGCAACGACAAGCGCAGCCGGGTGCGCCCCGCCTGGCTGTCAGTCAATGCGCTGATGGTGGCGCCGGCGCGAACGAGCTCGGCGACCAGCGCGCCCAGCAAGACTACCGAGTCGGGCGCCAGCGCCGCCAGCTCGGCGGCGAGCTGAAGGTCGGTGTCCGGATCGCCGGGGCCGATGGAAACCAGCGTAGCGCTCACGCTGCCGTCGCGGGCCAGGTGCAGCTCGATCGCCTGCGCCTCCGCGCCGCGCGCCATGAGGCGTTCGCGCGCGGCGTGGCGGGCGGGATGGGTTTGGGCCAGAGTGGCCATGACCGGCGCGCGCGGCTCGGTTCGTGGCAGAACCCAGTGCACGCCCAGCCATGCCAGGCTGTGATCCACGCCGACCAGACACTGCTCAGCGGCAGCGGGTCCCAAGGCCTGCACGGCAGCAACCAGCGGCTCGGCGGGCAAGTCGTAGCCGCTCGCCAGCTGGGCGATGCGAGCGGTCGCCGGTGTCTCGGCTGTGGGTCGGGTCACCCCGCCGAGTTTAGCCCGAACTTGGGGGCTAAGCCCCCAACGACCCCGAAGGTGTTCGGCCGTTGACGGCCGAACTTGGGGGCTAAGCCCCCAACGACCCCGAAGGTGTTCGGCCGTTGACGGCCGAACTCAGAAGCCGCCGCCGATGGAGAAGCCGATGGTCCAGGTACTCAGGGTGCCGTCGATGGTCGGCCCGCTCGGGTTGTGCAGGCGCACGAACTGGCGCGACGTATCCAGATACAGGGAAGCGTTGACCTTTGGGCCCCTGTTCAAGAAGAACAGCGGCCACCACAGCAGGCCCAGGGCGCGCACTTTGCCGCTGAGGCGAACACCGGCGCCGTAGTTGATGCCGCGACCTTCGTAGTCGTCGCGCAACGGCACGCGCACATCGCCGCGGGCATACTCGGTGCCGTCAACCGTGGGGACGGACATCTTGTTGAGCCCGCCGCGCAAATAGACCTGCAACGGTCCGGCCACCGGCATGATGTAGCGGGCATCCAGGCCAACGGTCGCCGCCGAAAAATCGACACCGTCAAACAGCCCGGCTCCTTCCAGATCCATGACCTGGAGATACGCGTCGATGGTCCAGTGCCCGATCTGCCGGCCCACGGCAATGCGCACGGCGACGTCGTAACTGTCGTCGAAGTAAGACGCCATCTCGCCGTCGATCGTCGTGTGGCCGACAGCTTCGCCGAAGTACCAGCCATCGGCCCAGGCCGTGGCGGCGCCCAGCGTCAGCGCCAGAACCGTGATCAAAGCGCTGATGGTCGTTCGCATGGCTTCATGGCAAAGCAAGGAAAAGGCCAAACGCCGGCCGACACGATTTAGCACAGTTGATGCGATCGCCGACGCCCAGGTGTGACGCCCATGTCGCGATTGCAGCGGCGGCCACTGATCAACTGAGAGGGCCGCGCATCACCGCGGTCGCCGACATGGTCGGGCGACCCGGGTGCTACTATGCCGGCGATGCCAGCGCCTCCCGGCAGCGACCCGCAAGCCAAGCTCGAGTTCATCAACCAGTGGTTCGCCAGCGGCGTGCCCCACAACCGGGAGCTGGGCGTGCACGCCATCGGTGTGCACGCCACGGGCATCACGTCCGAGTTGCCCTACGCCGACCGGCTCGTGGGCAATCCGGAGACCGGGTTTCTACACGGCGGAGCCATCACCACGGTGCTCGACGCGACCTGCGGCGTGTCGGTGCTCATCGCCCTGCGCAAACCGCTGCGCATCGCCACCCTCGATCTGCGCATCGATTACCTCAAGCCGACCACACCGCGAAGCAACGTGCTGTGCAAGGCCGATTGCTACAAGATCACCCGCCACGTGGCGTTCGTTCGCGGCATTGCCCATCACGGCGACGAAGCCGACCCCATTGCCTCGGCCGCGGGCACCTTCATGATTTTCGGCTCGCGCCTCACGGGCAACAAGGACAAGGACGCGTCATGAGAATGCTCGACGCCATCGCCGCCGCGCGCGAAGCCGACAACCTGGACGCGCTGGTCTCGCTGATCCCGTACACCCAGTTCATGGGCATCTCCATGCAGGTGCGGGACGGCGACGTGTTCGGCAAGCTGGCGTTCGCCGACCACCTGATCGGCAACGCCACCCTCCCAGCGCTGCACGGCGGCACCATCGGCGCGCTGCTGGAGTCCACCGCGGTGTTCAAGCTGCTGTGGCAGGCCGAAACCCTCGCCATCCCCAAAACGATCAACATCACCGTCGAGTACCTGCGTTCGGGCAAGGCGCAGGACACCCTCGCCCGCGCCGAGTTCACTCGCCAGGGCCGGCGCGTCGCCAATGTCCGCGCCATCGCCTACCAGGATGATCCGGATCGCCCCATCGCCGCGGCAAACGCCCACTTCTTGCTGATTCGCGACGACGACTAAACAATGACGCATTGAAAATGCGTCATTGTGAAAAGCAACAATTATCAGGAACAAGCGCAGACGTCGCCAGAGGAGCCGAATTTCGTCCGCCCTCACAAGAACCGGGCGGCGAAATATGGCTCCCGACTAAGGCGTTTGTGTATAGCGCCACGCACCCGGTGCGACCGTGGCGCAGAACGCCTCGGGGTTGCGAATCTCCTGCTCGCCGAACCACTGCTCCGCCGCGTCGCCATGCTCGGACGCGGTCACGCCACCGATGAGCTGGGCCAAACGGTAGCGCGCAACCGCAGCGTGCAGCTCCATGTCGCAGCCGCTCGCCAGCGGCACGGCGCGCTCCAGCGCCGCGACGAGGCCCGTCCTATCTCCATGCTGGGCCGCGACCCCGGCTTCGATCAACAGGGCGCACACGGTCGCCGCGTCGATCGATTCCTTGCGCAAGCCGCGCGCAACGGCGGTCGCCTCGCGCAACAGCGCCCGGTCCGGCGCGGTCTCGTGTGCGGCCAACAGCAATCGCGCCAGCAGCCAGCGCGAGTTGATGCGCGGAATCTGCAGCCGCGGAATCAGCGACCGGTTCAGTGCTGCAAACTGCGGGCGCATGTCGTCGAGCGCCCGGGCGGCGTCGCGCCGGTACAGCACGATCTGGCCCCGCGCCTCCAGCTCCCAGTAGTGTTGCAGGTGGAACTGGCCTTCCGGTGGAATCCAGGTTGCGCGCCCGAGATCGCGTTCCGCCCCGTCCGGATCGTCGCGCGCCAACCACACCATGTTTGCCGCGCGGCGCACGCTGGTCTCGGTGTACAGGTCGCCGCGGCGGCTGGCGTCGTCGACCGCGCGGTCGAGCTCGCGCGCGAGCACCCGCGTCCGCCCCATCTGGCGCAGCGCCCACATCTTGGCCACGCCGATGCTGTTCAGCTCCCAGGACATACCCGTCGCCTCGGTGCGGATCTTGTGCGATGCCGCCTCTAACAGTTTGTAGCCCGTGGCGGATACCACCGAGAAGTAGGAGATGAACCCCTTTGCTGCCAGCACCCAGGCTTCGATGCTCGGGTCCTGGGTGGCAACAGCGACGGTCTCGGCGCGGCTGAGCACCTCGCGCGCACGAGGCACCGCCCCGGTACCGGACGACGCCAGGTTGATGGCGTACAGCGCGATGCCCTTGGCGATGCGGTTTTGTTCGCCGAGCTTGAGCGCCAGCCGCAACATGCGACTCTGAAATGCGAGGCCCCGAATCGGATCCACCATGCTGAGCCCGCGCGCAACCGCGTTGAGCGCGTCGAGGCGAACCAGATCCCACGGCGCCAGCTGGCTCTCGTCGCGCTGCTGCCAGCGCAGCCCGCTCAAGCGCAGGCGTGCGCGTTGCCACAGCAGCGACATCAGCGCGCGCCGCGGTGTCGGCGGCAGCTGTTCGTCGATCTCCCGCAGCACGTCGTCGAACAACTCGACACCGCGCTTGATCCGGCCCGACACGAGCAGCTGCTCGGCTGCTCGGCGCCGGCAGTCGAGACGATCTGCCGCGTTGCCGGTGCGCGCCGCTTCCAAATAGTACGGCACAGCCTCCACGGCACGGCCGGCGTTGACCAGCGATTCGGCCAGAGCAACGGTGATGGTCCGGGCCTTGCGTCGGTTGTACGCACCCAGACGCAGCGCCCGATGATAAAAACTCGCGGACCGCTCGAACGCCAGCTGCGCGCTCGCTCGCTCGGCGGCTTGTTCGCAGAACCGTGCCGCGCGATCCGGCTTGCCCGCGGCTTCGAGGTGAGCGGCGAGAAGCTCCGCCTGGCGCTCGCTGTCTTCGTCGCGCTCGAGCGCATCGGCCAGCGCCCGGTGCAGGTCACGACGCTCTGCATCGCCGAGCTTGGCCGACACGGTGGCGCGAACCAGCCCGTGATAGACGTCGATGGTGTCTTTGGGATGAACGCCTTCGAGGGTCACCAGGTGGCGGCGGTGAAGCTCCTCGGCAACCTCGACGAGCTCGGCAAAATTCATGTCCGCGGCGGCGGCGGCGACTCCCTGCGGCACCGGCGCGGCTGCGATCGACGAGATCTGCAGCAACCGGCGCGCGCGTGCGTCCAGGCGCGAGATACGGCGCCACAACACCTCGGCCACATCGACGCCGTGGCCGGAGCCGACCGAGGCGTAGCGTGCCAGCTCCACCATGAAAAACGGGTGACGTCGCCCGCTCTTGACCAGCGCGTCGACCGACAGCTCCGGCGGCGCAAAACGTTCGATTAGAAACGACGCCAGCCGGGCAGCCGCCGCGTCGCCGAGCACACCGAGCTCCAGGGTGCGCACGTCGAAGGGCAGCCAGTCGTACGACTCGGCGGCGGCGTCACCAGCGACCTTGGTGAGAAACACGCCGAGGATTGGCGGAGGGCTCGGTGGCTTCCACACCGACGCCAGCAGCGCCTTGCTGTCGGCGTCGGCCCATTGCATGTCGTCGATGATCACGGCGACCAAACGGTGCTTGGCGATCGCGGCCACCAGCTCGCGAAACGCCGCGAAGCCCTCGGCGCGCAGCTCGTCCGGCGGTGGTGTGCGCAGGTCCTGCTCGATGCGCTCGGCGATCGGCCCGACCCGCCGCAACACCGGAAACAACAAGCCCGCCAGCCGCACGTTGTCCGGCAGCAGCTGCGCGACCCACTCGGGGTCGCAGCTGCCCAGGTACGCGGCCAACTGATCGACCGCGTGGTCGATGGCCTTGTACGGCACCGACTCGAGGTGGTAGCAGCGGCCCTGAAGGATCAAGCTGTCCGGACAGCTCTGCGCCAACTCGGCCACCAGCTCACGCACCAGCGCCGACTTGCCTACCCCTGATTCGCCGCGGATGTTGATCACAACCGGCGAGCCCGCGCTCACCTCGTCAGCGGCGGCCAGCAGCAGATCGAGCTGCTCGCGGCGGCCGATGAACGGCACGTCCACCACCTCGTCGCGGTCCTCCCGCGGATCGTCGGGCTCGCCGAGGGCAGCGAGAATCTCTGCGCCGCCGATGCGCTCGGGCGGCTCGAAACGCTGCAGCTTGATACACAGGTCGTTGAGCTCTGCCGAGACCTGCGGAACGAGATAGCGCGGCGGTGGTGGTTCTTCGGTCTGCTTGCGGCGCAGTTGGTCGACGCGATCACCGGTGAAGGGATAGCGCCCCGTGATCGCGTGAAACAGCACCGCGCCGACGCTGTACCAGTCAGCGGCGGGGCCGACCGCGTCGCCGACCGCCTGCTCCGGTGCCATGAACTCGGACGTGCCGACCAGAGTGTGCATCGATTGAATCGGATCGCCCGACGCATCCGCCGCCAGGCCAAAGTCGAGCAGCACCACCCGACCGGTCCGCGACACCATGATGTTCGACGGTTTGATGTCGCGGTGGACCTGGTTGGCGGCGTGCAGCGCGAGCAAGCCGCGGGTGAGCTGCGCCAGTGACCGACGCACGCGGCGTTCGTCCAGCGTTTCGTCGGCACCGTGGCGTACGTAGTCGTAGAAGTGGGTGCCCTCGATCAGCTCCATGGTGAAGAACCACTGGCCGTCTTCTTCGATGAGCTCGCCGAGGCGAACGAGGTTGGGGTGGCGCAAGTCCAGCAGCGCGCGGTACTCGTGCTTGAAGCGAAGCAGCGCTTTCGGGTCGAGGTTGCGCAGAGTCTTGAGCGCGACACGTTTGTCCTGCTCTCGGTCGAGCACTTCGTAGACGCCGCCCATTCCTCCTTCGCCGAGCTTGGAGAGGATTTGAAACCGGGACGTACCGACGAAGCGCTTGGCGCGCGTCATGCTCGGATCGGCTCCGCGCCGGGCGTCACAACTGCGACGAAACGCGACATCGAGACATGATCATACTATGATCCGCGCGTGCTTCGCTTAGCCACCCTCATTACCTGTCTGACCCTGCTCGCCGCCAGCGGCTGCAAGGACAAGGAACCCGAGGCCAAACAGCCGGATATGAAGCTGAAGCGACAACACGAGCAACTCGGCCGGAAAACCGCGCCCAACGCCAACCGGGCGCGCCGGCGCACGATCAAAGCGCCCCGGGTCGCTGCCTGGACCCCCGAGCAGCGTGCAGAGTTTTGCAAAGCGGTGTTCGACAGGAGAGACGTCAACTCGTTGCTCGGGTTCAGCGCCGATGCGCTCAACCAGGTGCAGCGCGCCACGCCACAGTCGCCTGCGCGCACCGCGCGTTGCCAGTACACGTTGCCGGGCGAGCCCAAGCGGCCACCGCGCTACGAAGCGCTGCTCATGATCGACTGCCGCCGCGGCATGATCCACACGCAGGCGATGACCCGGCGCGCTTTCACATCGAGCAATGAGCCCGAGCAGCTCAAAGCGGTCAGCATCGGCGCCGGCGGGACCTACGCGTCCTTTCACGTGGCCATGGGCAGCTACAAGGCACCGATTCACCAGATCAACTTCGTGCACCAGAATCCGACCTGCACGGTAACGGTACGCACGCGGTTCATCGACGCCGATCGAGCCGAGGCGATGGCGCGCTACGTCGACCGCCGCATCAACACGAGCAACGCGCCGTACTGAGGCGCGCTGTCGTGTGTGCTAGGAGGGTGTTGTGGATAGACGTCGTCGCGAGGATGGTGAGATGCGAGGCGAGGTCGGCCGCACGCCCGGAGCGGTCAAAGGGCGTGTATTGAACTACATGACCGCAGGCCGCGAGGACGTACGGCCGAGATCGACCGCAGATTGCCACCGCAGCAGATGGCTATTCGCAACACCCTCCTAGTGGACCAGGGGGGATTTGCACCCCCATCAGCTGCTGTGCGAGAGCAGTGTCTTCCTGTTAGACGACCGGCCCGTGTTGTTTGTACTTGGTAGTGCCGCCGGTGGGATTCGAACCCACACTGTACGGTGTCTGAGACCGCTGACACTTCCAATTGGCCTACGACGGCAGATGAGATAGCGCCCCTGAAGGGAATCGAACCCTCCTCGACCGGTGGACAGCCGGCTTGCCTCGCCAGATGCATCCAGGGGCAGCGCTTATGAAGTTTTCGTAAAATGCGGACGGCGAGAATTGAACTCGCGCCTCCGGACTGGCGAACCGGTATGCAACCGCAACACTTCGCCCGCAGATGAAGCACCCAAGAATCGAACTTGGTCGGCCCACGTAGGAGCGACGGGTCTACAATCCGCCCCGGATCCATACCGGTCTAGTACCCCAAAGGAAAAGCCACCTGGCAGCAGCTGCGAGGTGGCTTCGACCGGACGGACGTCGCAGGTCGTCTATCCAGAAGCCCCGTCGCCGGCTGCATCACCGCGACCGCCATCGGTCGCAGCCAGAAGGACGCTCGGGCATCCGTGCGCATAGCCGGGCTGTGGGGTGATTGTGATGGTCATGGTCCCTTGAGTGGACGCACGACCGGGGCGATCGTCAAACGTGCCGGCGTTTTTTCCGCGCGCGCTGCTCAGCAGCCGTCTTTGATCGACTCGCTGAAGCTCGTGCCCTTGATCTGGAAGTACCAGCCATCCCACAGGTAGTCGATCTGCCCCACGGCGTTCTTGGGAGCCTTGAGCTTGATGGCTTTTTGCCACACCTGGCGCAGGGTGCAGCGCGGCCGCGGTCGCAGCGGCTGCTTGCACTTTTCGAAGCTACGCGGATACACGTCCACTCGCTTGGCCGAGGCGATCACGTAGATCATGCAGCGAATCTCCACCTCGACTCCCGCGGGCGTGTTCTTGGGCCGAGCCGAACGCGACGGCGAGCGATACCAATAGGTCGCCTCCATGCCGTCACCCAACGTGAGATCAGCCAGGACGTTGGAGCGCACGCCCCCGACGTCGAAGTGAACCAGCTCGGCGTCGGAGAAGATGGTTCGCGCCAGCGCGCGCGCCCGTGACAGATAGGCCCGCGCGTCGAAACGCCGCGGGTTGTAGTCGGGCTGCAGCTTGATGCGATTCTTTGCCGGTGGCCCGCCGATGCGCACCGTGGTGCCACTGGAGTCGTGGGTGATCTTGGTCGTCTTCGGATCGAACAAGCCCGACGATGTCGGCTTGGCCGCAGGCTTGGCGGCCGGCTTGGCCGCAGGTGTGCTCTTGCGAACGCGGCTGGGCTTCGGCGTGCGTGCAGCGACCGGCGAGTCGGCATGGGATTTCGCGGGCCGCGGTTGCTCCGTCGCCTCGGCCGGCTCGGCGGCAGCAGAGTCCTGGGCCGGGAGCGCGGCGGCCGAGCGAGCGGAGTTTTGGCTCTGGTGGGCAATCCCGGTGACGGCCACGGCCGTGGGGTTCTCGGCCGACTTGTCGCCGCCAAACACGCCGAACGCCACTACCGCCAGCAGCACCACGGCGACGCCAATGGCGGCAACCACGGCGCCGGCGTGTGATCTGGGCTTCGCTGCGGGTGTTTGCTGCCGCGCCGAATCCGCCAACACCGTATCGGACCCCGCTTCCGGCGACAGCTGCTGGGCGCTCTTGCCCGTGGATTGGGGGCCGATGGTCACGCGCGGGTGAATGCCCGACGTGCGAATGCTCGCCCAGGCCTCGCGCGGCAGCTGCGCCGCCGCTTCTTTGAGGGCCACCGCCATGTCGTGCGCCGACGCGTAGCGCTGCGCCGCTTCTTTGGCCAGGGCGCGCGTGATCACCGCCTCGTACGCCGGCGGCATGTCGGGGCGCAGGGTGCGCGGCGGCACCGGCACCTCGCCCGCGATCTTGGTGAGTAGCTCGAGAAGCGTGCCGCCGACCAGCGGCTGTTTGCCCGTGGCGGCCTCGTACAGGATGACGCCGAGGGCATACAGATCGGTGCGGCCGGTGACATCACCGCCGGTGACCTGTTCGGGCGCCATGTACGCTGGCGTGCCCAGGTACACACTTTGGGGGTGGGCAGGTAATCCCGTTCCGGCTGCGCACAAGTGTGCGAAGTACTGGGAGAAAACCG
>Ga0114931_10009787_pt1 | contig 11455 bp, 9 predicted proteins | sample 2SBtaG_FD_89579 | JGI IMG/M metagenome (GOLD analysis project Ga0114931, IMG submission 89579) | Deep subsurface microbial communities from Kolumbo volcano to uncover new lineages of life (NeLLi) - 2SBTROV14_V59a metaG | ecosystem: Environmental > Aquatic > Marine > Volcanic | place: Kolumbo...
AGGGTTCGTTTGCCGAGGGACGCCTGCCGGGCGATTACACGGTCTCGGTAACCGCGACATCACCCGAGGGTGAATCGTTGGGCAACGCTCGGGCAAGGTTCCTCATCTGGTACAAAGATCTGGAGCTAGACAATCCGGCAGCGGATGTGGGGGCCATGACACTTCTGGCGGCGACGGCTGGTGGCGAATCGGTTTCTCCCGAAGAGTTGACGAGCCTGTTGGAGCGGATCCGAAACCAACCGCTCAATCTGGATGTCGAGGTGTTGACCAAGGTGAACCTCTGGGATGGTTGGCCGCTCTTCTTCCTTTTGACGGGTTGCCTCATCGCCGAATGGTTCTTGCGAAAACGTTGGGGCTTGGTATAGCGGACGCCTCGCATCGCTTGCCCTTAGCCTGGACGATTCGTGAAGGATCCAGACTAATGTCGAAAGTGCCATGCGTGCCGTGCATAGCGTTGGTCCATTAACTGACGTACCCCTTCCCGTGGCCAATGTGTTCTCGTCGACCGCGGTTGCCACGCACGGATCAGCGCATCGCGTAGCTGTGTAGCCGTGGCGTCGATGTTCTTCACGAATTGCGTGTGATCGCGACCGAGCCGATACTCAGGTTCGCGTGGTGGGCGTTTGAGTAATCGCGCGATCAACGGGAGCGGAAAAGAATGTAGCAACGTACCATGGTAGAGAAAATGCGTTTGTTTCATCCGCATACTGTTGCCTGAAAACTTGAAGTCGTTGACCGACAAATCGCTGGTACCTTGCATCGATGTGCCGGGGGCGAGGCGGTCGAGCGCCGCGGCGGTGGTGCCGAGCACGACGCGATGGGCTTCATCAAGCGCCCTCAGGGACGGACGATGTTGAAGGCTCAGTACCAGTGAGTACATCAGACATCCAGGACCGGCAACAATGGTTCCGCCACCGCTGGACCGGCGAATGACGTCGATACCCATTTCATGACATACATCGAGATTCACTTCGTCGCTGACACGGGATGAGCGCCCGACCACCACGGACACTTCGTGCGGTTCCCACAGACGCAGCACCTCAAGCGGTCCCTCGCCGCGGTCCGACTCGTTGAGCAACGCCTCGTCCAGCGCCAGGTCCTCGGCAATGCTTTCCATGGTCAGATCGAGCAACTGCATGGAGTGATTGTCCCGGCGACTAGGAAGTAAGTGGTTCGGCGGTTGGCGATTCAACTGAATGAGTATGGAGATTCGCCGCGAGCGGCCATCGGATTCGCCCCGTGTTGCCTTCTCGCAAGGGCTGGGGAGTTTGTGTTTCCCCTAACCTGGGGGTGCGAAATGGGTTGCCCCCTGTTTGACATGGAGGGTTAGTATGACCGGTGTTCAACCAATGGCGAGCCCTCGGCTGCCGGCTGAAAAAACTTCAGCCAAACTGAAAATTCATAAGTACAATTTATGGAGTAACTTACAGAACTTCTTCCGGCCGATGTTAAACTTTTCTGTTTGCAGACATGCAAATCGTCCGCCACACTCGACTAGTGCTTTTTGTAAGCTCTTTCACGCTCGCTGACGGCCGTTTCGGTCAATGAGAATCACCTGTTCGTGGGGGGTTCTCCAGGGGCGGTGATTTTCAATCGCGGATGAATTGCCATGAAAACTGTGCTTAGTGCCGTGTCCTTGGTCGTGTTGCTCGGATTGATCCCATCGGGCGTCTCCAAAGCCCAGGAGATTTGTACGCCGTGCCAAACCTATCGACTTCAAGTCGAGACCGTTTATGAAGAACAGCAGGTTACCGCATACCGCATCGAGCATGAGTTGCAGTATGAAGAGCATCGCGTGACTCGGTATCGCCCGGTGGTTGAGACCGAGATGCGTGAGCGTCGGTACACCGTCGCGCGACAGGTTGCCGAAACCTCGGAACGCGAACAGCGCTATACGGTTCGCCGCCCGGTATGGGAAACCGAAATGCGGGACACCAGCTACACCACATTGCGGTATGTGACCGAAGCGCATGAACGCGAAGAGCGGTACACGGTGAATCGTCCTGTCTGGGAAACGCATGAACGCGAAGAACACTACACCGTCCGTCGCCCGGTCATTGAGACCAGCCAGCGCGACGAGTCCTACACGGTGATGCGCCCCGTCACGACCTATCGCACGAACTACGTCGATCAAGGCTGCTACGAGAACCAAGTCGTGCAGCGTCCGGGCAGAATTTGCCACAAATTGCGAAGTGTGCCCGGTGGATGTGCCGTAGACCCGGTCACGGGTGTCTCGACGTATTACCGCGGCGGGCTGTCTTGGGTTCCGGTTCAAGGTCTCGGTCGCACGGAGGTCTATCGTGTGTGGCGGCCGAATGTCGTCGCGCAGCAGGTTCCGGTAACGGTCATGCAGCCGCAGACGATGGTTCGCAAGGTTCCCGTGCAGACCTGTCGTTATGTTGATGAACAGATGGTTCGCAAAGTGCCGTATCAAGTCTGCCGCATGACGTGCGAAGAACATGTTCGCAAAGTGCCCTATACCGTGCAACGCCCTGTGTACGAGCGGGTTGCGCGACAGACACCCGTGCGAACCTGCCGCTGGGTCGAAGAGCAGGTTGTGCGGAAGATTCCAGTCACCACGTACCGAACCGTTAGTGAAGAGCGGGTCGAAAAGATTCCCGTACGGACCTGTCGACTCGAGGCATATGAAGAGACGGTTCGTGTTCCGCGATGTGTCGAGAAACGCGTTCCGATGACTTACGTGCGACGCGTGCCGCGGACGATCGTCCATCGCATTCCGCTGGACGCCTGTGGCAATCCCATTGTCACGTCCGGCGTGGTCGTTCCCAGTGTCATTGCCCCTAGCACGGTCGTCCCCGGCACAAGTTCATCGTCCCCGGCAATGCCCTCGGAGAGTCCAACGCTTGCCAAGCCGCCGACCGAACCGAAGCCACCAGCGGACGGGGACGCCACCCAGCAGCCTTCGTTTACCAACGAAGAGGCCGATTCGATCCCTGGTCCGAAGGACGAAGAAGGTCCAGGTGCTCCGGATCCTGCCCCGAATGGCGGTGGCACGTTGTAGTCGCGGTCGGTTCTGTCAGGATGCTCGAATTGGGCGGTTGAGTCTTGGTCACCGCCGGCGACAAACCGGTGGCAACTCGTTTATCATGATGGCCACGTCTCAAGGATGATCCGCGAGCTATTGCCACCATGTCCTCCAAACCTCTCCATCGCCATGCGTGCGATCAACCGAGTGTCGAGCGAGAACCTCTGCGCGATCGCAAGGTAGCGCTGGTTGGAAAACTGGCGGGGATGTCGCGGCGCGATGCCAAAACGCGACTTCGAGAAGCGGGTGCCGTGCCGGTCGACCTTCTCGACGAATCGGTCGATCTGGCAATTGTGGGGGAGCAGGATCTTGTGCTCAGCGATGCCCCCGCCATGGCTGAATTATTCGGTGGCGTGGCACGCGAAGCAGTCGACAAAGGGCTGTTGGAAGTGATCAGCGAAACCGAACTTTGGCACCGCTTGGGGTTGATCGATACCGATCAGGACATTCGCCGGCTGTACACCCCGGCCATGTTAGCCGAACTCTTGGGTGTGTCGGTCGCCATCGTGCGGCGGTGGCATCGCCGAGAATTGATTACCCCGGTCCGCGAAGTCCATAAGCTGCCATACTTCGACTATCAGGAAGTGACTCGAGCGCGTCGCTTGTCTTCATTGCTTGCTGCCGGCGTGTCGCCCCGACGATTGGAACGACAAATCGAGCGGTTGCGGCAGTGGTTGCCCGATGCCGAACGGTCGTTGGCGCAGTTGTCGGTGATCGTGGAAGGTAAGCAGATCTTACTTCGTCAAGGCGACGGCTTGGTCGACACGGGCGGTCAACTGCGACTGGACTTCGATGCCACCGACGACGCGTCTTCCGAGTCGGAGACGCTCACGGCTATGGAGGCGAACGAGGGGCCAACGGTCTTGCCGACGGAACCCGCGGCGGTTTCGGCAACGCCTAGTGATCTGGTCGAGCAAGCGGCGGACTACGAGGACCGCGGCGAATTGAAGTTGGCTGCCGAGCTTTACCGGGCAGCTCTGGCGGCTGGTGGACCAAAGGCCGAGATTTGTTTTCTGTTGGCTGAGGTGTTGTACCGCATGGGTGATGTCGCGGGCGCGCGCGAACGATACTATGTAGCGGTTGAGCTTGACGAAGACCTGATCGAAGCCAGAAACAATCTTGGCTGTGTTCTTATGGAAATCGGCGAAACGGAACTGGCCATGGCAGCGTTCGAGGGTGCTCTCTCTCATCATGAGGAATATGCCGATGCCCATTACCATTTGGGCGAAGCGCTTGATCAGCTTGGCCGTACGGCGGAGGCCGCCCCACACTGGCGGTCTTTCCTGAAGCTGGCTCCCGACAGCCCTTGGGCTGACAAGGCTCGGATGCGAGTTGGCGATGACGGGCCATCGTCGTAGGTTCGCGGCCCGTTGAAATAGACAACCGTTCGCGATTGTCGGGTGCCACTGGCATCACGACAAATTGGAGCCAATCGGCGTTGGCGGAGCCAGTGGCACGCTTTTTCAACGGGCTGTTAGCCGTGGCACGAAGGGTTGACCGCATGGCGGCCGATCAAACAAAGCCCCCGGTTTCTCAATGCGGCCGGGGGGCGGAATCAAAGTCTGGCCCAACGGGCAATCGAAGGCAACATTCCCGCGGAAGGATTCAGAACTTGCCGAGGAATTCGCCTCCCGCGCGTGTTGCCATGCCTGAATAAACTCTTAAATCGATGGTTTCGTTCAGAAACAGAACGTGGCCATCACTGAACAGGAAATGGACCCCGCCAGGGTCGTAGCTACTGAAGTCATCTATGTGGTTGACTGGAGCGTTGGGAACATGGTCCGCCACGCCAAGAATACGGATGAAGGCGTCTTGCCCCTTGGGGATTACGCCGATCCAGGTCGAAAACCAACCTTGATCAACGTCCGTCTTTCGCTCGCCAACCATGAACGTGTTACTGGCCCCGTCGAGGATATCAGCAAACCGAACTTGGCTATTCTGAAAGAAAACACCATCCCCGTCACAGCTTGTCCCCGGTGGCAGTTCCGCACAGTCGTCAAGCTCCATGGTGCCGTAGCAACCGATGTAGTTGGACGTCGGCAGGGTCGCCAGCACGCCGCTGCCATCCTCCGCGCTGATTTTCCAGGAGTCTGGCCCAACGTCGGAAGGTGAACGAAAGGCTGATAGATACGTGGAGCGTGCCGCCGCGTTCGTGGGAGAGTCGACCGACGTATCGAAGTCCAATTGCTCGAACACTAGCGGTTGTTCCATCATGGGCAGAATCATGGCGCACCACCCAAAGCCGTTCCCTCCTTCGACATCGGGCCGACCGGCGGAGTCGACACCGATCCACCCCGGTGGGAAGGTCTGGTGCATGTCGTGATAGGTGTGCAGCGCCAAACCAATCTGCTTCAGATTATTCTTGTTTGACATTCTGCGGGCGGCGCCGCGGGCTGCTTGAACCGCGGGCAGCAAGAGCGCGATGAGAATTCCGATAATGGCTATGACAACAAGCAATTCGACTAGAGTAAATCCCCGTGTTTTTCTCAGGGTTAACATATCGATTCATTTCCTTGAATTGAGACTGGCGCGCGGACGAGAGCCCGTCTTGCCCGTTGGATGCGCAATTTTTCGGTTGGATTCGCGGAAGATACGCGAGTCGATGCGCTCGGCTTCGAGACTCGCCTGGGAGATGGATGGAAGAATCCATGCACCTGACGCGGATCGCCGTTTCAGTTCAATTGGAGCATTCACCAAAACCGGTGAACCTGGATAGCAAGGTCCAGATTGTTCTTGCTCGCCGAAATAGCGGACCGTGGCGCTTTAGCGTGGATTCAATGCTTTAGCGTGGATCCAACTGAGTACATCTCAACCGGCGCGAGGGGGGGCGCGACAATCATAACTGGCAAGCAATACGCCGGGCGGCTGTACGAGGGGAGGCAACTCGACAGGAGTGATCTGCTCAACAAATTGCGCCACCTTCACCGAGGGCGTTGCCAGTGGCTTGTTGGACAGATATTGACAGATTCGGCAGTCATCGTGCTTCGCGGGGACGTGGGGATGGTCGCCTTCCGGTCGATGCTCGCGCGAACCAGCCTCGCCTTGGTGACAATGTCCCGCCGCGGAATCGTCCTTGCGGACAGAACTCAAGACGGACGAATGGCCGTGTTGATGAACGTGGCGGTGATGATGAAGCACGGCCACCGTCATTGTCAGCAGATAGCTAACAAGCGTGATCGATGACAAGGCTCGATTGCTGAGTAAACTCATTTGCTATCGCCGACAAACGCTCAAGGTTTCCCCTCCCGTGGCGCAATGGCACTAAACGGGTTGGACCAATTATCGTCAATTGGTCTGTCATGGGAAAGGGCTAACCCGGGTTCCGTGGAAGGAGAGTCCAGGTGATCGTGCTCGGCTGCGAGGGTGTCTTGGCCAGATCGTCGAGAGCGGTGTAACGTCGTTGGGGCACGACACGTCCCGTGACGGATAGCTCGAAAGGATCCGTCTCCGCGGGCCAGGGATCGACACGAACACGGTTTTCGGCCTCGGGCGTCAGGCTTAACATCGCGCCGCTGGGCATTTCCAACTGCAACGGATCATCCTGCCGGGCACAGCAAAACCAGAGGCTCAGCAGGTCGAATAGCTGTAGCTGGAACAGCCCCGCTTCAGCGACCTCAAGGGTATGACTCGCCGGTTGCTCTCGCTGCCAACGGCTCAGCCACGGGAGCTGGTTCGCCGCCTGTTCGTCCAAGAAATTTCGGGCGTCGTTGACGGTCTTGGGATCGTCCGACTCCGACCATCGCGAGCGTCGCAGCAACGCTTCAAAGTGACGGCTCACGAGCCAAGCCGTGAGAAATGATTTTTGTTCAGCCTTGGCAATCGAGCGCCGCCAAACAATGATTGCCTCGACGAGTGACATCTCCGTAAAGTCGATCGGCCGACCTGAACACCGATCGACCCGGGGCTGCTGTTCCCACGGCGTCCATCCATCGTCGTGGCAGCCAATGGCCTGGAGTAAGTCTTCGTGGGCACGACGCGCGTGGCCGATTGGTTCGGCCCAATGTTGGGCCAGTTGCAACGCAAGCTGGGCGTGGTCCACTTGGGCGATGAGCATCCAGCCGGGGCGGCCATCGCGACACTGGAAATCTCGCCGGATCATTGGCTTTCCGCCTGTTCGCCGAAACGTGAGCGACGATTTCAGTATAGACTCCCCCGGCAGCTCTCGGCATGGAGTTTCCGAGGCGGGGACGTCGACCACGATGCGACGGAGGTTTATCGTCGGGTGGCTTTCTCGGCCGATTGGGCCGCGCGTTGTCTTGCGGGTGCGATGAATTGCACGCTGGTGACAATTTGGCGATCGATTTCGCCTAAGCGTGGCACCAGCGAGCTTTCCAGGGTGAACGCAAAAGTCAGGCGATTTCCGCTTTCGTCGCCAACCACGTAGTAACGCCATTGCATGGGCTGCGAGGATGCGGTGCCTTGAGCGACCACTTCGTGGATCGTAAGCCCTGAGCTGGTGGTGCCTTCGCTGGCTCTTGTGAAAGAGCCGAAGTTCTGGCCCAACGAGGACTTGATATCCCGCTGGAGGGTATCGAGGGTGGTCGCATGCGACGCCGGTTTTCGACCCAGCGGCGAAATATTGCACTGGGCAATCAGATCTCCCCGCTCGATCATTCGCATGACGACGAGGTTTTCGTCCTCGTTCACAATATACCAGCTACGGGGATAGACAAACGCGAAACCATGCTCGTTTGACTCGAACACCAGCAGATCTCGGGTTTCCTCGTCGACTGTCGGCAAACGGGCGATCACCTCATCGCTAAGCTCCGGTGCCGATTTCAAAGGTCGGACGGTCATCTGAAGCCGTGCCACCGCATCAAGGCCCGGCGCCACGTGGCCGATGGATCGCCTTTCTTTGATGATCATTGCCATCCAGACGATCCGTCCTTGCAAGGTATCGAACAGATAGCGGGCTTTGATGTCCATCTCGGTGGCAACCCCCGCAACAGCCCCCTCCACGGTGCCAGCCATTTCGATTTTGGCCATGTTCTTTTCGACGGAGACGAACTTGCTCTGGACATCGTTGGAGCTGACGGCGTCGATGCTCAACAGCGCCGCCAACAGGTGATCTGAATGAGGCCAAGTTGATCCGATCGGCAAGTCGTAGCCCGGCAACAGTCCTTCGACTAGCAGGCTGTTACAGGGAATCTCGATCAAATCTAGATCGTCGCGAGTTAACGGCTCCTCGACACAATAAAGTTCGGTATTTTCCAGCTTGCGATTAACCGCGATCAAGCGACTCTCTTCGGGAAGCGCCCGGTGCGAGCGGTCACCATGGACTTGGATATCGACTTCGGCCTTTTCATAGTGACGAAGGCTACGCAGACCGGTGAGCGCGTCGTCACCCAAGTGCAACAAGCGTTCCTTATAGCCAAGGGTGCCCTTGGCCTGCATGGGAAGTTTTTCGACCTTATTGTCACCTCGAATTTTCAGATCGCCACGGATTTCCAGCAGCACATCGATCTTGGAAAAACCGCCCGGCTTGGCCTGTGATTGTAAGGAATAGAGGGTTGTGTTCGTCTCTTGCGTTATCTCCTCACCGACAACGGATACCCCCCCATACAGGGCAATGGCGGCAAAAACTGCTGAAACAATTCCTATTGGTCCACGCTGTGCACTCATGAAAAGCATCCCTGCGTCGTGTGCTGGAGAAAAGAAGGCGTCGCGGCGCACCTACACCCGTGAGATCGTCCAAACTCGTGCCGTTAGTTGAGTGCGACCGAAAGACACTTGCCCTGGAAAAGGGCTAGCAGGGGCGAGAGATTACGGTACAAATGACCACTTATTTTAGGACCCATGAATCGAGACCATTCGAGTCATAAGTCCATATTAAGAAACATGATACAGATAAATTTCCACCTCAATGTAATGCACTTATTGCCTGTAAAACCACCACAATCGACACCCTTGGTGAACTTTTTTCGAGCAAACAGACACTTAGTTACGTAGGAAAGCTACCTGGTCAAGACCCACGTTCGATTGACCAAGCAATCAGTGCCCCGTTGGGTGTCCTGAAATGAGTCAGATGTCCTTAAATGAGACACATGCAGTGAGGGGGAAACCTTCGGCACGGTGTTTGGGGAAAACGAGCGTGGTGGCTGGGGAGAATTTGTTAGATTTCGAGAGGCTGGATTTGCCTTCTCGCAAAGGCTGGACTGTTCAACGTGTTCAGGGAGCATGGAACGTGGCAGGCCAGGCTGAGTTTGAGGCAGCACAAGCTGAGACTCAGCGATGACGGCCCTAGGCGTGTTGGTCCGACTTGGCCCAAGTGGCCACAACGGCCGAAACGCCATGTAGGAGAGGACGGATCATGCATATCGACTATAAGAACCCCGGGATTCGCGAACTGCGAGATCAGCAGGTGCGATTCGCGCCGCGCGAGAAGAAAATCGAGCAGGCCGATCGTGCCGAGCAATTACTCGGTGAAATCGACCTGAACAAGGTCTATCCCTACGACTACATTTGCTATCGCGTGACCGATTTTCGCCCAGATTCATACCCAAATCTTAAGGTTACCGGCGAGGAGGCCGTTCACGACCTTCGTCTGTTGATTGAAGACCTGACCGACGTGGTCGATCTCCGCGCGGACGCCGTCGGCGAGCCGGTGTTGACGGTCGAGGAGGTTAGCAAGCGGTTTAATGTCTCGACAAAAACCGTGTCGCGATGGCGGCAGATGGGCTTGGTGAGCAGGCGCTTTCTGTTCGACGGCCGTAAAAGGGTTGGCTTCCTCCAAAGCTCCGTTGAACGGTTCGTCGCGCAACATGGCGACCGCGTACGTCGCGGAAGCCGCTTCAGCCAACTGGGCGACGAAGAGCGTACCTTGATTGTCGAACGAGCCCGACGCCTAGCACGCGCCGGAGGTTGTCCCGCGGATGTCACGAAACGATTGGCCCGACGATTGGGACGCAGTATCGAGACAATTCGCTATACGCTGAAGAACTTCGATCAGCAGAACCCGGAAATGGCGGTGTTTCCCGACGCCAACGGGCCTCTCGACGAGGAAGGCAAGGCAAAGATCTACCAGGAGCACCGTCGCGGAACGTCGGTCGAGGTGCTCGCCAAGCGGTTTTGCCGCAATAAGACCAGCATTTACCGCATCATCAACGAGATGCGAGCGAAGCGAATTTTCGAACTGCCGTTGGACTGCATCCACAACGAGGAATTCGACCAGCCGAAGATCGAGGCGTTGGTCAACGCACCGCTTCCAGAACCGGAAGTGGCCGCGAGAAAAGCACGTCGCCCAAGCGGATTGCCTCAGTATTTGGCCAGCTTGTACGAGGTTCCGTTGCTGACACGCGAGCAGGAACGGCATCTCTTTCGCCGTATGAACTACCTGAAATACAAGGCGAACAAGTTGCGCGAGACGCTCGATCCGGCGCGTGCCAAAAGCAGCGTGATGGACGCGATCGAAAAACTGCACGAAGAGGTCGCGGCAACGAAGAATCGTCTGGTTCGGGCCAACCTGCGACTTGTGGTTTCGATCGCCAAGCGGCATGTCGGCGTGCAGGAGAATTTCTTCGAGCTGGTCAGCGACGGCAATATGTCGTTGATGAGAGCCGTGGAAAAGTTCGATTATGGCCGCGGCAACAAGTTTAGCACGTATGCCACGTGGGCCATTATGAAGAACTTTGCCCGTTCAATCCCCGGCGAGCACCGTCAGCGGGAGCGGTTTCGCACCAGCACCGACGAGCTGTTCGTGGCGACGGAAGACACCCGCGGTGACCAACTAGCCGAAGAATCTGCCCAGTCTTTGCGCGAGTCGCACGTGGGTCGAATTCTGGACCGTCTTGACGATCGCGAGCAAAAGATTATCATCAGCCGGTTCGGCCTGGACTACGATCGTGAGCCGCTGACGCTCAAAGAGGTTGGCGCCGAGTTGGGTGTAACCAAAGAGCGAATTCGGCAGATCGAGGCCCGGGCGTTAAATAAGCTGCGAAAAGCGGCCGAAGAAGAGAAGATCGACCTGCCTGGCATATAACGGTTGCCGACAGGAAAAACGGGGAACCCCGAGACAGGGGATCGAGAAAACAAGGGAGACGGCGACAGATCTCGGGAACAAGCGATTCATTCGGACGGGTAGGTGAGCCCGGCGCTGCGAAGCCTCATGAGGGAGGTGGGCAGCCGGCACTTAGCTTGGGCGAACATCGTTGTTCCAGGGACTTTCGTGGCCTCCCTTTTTCTTATGCGGTAATTTTCCTAGGTGGCAGTGTTTTGCCAACGGGACCATCGCTCGAACCGGGGGAATAGGCTTGCCACGGTGGGAGCGCGTTAGGGCAATGGCGACTGGATACAGGCTTGCAAAAATCTCGCTCCGTTGTGATGCAACGATTTCTCCGATGCGGTCTTGCGAGACCGTGGTGAATCGCTACACTCAAAGGTTTTGAAGATTTAATCAGGCTAGCGTAGCTC
>Ga0114931_10009788_pt1 | contig 11454 bp, 13 predicted proteins | sample 2SBtaG_FD_89579 | JGI IMG/M metagenome (GOLD analysis project Ga0114931, IMG submission 89579) | Deep subsurface microbial communities from Kolumbo volcano to uncover new lineages of life (NeLLi) - 2SBTROV14_V59a metaG | ecosystem: Environmental > Aquatic > Marine > Volcanic | place: Kolumbo...
ACGGGAGTTTAAGAAAAAGCTAGTTGAACTCAAGGAATCTTACAATGACTTGAGGCTCGTTCTCTCAAGTGTTGAATCATCTGTTCGCACAATTAAGGTTTCTGAGAAGCTAGCAAGGAGGCGACTGATAAAAGATGATGGTTCTCGTCACTACAGACTTGAGGAGGACATCCTAAAAATACAGAGGGATCTTCAGCTCAAGGAGAAAGAGTACAAACGAATCAAAGTCAAACTTCTGAAGAAGAAAGAGAAGTACGGAGAAGTCAAACGATTTCTCGAAAATGAGGAGCAGAAGAGCAAGAACTATTCCACTCAGATTTCTCGACAATTAGCTGCCCGTTCAATTTAGATCACACAATAAGAACACTCATAATCAATCAACTAAATCGAGATTATTGTGAAAGAAGCGATTGTACGAGAGGTAATTCAACGATTAAGACAAGAATATCCAAATTCGAAAACTTCACTTGATTTCCAAAATCCATTCCAGCTTCTTGTAGGGACGATACTCTCGGCCCAAACGACTGATAAGGCAGTTAATAAAGCAACACCAGATCTATTCAAGGATTTTCCGGATGTGTTATCACTCTCCAGAGCTTCCAAGGAGGAGGTAGTTCCATACATCAGATCCATCGGGCTATACAACAATAAAGCTAAAAATCTTGTAGCAATGGCTAAAATGATTGTCAGCGAGTATGGTGGAGAAGTTCCTTTTACCATGAAAGAGCTCACATCCCTTCCCGGAGTTGGAAGAAAAACTGCGAATGTTGTCATGGGAAATGCCTTTGGAATTCCTGACAGTGGGATCACTGTTGATACTCACATGATCAGAATCACAAATCTCCTCGGATGGGCAGAAGGAAAGAATTCTGTAAAAATAGAAAAGGAACTGATGAAGATCATCCCCGTTGAAAATTGGGTAGGTATCACTCATCTCATTATAGACCATGGTAGAGCTGTGTGTAAGGCAAATCGTCCCCTTTGTGGCAAGTGCGTACTAGCCGATCTATGCCCCTCGAGTCTCGAATAAAATCTTTCTGTTTATAAAATGTGTGAATTCATAGTATTACCTCCCTATTTTGTGGAAATTCTTAGAATTCTATAATGAATTCAATCTAATGAAATATCTTTATGTTTTTAACAGTCTGAACTGAAATAAGATCGAATCCATTTAAAATTGTCATGAAGAACTTGAGGTGTCATGTTCTTTTTGCATACAGCAACAGGATTTACGGTGTTACTATGGAAAGCGCGGAAAGCAATGTATTACTCAAACTCGACGATTTGCACACCTACTTCTTCACAGAGGATGGTGTCGTTAAGGCAGTTGATGGTGTGACCTTCGATGTGAAGAAGGGAGAAGTACTTGGTCTTGTTGGTGAGTCTGGATCCGGAAAGACAGTCACTGCTATGTCAATACTGAGTCTGATCCCTCAACCACCTGGAAAAATTGTCGGAGGAGATATTATTTGGAAGGGGAACTCCCTTTTAAATATTCCAGAGAGTGAACTTAGGGCAATCAGAGGAAATCATATCGCAGTTGTTTTCCAAGACCCTATGACCTCTCTAAACCCAGTGTTGACCATTGGGAAGCAAATTATGGAAGCAATTATTCTCCACCAGCAGGTGAGTGAGGAAGATGCAGAGGACAAGACTATTACACTTCTTGAGCTGGTTGGTATCCCTGATGCCGCGAAAAGAGTAGCTGACTACCCTTGGCAGTTCTCTGGTGGTATGAGACAGAGGGTGATGATTGCATTAGCTCTCTCTTGTAACCCTGATCTGCTTATAGCTGATGAACCAACCACTGCTCTAGACGTGACTATCCAGGCTCAGGTACTCAAACTCATGAAGGGATTGAAAGATAAGTTTTCAACTTCAATTATTCTGATCACTCATGATATTGGTGTCATCGCAGAGATGTGTGATAGAGTTGCTGTCATGTACGCTGGAAATATTGTGGAGATTGGTGATGTCTTTACAATCTTCAAGAATCCAAAACATCCCTATACTGAAGGGCTTCTTGCTGCAATTCCAAGTGTGAATTCAAAAAGAGAAGACGAACTTCAGACTATCCCCGGATCTATTCCAAATCTCATCTCACCACCATCTGGTTGCAGATTTCATCCAAGGTGTAGCAAGGCTATGCCCGAGTGCTCAACCACAGTTCCAGCTACAATTGAACTCGCTGAAGGCCACTTTGTAAGGTGCCTCCTTTTCAGTGACGCAGCAAAGTAGTCTCAAGTTATAAAAAAATTCTATTTTTCTGAAATAATCAAATCAGTACTATAGGAATGATTTTCTCTCTTAGGAAATAAGCTAGGTAAAGGTATCAAGTATTAAAAAGGTCTAAACGAAATACACCTTCGAGGTTTGTCTTATTGTCGACTGATAATGATATTACAATGACTACTGAAGAATCTCAGCCGATGGCAGATGCAAAGAATGCGCTAGGCTATCAGGATGAGATTGTTCTAAGTGTTAGGAATTTGAGAAAGTATTATCCTGTTGAAGGAGGATACTTTTTCTCTCGGAAGATCGCAGACATCAAGGCAGTAGATGGAGTATCATTTGACCTGCACAAGGGTGAAACACTTGGTCTTGTCGGTGAATCCGGATGTGGTAAGTCAACAATTGCCCGAACACTTACTTTCCTTTACAAACCAACTGCTGGTGAAGTCTGGTTTAAAGGTGTAGATCTTCGTACCCTTTCAAGAGGTGAGCTCCGATCGAATGCAAAGGAATTGACAATGGTATTCCAAGATCCAGCCGCTTCTCTTGATCCTAGATTCACTGTGATGCAGTCAATTCTTGAGCCTCTTGAAATCCATAATCTTGTGGATGAAAGAGAAAAATATGGTGTAGTCAGAGACTTACTTATTCGAGTGGGATTGTCTCCTCATCATGCTTATCGTTATCCACATGAGCTTTCTGGCGGTCAGCAGCAGAGGGTTGGTATTGCTAGGGCACTTACCATGCAACCTCAAGTCATCCTGCTTGATGAACCGGTATCTGCACTTGACGTCTCAGTTCGTGCATCTATCATTAATCTCCTCATTCAACTGCAGGATGATTTCAAATTCTCTTACATATTTATTGCACATGATCTTTCAGTAGTCAAGAAAATCAGTCACACTGTTGCAGTAATGTACCTTGGCAAAATTATGGAATTTGGAAATGTATATAATGTTTATCACAATGCCATGCATCCATATACTCAAGCACTAATGTCCGCAATTCCAATTGCAGACCCTACTGTTAAATTAGATAGGATTGAGCTCAAGGGAGAGGTACCTACACCAATTAATCCCCCATCTGGTTGCAGATTCTGTACTCGATGTAGATTTGTCAGACAGAAATGTTTCCTCGAAGAACCAGAGTTAGTTGACTATGGTACTGACCACATTGTTGCTTGCCATTTTGCTACTGAGATCAAAGCCGGTACTCACAAGCTTGCTGATGAAGTGGCTGATGAAGAACTTCAAAAACAAAGAGGATTAGACTAATTTTTACAAAACTTATTTCGCACTACTTATATTTGTTCAAAAGTATATCTTTCTAAAGGTGAATCTATTTGGCTACTTTTGATATTTTCGTATTTTTGGAAAGATTATTTGCATTTCTCCCTGTGATTGTTTTACCATTTATTGTGCTAGGTATATGGGCATTTCTATTCTATAATGGAAGTCCAGCATTTACTCAGATAGTTATTCAAGGTTTCTTCCTCTTGATCGGAATCCCAATGTTGGTGTTCATAGGTGTTTCAGTTGTTCTGATGGCATTGGCCTTTCCTCTTCAATCAAATCCCGAAGCTTTCCAAACTTTCGCTCAGATTTTATTGTGGGCATATATTGGAATTGTATTCATTTTGGAGTATATCTATATCTCCCGATTGGTAACTAAGATCGAAGAACGAGAACATATGAGCATATGGAGAGTTTTCATTAGATCATTTGATGCTGAATACAGGAAGAGCATCAAGGAAAGGAAGGAATCAAATTACCAGAATAACCGCACCTTTTTTGATCAGATCACAAATCTCAATTCAGAGAAGCGTGATGAAGAGAGAATGGCAAAAGAAAGGCTAAGAACCGTCCTCCTCAAAGGAGAAGAAGGAAATAATAATAATAGCTCTGAAGCATCTGAACAACAATGATTTCTCTTGACACCAAGAGATATATCTCTGGACTGAAAATTACCCTTTTTGGAACTATTGGAATCCATAATATTGCTATGATTATTTGGTTAATATTGTACCATGACCTTTCTTACTATCCATTCAGCCTTCTAAATTTGGGGATTGGTGGACTGGCTCTTCTAGTTGGGGGAATAATAGGACCCGGAAGATTCAAGCAGGAATTCACACTGGTGCTCTACATGCCAAGAGATGGGGGTACCTTCTCGAAGTACTTTAAAGTAGCTGGTTATGCGATTGATGAGGGTATAAAGTCGGTTGACTTATACGTAAATGGCACAAAGTACGATACACTTGATCTATGTGAGGATTATACATTTGAAAAAGTGTACAAAGAGAAAGATATTCTAGATGGTGAGGTCAATTATGTCTGGCTTGAATCAGGAGAAACCAAGAGCAACCGTTCGTTAATGACATTCTACGATCCAGATGATTTCGAGGAAGACGAGTTGGAGGAGATTGAGTCAAAGGAGTATAACTATGAGAAGAAACGGACGATCCAAGAGGCTCGTGATCTTTATTTCAAAGATCGTAATAATGGTACTGGGAGCTTGTCCTTAGGATTTTTGACAGGAGGTATTCTCCTTATAATCTCTGGATGGATAACTTCGGTAATTGCATCACTTTTTATCTGATAAATTCTGAGTTCATTTTTGAGTGAGACCTTTCATGTTGCCTGCGAGACTGTAGATTCCCTCTGCTAGCACAGGATGACCATACACGAGATCATTGAGTTTGCTCCACCCCAATCCGTTCTCCATTGCTAAAACAATCATCTGAATGAGACTACCAGTTCTCTCTCCCCAGAGGTGTGCTCCTAAAATTTCATCAGAACCCTTGAGTCCTACTCCTTTAAGAATGCCATCCCAATCATCAACAATCATCGATTTTCCAAGCCACTTGTTCCGGTACTTATAAGTCACAACTTCATCACCATATTTCTCCCTAGCTTGCTCCTCTGTCATCCCAACTGAGGCAAATTCAGGTTGGACAAAGGCAATTCTTGGTAGTACCTTATCGGGTACAGGAGACCACTTGCTCTTGTCATTCTTCGATTTTTTGAAATTCTTAAGTAAAACTCCAGACTGATAAGATGCCCAATTAGTGAACATAGGATTACCTCTCACATCACCAATTGCGAAAATTCCCTCTTGTGATGTTTGTAGGTACTTGTCTACAAGAATCGTTCCACGCTCAGTATTGACTCCAGCTGCTTCAAGATTCAGCCCCTTGATATTTGGTTTTCTTCCAGTTGCTACAAGAAGAACATCCCCTGTATAATCTCCCTTGTGAGGACCATCCAGTAAAGACACTGTGAATTCAAAGGAGCCATCATCCTTCTTACTTTCACTGACCTTGTCAACAAACTTTCCAGTTAGTATCTTCATACCTTTCTTCTCGAGAAATTGTTGGATGGAATCAGACATCTCGTAATCTTCCGCATTCGCAAATATGTGGGGGAAGCCTTCAAAGACTGTCACCTCTGATCCAAGATTCAGGAATAGTTGACCAAATTCAAGCCCTATTCTTCCAGCTCCAATAATTAAGAGTCTCTTGGGTACTTCCTTAATTTCAAGGATCTCCTTGCTAGTCTTATAGTTACTCTCCCTAAGTCCTTTGACTGGAGGAATGAAGCTGTAACTTCCTGTAGCTAGTACTATGATATCTGCTGTATATTTCTCCTCTGATCCATCTTCCTTAGTTACTTTCACGGTATTTCTGTCAACGAGAGACCCCAAACCTCTGAGAACTCTCCCTCCTCTTCTCTCCTCAAAACTTCTTAGTGTACCTGATCGAATTCGATCAACAATTTTCTTTTTGTGAGCTCTAGCCTGATCGAAATCCCCTGTAATTCGAACTTTTTCTATAAGCGCCTTTGTCGGAATGCAACCTGTGCAGATACATGTTCCTCCGAAATGGTGCTCAACGTCCTTCTCAACAATCGCTGTCTTCCATCCAGCATTGTGCATTGCAACGGCAACTCTTCTCCCTGCAGATCCACTTCCTATTGAAATGAGATCAAAATGCTCATTAACCATATTATGGAATTACTCTCTTTGAGATTTGAAGTTGTCCTTTGAGATATAGAACTTAAACATTTATCAGATCTAGTTCAACCTTACAGATTGGGCATTTCCCTTCACCTGTCTCAGAAATTAACCAATTTGCAAGGTGATTATAGTGAAATAGATTGTTGCACTCAGGACAGGCAGTCAAGTCTACCTTTATCTCACCTCTGCAAATCGCACAGATGCTGGTTTTACCCTCTTTTGTTTTCACCTGCTTTAGAGTAGTATTTCCAGTCTGAATAAATCGATGTCCACAACTAGAACAAAATTTCGCTGCAAGGGCTAATGTCTTATTGCAATTTGGACAATTCTTGGTATTCCTCACAATTGGTTTCCCACAGTTTGGGCAGAACTTAGCTCTGGGCTTGAGAGAGTTATTACAGTACAAGCAGTTTGACACTAATAGCAATACTGACCCTCTATCTATTTAGCTTTTCCTCAGGTAATTTTTCTCATCTAAAGAATTATATAGATTGAAGAGACTAATTTCCTAATGAGTAGTCAAATTGAGTCAAAGACAGAGACTGGAAATGAATTGGTAGTCTGCTATCTTTGTGAAACAGAGCTACCAAAGGATAAGTCGGTTGAAATTCCATTGACAACTGGAGGTACCGTGCAAGTCCATCCTTCTTGTTTCGAATTTTATATGAGCCAGTCACAAGCTGCATCTGCCTGTGGTAGTTGTAGCGGCGATGCTGGTTGCTGTGGTTAAGAGCCATATTATTGATAAAGCGTGATATACCTTAGAAGGTATGGCAGTTTCATCGGTAGATCTCAGAGCACTTGTGTATGAGCTTCAAAATGAGGTTGTAGGTGCGTGGATCGTAAATATTTACCACCTTCCGTCAGGAATCTTTATCTTCAAATTGCGAATGGCTGAGCAAGGAACAAGATTTCTTCTTATCGAACCTGGTAAGAGGATCCATCTTACTGAATTCAACAGAACAATGCCGAAGGAACCCAGCCAATTTGGCAAGGTTCTAAGATCCCATCTCAGGGATAGGAGAATCAATGACTTTGAGCAAGTACATCTTGATCGAATTGTCAAAATGACCATAGGTGCAGATGATGGAAGACTTCTTCTAGTTGAACTCTTCGGAGAGGGAAATATCATCCTAGTTCACAATCCTTCTCAGAAGATCCTTGGTGCACTTAGATATAGGAAGATGAGGGATAGAGATATTCATCCTGGAAAGCCTTTTGAACTTCCTCCTCCTCCAGACAGGAATTTTCTAGTAGATGGAACCAAAGATCTCGATGAGTTTCTTTCCAAGGAACCAAAGCTCTTTCGAGCGCTTAACTCCTGGCTAAGTTTAGGTCCCGACTATTCACGTCTTCTAATTAGAGATGCAGGGATTCAGGTCAAAAAAAGTTTACAGTTGGACAAAGATATGAAGAAGATTCTTGTAGAATCTGCGGAAGTACTTCGACAGAGGTTGCTCAGGAATGAGTACTCTCCTGTGGTATATTTAGATGAGGAAGAAGATGTTAGTGACGATAGTGATCCTAATCTAGATGAAGAAGATGTTAGTGACGATAGTGATCCTAGTCTCGACGAAGATGAAGAAGAACTTACTGTCGAAGTGACTGAAGATGAGCAATGGGCAGATGACTCAATACTCTTCAAACCTGAACAAGTGGTCAAGATCCTACCTTGGAAGCAGTTGGAAATTGAGGGAACAACTATTTTTGAGGTGCCTACATTAGGAAAAGCTCTTGACATATACTACTCCTCACAGGAGGATCACGGTCAGATCCATGAGGAGACAGAACAGCTTGAGACTGCAGCTGACCGTTTGCGAAGAAGACTCAAGGATCAGGAGGAGCATCAAAGGAATATGCTAACACAATCAGCTCATCTTCGAAAGGAAGGTGAGGCACTCTTCCTTTCATATAATGAAGTAGATGAACTTCTTACGACCTTAAAAACAGCCCGACACAAGAAAGTCCCTTGGGATTCAATTATCGAGAAGATGGAGGTGGCCAAAGAAAAGGGAATGAGAGCAGCTTCTGTTCTTGACCGGATTGAACCCAAAAAGGCACTCGTAATGGTCAAGCTACCACTAGAGGATGAGGTTCTCTCTCTCGCTCTTGACTTCCGCAAATCTGTAAATGACATTGCGAACGCCAAATATGAGCGTGCAAAGAAGCAGGAAAAACGAGCTAAAGGAGCAATTATCGCTATTGATATGACCAAAGAGAAGATTAAGGCTGCTGAAGAGTCAGTCAGTGAAATGCAATCTAATGCAGCAGCCAAGGTAACAATTCTAAAACGGCGTAAGAGGTGGTATGAGAAATGGGTCTGGATGCAGGCTCCTGACGGAACGATCATAGTCGGAGGAAAAGATGCTGCAACAAATGAGAGGCTCGTCAAGAAGTATATGGATGATGATGATATGTTCCTTCATGCGGATATACATGGTGCACCTTTTGTTGTAATTAAGACTGAAGGAAGGAAGTTGTCAGAGAGTGTCAAACATATAGCAGGTAGCCTAGGAGTATGTTTCTCCTCAGCATGGAAAGGAAAACGATCAGTCGCAGATGCCTTCCTTCTTCCTCCAGATCAGGTCTCACTAACCGCTCCAGCAGGAGAATTCCTCCCGAAAGGATCTATTATGATGTATGGTACTAAGGAGACCGTGCGTGATGTCGAATTGAAACTCTACATTGGAGTAATTCTCGAAGCAAACTGGGCGAGGCTCATCTGTGGTCCAATTGAATGCATGAATAAAGCAGATCTCATAGTGGAGATTGTTCCAGGGGATGTTACAAGGGGGAAAGTGGCTAAGATGATCAAGCAGAAATTTGCAGCTATGGTTGAAGGTGAGGATCTTGTAAAGATTCAAGCATTAGATGTAGGAGATTTCGCATACTTCATTCCAGATAATTCAGAAGTCATTTCTTTTAAAGATAAAAGAGCTTAATAATGAAAAGACTCAATTGACTCTCTATAAGATTCCATCAAATCTTCTCTAATCTCTGTCGGTATTGCTTGAGAGGCATTATCATCCTCGACAATTTCAGTTCTCTCATTTTCTTTGTGCTGTATTTCATCACTGAGAATGAAGGACTCAGCACGTTTCTTATTCAATTTAACGGTATAATTACAATCTCTGCATTTGAGCAGATTCTTTTTACCTTGCTTCTCAATAATAAGCAAGCTATCGCATTCAGGGCAAAATTCCATTGTTTTCACTTCACATATTGTTTCATGTTTTTGTGCTCTTCATTTCAAAAACATTCTACTAGAGATTGGTACATAGCCATTTATAAGGAATTCCAATTTGGAGCATAAACCAACAACCTTCAATTGTTTAGATTGAAAAATCGTATGACAAACCATAAGTTAGCACTGGTTTTTAGCATTTAAACAAATGTATTATATCTGAAGAACAAATGGACTTTGTGCTCAATTCGGTACAGCGGTCGCTTCTTGCTATCCTTCAAGATGCGACAAGATCCAAGATACTCAAGGTACTTGCTGATTACAGTGTCCATCCTGAGGTTCTGGTTGAGGAGACAGGTGTCTCTAGGACTGCTATCGAGAAACATCTCAAACAACTTTTGAACTATGGGATACTTGAGAGAAGAGCACAGACCTACCCACGATTAAGATATGTTTACAGTTTAACTTCAGAGGCAGAAGTCCTCTTGGATCTCATATCCTCTGCGACAGAACAGTTCTCAGATGGTGTGAAAGAGAAATGGGAGGACGAGCTCTCGCAGATCGAACAGGGGTATGTATTCGGTGCGCTCCAGAAAGAGGAATTTGAGAAGATCAAGCAAGATTTTGTGAGTAGACTGAATTGCTTGACTCCTGAAAGAGAAGAAGATGAATGAATTTTCAGGGATAAGTCGACTTTAAGAACAACGATTTATATGTGAGAGTAGAGAAATGAGATTATAATATGTCGAAATTCTTTTTAAAGATATCACTTTTAGGTGACGGAGCAGTAGGGAAAACCAGCTTACGAGAACGATTTATGGGAAGGGGTTTCAGAAAGGAACATATGATGACAATCGGTGCTGATTTCGCGGCATATGACCGAGTTATGAGTTCCACTGGTGGAGAACAGTACCAGACTACCTTCCAGATTTGGGATATGGCTGGTCAGGATACCTTCCAATCAGTTCGATCACGATTTTTCAAGGGGTCTATGGGTGCACTTTGTGTCTTCGATGTCACACGACGAGATTCCTTTCTCCACATGACTCAGTGGATTGAGGAGCTTTGGAGAAATAATGGTCGCGGAGTCATCCCAATTACTATTCTTGGCAATAAAGCTGATATTAGGGACAGGAATTCCGTATCAGCCCAAGAAGCTCAACGGTATGCTGACGCTATATCAGCTAACACCCAAGCAAAAGGGTTCAATGTTGTATATATGGATACTTCCGCTAAAGAAGGTCTGAACGTAGAAAATTCATTCGATACACTTGGTCTCACAATCATTGATATGTTGAAATCAGGTAGTATGCGAATGGGTGGTTAGTATTTCGGATAAAGTTTCTTGAGATTCTTTCCTTTGCTCTTTAACAATTCTCTTCCTATTAGCATCAAAGTTGTTCCAATAATGGTTACCATTATTATCAATCGAAAGTTGTATACCTGACCTAGGATTCTACCTGTAGATTCAGATCTAATCTTGTGTATAACTACATTCTCACCAGATGTATAGCTCAGATAGAAAGTTCCCTCAAATCCTGTCCTGTACTTGTAATTTTGTTCAGTGCCTTGTAGCTCTATCTGATTTAAGTATAATAGGTAGGGATCACTGTATCTATCTGCAGGAAGAACCGCTCCAACAGCTCCAGATGTTCCTTGAGTGGGAACTAATATCATGGGTAGTAAATTCAAATTTGGGAGTATCTTCATAGTTGGAAGATAAGTATAACTCGGAAAATCAGTGAAGAGATCATTTTTTATTGATATTTGAAACATAATGTCTAAACTATCTCCTGTAAAAATGGTTAGAATTTGATCTGTATCTTCCTTCTTCAGGTGTATGTAGTACAACTTCCCTTTATCCACTACATAGTTCAACTTGCTATCTTGACGGTTGTGTATAACAGTACTCGCGGAACCTTAATTAAAGTATTATACAATTAATTGTGCGCTAAACTGAGCTTTTCCCGAAAAATTCTAAAATGAAGTGTGGAGAATTCAATTACCAAATCATGACTCTCCAC